>Ga0315553_10000132_pt1 | contig 62311 bp, 62 predicted proteins | sample SalMarSW160140MG_FD_203099 | JGI IMG/M metagenome (GOLD analysis project Ga0315553, IMG submission 203099) | Salt marsh sediment microbial communities from the Plum Island Ecosystem LTER, Massachusetts, United States - Salt Marsh Sediment SW1601-40 ...
TACCGCGCTAAGGGTGTCAGATTTACAGGTTCCTTCGGTTTTCGCTACATCCCCTTTCAGGGCAAATTCGACTTCGATTACCAGAGCGGCCCCGATAAATTTTCAATTTTCGCTCCCTATCCTCTGGACCCTGCAATTCCCCTGGATAGAGAAGTGATAACTCTGGCTAAGGAACTAGTTATGCCCGATTGGGCGGCGCCCGCTTTACGCCTGGTGCTGCTGGTCGGGGAACTACCTGAGGAGCTGGAACTCTGGTTTCCCGAAAACCTGATTGCCCCGGTGGGGGAGTTCCGGGTGCTGGTTCATCCCGCGGATAGCGTGGGTGTCAGGCGATGGCGAAAGACTGGTGAAATGATGGGCCTGCTGCCGGGTGAAGTGGATATGTGGCAAGTTCCCGGCGTAGTCACTACATACGGCTCTGAGCGGAAGAACAAGAAGAGGGATAAGTACTGGGAGACGCTCCAGGCCTATTTTGATGCTATCGGGCAACGTAGGGAGAGAGGGCAGAGGGGGAAGAAGGGATTACTCGTGGAGGCGGCGAAAATTCTTGAGGAGAAATATGGCTGGCCGGGTTTCCCCGATTCCTACACGGTCAGGCGGTATCTTGACCGAGCCGAGAAGATATGGCATGTTTCGACAAGGTAGAAATCTTATACAGAAGGAGGAACCAAAATCAGGCGTAAGAGTTAAGCAAATTTGTTAAGCAAAATTTAAAGGAGGACTCAGAAGACATGAAAAACGGCCAAAATAGGCACAAAATAAACTGGCAGCGGGTGGGTTCGAACCACCGACCAAAGGCTTATGAGTCCTCTGCTCTACCACTGAGCTACGCTGCCACAGGCAGAATATAGCACGCTTGGCTTTCTGGTGTCAATTCCACTTGCCAGCAGAGCTGGGCAGACTACTGGCTACCCAGCCCTGCTACGATGGAGACAGCCGAACCAATATCTTGGTTCACCACGCCATTGTTAGTTCAATCTGTCTATTCCACGTACTTTTTAAGCTCTTCCGGCAAGCTGTCAATATTGTCGGTGATGGCCGGAACTATAGGTGGCTGCCCGTTGGCTTCCATGATGGCCACGCCCTCGGAGCTGAGCAGAAAGTCAATCCAGGCGATTGCCAGGTCCATTCGCTCGAAATTGCTGGGTATAGTAACTCCATAGACGATTGGTTTACCTACCTTTGTCAGGGTCTCACCGGGTTCAGCTCCGGCGATTTCAACCTCGGCCTGGGCATAGAAATCCGCGAAAGCGGTGTCAGCCAGGTTGATTTCAGGAGGCAGTGAGACGTAGTTCAAGCTGTGCTGGGCGGCTACAGACGTGTATTCAAAAGCATAGTCCAGATCGCCTGACTCAAGGAGAGCGATAAGCTCTACAGACTTTGGCCTCATCAAGTCGCCGTCGGCTTCGAACAGGCTATCATAGATCCCGGTGGTTCCATAGTGTATCTCGGCCAGCTGCCAGACCATAAGCGTGCGGTAGCCGCAGGGGTCCTGGTCGGGGTCGCTGCGGCCGTAGCTAACGCCCTCTCTCTGCAGAATCTCGTACCAGTTATCGCTGTTTATCTCGTCGGCATAGGCTGAGCTATCGGTATAGGTGAGGCACATCTGGTTGGAAGCGAAGATTATGTACCAATCGGCGTAATCAGGGTACATCAGCTCGGGGATGAGGGTATAGTCGGCGGAGCCGATAACGCCGCACTCTTTCCCCAGCTCGGTAACTTTGCGTATGGTGGTGGCGCTGCCGGCGCCCTCAGCTAATATCTCAATATCGGGATAGATTACATTGAACTCGTCGCTTATCTCGGCAAAGGGTATGGTCAGGCTGCCGGCGTGGTATATCTGAAGTTTTCCGGACATTTCCGCTTCTGAATCCCCACACGCAGCGAGCGAGCTGACTACGAGGAGCAAACCTATGATAATGGAGATGGCTTTGAATTTCATTTTCACTGCTTAAAACCTCCTATTTTATTTAATCAATTAAAAATGTGAATAGATGATGCTTTAAACGTCACATAGACTTTCTTACCCTCATGAAGTTCCATTTCTTCGAAGGAGTGTCGGGTAACGAGGCAGGAAAGTTGGGGCGGTATGTCTACCGTAACGTACAACGTTGAGCCCTTATCTATGACATGCGTGATGGTCCCGGGAAAGCAGTTACGGGCACTGGAATGTATGGGTTCACTGGAAATGAGTATGTCCTCGGGGCGAATGGAGGCGTGGTAAGTGCCCTCGGCATCGGCAGCGGTAATGAACTCGGTGCTAGCAACCTTGAAAACAGTATCCCCGTTTGATTTCCTTACCGCTTTACCATGGAAGATGTTTCTAGTCATGGCAAAGCGGGCGACAAATTCTGAATTGGGGTGGCGGAATATCTCCTCCGGAGTTCCCACCTGCATAAGGTGACCTTCACCGATCACGGCTATTCGGTCGCCCAGGGCTATAGCCTCTTCGAAATCGTGGGTAACATGAAGAATAGTGACCCCCAGTGCTCTGTGAAGCTGGCGAAGCTCCTGCTGTACGCTCTCTCGTGTCTCAGGGTCAAGGGCACTAAGCGGCTCATCGATGAGAAGCAATTCCGGCTTAGTAACGATAGCTCTGCCCAGGGCTACTTTTTGCTTTTCCCCGCCGCTCAGGGTATCAGGGCGTCGGTGTAGAAGATGTGATATCCCCAACAAGTCTGAAACCCAGTCGAGCCTGTTGGCCATTTCCTCTGCCTTTGTCTTGCGCATCTTCAGGCCAAAGAGTATATTTTTCTTTACCGTAAGGTGAGGGAAAAGAACATGGTCCTGATACACTATGCTTATTTTTCTGTTTTCGGGCTCGACTCCAGTTACATCCTTGCCTCTGAGCCATATCTCGCCGTTCCTGATGGGATAGAGGCCGGCAATGGACTCAAGTAATACCGTTTTTCCCGCCCCTGTGGGGCCGAGTATTATGAAATACTCGCCCTCTTCAATGTTAAGGGTGACATCCTTGAGCACGAATTCTCCAAGGTCTACGCACAGGTTCTTGACCCCAATCATGACTTATCACCTCTGTAGGCGATAGTTCTCAATACGATGAACACGATTATGCTCACCAGAATCAGCAAAACCGCTATGGGACGAGCGTATTCGAGCCCGTATGTTTCGAACCTTTCATAGACGAGAACCGGGGCTATTATGGGATGGTAAGCTAATATGATTACAGCTCCGAATTCACTTATTCCGCGTGCCCACATCATAATGACCCCGGCAAAAATACTGCGCCAGGCTAGAGGGAACGAAATCCTGGAAAATGCCTGCCAGGGGGAAGCTCCCAGAGTACGCGCCACCTTCTCCGTTCTGACGTCTACCTTTTTAAAGCCTTCTTTGGCTGAATCTATCAGGAAGGGAATGCTGACAAATAACATGGCTATCACTATGCCGGCCATGGAATCGACAAATTCGATGCCGAAAAAACTAAAGGCTTGGCCTAGAGCGGTGTTACGGCCGAATACGAAAAGGAGGGCAATGCCGGCAGCAGTATGAGGCACTACAATGGGTACATCAATTAGTCCCTCTACCAGCTTCTTGCCCTTGAAATCTTTCCTGGCTAAGAGATATGCCAGGGGAACACCGAGAAAGAAGCCGACTAACGTAGCTATCAGGGCGGCTAAGAGCGTGAGCCCGATAGCGCCCGTGACCTCGGGGTCTAAAATAGTCTCCCAGAGCGTCCCGGCATCAGAAGCAGAGGCAAATATCATCTTCCCCAGGGGTATGACAACGAAGAGGAATATTAACAACCCCAAGAGCACGAAGGTGAATGTTAGCCGGTTCTTACTGATATATCTTAGAAAAGACAAATCTCTCGCCGTATCTCCTTTTTCGTTATTAAGCCTGCCCAACCATTCAGGGAAGGGGGTAAAGAGAAACTATAAAAACGGGCGAATTCATTTATTGCATGCGCAAATAAAAAGCACCTCTTAAGGAGGTGCTCTACATGCCATTAACGTTAGCATGAGCGCTCTCCTTTCCAAACACGGGAGGCACCGCCGTTTCCAGCGATACCCTATCGGCCTGCCTCCATAGCTAAAGCTTTAGGGAGGACAGGCTCGGAGAGAGTATTTGATTTTTAATCTGAGTTATATTATCACATAGGTTATGGGGCAAGCAAGTCTTGGTAGGGGTGTTGCCCCGCCTTGTTATGCGTAGGCGTTTTTGTCCCACCCACATCCCCACTCTGTCGGCGTACGTTTTTCTGACCCGCCCTGCCCACCCTTAGAGGGGATTCTCCCTCTAGAATTCCTTCTGGGGGATACGCCCATCCACCCCGCTTTGGGGGTTTTTAAGGGGGCGTAGCCCCCTTTGAAAGACCTTTGTGGGTGGGTTGGGTGGGCAATTATTAGTTATGCCTGAAAGAAGGTGGGGGGATTAAGGGGGATTTTCTTCATCTTACCTTGACGCTAACGGAGGCGCTCTGCTAAAATCCATTCGGTTACCCCTCTTTTTTACGAGATTAGTTTTCAGCACTGGCAAGGGAGGTCTGTTATGGCAATCGACTATAAGAAAGAAGGCCGGGTCGCTATTTTCACCATCAATCGCCCCGAGGCGATGAACGCCATGAACATGGAGACGATGCGGGAGTTCCGCCAGGCGATTACGGAGTTCCGGGACGACCCCGAGCTTTGGGTGGGCATCGTCACCGGTGCGGGTGAGAAAGCCTTTTGCGGCGGCGCCGACATCAAGGACACCCTGCCCTTTATGAAGGAGCATTCCCGGGACGTCTGGTCTTTCCCGCCGAGCATAATGCGGGGGCTGGAATTATGGAAGCCTTTGATTGCCGCTATCAACGGGATGGCGCTGGGTGGGGGGCTGGAGATTGTCCTTGCCTGCGACATAAGGATTGCCGCCGAGAACGCCCGCCTGGGCACGCCCGAGGTGACCCTGGGGCTGATACCGGGGTGGGGGGGGACGCAGCGGTTGCCGCGGGCTATTCCCAAGTGCAAGGCGGCGGAGCTATTGCTCATGGGTAAGCTGATAGACGCCCAGGAAGCCTACCGCATCGGGCTGGTGAACAAGGTTGTGCCCCAGGCTGAGGTTTTGTCCACAGCTAAAGAATGGGCGCAGACCATCTGCCAGGCGGGACCGCTGGCGGTGAGGGCGGCTAAGGAGGCTATGCTCAAGGGCTGCGATATGACATTAGAGGACGGCCTGAGGCTGGAGAGCGCGCTGGTGGCTTACGTAATGGCTACCGAGGACTTCGCCGAGGGCACCAAGGCTTTTGTCGAGAAGCGAAAGCCGAACTATAAAGCAAAATAAACTAAGGAGAGGAGCATATAATGGAGATTAAGAAGGTCGGGGTGGTGGGTTGCGGCTCTATGGGCGCGGGCATCGCTCAGCTTTGCGCTCAGTCGGGCTTTCAGGTGGTGGTATCGGATATAAACGACGAGTTCTTGAAGCGGGGGATGGGCTTTATCGATAAGACGTTAGCCCGCAGTGTTGAGAAGGGCAAACTGGCGCAGGCGGACAAGGATGCCGTAATGGGTCGCCTCAAGGGCACAACCAATACCAAGGACTTCGCCGAATGCGACCTGGTGATTGAAGCCGCTATCGAGAACCTGGATTTGAAGAAGAAGATATTCGCCGAGCTGGACGGCATCTGCTCCAAGGATGCAATCCTGGCGACCAATACTTCCTGCCTATCTATCATCGACATGGCGGTGGTGACCAAGCGGGCGGACAGGGTGGTGGGGCTGCACTTCTTTAACCCGGCGCCGATTATGAAGCTGCTCGAAATCGTCAAGACCATCGCCACCAGCGAGGAAACGATGGCTACCAGCAAGCAGTTCGGCGAAAAGCTGGGTAAGACCACCGTTGTCGCTCAGGATGCGCCCGGCTTTATCGTCAACCGTCTCTGGATACCCTACCTGCTGCACGGTATCCGCCTCTACGAGGAGGGCATCGCCAGCCGCGAGGATATCGATGCTGCGGTGAGCCTGGGCTTGAACTACCCGATGGGCCCGCTTACCCTTTCCGACATGGTCGGCATCGACGTGGTCAAGTTCGTCTCCGACGCGCTCTACGAGCAGCTTAAAGACCCCCGCTACATCGTGCCCACGCTGGTGGACAAGATGGTGGCGGCGGGGTGGCTGGGGCGCAAGACGGGCAAGGGTTTCTACGACTACAGCAAATAGATTCCCCTTATACATAAAGCTTAAATAGATATAACTTAGCCAGGTTAGAAGGAGGCACTTTTATGACCGAGGTGGTAATTGTCAGTGGGGTGAGAACGGCTATCGCCAACTACGGCGGTGCCTTACAGAATACACCGGTAATGAAGCTGGGCAGCATCGTCATCAAAGAGGCGCTGAAAAGGGCCGGTTTACGCCCTAAGAGGGATGCCGAGGTGCTTAAGCTAGCCCCCGAGGCGCTCAAGGACGACGGGCTAATAGAGTTGGAGAAAAAGTACTTCGACTGGGACAACTCCTTAAAAGAGGTGCGGGTGGACGAGGTTATCATGGGCAACGTCCTCCAGGCGGGGCAGGGTCAAAACACCGCCCGCCAGGCGGCGATTAACGCGGGCATTCCCAAAGAGGTGAACGCCTACACGGTGAACAAGATTTGCGCTTCGGGGATGAAGTCGGTAGCTTTAGCCGCCCAGGCCATAAAGGCGGGCGATGCCGAAATCATCGTCGCCGGCGGTATGGAGAACATGAGCGCGGTGCCTTACTACCTGCCCAGCGCAAGGTGGGGAGCCCGGATGTTCAACACCGAGATGGTCGACGGCATGGTCTATGACGGTCTGTGGGAGATATTCTACAACTACCACATGGGCTTGACCTCGGAGAATATCGCCGATAAGTACGGCATCAACCGGGAGGAGCAGGACAAGCTGGCCATGCTCAGCCACGAGAGGGCGCTGGCGGCGATAAAGGACGGCACGTTCCGCCAGGAGATAGTGCCCGTAGAGGTCAAGGTTAAGAAAGAAATGAAGCCGTTCGACACCGACGAGCACCCCCGGGAGACCAACGTGGAAGCGCTGGCCAAGCTGCCCGCAGTATTCAAAAAGGACGGCTCGGTGACGGCGGGCAACGCCTCGGGGATAACCGACGGCGCCGCCGCCTTGGTGGTGATGTCGGCGGATAAAGCCAAAGAGCTGGGCTTGAAGCCGATAGCCAGGGTCAGGTCCTACGCCTCGGGGGGCGTCGACCCCGCCTATATGGGGCTGGGGGCGGTGCCCGCGACCAGGAAAGCGCTGAAGCTGGCCGGAGTCGAATTAAAGGATATGGACTGCATAGAGTTAAACGAAGCCTTTGCCTCTCAGGCTATCGGGGTGATGAAGGAGCTGGGCATCGGCACCGAGAAGGTGAATCCGCACGGCAGCGGTATCTCGCTGGGGCACCCTATCGGCTGCACGGGGGCCAGGATTATGGTTACCCTGATGCACGAGATGACGCGGCAGAATTACCAACTGGGGTTGGCTACGCTTTGTATCGGTGGGGGGCAGGGGATGGCGGTGGTCCTGGAGAAGGTTTAGGCTATTTACCCCGCTTGGCGTAGTCGGGGCACCAGGTAGCGTTGGGCCTTTCGGGGCGGTGACAGGTGCTACGCCAGTCCCATTTGCAGCTATCGCAGAGGAATATATGCATTCCCAGCGCCTTCTTGATTCTAATCTTGAGCTTATCGCCCCAGGAGGGCTTAATCTTTGGTTTCATAATATACCCGATGGCTTCGCTATAGAATATAGCAGATAGAGTGCTATTTGGCAACGATTATGATAGAATAGGGCGAGTTTAAGCGGGGGATAATATCATGGCCATCCCGAGGATGAGAAGAGGCAAAAAGAATGTTCCCGAGGCGGTGAAGGAAGCGGGGAAGCTCAATATTGAGTCGGTGAGCGGGGACGAGCTGACCTGGATTAACATCGAGTCTCCGGGCAAGGAGGAGACGGATTACCTGGCGCAAAACTATCCCTTCCACCCCCTCGACCTGGACGACTGCCTGAGCCGTATCCAGCGGCCCAAGATAGACCGCTATGACGAATACCTTTTCCTGGTCTTTCACTTTCCCGTGTTCAGCGCTCAAGCCAGGGTGACCACCCCCAGCCAGGTTTCGGTTTTCATTGGGCCGGGCTACCTGATTACGCTGCACAAGGGCGACCTCAAGCCGCTGGTGAAGCTGTTCGACCAATGCCAGACGGACGAGGAGATAAGGCAGGAGCACTTCAGCCAGGGTTCGGGCTACCTGCTCTACCGCATCATCGACCGCATGGTGGACTACTGCCTCCCCATACTCAATAAAATCGGAGGCAACATCGAGGCGGTAGAGGACGCCATCTTCGCCGTGAAGGCGCGGCGTACGGTGAGGGAAATCTCCACCCTGCGCCGGGACGTTATCTCCTTCCGCCGCATTATTTGGCCGATGAGGGCGGTTATCGGCGGGCTGGAGCCCAAGATACGTCGCTTTTCTAAGATGGACATGGAGGTCTATTTCGGGGACACCGTCGACCACCTGGACAAGATATGGGATGCCCTCGACGAGTATAAAGAGATTATCGAGGGCTTAAACGATACCTACGATTCCCTGGCTTCCAACCGCACCAACGAGGTCATGCGCATGCTGACCGTGATTGCCACCATCCTGCTGCCATTGACGGTAATCGCCTCTATCTACGGGATGAACGTGCCCTTGCCCTTCCAGGAGTCGAGCTATTCCTTCCTCATCGTCTTCTCCATCTGGGCAGTGGTGGTGGCCGGCATGCTTTATTTCTTCCGCCGCCATCACTGGATTTAAACTGGCTGGATATAACGGTTAAGATGTAAAAATGAAGGTCTCGCACCGACTGCTTATTATCGCTGCCCTCTTTGTCACCTGTTTTATCACCGCCAACATAATTTCGGTAAAGATGATAAGCCTGGGGCCTTTTATCGTCTTTGCCGGCGTTTTTATCTTCCCCATAAGCTATATCATCGGGGATGTGCTTACCGAGGTCTACGGCTACCGCATCGCCCGCCGGGTTATATGGCTCGGTTTCGCCTGTAACCTTATCTTCGTTATCTTCGCCTGGATAGGGCAGCTACTGCCGGGGGCGTCGGGCTGGGAACTGCAGGGAGCCTACGAGAGCATACTGGGCTATACGCCGCGGCTGCTCTTCGCCTCCGTCTGCGGCTACCTGGCCGGCGAGTTCGCTAACTCCTACATACTGGCCAGGATGAAGGTTTTTACCCAGGGGCGCTGGCTCTGGAGCCGCACCATCGGCTCGACCATAATCGGGGAGGGGCTGGATACCGCCGTTTTTGCTACCATAGCTACCCTCGGCACCCCCTTCTTCATGCCAGTAGTAATCCTGAGCCAGTGGCTGTTTAAGGTGGTGATCGAAATCGCCGCCACGCCCGCCACCTACGCCGTGGTCGGCTACCTGAAGCGGAAGGAGAGTATCGACACCTACGACCGCCGCACCAACTTCAACCCCTTCCGCTTTTGGGATTAGTTTATCTAGAGAGTGAGTGAACAAGATGAAGATTCGTTTTCTGGGGGCGCACAACTGTGAAACAAAGTATACCAGGCTGGTCAGCCTGCTGGTGGACGATGTTTTGGCGATAGATGTCGGCGGGCTTAGCTCCAGCCTATCATTTGAGGAGCAGCGTAAAATCAAGGCCGTGCTGCTTACCCACCAGCACTACGACCATGTGCGCGACATACCGACGCTGTCGATGAACCTTTTTCTGGGCGGCGCCAATACCACCGTTTACTCCATCCCAGCCGTGTTCGAGGTGCTGGAAAATAACCTGATGGACGAAGTGATTTACCCCGATTTCCGCCAGAAGCCGCCCGATAAGCCGACCATCAGCTTTAGCCCAATCGAGCCGAATAAGGCGCGGAAGATTTTGGACTACGATGTCCTGGCTGTCCCCGTAAAGCACGGTGTGCCTACCGTGGGCTACCAGCTCGGCGCCGGCGGCAAGACGTTTTTCTATACCGGGGATACGGGGCCGGGGCTGGCCGATTGCTGGGAAAAGGTTTCCCCGCAGCTGCTTATCACCGAGGTTACCGCCTCCGATAAATTCACGGAGTGGGCGGTGGGTGGGGGGCACCTCACCCCGTCGCTGCTGGAGCGGGAGCTTACCAGCTTCAGGAAGCTCAAGGGCTATCTGCCCCGCGTAATAATAGTGCACATGAGCCCTAACCTGGAGAAGGATATCGCCACTCAAATAGCGGCGGTGGCTAAGAACTTAAGCGCTTCCATGACCCTTGCCCATGAGGGGATGGAGATTAATCTTTAGAGTGCCTTAGTCTGCAAAATCGCGTAAGCAGGGGGTGAACTTGGCGGACACCCCGAAGTTTATCGTCGACCACAATGTGGGCAAGCTGGCCCGGTGGCTGCGGCTCATGGGCTATGACGCCCGCTTCTTCCGTGGCGAAAACGATGCCGAGCTGGTGGCTATCGCCCTCAAAGAGGGCAGGGTGATATTAACCCGGGACACCCGCATTATGCAACGGCGGCTGGTGACCAAGGGCAAGCTCAAGGCGCTGCTCATCGGCAGCGACCAGCCCCACGAGCAGATTCACCAGGTAGTCGATAGTCTGCGCCTCGATTACCGTTTTAATCCCTTCAGCCTCTGCCTGGAGTGCAATCAACCCCTGGTGGAGAGGAAAAAGGCGGAGCTTAGAGATTTGGTGCCGCCCTACGTCTTTAAGACGCAGGAGCAGTTCCGGCAGTGTCCTGCCTGCGGGCGCATCTACTGGCGGGGGACACACTGGCGGGCGATGACGCGCCGTCTGGAGGGGTTGGGGGGTGGATAGTATATCCGCCTCTCTTGACCGCAGTCAGAGATATTGCTACACTTCAGGTTGACAGTACTGGAGGGGAGAAACGATGGCTTTTAAGAACATTCTGCTGGAGAAGAAAGAAGGGGTGGCCAAGATTACCATTAATTTGCCGCCCTTGAACATCCTGGATATTCCTACCCTGGAGGAGATGAGCCAGGCGCTGGCCGAGCTGAAAGAAGATGACGAGGTGAAGGTGGTGGCGATTACCGGCTCGGGGGAGAAAGCCTTCTCGGCGGGGGTAGCCGTCGGCGACCACCTGGGCAATAAGCTGCCCAAGATGGTCGAGGTCTTCCACAAGTTGTTTGTATCGCTAATCGAAGTAGATAAGCCGACTATCGCCCTGGTCAACGGGGTGGCGTTGGGTGGGGGGTGCGAAGTAGTGGCCGGCTGCGACATGGCGGTTGCCTCGGATAAGGCGAAGCTGGGCCAGCCCGAGATAAAGTTGGGGGTTTATCCGCCGCCGGCATCGGTGCTCTTCCCCAGAATAATGGGGCGGCAGAAGGCGTTTGAGCTTATTCTCTCCGGCGACAGCATTAGCGCCAAAGAGGCGGAGAGAATCGGGCTGGTGACCAAGGCTGTCCCCGCCGCCGAGTTCAAGCAGGCGAGCGAGGAGTTTATCAAGCGTTTTACGGCTAACAGCGGGCTGGCTCTGACCCAGGCCCGGCGGGCGCTTTACCGCAATTTCGACCTGAATTTCCATGAGGCTCTGGAAGCCACCGGCGTTGACGCCGCTATGGTTATGGCCGGGGAAAACAGCGTCGAGGGGCTGTCCGCCTTCCTGGAGAAAAGAAAGCCGATCTGGATAAGATAGTCTTTTATGGAGGTAGAGAGAAGTGAAAGTTCTAACTACTGCCCAGATGCGCCAGTTGGAAGAAGGTTCCGTCAGGTCCGGCATAACTATGGAGATGCTCATGGAGAACGCCGGCCAGGCCGTAGCCGAAGAGACGGGACGAATCCTGGAAGATATTCGCCAGCAGCAGATCCTGATTCTCATCGGGCCGGGTAACAACGGTGGGGATGGTTTGGTAGCCGCCCGACACCTTCATGACTCGGGGGCCAAGGTCTTCCTCTATTTCTACGGGCAGAGACCGGGCCGAGACCCTATGCTCAAGCCGATTCGGGAGCGCCGTATCAAACGCGTCGAGGCGCCCAAGGATGAAAACCTGGAGGAACTGACCAAGCTGCTGGCTTCGGTCGATACCGTTATCGACGCCCTCTTCGGCACCGGCACCACCCGACCCTTTTCGGGGCTGTTGCTGATGATATTGGACAGGGTGAGGCGGGCCAAGATTAAACGCCCCGATATCAAAGTCATCGCCCTGGACTTGCCTTCGGGGCTTAACGCCGACACCGGCGAAGCCGACCCGGGCTGCCTCTATGCCGATAACACCATCACCCTGGCGTTTCCCAAGCCGGGGCTGTTTAAGTTCCCCGGAGCTGAGAGGGTGGGGAAAATCAGCGTGGTTGATATCGGCCTGCCCGGATTTGTGGAGGAGAAAACCAGCCCGGAGTACCTCGCCGACGAGTGGGCGAAGTCAGTGCTGCCCGAGCGTTCGCCGATGGCCAACAAGGGCAGTTTCGGCAAGGTGCTGGTGCTGGCCGGCTCCATCAGCTACATCGGCGCGCCTTATCTAGCCTGCAGCGGCGCCATGAGAGTCGGCGCGGGACTGGTGACGCTGGCGGCTACCGGGCGCTTGCAGTCTATTTTAGCCACCAAGTTGACCGAGGTAACCTATCTACCCCTGCCCGAGTCCCGCCCCGGTCTTATCGCCCCGGAAGCCGCCCGGGTGCTCCTCCGCCAGTTCGAAAAGTATAACGTGCTGCTTATGGGCTGCGGCATGGGGCGGAACGAGGCGATGGTCAAGTTCATCAGGTCCGTCCTGCTTACCCACCCTAAAGCCAAGACCGCCAAGCCCAAGTTGCCTGCTTTAGTCCTCGATGCCGACGGCCTCAACGCCCTGGCGGATGTGCCGGAGTGGTGGAGCCTGCTGCCTGAGGACGCTATCCTTACCCCCCACCCGGGGGAGATGGCCGGGTTGACAGGAATGACGGCGGACGAGGTACAGCTCGACCGAATAGGGCTGGCCAAGAAGATGGCCAGTGAGTGGCACAAGACCATCGTCCTCAAGGGGGCGCATACCGTTATCGCCGCGCCCGACGGGAAGTCGCAGATAAGCCATGTGGCTAATGCCGGGCTGGCATCGGCGGGGACGGGGGACGTCCTAGCCGGGGTTATCGCCGGGTTGCTGGCGCAGGGGCTGAAGCTTTTCGACGCCGCCGCCGCTGGCGTCTATATCCACGGCATGGCCGGGGAGGCGGTTAAGGAGAGACTAGGCGACGCCGGCATGATTGCCTCCGACCTCCTGCCCGAGTTGCCCGTGATTATCAAGCAGTTGAAGGCCAGCCGACATAGCGAAGAGGCTGAAACCGAAGAGGCTGACTAACATGCTGTTAGCGGTTGATGTCGGCAATACCAGCACCAAGCTCGGCGTTTTCGATGGGGAGAAGCTGCGGGCTACCTGGCACATGGCTACGGGCGTCCACCGCATGGCCGACGAGTACGCGGCGCTGCTCTTTAACCTGCTGCGCCAGCAGGGGCTGGAGACCACCGACATTAAGGCGGTGGCGATGTGCAGCGTGGTGCCGCCGTTGATATCGACCTTTGAGGAGCTTTTCGAGCGCTATTTTCATATCACGCCGCTGGTGGTGGGGGCGGGGGTTAAGACGGGGGTGAGTATCCAAATGGATAATCCCCGTGAGGTCGGCGCCGACAGAATCGCCGATGCCGCCGCCGCCCATAAGCTCTACGGGGGACCGGTCATTATTATCGACCTGGGCACCGCCACCACCTTCGGCATTGTTTCTAAAGAGGGGGATTACACCGGCGGTATTATCGCCACCGGTATCGCCACCGCCGCCGAGGCGCTGTTTACCCGTACGGCACAGTTGCCCCGCGTGGAGCTGGCCCAACCCAAACACGTTATCGGCAGCAACACGGTGGCGGCCATGCAGTCGGGGATTATCTACGGATACGCCTCGCTCGTGGAAGGGATGCTGGAACGCATCCATAAAGAGCTTGGCGCCAAGGTGAAGGTGGTGGCTACGGGGGGCTACGCCGAGCTTATCGCTAAGGTGACGGACACCATCGACGTGGTCGATCCCGACCTGACCCTGACTGGACTGAGGCTCATCTACCAGATGAACGAGGGCTGATTAAGAGACAATTATGCTAACCGATAAGACTATAGTATTGGGCATAACCGGCAGCATCGCCGCCTATAAAGCGGCTGATATCGCCAGCCGTCTGACCAAGGAGGGGGCCAGGGTGGAGGTGGTTATGACCGAAGCCGCCACCTGGTTTATCGCCCCGCTCGCCCTGCGCAGCATTACCGGGCGGGCGGTGGTCAGCGAAATGTTCGACCCCGATTCCCGGCAAACCCTGGAGCATGTCGCCCTCGGTGAGGCGGCTGACCTGGTGGTTATCGCCCCGGCTACGGCTTCCCTGATTGCCAAGCTGGCGGCGGGCATCGCCGACGAAATGCCGGCGCTGGTGGTGCTGGCGACCAAAGCCCCGATTATTCTGGCGCCGGCCATGAACGTCAATATGTACGAGAACTCCATTACTCAGGACAACCTGGCCAAGCTTAAAGCCCGCGGCTTTGTTATCGTCGAGCCTGACTATGGCCGCCTGGCTTCGGGCCGGTTGGGGCGGGGGAGGCTGGCTGACACTGACAAGATTATAGGCGCCATCAAGCAGGTGCTGGGGCGGAGGGGCGACCTGGCGGGTAAGAAGCTGGTGGTGACGGCGGGGGGTACTCAAGAGCCTATCGACCCGGTGCGCCACATCAGTAATCCATCATCGGGCAAGATGGGCTACGCCATCGCCGAAGCCGCCCGCGACCGGGGCGCCGAGGTTAAACTGGTCACCGCGCCCACCTCGCTGCCACAGCCGGCGGGAATCGACGTCATCGCGGTTAAAACCACTAAAGAAATGCAAAAAGCGGTAGCCAAGGCGGTAGCCAAAGCCGACGCCCTGATTATGGCGGCGGCGGTGACCGACTACCAGCCTAAAGCCACTGCCAAGGATAAGATTAAGAAAGATAAGCCCGACCTGAAGCTGGAACTGGTGAGGACGCCCGACATCCTGTCCGAGGTCAAGGGTAACTTTATCCGGGTCGGCTTTGCCGCCGAGAGCAACGATATGGTCGCCAACGCCAAGAAGAAGCTGGCGGGGAAAAAGCTGGACATGATAGTGGCCAACGATATTACCGCCGCCGACAGCGGCTTCGGCGTTGACACCAATAAGGTCATCATCATCGACAAAAAGGGCAAAGTGGAAAAGCTGCCCCTGATGAGCAAACGCGAGGTGGCCGACAAGATACTGGATGGGGTGGTGGGGTTGGTCAAGCGTTAACCGCCAGATTATAAGGAGATACCCCCTGAATGGCAGAGTCAACGGAAATGCATAGCGACATGCCCAAGGCCTATGAGCCGCAAAAAGTAGAAAGCAAATGGTACCAGTTCTGGCTGGACAAAGGCTATTTCCGCGCGGAGATAGACCCCAAGAAGAAGCCCTTTGTCGTCATCATGCCCCTGCCCAACGTCACCGGCGGGCTGCACATGGGGCACGTCTGCTTCCTCACCCCGGAGGACGTCATGACCCGCTGGCACAGAATGAAGGGCGACTCCGCCCTCTGGCTGCCGGGCATCGACCATGCCGGTATCGCCGCCCAGGTGGTGGTGGAGCAGCAGCTGGCCAAAGAGGGGACGGACCGCCACCGGGTGGGACGGGAGAAGTTCCTGGAAAGAATGTACAAGTGGGCGGCGGAGTGCCGCAAGACTATAACTAAGCAGGAGCAGAGGGTAGGGGCTTCCTGCGACTGGAGCCGTGAGAAATTTACCCTGGAGGAGGGGCCGAGTCGGGCGGTGCGCACCGCCTTCGTGCGCCTCTACGAGAAGGGTTTAATCTACCGGGGGGAGCGCATTATCAACTGGTGCCCGCGCTGCGCCACGGCGCTATCCGACCTGGAGACCGACCACAAGGACATACAGGGGAACCTCTACTACGTCCGCTATCCTTTAGCGGGAACTAAAGAGTTTATCACCGTGGCTACCACCCGCCCCGAAACCATACTGGGGGATACGGCGGTGGCCGTTAATCCCAAAGACAAGCGCTTTAAGGGAATGGTGGGCAAGAAAGCCATCCTGCCCGCCGTCAACCGTGAGATACCCGTTATCACCGATGAAGCCGTCGACCCCGAGTTCGGCACAGGGGCGGTAAAGATTACCCCCGCCCACGACCCGGTGGACTTCGAGGTCGCCCAGCGCCACGACCTGCCGCTGGTTAATATACTCAACCCCGACGTAACCATGAACGAAAACGCGGGCAAGTATCAGGGCATGGACCGCTTCCAGTGCCGCGAGGCGATATTAGCCGACCTGAAAAAGTCGGGGCAGCTGGTCAAGATAGAGCCCTACGGGCACTCGGTGGGGCACTGCATGCGCTGCCAGACGATTATCGAGCCCACCGCCAGCCGGCAGTGGTTCGTCAAGACTGAGCCTTTAGCCAAGCCGGCGATAGCTGCCGTCACCGACGGCCGCATAAATATCATCCCCGAGCGCTTTACCAAGGTCTACCTCAACTGGCTGGAAAATATCCGCGACTGGTGCATCAGCCGCCAGCTCTGGTGGGGGCACCGCATCCCGGTCTGGTACTGCGAGAAATGCGGCGAGCTAACGGTATCGGTAGACGATGTTAAGAAGTGCGCCCACTGCGGTTCATCCAAAGTGGAGCAGGACCCCGACGTTTTGGATACCTGGTTCTCCTCGGCGCTTTGGACGCACTCCACGCTGGGCTGGCCCGACGACACCGAAGACCTGCGCTACTTTTATCCGACCACGGTGATGGAGACGGGCTACGACATCCTCTTTTTCTGGGTGGCGCGGATGATTATGATGGGCCTGGAGGACGTGGGCGATATACCCTTCAGCACCGTTTACCTGCATGGGCTGCTGCGGGACGAGAAGGGGGAGAAGATGAGCAAGGTGAGGGGAAACGTGCTCGACCCCCTCGATACCATGGATAAATACGGCACCGACGCCCTGCGCTTTGCCCTTTCCACCGACGTATCGCCGGGGAACGACATCAACCTGACCAAAGCCAGATTGGAAGCCGGGCGCAACTTCGCTAATAAGCTCTGGAACGCCGCCCGCTTCGTGGTCAGAAGCATTGAGACGGAAGGCACTACCCTCGAAATCAAGCGGGAGGGGTTGGGGGTGGAGGAGCGCTGGATATTGAGCCGCTTGAGCCGCACCACCGCCAGTATCACTAAGCTAATGGAGGGCTTCCAGTTCGGCGAAGCCCTGAGGCAGCTGCACGACTTTATCTGGGGTGAGTACTGCGACTGGTATATCGAGTTCGCCAAGATTCGGCTCTCTGCCGGCGATAGCTCACCGGTCTCCGTCCTGGTCTATGTGCTGGAAGCCTCGCTGCGGCTGCTGCACCCCTTTATGCCCTTCGTTACCGAGGAGCTGTGGCAAAACCTGAAAAAGCGTCTGCCCGCCGGCTGGCAAAAGACCGACTCCATAGTGATTGCCGCCTACCCCGAGGCCGACAAAAAAGCCGCCGACGCCGAGGCGGAGAGAATTATGGAAGCTGTCATCGAGATAATACACGCCATCCGCAACGCCCGCGCCGAGCATAAGGTTGGGAGCAACAAGTGGATTGAGGCACAGGTATTTGCCGGCGAGCTTAGCTCCGCTATCACTCCCTATGCCCCGGCTATAGAGAGTCTGGCCAGAGCCAAACCGGTGAGCTTTGAGGGGGGGAGGGGGCAGGCTAAAGCGAGTGAGAAGGTGCTGGCGCTGGTGCTCAAAAGTTCCGAGGTAATTATTCCCATGGAGAGTATGGTCGACCTCAATGCCGAACGGGAGCGGTTGGAGGGGGAGATTGCCCAGAGCCGGGCGCTGATTGCCTCGCTGGAAGAAAGGCTAAAAGACAAAGCCTTTTTATCCAAGGCACCGGGTGGGGTGGTGGCTAAAGAGCGGGATAAGCTGGCCGAGCGCCAGGATAAGCTGGAACGGTTGAGAGAACAACTTAATCGCTTCAAGTCTTAAAAGACAAAACGAAACCGCCCTCCCCGCTTAGAGGAGAGCGGTTTTTCGCTTGTTTCGGCTTTATCGAGTGGGGTTTAGTCTTCCCACTTACCGCCTTTTCCGATTTGGGTGAAGCAGAAAACTAATCCGATGATAAATACCAGACTCATGATAATCGTGGTGACTATTGCCGCTGTTGTCATTCCTCCTTCACCTCCTTGGGTGCCTTAAGCCCTCGGGTCTTGGCGGCTTGCAGCCAGAAGCTCAAGCCCAGGGTTACGGCTAGTATTATCCAGATGATATGAGAGCCGTTGAACGGTCCTATCGCGTAGCCTCCGTATGCATCAACTATATCGTTCTTAAAGCCTCCCCAACTTACCACGAAGAGCAAGCCAGCAGGCACGACGATTTTAATCATCCAGTCGAACCAGGCTCCGATCTTGAAGTCCGAGGTCGCGTTCATGTGCTCTCGGAGCTTATCGGCGCCGTATACCCAGCCGACGACAATACAGGCCAGGGCACCGGTGATGAGCAGCCCGTAGAAGGAGACCGTCCTATCCACGATGTCCAGCCAGTAGAGACCGCTGCCGGTGGTATAAATGAGGCCGATAACTAAGGCGATAGCACAGATAACGGCGGTGACTTTGGCTCGGCCCCAGCCGAATTTATCCCTGAGCGGGGCGATAACGCCGCCGTAGGTCAGGAAGAAGGCCGAGTCTATGCCCAGGAAGAAGAAACAGATGAAGAAGATGACCCCGGTAACCGCCGCCATAGCGGGCATCATGGAAATCGCCACCGGGTAGGTGACAAAGGCCAGTCCTAAGCCGGAAGCGCTGACCTCGCCCACCGGAACGGACAATGCCTGCATGATGAAGCCAACAATGCTGAATACGGCAAAACCAGCGAAGAAGCTGGTGGCGCAGTTGGAAAAAGAGGTGATAAAGGCGTTATTGTTGATATCAGCTTTCTTGGCGATAAAGCTGCCGTAGGCGAACATCCCGGCCATGCCTAATGACAGGGTAAAGGCAATCTGACTGAAGGCTCCGAACCACAAATCGGGATTGGTCAAGGCACCGAAGTCAGGCGCCAGGTAGTAGTTGAGCCCTTCAGCCGCCCCGGGCAGCGTCAACCCCCTTATCAGCAGGACAATCAGCAAGGCCCAGGGGATGATTACCGTCCAGACGGCAACCTTGCCGATTACCCTGGCTCCCTTGAACATGATGAAGAACAGGATTACCCAGACACCAACCAGAGCGCCGACTATGGGCCACTGAAGGCCGCCGAGGGCGGTGGGTCCGGATGACAGATTCAATACATCCCCGTAGAAATAGGCGCCGGCGTTAGCCGCGCCAGCCTCGCCTGTTCCCCAGGCAACGGTAGCCGAGCTAGCGGCATAGTTCAGAGACCAGGCTATGACCACGGCGTAGTAGGTGACGATAAGGAAGGCAACAAAGACGGGCCACCAGCCCAGCCATTCCCACTTCTTACCGATGCCTTCGAATACGCCGGGAGCGCCTTTCTGGAATAAACGCCCCATGCCGAATTCCATCATCATCCAGGGGATACCCAGGATGATAAGCCCGATAATCCAGGCAATTAAAAAGGCTCCGCCACCATATTCATAGGTCAAAGCGGGAAATCGCCAGACATTGCCCAGACCTATTGCGGAGCCCATCGCAGCGAACAGGAAAAAAGACCTGCCGCCCCATCTTTCTCTTGTTAATTCCGCCAAATCCTCATCCTCCTTTCGTCAAGATTTATCGGATAAGAGGACACAAATTACTCGATGCGCTTACCTCCTTTCTTTTTCGGGTTATTTAATGTTAAAAGTGGTTAGCTAGAATAACGACATATACCGCTACGCATTTTACTCACCTTAATACGATATGTCAATAGGTTGTAAGCTGAATCCGTTTTGCTTTAGCCGTTCCAGCGCCTTTTTGGTGTCGCTGGCGACCCTCGCCTTGTCGCACTGCTGGAGCCGATATTTAAAAAGCCAGTAGCTGAATTCCTTTAGCTCGGCCAGGCTGGTGGACTTTAGCTGGGGGTAGCGCTTTTGGCGGCGGAAGCGCTTGAGTAATATCGCCCTGGTAGCGCCGTAGATGCGGCGGTAAGCCTCGTTAAGCAGGTTTTGTTCGCTGGCGTAGCCGGAGATGCGCTTTTCTTTGCGTATCTCTGCCTGCACCGCCTGAATCAGGGCTTCTTCTACGGTGACGCCGTAGAAATAATTAAGATACTGGTGGTATTTGCCGCCGCCGATGAGTTCCTTGAACTTTGGGGCGGTGAGTTCGACGGGCGGGCGGCTGTGAAAGAGCAGGGCGTCCCTTTCCGCTTCGGGGAGTATATCTTTCACCTCCCGGCAGAGCCTTTCCGCCAGCAGCAGCCAGTCTAAGGCCTCGCCGTCGATGAGGTAGCGGTAGCGGCGGCCTTTATAACTTTCTTCGGCGGAGGTCCAGAGGGCGATGGCTTCGAGCAGGGCGGTATACCAGTGCTTACCGCCGGCGATGGCCTGTTTCAGGTGGCTGATGGCCCGGTTGTCGGCGGTGGGGGTTGTTTCGCTGGCGATTAATTGGTTATCCACGGTTTTTTACTATTGGGGTGAAGGTTGGGGGGATTCGGTTTTGAGCTTTTCGTAGTATTCCAGCTGGCCGGTGTTGACCAGCTCGGTGAGCTTTTTGGCGATGGCTTCTCCGGCGCCGGGGATTTCGTTAAGGCGGTTTTCTTCGACCATTTGCTCTACCGATACGGGCAGGCTTTCGATGGCGCGGGCGACCTTCTGGTAAGCCCTGATTTTGAAGATGTTCTCCTTTTTGGCTTTCAGCCTTTCGGCGATGTCGTCAAAGATGGCGGCGATTTGTGTGTTGTTCATTATTTTGAGGGGGGTGCTACTTGAATTTCCTCGAACTTGGACACTCCCCAGGCATGACAGTTAGGGCAGCCAACTGGTTGGCCGATTTCTGCATCGCCAAGCCCTCTGTCCGTCACCCAGTCGGGACAATCCTCGGTATATTCAGGTTCTTCCTCGTTCGAGGCAACACAATAGGTATAATCAGTGAATTGATATATCAACTTGTCCCCACTATAGCCGCAATTCGAACACTTATATTGCGCCACATCTGCTCCTATTCTTCCACGAGGGTAATGTCTTGCTTTTCTTGGTCTACTCGATATTTCAATAACCTGACAGCTTTCTCCTCAATAAGTTTTCGTTTCTGCACATATTCCCGCACTTTGTCGTCGAAATCAAAACCGATGAGGATACTCTGAACCATCTCGCTATCGCCATTGGCCAGTTTGCGGGTTAGCCAGTTTTCATACTTTACCACCTGATTCAGGTTCTCTTCTGTACAAATACCAGTCTTTAATTCCACGCAAGTGAATTTGTGAAGTATGTCTACACCGTCTACTTTAGTTACATGAGTGAGAAAAACATCCATTACCTTGTTGAATGAGGTCGGTACAAAGTTCAATATATCATAATACTCGCCGATAATATCTTTATGCCTGCCATTGGCGAGGCTTCTTATAAACCAAGCATTGAGATAACCTTCGTAGTCTAATATTCCTCTTTTATCAGTGTTCAATTTTATGGGGAGCGGGTTGGTTTTTACTTTGTATGGTTTGGCTACCGGTGAAACTGGCCGAAAGACGGGGTTATTTCTTAGTAACAGACGAATAAGCTCTTTGCTTTCCTCGGTAGTTATCGGATTGTGGTTTTTCTTGACAATAGCACCTAAATCAAAAGTCCAGATTTTACCTTTATCTTTGAGGTCTAGGATATCACTCAAAGCAATCGGCTTTGGGAAATGTCGGATTGATGGTTCAAAGCAAACTCTGTAGGGATATTCCTGTTTTTCGTCTAGCCATATCAGGGATTTATCAAAGAAAGGTCGGCAGGTTGTTTTCCAAAGGCCATAGATACCCCTATTTTTAACATAGAAAAAGACGAACCCCCCTGATTTTATAGCCTCAAAGCTAGCGATAATATCAGCATTCGTCCTTTCGTTAGCGTGGGAGCCTACGACATATATACCACGCTGAATGCACTCTTGGAAGTTTTCTTGGTTAGCGAGGAAGATATGGTTTCCCATCAGTACACCTCCGCCGTTTAATAGTCCACCTCAACGCCATCCCAGCAGTCAAGGTGACAAGCATACCTTATTTCGGGTTCTGGGGTTTCTACTACACAACATTTTTTAGTAACAGCGCTTAGACCTATGGTAACAATTTTTTGTCCTTTTTTCATAGGCTTTCCGCACTTGTCACAGGTGGTTACCCCCAATGTCATTTCCATATCTTCACCTTCCACAACAGTGCTTGTACTTCTTCCCCGAGCCGCAGGGGCAGGGGTCGTTGCGCCCCACCTTCTTCCCCGCCACCTTAAGGTGTTTCTTGGCCTCGCCGCCGCCAGCTTGAGCTTGAGCCGCAGCTTGGGTTTGGGCGGGGGCGGCTTTCCCCTGGGGGGGTTCGCCTCTTTTGGCGATGTTGGCGCGGTAGATGGTGTGGGCCATGTCGTGCTGGATAGTTGACAGGAGGTTCTGGAAGAGGTTATGCCCCTCTCTCTTGTAGGCGACGAGGGGGTCGCGCTGGGCTACGGCGTGCAGCCCTATGCCCTGGCGCATATGCTCCATGGCGGTCAGGTGTTCCACCCAGAGACTATCTATGATGCGGAGCATGAGCAGTCTTTCCAGCATCCGCATTTTATCGGCGTTGACCTCTTTCTCTTTGTCCTCATAGAGGGTTTCGGCGTATTCGATGAGCTGGGCCTTGATTTCCTGGCTGCCCATCTGGGAAAGGGTTTCGGCGTTGAGGGTGGGGGGTAGTGGTAGCATGGTGGCCAGTTCGCCGACCAAGCCTTCGACATCCCAGCCGTCGCCGTAGCCGCCAGCGGTATGAATATCTACCATGGATTGAAGCTCGTCCTTGACCATAGACAGGATATTCGACTTGAGGTCGAAGCCGCTCAGGATTTTTTTGCGTTCTTCGTAGATAAGCTCGCGGTGCTTGTTGACCACGTCGTCGTAGTCGACCAAATGCTTACGCATATCGAAGTGGTAGCCTTCCACCTTGACCTGAGCCGATTCGATAGCGCGGTTGACCCACCTGTTCTCGATGGGGGTGTCTTCGTCCATGCCCGCCCATTCCATGACGGTCTTGATGCGGTCGCCGCCGAAACGGCGCACGATGTCGTCTTCTAAGGATAGATAGAAACGGGAGCTTCCGGGGTCGCCCTGCCGGCCGGCGCGGCCGCGGAGCTGGTTATCGATGCGCCGCGCCTCGTGGCGCTCGGTGCCGATGATATAAAGCCCGCCCATATCCAGCACCTGTTTGTGTGCCTTTTGCCACTCCTTCTCCTCTTTGCTCTCGGGGTTGCCCCCCAGAATGATATCGACGCCGCGCCCGGCCATATTGGTAGCCACCGTTACCGCCCCCGGCTGACCCGCCTGGGCAACGATTTCGCCCTCCTTCTCATTGCGGTCTGGGTTGGCGTTAAGTACCTTATGGGGGACGCCCTTCTTGGTTAGCTCGTTGCTCAGGCGCTCTGAAGCTTCAATTGAGACCGTGCCGATGAGCACCGGGCGTCCCTCTTTATGCAGCTTCTCGATTTCCTTCACCACCGCCTTGAACTTAGCCTCCTCGTTCTTATAGATGTAGTCGGGGAGGTCTTGGCGCACCATGTCGCGGTTGGTGGGGATAACCACCACCTCCAGTTTGTATATCTTGTGGAACTCCTCGGCCTCGGTGAGGGCGGTGCCGGTCATGCCCGCCAGCTTTTCATACATGCGGAAGTAGTTCTGAATGGTGACGGTGGCGTAGGTGCGGCTTTCCTGCTGCACCTTGACGCGCTCTTTGGCTTCTATCGCCTGGTGTAAGCCGTCGGAGTAGCGCCGACCGTGCATCAGCCGTCCGGTAAACTCGTCGACGATGATGACCTGACCATCCTTGACCACGTACTCGTGGTCTCTACGGTATGCCTCCTTGGCGGTGAGAGCGTTTCTGATGTAGCGGTGCAGGTCGGCGTTAGCCGGGTCGTAGAGGTCGGGCGCTTTGAGCAGCCCTTCGCGCCTCAGCATCCGTTCCAAATTGGTCATACCGTCATCGGTCAGGCTGACAGCGCGCGTCTTTTCGTCCATGGTATAGTCCACCTCTTTTTTCAGGGTGGGGACAAGGTGGGCGAATGTTTGGTATTTCTTGCCCGCTTCCGTATCGGGGGCGCTGATGATAAGCGGCGTCCGGGCTTCATCGATGAGCAGGTAGTCCACCTCGTCGACGATGGCGTAGTTCAGGGGGCGCTGGACGCAGCGCGCCAGGTCGGCGACCATGTTATCGCGCAGGTAGTCGAAGCCGAACTCGCTGCTGGCGCCGTAGGTTATATCCGCCTGGTAGGCTTCTTGGCGGGAGATGTCGCGGAAGTGCTTCCAACGGCTGTCGCCGGAGTCGTGTTCGGGGTCGTAGAGGCGGGTGGGGGTCGGCTCGTCGGGGTTTTGCATGGGGTAGATGCTGGCCACGCTGACCCCCAGCGCGGTATAGACGGGACCCATCCAGTAGGGGTCGCGCCGCGCCAGATAGTCATTAACGGTGACCAGGTGAGCGCCTTTGCCCGTCAGTGAATTTAAGTAGAGGGGGAGGGTCGCCACCAGCGTCTTGCCCTCGCCCGTTTTCATCTCGGCGATTTTGCCCTGGTGGAGGACGATGCCTCCCATGAGCTGGACGTCGAAGTGGCGCTGGCCTATGGTGCGTTGGGCGGCTTCGCGGACGGCGGCGTAGGCTTCGGGCAGGATTTCATCCAGAGAAGTGCCTTCCTGAATCCGAGCCTTGAACTCGTCGGTCTTGGCGCGCAGCCCGTCGTCACTGAGTTTCTTGAAGTCAGGCTCAAGCTGGTTGATGCTATCTACTATGGGTTGCAGGCGCTTTAGCTCTTTCTCGTTGGGGTCGCCCCCGCCCAGCCATTTAAACACTTTCTTGTTCCCCGATTAACCTTTTGGCTTCCTCAGCTCTGTTTTCATTAACCATAACCTTATACTCTCCCATCCCGTCAATGGTAAATACGTGCACGGAAGGCGCCGCGTGGGATTTCAGGAGGCAGTGTATGCCGTTACTATCCAGCAGGCTCTTGATAATGAGGGCTTCGGCTTCGCCGGAAGCCCGATAGACTTCGACCAGTTTAAACTCTTTAGCCATATTCCCCCTATTGAAACATCGCGCCGATGGACATGCCGGTGTGAATGCGGTGGATGGCTTCACCCAGCAGCGGGGCTATGGGCAGCACCGTGACCTTGTCCAGCTTCTTGTCGCTGTTGACGGGGACGGTGTCGGTGACCACCACCTCTTTGATGGGGGAGGAGGCTATGCGGGATATTGCCGCCCCGGAGAATATGGGGTGGGTGCAGCAGGCGTAAATCTCCTTGACGCCGCGTTTTTCCAGCGTCTCGACCACGCTCACCAGAGAGCCGCCGGTGTCAATCTCGTCGTCCACGGTGAGCGCCACCTTATCCGCGACCTCGCCGATGACGTTCATCGTTTCCGCCTTATCGACGTTGCCGATGCGCCGTTTTTCCATAATGGCCAGGGAGGCGCCCAGCCCGGCGGCCAGGTCGCGCGCCCTTTTGGTAATGCCGATGTCGGTGGCTACCACCACCAGGTCTTTGAACCTCTTTTTCTTGAAGTAGTTGATGAAGAGCTTGAGGCCGGTCAGCTCGTCGACGGGGATGTTGAAGAAGCCCTGAATCTGGGCGGCGTGCAAGTCCACCGTCAATATGCGATTAGCCCCGGCCACGGTTAGCAGGTCAGCCACCAGCCGCGCCGTTATGGGCACGCGGGGCTGGTCTTTCTTGTCAGTGCGCCCGTAGCCGTAGTAGGGGACGACGGCGGTGATGCGCCCCGCCGATGCCCTTTTCAGGGCGTCAAGCATGATGAGCAGTTCGACCAGGTTGTTGTTGACCGGCGAGCAGAAGGGCTGGATAACGAAGGTATCCCGCTGGCGGACGTTTTCCAGGATGCGGACGAAGATATTCTCGTTGCTGAAGGTAAAGACCTCGCATTCGCCCTGTGGTATTTTGAGGTATTCCGCCACCGCTTTAGCCAGGGCGGGGTGGGCATTGCCGGTGAATACCTTTAGCTCATCCATCACTCGTTGCCTCCTCTCGAATGCGGCTTTAACTCATTATAGCACTATTGTTTGTCGGGCTCATCCCCTTTTAACCCCACTCGCTTGTTTTACGAAGGTATGATTTTCCCACCCAATACCCGCCCTGCAGAGGTGTAACCTCTATATACTTCTCTCCTCACCGTGTTTCTCCCTTTTGTAAAGGGGGATTAGGGGGGATTTCCTCATGTTTTGGGGGTGTTTAAGAGGGGGCGAAGCCCCCTCTTTACCTTAAAGGGTGGTGGGTGGGAAAAGATATAGAATGGGGCGGGGCATAGACCTACAGGGGGATATATAAGGGGTACCACCCTCATAGGGTGGGCATTGGGTGGGAAAGAAAGACGCGCTAACAAGGGTGGGCTGGTGTGGGAGAAATAACCTTGGGGTGGGGAGATTCTTCAGTCATCAATCCCGGGCACGGGGAAACGCGAGCACATCTCGGCGACTTCCTGCGCCGCCTTTTTCTGGACAGCGACATCGTCGATATGGCCGATAATCTCGATAACCAGCGCAGCAATCTTTTTCATTTCTTCCTTGCCGAAGCCGCGCGTGGTCACAGCGGGGGTGCCTAAGCGTATGCCACCGGTGATGCGGGGTGGATTGGGGTCGAAGGGAACGGTATTGCGGTTGACCACGATGCCGACCTTGCCCAGAGCTTCCTCAGCCTGCTTGCCGGTGACGCCCGTTTCGGCCAGGTCGACCAGCACCAGGTGGTTATCGGTACCGCCCGAGATAAGACGCAGGCCGTTCTGTTGCAGCCCCGCCGCCAGCTCTTTAGCATTTTCCAGCACCGCCCGCTGGTAGTCGGTAAATCCGGGCTGCATCGCCTCCTGGAAGCAGACCGCCTTGGCGGCGATAACCTGCATCAGGGGGCCACCCTGCATCTGGGGGAAGACGCCGTCGTCTATCGCCGGGGCGAAGTCTTTCTGGCAGAGGACGAAGCCGCTGCGGGGGCCGCGCAACGTCTTATGCGTCGTCGAAGTAATAACCTCGGCGTAGGGGATGGGGGTGGGGTGTAAGCCCACCGCCACCAGGCCGGCGATGTGAGCCATATCCACCATCAGCTTTGCCCCCACCGAGTCTGCGATTCGGCGAAAGCGCTCGAAGTCGATAATCCTGGGGTATGCGCTGGCTCCGGCCACAATCAGCTTGGGCTTATGCTTTTTGGCCAGCTTTTCTAGCTCTTTATAGTCGATGCGTTCTGTTTCCCGGTTGACGCTGTAGTGAATGAAGTTATAGGACTTGCCCGAAAAGCTGACCCTGTCGCCGTGAGTGAGGTGGCCCCCGTGAGCTAGGCTCATGCCCATGACGGTGTCGCCGTACTCCAGCAGGGCGTAGTAGGCTGCCATGTTGGCCTGAGAGCCGCTGTGGGGCTGGACGTTGGCGTGGTCGGCGCGGAACAGTTTCTTGACCCGCTCGATAGCCAGGCTTTCCACGATATCCATATTTTCACAGCCGCCGTAGTAGCGCTTGCCGGGGTAGCCTTCGGAGTATTTATTGGTGAGGAAGGTGCCTTCGGCCTGCATGACCGCCCGGCTGGCGTAGTTTTCGGAGGCGATGAGGTTTATGGTTTCTTTCTGCCTTTTGCCTTCCTGGGCGATGACGCGGCTGATTTCGGGGTCAACTTTGCTCAAAAAATCCATGGCTTCTCCTCTTCTGCTCTGATAAAGTCTACAACTGCGCTCGGTTAGTGTCAACAAAGGGAGGGAATGTTAACGGGTTTTTTGCTAGTCCCACCCCAGGGTCTTTTTCCCACCCAATACCCACCCTATAGAAGTGTTATCTCTATATACTTCTCTCCCTACCCCACCCCAGTTTTGCGTCCCACACCAGCCCGCCCACAAAGGTCTTTTCAAAAGGGGGCGAAGCCCCCTTTAAAACCCCCGAAACGAAAACAGGCTAAAGTTCCTCGTGATTCCTTAACATTCTGGGGTGTTTTTAAGAGGGGTGAAACCCCTCTTTACCTTAAAGGGTGGTGGGTGGGAAAAGATATAGAATGGGGTGGGGGAGTCATAGAGATTGCTTCGTCGCTGCGCTCTTCGCAATGACAGTGGGGCAAATTTTCATTGACTTGACATATTGCCCGTGCTATCATATTTAAAAGGCTGGTGAGTATGTCAGCTCTGAGCGAGCTAAATAAAGAAATAGCGCTTTGCCAGCAGTGTGAAATAGCAAAATATCGAAACAGGGTGGTGCCTGGAGAAGGGGCGGAGGCTGCCGATATCATGTTCATTGGTGAGGCGCCAGGCTGGCACGAAGACCAGCAGGGGCGACCTTTCGTGGGGCCGGCGGGGAAATTCCTCGACGAACTGCTAGCATCTATCGGACTAAATCGTTCCAAGGTCTTTATCGCCAACGTGATAAAGTGCCGTCCTCAGGGAAACCGAGACCCATTACCCGTGGAAATCCAGAATTGCCGCGCGTGGCTGGAACGCCAGATTGAGATAATCAACCCCAAGATGATTGTGACCTTAGGGCGTTATTCCATGGCCATGTTCTTCCCCGGCAAGAGCATCAGCAAGATTCACGGCACCGCTCAGAAGCGGGACGATGTGCTCTATTACGCTATGTATCACCCCGCGGCGGCTTTGCACCAGGGGAGCCTGCGCCAGGCGATAGAAGAGGATATGCTCAAGATACCGACACTGCTCAACCAATCGGAAACAATTAAGGAGGAAAAACCACCGGAGCAACTAACTATGTTCTAGGTGAAACCAAGTGAAAAACCCAAGAAGTAAATCAAAACTAAAGATAGTCCCCCTCGGGGGATTATCCGAAATCGGCAAGAACATGATGGCCATCGAATACGAGAACGACATCATGGTTATCGATGCCGGTCTTATGTTCCCCGGGGAGGAAATGCTGGGCATCGACCTGGTAATCCCCGACATCAGCTACCTGCTGGAGAATAAGGAGAAGATACGGGGTATCGTTATTACCCACGGCCATGAAGACCATATCGGCGCTTTACCCTATCTCCTGCCCCAGCTCAATGTACCCGTTTATTCCACCAAGCTGCCCCACGGCTTAATCTCGGTGAAGCTGAAAGAAAGAAAGGCGCTGGCTGGCGCCAAGCTCAACGCGGTATCCTACGGCCAGCAGATATCGCTGGGGCGGTTCAAAGTGGAGCTTTTCCCGGTCTGCCACAGCATACCCGACGCCGCCGGGCTGATTATACATACCCCGCTGGGCATAATCGTCCACAGCGGGGACTTTAAGCTGGACTATACGCCGGTGTACGGCAAGCCGACCGACCTTTCGCGGCTGGCGCAACTGGGGGCGCAGGGGGTATTGCTCCTGTTCTCCGATTCCACCTACTCCGAGCTGCCCGGATATACCCCTTCGGAGCGGATAGTGGGGGAAACGCTGGACAGGGTGATGTCCGAAGCGCCGGGGAGGGTGATTGTGACCACCTTCTCCTCGCTGGTCTCGCGCATCCAGCAGGTTATCGATGCCGCCGCCCGGCACCAGAGACGAGTCTTCGTCGTCGGGCGCAGCATGACCGATATCGTGAAAATGACGCTGGAGCTGGGCTACCTCAAGGCGCCCGACGGTATACTAGCCAACATCGACCAGCTCAGGAAGATGCCGCCCGAGAAAGTGGTCCTGGTTACCACGGGCAGCCAGGGCGAGCCGACCTCGGCGCTGGTGCGCATCGCTAATAAAGACCACCGCCACGTCCATATCATCAAGGGGGACACGGTAGTCCTCTCGGCCACGGCGGTGCCGGGTAACGAAGCCCTGATTAACCGCACGGTGGACTCCCTGTTCAAGCAGGGGGCGCAAGTGCTCTACGATAAAGTGGCCAAGGTTCACGTCCACGGGCACGGCAGCCAGGAAGAGCTGAAGCTGCTGCTTAACCTGGTCAGACCCCGCTTCTTTATCCCCGTACACGGCGAGTACCGCCACCTGAGCCTGCACGCCCAGTTAGCCGAGTCGGTGGGTATTCCCAAATCGAATATATTCGTGCTGGAGGACGGCGATGTCCTCGAATTGGGGCCCAACGGGGGCAAGGTGACGGGCAAGGTCAGCTCGGGCAACGTCTATGTGGACGGCTTGAGCGTGGGCGACATCGGCAGCGTGGTTTTGCGCAACCGCCGTATGCTCTCCCGCGACGGCATCGTGGTGGTGATTATCGCCACCAACCGCCAGACGGGCCAGCTGGTGGGGAGGCCCGATATCGTCTCCCGCGGCTTTGTCGACACCAGGGAGTCTAAAGACATGATTGAAGAGAGCCGCGACCTGGTGGTTAAAGCCTTCGACCACAGCGGCGGCCAACCCGCCGAATGGGGCTATTTCAATACCAAGGTCAGGGACATACTGAATAAGTTCTACTATGACCAGACCAAGCGCCGACCCATGATTCTGCCGGTTATGGTCAAGGTGTAACTAAATGGCCAAGCAGCGAGCCAGTGCCAACCGCCAGCCCCGCCGTCAACCCAAGCCTAAAGAGAAAGCGGGGGGGAACCGCTTTTCCCGTTTCATCTTTTCGGCACCGGTGCGCCGACTGATACTGACTATCATCTTTCTGGGGCTGATTATATGGCACTGGACGACCATCACTAACTTGGTGGATAGCGTCTGGGCCGGCACCACCGACCTCTTCGGCTGGGGGCTGCTCTTCTTCTTTCTCGCCCTCGGCTTTATTATCGGGGTGGTGTGGGGGCGGCGGGTGCTTTCCGTTATCTATCACTGGAACCAGTGGCTGGGCGCCGTCGCCTTTATCTTTGCCGTTTGGGGGATACTGGCTTTCTTCGAGCTCGGCGGCAGCTTCGGCGATGGGATTATCGGCACTTCCGGCTTCGCCGGGGTCTTCAGGCTGCTCGGTCTGGTGCTCCTGGGCATTGTCTTAGTCGCCCCCGGCTTTTGCTGGCGTCTTATTAAAAGATTCTTTATATGGGTCAGGAGCAAGCGACCCGCGCCCCGGGAAAGGGTCTATCCCGAGCCCGGTCTCCTGGATAAGCCTTTAGAGCCCCCCGTGATTGCCCCGACGCTGGAAAAGCCATCTGAGGCCGAGCCAACGACTCCCATGGTAACGCCGGCGATTACGCCCACCCCCGGCCAGCAGGAGCTTAGGCAAGTGGCGCAAGAGGTTTGGAAGAAGTACGGCGAATCTCCGTCGCTAGTTACCGTCGACGGCTGGAGGTTGCCGCCTATCGATATCCTGGATAACGTCCCCGACGTCGAGTTCGGGCAGGCGGATAACATGCAGCGGGCGCAGCTTATCGAAGAGGCTTTAGCCAGCTACGGCGTTGCCGCCAAGGTGGTGCAGATAAACGCGGGGCCGGTGGTGACCCAGTTCGGCGTCGAGCCGGGTTGGGACCGCAAGATGAAAGAGGTCAAGGAGCGGGACAAGGACGGCAACATCAAGGCAAGGCAGGAGGAGGTATCCAAGACCAGGGTCAAGGTGGAGCGGATTACCTCTCTGTCTAACGACCTGGCTTTAGCGCTGGCCGCCCCCAGCATCCGCATCGAAGCCCCCGTGCCGGGAAAATCACTGGTTGGCATCGAGGTGCCCAATACCATCTACGGGCTGGTGAGCCTGCGCGGGGTGGTGGAGACCAGCGTCTTCCAGAAGACGAAGGCCAAAGCCAAGCTGGCGCTGGCGCTGGGCAAGGGGGCGGGTGGGGAGGCGGTGGCGGGCGACCTTTCCCGGATGCCCCACCTGCTTATCGCGGGGGCGACGGGCAGCGGCAAGACGGTCTGTCTCAATTCTATTATTTCCTGCCTGCTGCTGCACTATACGCCCAACGACCTGCGCTTTATTATGATCGACCCCAAGCGGGTGGAGATGACGCCCTTTAACAGCATACCGCACCTGGCCGCGCCGGTTATCGTGGATACCAATAAGGCGCTGGGCACGCTGCGCTGGCTTAATCAAGAGATGGATAAGCGCTACCAGAAGCTCGCCGCCGACGGCGCGCGCAACATCGAGGGCTATAACAAGAGCCGTGGGGGCGACGAGAAGCTGCCCTACCTGGTGCTGGTTGTCGACGAGCTGGCCGACCTGATGATGGCGGGGTTCGACGAGGTGGAGCATGTCCTCTGCCGTCTGGCCCAGCTGGCGCGCGCCACCGGCATTCACCTTATCGTGGCGACACAGCGTCCTTCGGTGGACGTGGTCACGGGTCTGATTAAGGCTAACTTCCCCACCCGCATCAGCTTTGCCGTTACCTCCCAGGTGGACTCGCGGACCATCCTCGATATGGGTGGCGCCGAGAAGCTGTTGGGGAGGGGGGATATGCTCTATATGCCCACCGAGGCGGCCAAGCCCAAGCGTTTGCAGGGCTGCTATGTCTCCGACGCGGAAAGGGAGAGGCTGGTCTATTTCTGGGGCAGCCAGCAAAAAGAAGAGGCGCCGTCGCTAAAGATCGATGAGATTTCCGCCCCCACCACGGGAGTAGGGGGGACCTACCCGCCCGACCCGCTGCTCGAAGCCGCCCGGCAGCTGGCGCAGGAACACCAGCATATTTCCACCTCTTTCTTGCAGAGGCGGTTGCACATCGGCTATCCTCGCGCCGCCCGCATCATGGAGCAGCTCGAAGAAGAGGGGTACAAGCGGGGAGGGGAAGAGGCTTAGCTCCTATTCCTTGGCGGCGAAATAGGCCGTCAGCCACCACCATAGGCCATATATAAAGAGTGCAATCGCCGCATAGAACCAGCAGATTGTATCCAGCCAGAGTATCGCCTGCATGGCATCGCTTACTATTCCAACTACCAGGCAGCCTAAGGCTAGTATTTCCAGGACAAAGGCAACTATCGCTATTGCTTTAGTGCCTATCGGGGGGAAGAGTATCTTCTTGATGTTCTCGGGAACTGCCGCCATTTTTGCCTCCTTGGGTGTTTTGTTACTGCCTTTAATTGTATCACTGGTGTCAACGGCGGAGGCTACTCCTCTTTGCCTATGGTGTAGGCGCAGAGCCACGACCACAAGCCCCCCACCCAGAGCGCAATCGCTATCAGCAGCCAATGGGTCGGCTCCAGGCCAAGCTCTCTATCCAGGGCGGCGGCGATGATGCCCACCGTTAAGCAGGCTGTGCCCAGACAGTCTAAAGCCAGCGCCACCCAGGCATGGAAGCTATACCACCCAGCCCCTTTTCCAAACAGGCAGAGCTTCGGGTCTTTGAGAATTCCGGTCATCGTGGTCTCCTTGTAGTGGATAGTTGGTGGTTATGATTGTAGCACGGGGTGTCAAATAATATATCTTTTCCCGCCCGATGTCGTTTTTTACTCCCATTTTTTGCCTTGTGGGTATTGTTAATATGTTAAGTTGGGGGTATTATGGGGGTGAGCAAGCTCAAAGGGGGATAGGTAACAGCTATGTTGTTTTTTGGGGAAGAGAAAAAGAAAAGAACACGTTTAAGCAAGACAGAATGGGAGATAATAAAGAAGCAGCACGGAAATAGGTGTCTCATGTGTGGACGAACCGAGAAAAGTGCCGGAGTGTTGGAAAAAGCTCATATAAAAGCTCATTCAAAAGGTGGTACGCAATACCGCCCTCTTTGCCCTACTTGTCATCGTAAGCTTGATAGCGGGAAGGCAACGGCTTCGGAGTTAAAGAAGCTTGGTATTAGTAAAGAAGCTTACGCCCGCTTAAGACCCAAGAAAACGAAAAAGAAAACTGACGACTGGTTTTTTTAGCGCTTTTTATCAGTGGGGTGGGTGGTATATATCTCGATCAATGTTTGACTATAATCACTGATATATTTTCTGCATTATCTAGGCCATTTTTAAACTCGTCTTCGTTGTCAATACTGCCCATGTCATATACAATAAAAAGCTGGCGAGCGTATTTCTTTGAATAAGCCCTTATATCAGTATTTATTGCATCGACGATGCGTTTGCTACTAGCTTTATCTTTGGAAAACTTAACTTCGAGTGCCATGTTAAGACTTTTAATGACAAAGTCTGGAACAAATTCTTTTATGGAAAACTTGATACGCCCAGTTTCTCTGTCATAGTCAATACCTTTGTCTAGACCTCGACCAATCAGGAGTGTTTCAACCGCGTTTTGTATGTCAATTTCATTTCTTGGTATGCCCATAATCGCTTTCCGTAGATTTGCTTGAAAGAAGTCCTTAAGACTTAAGGTTTCGTCTTTCTTTAAGTCTAAAGCGTTTTCTATATATGACCTTAAAATAGCAAGATTAGTATAGACAGAATCGAAGTATTGTTTTTGCTGCATAGCTGTTGTATCAGCGCTAGACGGTATTTCCTCCACAAAATACGTGAGCCCAGAGACATCTAGTGTAAAAGATTTTGCGTTAATCTTACTGAGAAGGTCGTTATATTTCCCCATATACTCTCGATAGCTAGAAAAGCGCCAAACATCGTGCTCTTGTCCGTGAATGCTTAGTTCCATAGCGTCCATTAATGCCTTTGCATAGCCAAGATATTTTCTAAGGGCTTTCTCTCTGTCGTCAGTCATTTTTCCCCCTCCCCAATCTTTTAAGAATTGCATCCATGTAAACCCGCGCTATATTTTTGCCGTGCTTGGACATGCGCTCCCGCTTCTTCTTGAGCTTCTTCTCGCGGCGCTCCTGTTTGGTCTCTAAATCGTCGTCGCTCATTTCTCCATCTCCACTATCTCCACCGGCTCGAACTCCTGCCTCAGGGCGATAATGCGGTCCCTGATTAAGGCCGCCTTTTCGAACTCGAGGCTGCGGGCGGCGGTTTTCATCTGCCCCTCCAGCTCTTTGACCAGCCGGGCGACATCCTCCCGGGTGTGGGGGGTGGAGGCGTCATAGACGGCGCGCACCTCGGCGGCGACCTTGACGCGCTCGGTGATGTCCTTGATGGCTTTTCTAATGCCCTGGGGGGTGATGCCGTGCTCTTTATTATAGTCCAGCTGAATCTGGCGGCGGCGCTGGGTTTCGTCCATAGCGGCCTGCATGGACCTGGTGATGGTGTCGGCGTACATTATGACGTGGCCGTCGATGTGGCGGGCGGCGCGGCCCATAGTCTGGATTAGAGCGCCCTCCGACCTGAGGAAGCCCTCCTTATCGGCATCGAGAACCGCCACCAGGCTGACCTCGGGCAGGTCGAGCCCTTCGCGCAGCAGGTTTATGCCCACCACCACGTCGTAAACGCCCAGGCGCAGGTCGCGCAGTATCTCCACCCGCTGCAGGGTGTCGATTTCGGAATGCAGGTAGTGGGTCTTGACGTCCATCTCTATCAAGTAGTCGGCCAGCTCCTCGGCCATGCGCTTGGTCAGCGTGGTCACCAGGCAGCGCTCCTTTTTGTCCACGCGGCTCTTAATCTGCTCTAACAGGTCGTCAATCTGCCCCTTGGTGGGCTTGATTTCCACTGTCGGCTCCAACAGCCCGGTGGGGCGTACTAACTGCTCGACGACCTGTTTGCTATGCTTGTACTCGTATTCGCCGGGGGTGGCTGAGGTATAGACGACCTGGTTTAGGCGCTGGCCGAACTCGGTGAAATTCAGGGGGCGGTTGTCTAAAGCCGAGGGTAGGCGAAAGCCGTACTCCACCAGCGTTTCCTTGCGCGCCGTGTCGCCGTGAAACATGCCCCGAACCTGGGGGATAGTCATGTGCGATTCGTCGATGAAGAGCAAAAAATCCTTGGGGAAGTAGTCCAACAATGTCGAAGGAGGGCTGCCGGGGGGTCTTTGCGCCAGGTGGCGGGAGTAGTTTTCCACGGCGTGGCAGTAGCCCGCTTCCTGTAGCATCTCCATATCGTAGTTGGTGCGGGCTTCCAGTCTGGCGGCCTCCAAGAGCTTGCCCTGCATCTTCAGCTCGGTGAGTCTTTCGGCCAGCTCTTCCTTGATGCTCTCGATGGCCGTCAAAAGCTTGCCGTGGGAGGTGACGAAGTGCTTGGCGGGATAGATGCTCACTGCTTCCATCTCGTTTAACATCTCGCCGGTGAGGGGGTCGATTTCGATGATGCGCTCCAGCGTGTCGCCGAAGAACTCGATGCGCAGGGCTAATTCCTCATAGGCGGGCTGAATTTCCAGGGTGTCGCCGCGGACGCGGAATCTGCCCCGCGTGAAGTCGATGTCGTTGCGCTCGTACTGCATGTCCACTAAATGCCGGAGCAGTTTGGCGCGGGGGTAGCTCTCGCCGCGCTGTAAACTCAAGACAAAGCTGAGGTATTCCTCGGGCTCGCCCAGCCCGTAGATGCAGGAGACCGAAGCCACGATGACCACGTCCCGCCGCTCGAAGAGGGAACGGGTGGCGGCATGGCGCAGCTTGTCGATTTCCTCGTTGATTTCGATTTCCTTCTCGATAAAGGTGTCGGTGCGAGGGAGATAGGCTTCGGGCTGGTAGTAATCGTAGTAGCTGACAAAGTACTCCACGGCGTTTTCGGGAAAGAACTCCTTGAACTCGGTGGAGAGCTGGGCGGCTAGGGTCTTGTTGTGGCAGATGACCAGCGTGGGGCGGTTCAGCCGCGCGATGACGTTGGCCATGGTGAAGGTCTTGCCGCTGCCGGTAACGCCGAGCAGGGTCTGGTGCTTGTAGTCTTTATCCAGACCTTCCACCAGCTTATCCACAGCCTGGGGCTGGTCGCCGGTCATCTTGAAGTCGGAGACAATCTTGAAGTCGGGCATACTACTAGTATAGCTTTTGGTGATAGCGCTGACAACGCCTATTGACAGGGCGAGGGTAATTCTTATAGACTGTGTAATCCCCATATGCGGGGTTGGCTCAAAATAAAAGGAGGGTAATATGTCGGACAGCGTTTACAAGATAATTACTCTGGTGGGCACCAGCACCAAGTCCTGGGAGGACGCCGCCAAAGAGGCGGTGGAGACGGCGGCCAAGTCGTTGCGCGACATGCGCATCGCCGAGGTCGAGGAGCTGGACATGCAGCTCGACAAGGGTCAGATTGTCAACTACCGGGCCAAGGTCAGGGTATCATTTAAGTACGAGGGGAAGTAGTAGCCCGATAGCACAACCGAATATCGCGAGACGTCAGGGAGGGGCGTTACCCCTCCCTGTTCTTTTTAGCTTCGGGCGTATTTCCGGCAGCCGTACCAGTAGATGGTGGATAGGACAAGCCCGTAGCCGATTATCCGCGTGACGAGCATAACGACTTCCTGGCTGTCGTCTATGCCGATAATGGTGAACAGGTGCGAGACGCCGAAAAAGGCGAAGGCGATGCCGATAAGCAGTGCCCACCTCCTTTTCATTTTGGCGTAGCCGGTGATGCCCAGGGCGAGGATGATGATGCAGAAGATTAGGTTGGCGAGGATGACCGGGTCTATATCCATTTTTTAGCTCCTTTTTTTGGGGGGGTATCTTTGGAAGATGGCGGAGTAGATTACTGAGTATCAACTAAATATTGCTCGGCTCCATAATAAGGTTCTGTCTTGTAGCTTAGATGCTGAATTTTTGCTTTGATCAAATCTTGAAGATTAACCTTGCCCCTAAGCACATAATCAAGATCAATACTATTCATCAGTATTATGCACAGGCTTTTATTTTTTTGTAATTGTAGTGGCACATTATCAGACCAGCCATTGATCGACAAAAATAACCCCATCGTTTGTCCTCCAGAGTTGTCTACTTTGGTATAGAATCCGCTCACTTGTGCAGGGTCTGCTGGCTTCTTTCGCCAACGGCATTCGACTATATAATAATGCCCGCCTTCAAGAATAAAACCCCCATCAATCTGTTCGGCACCTGCATTTCGTGTAAAACTTGGTGTAGCGGGGATTCCATAGAGTTGAAACATCTTATTTAGGATAACCTGCAAGAGGTAACCGCGTCGCTGATAGTTCTTTGATTTTTGAAGTTCTTGATACATATCTAACAGACACAATCGTTTAAACTGATGATAATAGCGGAGGTAAACTGAGCTATCCTTGCCAATAATCATCCCTAAAAATCCTATTTTACCGTTGAGGATATGCTTCAACGGAGGAGGTTTTTTGAAAGGCGCACGATGTTTTTTGTAATGGCGTTTAAAAAATTCCTTTTCGGCATTTACTAATCCTTCTTTTTCCCACGCATGCAACATGGCACGAATTTGACGTATATATTGGCGTCTTACGTTTGGTCTCCCGCTATTGGAGAAGTCATTTACGGTAAGTCCTGTAACTTCTTGCCGCAGGTTCCTCCTGCGTAATCTTACTTTATCAGGATTCACCTCAAACCAATTCTGAGCAATAATGAGTTTGAGTTCGTCTCCCAATTCCACCTGTCCTGGAGAATTGATTTTTGCTAAGTCGGATGGGAAATCATAGTTGTTTGTAGAAAAGGTGATGTCATCTACATACCTTGTATATTTACATCTGTGTTTTCTAGCAAACCGATTTAGTTCATTATCTAGTTTAGCGCAGATCATGTTAGATATAATAGGGGAAGTTGGAGCGCCTTGTGGCAATTTATCTTCGAAGCAACAGATTTGGGCTAAAACGGTGGCTGCAGGTGGGGGAATTTCGTAAGGCTTCTTCTTAAACAACCCTATTACTCTAGGAAAGGTGATAGATGGAAAAAAATCTTTCAAGTCCAGATTCAATACCCACTCACGCCCCAAATGCGTTTTGGCATTAGTGAGTATACTGTGGTTAGGAATGAAACTATGGACTGAAGGTCTTCTCTTCTCATAGTATACTTGCTGTAGAACTTGGTTCAGGTTCCCTTGAATAATCTTTAATGCTGTAACTGGCGCGGTAATCTTTCGGGTTCCCCCAGACCTTTTGGGAATCTCGAACGTTGTATAACGTTTAGATCGGGGGGAGATGTATAAGTGGTAATTTAGGAGTTGTGGATCAATCTCGAGTAGGCCAGCAACGTCTTTGCGAGTTTTTAGAGCAGCGAATTTGCTCTTTAATTCTTCAGGCTCCGCTGATAATCTTGAACTCAAAGCTACTCCTCACAAGTAGAGAGGAAAGCGGGCACTTGTAGGGAATTTAGCCCACCGCATGCTCAATGCATGTCACTGCTGAAACATGTAAAACAGGAAGCAGCGTATAAAGCTAACTTTACCATTTGTCTGTCGCGTTATCGCCGACACAATAATTCTCCTACAAGTGCCCTAGAGAATAATACATAATCTTATTGGCGAAAACAAGCTCGTGTGTTTTAGTCTTCATCTTTTTCCCCTTTAGTCTCAACCTCCTCGGCAACGGCAATGCGCTTCACCGAGAGGGGCACATAGTTGACCATCTTGCACTCGATAAGGTCTCTAAGCTCCTTTTCGGCGGGGGAAAGAGCCGCCTTTCCCGTCTTGACCTCGATGAAGTCAACGCCCTCGCCGTACTTAATGCCGACAAAGTCGACGGGGTTGCCGCCGAGGTAAAAGAGCCTGTCGTAGTGGGTCAGCTCTAAAGTAGCCAGAAGCTCGTTGAGCTTGCCGGCCCTGACCGCCTCGCTGGAGGTAATAGATTTAAGGACATCGCGGGGGAGGCTTTCCAGGATGCGCTGAATCTCCCGCACCGAGTCCGCCGAGGCCAAAGCGAAGCGGAGCTTGTTGGCCAGCTCGTCGATATCGGTGGCGGGGGCTTTGCGCATGCGGATGATTAGGAATATTATGACCAGGATGAGGAGGAAGATTACCGCCAGGAGGGCTATTTCCATCACGTCTCCTTTTCCAGTGTCTCTAGAGTGACCTTCAGCGTTATCTCTTTGGGGGTGGCCTTAGCTATCTTGTTGGGGGGAATGAAAAAGCCGACCTCGGTGGGGTCGGTGGTGACCTGAAACTTGCTGATTTCGCCCGTCCAGGAGTCCCGTATTATGTTGTTGACCTTGCCCAGCACCTTGCCGTTCTTATCCTTTACCCTGGCTCCGTACTCTATCTCCATCTCTGACACCTCCCATAAAAGCTATTCATATCATCGCTAGCTAAAGCGCGGCTCTATTTGGTGGCGAAAAAGCCCAGCGCCAGCTTTATCTTTTCTTCCAGGGTGAGGGCGGGGTCGGGGGGAATGGCGGCAATAGCGGGGGCGGCTTCCCGTACCGAGTAGCCGAGGGTGGTAAGGGCGGCCAGGACATCGGCGTTTTCCTCGGCGAGCTCGGTGGGTGGGGCGGCCAGCCAGCCGGCGCCTATCTTTTCTTTGAGCTCCAGTACTATGCGTTGCGCCGTCTTTTTGCCGACGCCGGGGATTTCGGCCAGCAGGTCGGCGTTACCGGTGGCGATGGTCATGGCCAGTTTTTCGGCACTCATCGCCGAGAGCATGGCCAGCGCCAGCTTGGGGCCCAGCCTCGATACGCTAATTAAAGTCTGGAATAGACCCAATTCTTCGGGGGCGGCGAAGCCGTAGAGGGTGGCGTTGTCCTCCCTGAGATAGAGGTGGGTATGGAGCTCGACCTCCTCCCCCTTGGCGCCGATGGTGGAGAGGGTGGAGGTGGGCATATAGACCTTAAAGCCGACGCCGTTGACATCAATAATGGCCCAGTCGCCGCTGAGCGCCTCCAGCTTGCCCTTGAGAGAGGCTATCACCTTTTCTCCTCGCTTCCCGCTAGCAGGCTGTCCAAATGCGCTCGGCGCAGGTGGCAGATGGCAACAGCCAGAGCGTCGGCGGCGTCGATGGGGTGGGGGGCTTCCGCTAAGCCGAGCTGGAGCTTGACCATCTCCTGCACCTGCTCCTTGGAGCTGGCGCCGTAGTCGGTGACCCGCTGCTTTACCTCGGCGGGGGAGTATTCGTGGCTGGGGATTTTCCCCTCGGCGGCGGCCAGGATGGCGATGGCCTGCGCCTTGCCTATGGCCAGCGCCGACTTGACGCTCTTGGCCACGAAGGGGCTCTCTATGGCCACGACGTCGGGCTGAAAGCGGGCTATTACCTCCACAAGCCCCCGGTATATATAGCTCAAACGCTCCCCGATGGGGGAGCGCTCGGAGGCGGTCAGGGCGCCGCAGTCAACCAGGGTTGGCTCGTCGCCTTCAGCCTTAATGACCCCGTAGCCCGTGGTTATCGTGCCCGGGTCAATGCCTAATATTATCATCGGGGCCGGCTCACGATTGGTATTTCTCCAGTATGGCGTCGGAGAAGTCGGCGTTGCAGGAAACGCTCTGCACCTCGTCCAGCTCCTCCAGCTTATCCAGCAGCCTCAGCGTTTGCAGGGCGGCTTTTTCTTCCAGCTCGACGATGGTCTTGGGCACCAGGCAGACCTCGGCCGAGTTGACGGTCATTTCCTTCTGCTCCAGCGCTTCCCTGACCTTTTCCAGCTCGGTGGGTTTGGTGTAGACCTCCAGGTATTTATTCTCTATCTTGACGTCCTCGGCGCCGGTGTCGATAGCCTGTAGCGCCATTTCTTCGGCGTCCTTGGCGTTGGTTTCCACGGTAATCACTCCCCGCGAGTCGAAGAGCCAGGCGACACTGCCGCTCTCGCCCAGGTTGCCGCCGTGACGGTCGAATATGTTTCTGACATCCTGAAGGGTGCGGTTGCGGTTGTCGCTGAGCGCCTGTACCAGGATGGCGACGCCGCTGGGGCCGTAGCCTTCGAGGACCATCTCGGCCAGGATGGCGCCTTCGGCGTGGCCGCTACCCCGCTTGATGGCGCGTTCTATGTTGTCCAGGGGCATGTTGTTGTCGCGGGCTTTTTGCACCACCAGCCTGAGCCGGAAGTTTGTCTCGGGGTTGGGGCCCGCCTCCCGCACCGCCACGATAATCTCGCGAGCCAGCTTGGTGAAGAGCTGACCGCGGCGGTCGTCAGCCACCCCTTTTTTCCGCTTAATCGTTGACCATTTGGAATGACCCGACATATCTACCTCTTTAGTTGATTCTAACACCTCGCCTGTTGGGGGTCAAAGGGGGTGTGGGGGTTGTTTTTTGATCCCTCCGCCACCCTACCTTGGCGAACGTGGGTTTTTCGTCCCAACCCAGCCCGCCCTAATGAGTAAACTCCTTAACTTGGGGTACTGCCTCACACCCCGCCTTTATTTAGCGTGCGTTTGTTGTCCCAATATTAGGTGCTCTACTTCGGGCTCTGGCCGATGGCAATGGCGATGGCGTATTCCTTGGAGTGAGAAAGGCTGACGGCTATTTCATTCAGCCCCAGCGCTTTAGCCTGGTTTTGCGCCTCGCCGTAGAGGTTGACCAGTGGTTTGCCCTTGTCGTCAGCCAGTATTTCGATGTCTTTAAGCTTGGCGCCCGCGGTCGGTTTGCCCAGGGCTTTTATGACCGCTTCCTTGGCGGCAAAGCGCGCCGCCAGCGAGGGGAGCTTCCAGCGGTAGAGTTTTATCTCGGATTCGGTGTAAATCCGCTTGAGGAAGTCTTCTCCCTGCCGGGCGATGGCCGCTTTCAGGCGGGCGATTTCAATTATATCAATGCCGATAGCGTGCATGTTTTGGGATTATAGTCTATTTGCGGGGGGCGTTCAAGGCGCAGGTCTTTCTTCCCACCCAAAACCCACCCTATAAGGGTGGTATCCCTTATATATCTCCCTGTGGGGTTGCCCCACCCCCATTTTATCTTTTCCCGCCCACCGCCCTTTAATGTAAAAGAGGGGGCTTTGCCCCCTCTTAAACTCCCCCAAAAGTGTGTAGACCTGGGTGGGGAGGTCGTATCCCCCAAAGGAATTCTAGAGGGCATTCACCCTCTAAGGGTGGGTAGGGTGGGACAGAGGTACCTTTGTTAAACAGAGGGAGGGGTGGGAAAAATAAACTGGGGTGGGGGGGCGATTTGGCATTTCATGGCCGCTGGTGTTAGAATTAGGGGCGGAGTGAATCCGCCTTTTTTTATAACGATTGAGGCGTGGTTGGTTATCCAGAAAGGGGATTTAATGAGCTACAGGCTGCTGGTAATAGATATTGACGGCACCTTGCTGGGCAGCAAGGGGGGCATCTCGGCTGAGGATAAGGAAGCGCTGGCGGCAGCCCGCCAGGCGGGGGTAAAGGTCTGCCTTTCCACGGGGCGGACGTCCCAGGGGTGCCGTTGGATTATAGACGAGCTATCGCTGGACGGATATCACATCTTCTTCGACGGCGCGCTGGTCTTGGGGCCCGGTAAGGAGCTCTACGTCGAGCCGCTGGGGAGGGGGGTGGTGAAGGAAGTGGTCGAGTTCGTCCGGAAGCACGACATCTACCTCGAGCTTTATTCGGCGATGGACTACTTCGTTGAGAAAGAGAACTGGGCGACCGAAATCCACCGTAATTACTTTAAGCTGGAGCCGATGGTGGTTGATTTTGCTGGGCTGGGGGGTAGGGAGAAGTTTATTAAGGGGGGGCTGATAACGCGCTCGGAGGAGGAGGTGGTTCAGGCTAAGAGCTTTCGCAACCGCTTCGACCGCAGCCTGCGCTTTTCGGTAGCCCGCTCGCCGGCCTATCCCGGTGTCGAGTTTATTAACGTGCTCGCCCCCGAGGTATCCAAGGGGAAGGCGCTGACGACGCTGGCTTCGCACCTGGGGGTATCGCTGAGCGAGGTTATGGCTATCGGGGATGGCACCAACGACATCAGCCTGCTTTCCATTGCCGGGCTGGCGGTGGCTATGGGTAACGCCCCCGATGAGGTTAAGGCGGTGGCCCACCGCGTCACCGAGGACGTGGGGAGGAACGGGGTGGCGGTGGCGGTTGAGAAGTTTTTGCTCTAGGGCCGTGCGCCAGGCGTCTACAAAAGGGGTTGAAAGCCAAGCATGTTCTGTATGGTGCTTTCAACCCCTTAAGTTTTTAATCTATATAAGTCGATTAACCAGGCCGCTTATTCTTGTTTTCGGGTAGCCATCACTACCCCGGTCACAACCAGAGCTGCGCCCACGGCTATGACAATCCAGAAGCCATAGACCGAGAGCCAGAGTATCAGGCTGCTGGTACTCTCGGCCAGATCTACCATCTCGTCGGTTGTTTCGCTGGTAAAGGCCATGTAGTTTACGTAAATAGGCATCGGGCCTTCAGGCGTTAGTGGTGCATTTACGGTTGTCGTGGAAGCGGTATAGACAGGGATACCGCTAACTGGCTCTACCTTGATTTCAGTCAGAAGGTCCATCGTTTGCGGCAAGCCGATCCCCTCCATTGTGCCGGCGGGTAGGTCGCTAATATCGATCTTGAAGTTATAGACCGTAATGCCATGGTATGTCTCCTCGCTGACGAAGTTGGCGGGAAACGCAGCCATTGCCGATGAAGACCAGAAGGTATAGGTTTCTTGCTCCACTCCGGCTGGGAAGGTAAACTGACCGGAGCGGTCCACATCGCCATAGCCGGACACGTTCTCGCGGGTCGTCCTATCGAGGCCATAGACCTCGGAGGTGCTTGTAAGCAGAATCCCCGCTTGCGCGTGGGAGATATTAATCTCCTGTTTGAGAAGTAACACATCGTCTTGGGTTCCAGTTGCCGTCAGTAAACGAACTATATTAGTGGGGATTTCATCTAAAGACATCGTCTCCGAGTTTAGTTGCAAGATGGAACCCTCAAATGTATATTCCTGTTCGTAATCTGTAGGCATTTTAGCCATGGCGGGGAAGATAGCCAGCAGCCAAACCAGGGCGAAAACGACTAATACCAGACCAAGAGTGGTTAAGCCTAGGCTCCAGCCTTTTAATCTCATTTTCTACGTGCCTCCTTATATTTACCTAGTGCTACTAGGTATAGTGAGGCATTATACAATGCGGATAACCCTTTTGCAATAGTTAGGTTCAAATAGGTGGAGTTATATAATGTCGCTACTTTTGGGAGGTGTTATTGATATCCGTGTCTCAGAGGTGCAATTCTATAATATCGCCGTCCTGCAAAACATGGTCTCTTCTGGCCATAACTCCGTCGTGCTTGCCCGAGCCCCAGATGCGGGCGTATTTCATCTTGGCGCGGAAGTCTTTGTGCACCGCGGCGGCGGCGTCAGCCAGGGTGCTACCCCTTTTTAAGATAATGGGGTCGGTGGGGTCGGGCTTTTTGCCGGGCGCCTTGGTATAGACGCGGATAATGTCCAGCACTTCGTAGATTCTGCTTTTAAGCTCCTCTAAGCCCGTGCCTTCGGCGGCGGAGATGGCGATGAAGGGTAAGCGCCCTTCGTATTTAGATTTAAGCGCCTCGTAGTTGCCGGCGGCTTTAGCGCCATCAATCTTGTTGCCGATGATGAGCGCCTTCTTATGCCAGACGGTGAACTCGGTGTTGGCTTCAGCACTGCCATCGCTATCACCAATGAGCACTCGCATCTTTTTCAGCTGCCCGGTGACGGCTGCCATCTGCGCTATCGGGTCGGCGCTTAAATCAATGACCACCAGCAGGGCGTCGGCGCGCCTGAGCAGGGGGGGCATCCAGAATTCGATGGCCTGGGGTGCCAGGGGTGGAGTGTCGATGAGCTGAATCTTGATGTTCTCGAACTCCATCATGCCGGGTAGGGCTTTATGGGTGGTGAAGGGGTATTCGGCGACGGGTGGGGAGGCGTTGGTGATGGCGGCGATGAGCCGGGACTTGCCCGCGTTGGGCAAGCCGATTACGGCCAGCTGGGCAGCACCTTCTTTCTCGATGACCAGCGACGCCCGTCTGGCGCCGCTTTTGCGGGTGGCCTGCTGGGTGAGCTTGGCGATTCTGCCCCTGAGCTCGGCGCGGAGGTGGTCGGTGCCCTTGTGCTTGGGCATAATAGCCAGCATCTCTTCCAGCGCGGCTATCTTTTCCAGGGGGTCTTTGGCCTCCCGGAAAGCCTTTTCGGCGTCGAAGTATTGCGGCGGCAGGTTAGCGGGCATTTTCCCTCCGGGGCCCCAGGAAAATCGTAGATTTTTCTGGGAACATTAGAGATTCTCCTTTATCTTTTGGGCTAGACTCTTCGTTATCCCGCTGACATCAGCCAGCTCCTCGACGGAGGCTTCGCGTATGCTCTTTACCGAGCCGAACTGGCGGATTAAAGCCTTCTTGCGCTTGGCGCCGATACCGGGGATAGTGTCCAGCGCCGAGGCAAAGGTCTGCCGCCTTCTCACCTTGTGGTGATAGCCGAGGGCGAAGCGGTGCGCCTCGTCGCGGAGGCGCTGTAATAACTGCAGGCCGGGGGAGGAGGGGGGCAAAACGATGGACTTGGCTCTGCCGGGAATAAAAAGCTCCTCGTTTTCCTTGGCCAGTCCGGCGGCGGGGATAGAATCGGCCCCCATTTCCTGCATCGCTTTGATGGCGGCGTTGAGCTGGCCCTTGCCGCCGTCGATGAGCACCAGCTCGGGCATAATCGCCCAGGTGCCCGAGGCGGCGTCCGCCCGCTTGAAGCGCCTTTTAAGCACCTCGTTGAGCATGGCGTAGTCGTCGGCGCCGACGACGCTCTTTATCTTAAAGCGCCTGTAATGCGATGGCTTTGGCTTGCCTTTATCAAAGACGACCATGCTGCCGACTGCCGCTGCACCTTGAATATCGGAGATGTCATAGCCCTCGATGCGGTTGGGGGGGTGGGGGAGGTTAAGCGCTTTTTGTATCTCCTCAAGCGCCGCCGAAAGTGTTTTGGGTGACGCCAGCTGCTTAATCTTCAGCTGTTCCAAGCCCTGTCGGGCATTTTGGGCGACGATTGCGACCAGCTGTTTTTTGCTGCCCCGCCGCGGCGCCTGTATTTTGACAGCGCCGCCTCTTTTCGCCTGAAGCCACGCCTGCAAAGTGTCCTTATCCTCCACCGGGTGCTGGAGCAGGAGGAGGGGAGGGATGTGGGGGGCGAAGGCATAAAATTGCTGAATAAAACTTGACATAATCTTAGAAGGCTCTTCGTAGCGGGTGCCCTGGAGGACAAAGCTCTCGCGGCCTATCAGTTTGCTGTTACGAATAAAAAACACCTGGACGTAAGCCTGGTCTCTCTCCTGGGCGAAGGCGATGACGTCCTGCTCGCCCTTTATCCTGGCGGCGATGCGCTGCCCCTCGACCACCTCCTCCACCGCCTGAATCTGGTCGCGGAGGCGGGCGGCTTTCTCGAAATCCATCTTTTCCGCCGCCTGGTTCATCCGATTTTCGAGCTGCCTGACTACCCTTTCCTGCTTGCCTTCCATGAATAGGATGAGCTGCCTGATAACCTCGTCGTATTCGGCGCGGCTGGTCTGGCCGATGCATGGGGCCAGGCAGTGGCCGATATCGTATTCCAGACAGGGGCGGAGGTCGCTGCCGGTGATTTGCCGCGTGCAGGAACGGAAGGGGAAGATGCCTTTTAATAATTTTAGAGTCTGGCGTATCGATTTGGCGCTGGCGAAGGGGCCGAAATAGCGCCCGCCGTTTGCCTTTAAGGTGCGGGTGATGTGGACGCGGGGCCAGTCTTCGCCGAGGTCTATCTTGAGGTAGGGGAAGGTCTTGTCGTCCTTGAGGCGGACATTGTAGCGGGGGTGGTGTTGTTTAATCAGGTTTAGCTCTAGAATTAAGGCTTCCTGCTCTGAGGCGGTGACGAAGTATTCCAGGTCGGCGACCCGGCTCACCAGGCGCCGAATCTTGGGCGTCAGTGGCCCCGAGCCGAAGTAGGAGCCTACCCGGTGGCGCAGGCTGGACGCCTTGCCCACATAGATGATATTACCCTCGGCGTCCTTAAATAGATAGACACCGGGGGTGGGGGGCAACCCCCTTAGCTGTTCGGTGATATAGCTTGCCGTCATACCGATTTATTTTAGCACAGCCTGTGAGTGAGGCAAAGCGCTGATTTTATTTATCGGGGAGGGGCTGAATTTTGGCGATGATTATGTTAAAATACATAATACAATAATACACAATAAGGGGCTAACGAGGGAGAGCGGTGAAAGAAGCTGTTAACAGTTTCTTGGACCATCTGGCGGTGGAGAAGGGTTTTTCGGCGAATACCATCGCCGCCTATCGGAACGACCTGCACCAGCTTGCCGGCTTTGTCGAGGAGGAAGCCGCCAAGCGGGGCACCATTCCGCCCTGGGTGGCTTTCGACCGCCAGGCGATGCTGAGCTACCTGCTGGAGCTTAAGGGCAGGGGTTATGCCGCCGCCACCGTCGCCCGCAAGGTGGCCGCGGTGAAGTCTTTCTTCGGCTTTATGGTCGCCGAGGGGATGATGAAGGATAACCCGACCGAGGGGGTGGCTTCATCTAAAGTGGGCAAGTCACTGCCCAAGCCGATTTCCATCGCCCAGGTGCACCAACTCCTGGAGCAGCCGACCAAGTCGGGTACCTCCGAAGCCAAGCGGGATAAGGCTATGCTGGAGTTGCTCTACGCCACCGGCATGAGGGTCAGCGAGCTGGTATCGTTGAACCTCGCCGACCTGGACACCGGGGGCGGCTACGTGCGCTGCTTCGGCAAGGGGCATAAGGAAAGGCTTATACCCGTCCACGAACGGGCGGTGAAGGCGGTTAAAGACTATCTAGACGAGGTGCGGCCGCGACTGGGGCGGGGTGGCGATGAAAAAGCGGTCTTCCTCAATCGGCGCGGCGAGAGGCTGACGCGGCAGGGGGTGTGGCAGATACTGAAGGGTTATGCCAAAGCCGCCGAGCTGGGGACGGAGATTACCCCCCATACGCTGCGGCACAGCTTTGCCACCCATATGCTGGGGGGCGGCGCCGACCTGAGGTCGGTGCAGGAACTATTGGGGCACGCCAACATCTCTACCACCCAGGTCTATACCCACCTCACCACCGAGCACATACGGCGCGCTTACCAGAAATCTCACCCTAGAGCTAAGTAGGAGTTTGATATGTCAGGCAAACCGAAACGGCGGGGACGACACATGTCCCGCAGCCAGAGAAAAAAGACCGGGCGGGAAGGTTTTGCCCCCGTAGCTCGGCCGCCGACGGCTGAGAGGGCTGCGCCTTCCCCACAGGCGGTGGCGCCCGTTAGCGCCAAGGCGCCAGCCCCGAAGACGGCGTTAGTCGAGCCCCCCCATATATCGGGTGAGTTGAAGCGGATAGGGCTAGTGGGGGGAGTAATGGTGGTTATCTTGGTGGCGGCCTATTTCGTTTTGCCCCTGATATTATAATTATTATAATCTGGGCTTAGCTTAACGCTCCGAGTGGGTGCCAATATGGACTTGGATTTTGAGGTTGCCAGGGCTGAGTTAATCGACAACCTCAGCGCCGAGATTAAAGATAAGCGGGTACTGGCGGCCATGCGCTCCATACCCCGCGAACATTTCGTGCCCCGAGAGAGCCGGCAGCAGGCCTATGAGGATAGACCCCTCCCCATCGGTTACGACCAGACGATTTCACAGCCCTATATTATTGCCCTTATGACCGAGGCGCTGGAGCTTAAGGGTGGGGAGAAGGTGCTGGAGGTGGGCACCGGCAGCGGTTACCAGGCGGCTATCCTGGCCCGACTGGCCCGCCTGGTGATTACCACCGAGCGGGTGCCTTCTTTAGCCGACAGGGCGAAAAAGCTGCTGGATGAGCTGAGCTGTAATAATGTCGAGGTGCATCAGGCGGAGGGGACGCTGGGCTGGCGGCGGGGGGCGCCTTACGACGCCATAATGGTTACCGCCGCCGCCCCCAAAGTGCCGCCCGCGCTTTTATCCCAACTGGCCATCGGGGGGAGGATGGTGGTTCCCGTGGGCTCGCGCCATATCCAGGAGTTATGCAAGGTTACCAAAAGTAGTAAAAAAACGTCCATCCGCAACCTGGGCGGTTGCCGTTTCGTCGCCCTTATCGGCCGGGACGCCTGGGAAGAAGAGCAGTAAGGGGTTTTTAAGATGGAAGCATTAGACGCTATTAATGCCCGGAGAAGTATCCGCAAGTTTAAGTCCACACCGGTGGAAGACGAGAAGGTCGAGCTGGTCATGGAAGCCGCCCGACGGGCGCCTTCCTGGGCTAACACCCAGTGCTGGCGGTTCGTCGTGGTGCGGGACGTCGATATGAGGAACCGTCTGGCCGATACCGGCTTCGGCGTGGGTGGTGCCCACCCCAATGTGGCCACCGAAGCGATGAGGGTAGCGCCCGTAGCCATCGTCGCCTGCGCCGAGCTGGGCAAGGCCGGTTGCGGCTATAAAGAGCCCAGGGAGCCGGTCACCGATAAGGGCGACTGGTTTATGTTCGACACCGCCCTGGCTATGCAGAATATGGTGCTGGCCGCCGCCGCGCTGGGTCTGGGCACGGTCTATATCGGCGCCTTCGATTCGGTGGCGGCGGAAAAGGTGCTGGGGGTGCCCGAAGGTTACAAAGTGGTCTCGATGACGCCGCTGGGCTATCCCGACGAGGACCCGAAGCCGAGGCCGAGGAAAGAGCTTGACGAGATTGTCTTTAAAGATAAGTTCGGCGCTAAATAGGCTTTATTGGGGGGTGTAGAAATGAGAAGGCTGGCTGGTACGGGCGCGGTAGCCCTATCAGTTATACTGCTGGCGTCCATATTCTTATGTGGTTGTCCCTACGGCGCTTACCCCAAGGAGCTTATTACCGACGTCTTGAGTGACGGCGATAATACCTATGTCGCCTATGAGCTGGAGAGAAGCGTCGGTGCTCATGATGTCCGCCTGCAAAGGCTGGATGACGACGGCGATGTCCTCTGGGACGAGGTGCTGTTTAGTGGCGACGAAAGTCGCGTCGGCGGCGTCAGCATGGTGGCTGGGGACGGCGTCCTTGTCGTCTGGGAGGTTTACCTGCCCGAAGACGGTGGGGAAGGACCGCACTACTTCGACCATGCCACGCTGGCCAGTGTGGATAGTGATGGAGACGTACACTGGCAACAGGACTTTGCCGAGGCTGGGATGCGGATGGTGGCCGATGGGGGAGGCGGGGTGGTTATGGCCTGGCAAGACGGTGGAGTCTGCTACGCCCGCGGTGTGGACAGCGGTGGCGAAGTGCTCTGGGAGGAGACTTTGGGCGACGGTGGTGGTCCGGAGCTGGCGGCGGGGGGAGAGGGGGAGGCTTTTATGCTCTGGAACGACTACGATAACCACTCTTTCGTGGTACAGAAGGTGGACTCGAACGGACAACTCTTGTGGCCCGAGGAAGGCGTGGTGGTGGAATACCTGGAGGAGGCTTTTCAGCTCGAACCGCAACTGGTGAGCGATGGTATGGGTGGGGCTATTGTCGCCTGGGTGGAGTCGACCAGCCACCAGATGGCCAGTGACCTCTGGTTGGAGAGAATCTTCAGCGATGGACAGGATTCGTTCCGGTCCGCCATCGAGGGGCCGCGGGCAGCGATGCATCCGAATTTTCAGGTAGTCGGTGACGGGCTGATGGGGATTATCGCCGTCTGGGAAGGCTCAGGCGACGGCATAGAGCTTTGCTTGATGCGGAATAACCCCATAAGCTCTTACTTCTGGCCGCGGGAAGGTGTGTCCATTTGTTCCGGCCTGAACCAATCACCACGGTTCAATGTTATCAGCGATGGGAAGGGTGGGGTGGTGGTTGTCTGGATAGACAGCGACCGCGAGCTCTACGCCCAGAGGCTGGATAGCGTGGGGGAAAAGCTGTGGGGCGATGAGGGCGCGCTTATTACGCATGGAGCCTGCGAGTTGTCGGTGTGGGTGGTGGGGGACGGCTATCGCGGTTTCGTCCTGGGCTGGACGAGCGGTTTTACCACCTACCACCCCGATGATTCCTATCTACAGAAGATAGACGCCGAGGGTAACATCCTCTGGAAAGAAGGCGGTATCAAGCTCGGCCACTGATTTTTTACAGGTTGACTATCGAAAGGAGAACATCCGATGAGCGAACTGGGACTGGTTGCCCCTTTCTGGGTAATCGTACTGATATGGCTAGCCAAGGTGGTGCTGCTCGCCTTCGTTTCGGTGCTGCTGGCCTGGTTCGGTGTGCTGACGCTGGACGCGCTCACCCCTCACATCCATGAGCGCCAGCGCATCGGGGAGGAGCCGGTGGCGGTGGGCATTTTTATCGCCGGCTTTTTCGTCTTTATGGGGCTGGTTATCCACGGCGCTATCAGCGCCCTGACCGCAGTCACCGCACCCATAATCTGGTACATCTTCGACTTTAGAATCTGGGGGCTGCTGGCGATAAGCTTCCTGGTGAGTTTGCTGGTGGGAGTAGCCATATTCTACATTTTGGACAAGCTGACGCCGAAGATACCGTTTTTGAGCATCAACCGCAGCCCGGTGGCGGTGGGGATGTTCGTGGCGGGCTACCTCGTCTTTTTCGGGCTGGTACTGCACGCTGCGCTTACGGGACCGTTATGAAAAGAATCGGCATCTTAATAAGTTTAGTCTTCATCCTCCTGGGAGGGCTGGCCGGGGCCGGCTATGCCTGGGCGTCTTCGTCGGGGGGGTTCTACGAGGTCGAGGGCGAAATCTTCGACGACTGGGCGGTATGTCGCACGCGCTCTTTCGGCGCGGACGGCTTTTACCAGGTGACCGCGTCCGATTTTCGTCCCGTTATCGCCTTCGAGAGCTTGGGGGAGAACGCCGACGTTGCCTATAGCCTGGGGCAGGAGCTAGCCGCGGAATACCCCGATATCGTGCAGAGGGCGGAGGCGGTTTTTTATTACGTGCGGGATAGGGTGAGGTATGCCAGCGATATCGATCTCTTCGGCTATGAAGAGTTCGCCCAGAACGCCGACGAGTTGGCTTATGTTATGAGCGAGCAGAACGGGCGGGGCTACGGCGATTGCGAGGACAGCGCCGTGCTGCTGGCGGTGATGTGTAAGGGGGCGGGATTGCGTTCGGCCATAGCCGTCGGCGAGGAGCACACCGCCGCTCTTATCTACCTGCCTGATTACGATGAAGCCACCGCCTTTTTCGAGCTTTCGGGGGAGATGGGTTGGATATGGGCCGAGGCTACGGGGCGGGATAACCCGCTGGGCTGGGTGCCCAAGGAGTTTCTCAACGTGATGGTGGCTGCCTACGAAGTGACCGAGGAAACGTTAGCCCGCACTCCTGATGCCCAGGAGCCGGAGGCTACCGTGGCGCAGGCCAATGTTGAGGTTGGGGGTGGGGGAGGCAGCAATTTTTCCATGGTTTTTCCCTTTTTCGGGGTGATTTTCTTCCTGTGGTTTATTTCTTCTTTGTTCCGGAGAAAGAAGCGAGCCAGATAGAGGTTAGACTTCTATAGACTTCTCTTCCCCGCCCCGTTTTAATCTATTCCCGCCCAATGCCCTTTAAGGAATTAAGAGGGGTTACACCCCTCTTAAACACCTCAGGGGGCGTGGCTTCTATATAGTTGGGGGGAGTTGAAGAGGGGGCGAAGCCCCCTCTGGAAAAGACCTTTGTGGGTGGGTTGGTGTGGGACGAAAAACTGGGGTGGGAGTCATAGAGATTGCTTCGTTCTGCCTGCGCAGGACTCGCAATGACATATTCGTTTTTACTGTCACCCTGAGCGTAGCGAAGGGTCTCAAGAGATTCTTCATTCGCGGTGCTTCTTCAGAATGACAGTTGATCGTGTGCTCTCCGCAACGACAATAGAATTGGGGTAACAGCAACAACAACTTGCTCTATGAGGCGGCTCTGATTATAATAGGGGGGTTAACTTAGAGAGTAGGTGGCTAAATGCAGCAATACGGATTAGAGAATATCAGAAACGTGGTCTTGCTGTCTCACAGCGGCGCGGGCAAGACATCGGCCTCGGAGGCGATGATGTTCGCTGCCGGAGCCATCAAGCGGCTGGGCAAGGTTGAGGACGGCAGCACTACCTCGGACTACGACCCCGATGAGCTAAAACGGCAAATAAGCATAAGCCTTTCCCTGCTTCCCTGCGAGTGGAAGGGAACCAAGTTAAATCTTGTCGATACCCCCGGTTATTCCGATTTCGTCGGCGAGGTCAAGGCGGCGATGAGGGTGAGCGAGGGGGCGGTGATTATGCTTTGCGCGGCTTCGGGGGTGGAGGTGGGCACCGAGCAGGTCTGGGGATACTGCGAGCAAGGCAGCCTGCCGCGGCTTATCTTTATCAACAAGATGGACCGAGAGAACGCCGACTTCAACAAGGTGATGGGGCAGATTCAAGCCCGTTTCGGCGCCAAATGTTTACCGTTGCAACTGCCCATCGGCTCCCAGAACAGCTTCGAGGGCATAGTCGACCTGCTGGCGATGAAAGCCTACAGCGGCACCGACGCCAAGGAGGCCGAGGTGCCCGAGGCGCTTAAGTCCCAGGCTGCCTCTTTCCGCGAGAAGCTGATTGAGGCGGTTGCCGAGGTTGACGACAAGCTCATCGAAAAATATCTCGAAGGGCAGGAGTTGAGCCAGGAGGAGATAGGGGAGGGGCTGCGCCAGGCGATAGTAGCCGGCAAGGTGGTACCCATCCTGACCGGCTCGGCGTTAAAGAACGTCGGCATGGCTATGCTGATGGACGCCATAAGCGGTTACCTGCCTTCGGCTAAAGAGGGTAAGGTGGTGACCGCCAGCGATTCCAAGGAGCAGGTATCGGAGCCGAGCGCGGACAGCCCGCTGGCGGCTCTCGTCTTTAAGACCAGCGCCGACCCCTACGTGGGCAAGCTGACCTATTTCCGTGTCTATAACGGCGCTATAGCCAGCAACTCCCATGTATGGAACGCCAACCGCAAAGGCGCCGAGCGCATCGGGCAGTTGTTTATAATTCGAGGCAAGAACCAGGAACCGGTGGCTAAGGTGGGGGCGGGGGATATGGGGGCGGTAGCCAAGCTGACCACGACCAATACCGGCGATACCTTATGCACGCAGGCGAAGTCGCTAAAGATTGCCCCTATCGAGTTCCCCGAGCCGATTTTCAGCCTGGCGGTCCACCCCAAGACCAAAGCCGACCTGGATAAGCTGGGGGCGGCGTTAACCAGGCTGGCTGAGGAAGACCCTACCATCGAGGTGCACCGCGAGACGAGCACCAACGAGACCATTCTATCGGGGATGGGTGAATCACAGCTTGAGGTCGCCGCCGACCGGATGAAGCGCAAGTTCGGGGTGGGGGTGAAGCTGGATGTGCCCAAGGTACCCTATAGGGAGACGATTACGACCGGGGCTAAAGCCGAGTATAAGCATAAGAAGCAGACGGGGGGGCACGGGCAGTACGGGCATGTCCTGCTGGAGCTGGAGCCTTTGCCCAGAGGCAGCGGGCATGAGTTCGCCGATAAGATTGTGGGCGGCGCCATACCCCGTAACTATATCCCCGCCGTGGAGAAGGGGGTTAACGAGGCTATCCAGGAAGGAGTGCTGGCGCGCTACCCGGTAATTGACATAAAGTCAACGGTCTATGACGGCAGCTTCCACCCGGTGGATTCCTCGGAGATATGCTTTAAGATTGCCGGGGCGGGGGCGCTCAAAAGAGGCTTGGCCGAGGGGCAGCCCATCCTGCTGGAGCCGATAATGAACATCGAGGTCACTGTCCCTGAAGACTACACGGGGGATATCATCGGCGACCTGAACACCAAACGGGCGCGGGTGCAGGGGATGAACCCGGGGGCTGGCTACAACACCATCGAAGCTCAGGTGCCGCAAGCCGAGGTTTTGCGCTATTCCATCGACCTGAAGTCGATAACCCAGGGAAGGGGCAGCTATAAAGCCAAGTTCAGTCACTACGAAGAGGTGCCCGCCCATGTCGCCGAGAAGATTATCGCCGCCCGACAAGCCGAAAAAGGCTCCTAAGCAAAACGACTGCTCAAAATAGTCATTAAAATTAAAAAAAGACCGGGGTTTTTAGCCCCGGCCTCTTTTTTTATTGCGTTAAATAATAAAGCCCTAACTGGCGAGCAGTTCCTTGAGCTTCTCGGTGAAGGCGGGGAGCGCCTTCTTCCAGTCGCCGACCAGCCCGAAGCGGGCTTCCCTGAAGATGTTGGCTTCGGGGTCTTTGTTGATGGCGACTATGGTCTTGGAGCCGGAGCAGCCCGACATGTGCTGGCTGGAACCGGACAGGGCGATGGCTATATAAAGCTCGGGAGCTACAATCTTGCCGGTGAGCCCTATCTGCGCGCCCGCGGCTACCCATTCGTTGTCGCAGGGCGGGCGGGTAGCGCCTACCGCGCCTTTGAGCATTTTAGCCAGCTCTTCGAGCTGGGCGAAGCCTTCGGTGCTGCCGATGCCCCTGCCGCCGCAGACCACGACATCGGCGTCTTCCAGCTTTATGCCTTCCACCTTTTCCGGCACCTTCTCCAGCACCTTGGCCCTTATCGCCGACGGGTCCAGACCAGCCTCGACCTTAACCACCTCCCCTTTTCGGGAGGGGTCGGGTTCTAAGGGCGTCATTGTCTTGGCCCTGACGGTGGCTATCTGGGGGAAGGAGTCGGTGGTGAAGACAGCCAGGGCGTTGCCGCCGTAAACGGGCTTGGTCTGCAATAGTTTCTTGGAAGAGGGGTCGATAGCCAGTTCCAGGCAGCCCAGAGCCGCCGCCGTCTTGAGACGGAAGGCCAGCGCCGGCGCCAGGTCGCGCCCGATGGAGGTTTGCCCCAGCAATAGAATCTGGGGCACCGCCTGCCCGATGACCTTTTCCATAACCGCCAGGTAGGCATCGGTCTGGTAGTCTTTGAGCTGGGCGTCGTCGACGACATAGACCTTATCGGCGCCGCAGGCGGTGGCTTCTTTAGCCAGCTCGCTTACGCCGCTGCCGACCAGCACCGCCGACAACTCCTGACCCAGGTCGTCAGCCAGTTTGCGGCCGCAGCCTAAAAGTTCGGTGGCGATTACCGCCAGTTTACCTTCTTTAGTTTCACAGAAGATTAGAACACCTTTATTTTCAGCCATGACTCTACTCCTATAATACCTTTACTTCGCGTAGTTTTGCCGCCAGGTTGGCGCCGGCTTCCTCGGGGCTTTCGCCCTCGACCATCTCACACTTGCCCTCGCGGACGGGCTGGAATAATTTCTGCAGCTTGGTGTGCCGGCCACCAGCGCCTATCTGGGAGGCTTCGACACCGATGTCGGCGGGCTTCCAGACAACAGGCTCCTTTTTCTTGGCGCCCATAATGCCCTTGATGGTGGGGTAGCGAGGCTCGCCGATTTCATTGCTGACCGTAATCAGGCAGGGTAGGGAGACCTCGAGGACCTCGTAGCCTTCGTCGGTGACCCGTTCCAGCTTTGCCTTACCGCCGGCGGGCTCTATCTTCTTGACCAGGGTGACGCTGGGCAGTCCCAGGATTTCGGCGATGCCGGAGCCTACCTGACCCGCGTTCCAGTCGGAAGCCTCCCGACCGCAGAAGATAATGTCGTATTCGCCTATCTTCTTGATAGCCATCGCCAGGGCGTAGGCGGTCGACCAGCTGTCGCCGCCGTCGAAGGCTTCGTCCTCTAATAGAATCAGTTCGTCGGCGCCCATCGCCAGCGGTTTCTTGACGATGTCGCGGAGCTGGTTGGTGCCCAGGCTGACGGCGGTGACCTTGCCGCCCTGGGCGTCCTTGACCTTGAGCGCCGCCTCGACGCCGTATTCGGCGTAGGGGTCGATTACGGGCGATACCCCCTGGGGGGGCACTACCTTGTTGCCCGCAGCATCTATCTTGAAGCTGGCGGGGGGCGCTTCGGGGTCGATTACTTGCTTGATGCAGACAATCATATTCATAAAGCTTTATTCCTCCTGCTTATTACTTGCTAAAGGATTAGGAATCCAACTAACTAATTTAGCATCGGTGCTTAATCAGTGTCAAGGCGAGTCGGGGGGTGGGGTGTCGATGTCGATGATAATGCCCTCGCAGTCGACGGGGACTTCGAGGACGTCTTCGGGGTGTTCCTTGATTATCTCCCTGCCGCCGATATCGCCGCTCAAATGGGATAGCGGCGCCTGGTATTTTCTATTGAAGATGAGGGGGTGGCCCCTCTGGCCCTGGTAGGTGGGGATGGCGATACCCTTATCACTGCCGCCGAATTCGTCAATCAACCGGTCGATGGTGGCGCTATCGACATAGGGCTGGTCGCCGAGGGTGAGCATGACCGCCTGCGCCTGACTGTCGACGAATTTCAGCCCCGCGGCTATGGAGGTGCCCATCCCTTTTCGGTAGAGCGGGTTTACCACTACCTTGATGGGTCGGCCCGACAGTTTCTTCACCACCTCTTCGGCTTTGTAGCCCAGCACCACGATGACCTCGGCTGCTTTTGAGCCGAGGAGATTATCCAGGGTTTGTTCCAGCATGGTGTTGTCGCCCAGGGGCATTAATTGCTTGAGTTTGCCCATGCGGCTGGACTTGCCCGCCGCCAGCAGGATTGCCGAGACCGGGCCGCCTTCCATTATCCCGCCACCTTTATCCGGCTGAGACTTAAAGATATCACCCGCTCGATGCCGCCCAAATCGGTCAAGACCTCTATGGCGCCATCGGGGAAGAGGCTCTCCAGCAAGGCGGTTACTGTCTCGCACTGTCCCTGGCCTATCTCCAGCAGCATTGAGCCGTTTTCAGTAAGTTTGCCTCTGACCTGCCGACAGAGTTTAGCTATTATTTCCGTTCCCTCGGCGCCGCCGTCGAGGGCAATCGCTGGCTCAAAACTGGGGGTTAACTCCGATTTCCTGACGTAGGGAAGGTTGGCGACTATAATGTCGACCGTCTCCGGCAGGGGCTCCAGCATATCGCCTTGTAATAGACGAACTCTATCAGCCACGCTGTGCCGCTGACAATTTACGCTGGCGACCTCAAGGGCGGCGGCGGAGATATCGGTGGCGTAGATTTTGGCTCCCGGTAACTCAAGCGCCAGGCTGACGGCGATAGCGCCGCAGCCGGTGCCGATATCGGCGATGGTATGCAACTGACGTTCTTTTGCCAGCCTTAGAGCTGTTTCCACCAGCAGTTCGCTTTCGGGGCGGGGGATGAGGGTGTGGGGGTTGACCTGAAATTCCAGCCCGTAGAACTCCCGGTGGCCGGTTATATAGGCGGCAGGCTCGCCTTTGAGGCGGCGTTCGACTAATGCCCGGAAGGCTTTTCCGTCTCCGGGGCTTAGTTCTGCTTCGAGGTCAAGGTATAGTTGGGTGCGATTTATCTTTAAGACGTGCCTCAGCAGTAACTCAGCTTCCAAGGGGGCGTCTTCGATGTTGTTCTTATCCAGGGCGTCCCGGGCGCGGCTGAGGGCTTGGGCGAGCTTCATGCCAGTTGCCTCTCCAGCTGTTTTGCCTGCTCGCTGGTGGCCAGGGCGTCGATAAGCTCGTCGAGCCCGCCGTCCATGATGCGGGGCAGGTTGCGCAGGTTTTTGCCCAGGCGGTGGTCGGAAAGGCGGTCCTGGGGGAAATTATAGGTCCTTATCTTTTCGGCGCGGTCGCCCGTGCCTACCTGGGAACGGCGCTGCTGGCTGAGTGCCTGTTCCTGTTTGGTGCGCTCTATATCCAGGAGGCGGGCGCGGAGCACCGACATCGCCTTGGTGCGGTTTCTTAGCTGGGAGCGTTCGTCCTGGCAGGTACTGACCATGCCGGTGGGGAGGTGGGTGATGCGCACGGCGGTGGCCACCTTGTTTACGTTTTGCCCCCCCGCCCCGCCGCTGTGGTAAATGTCGATTCTAAGGTCGTCGGGGTTGACGTCCACCTCGACCTCGTCGGCCTGGGGGAGGACGGCCACCGTCGCCGTCGAGGTGTGGAGCCGTCCCGAGGATTCGGTGACGGGCACCCTTTGCACGCGGTGGACGCCGCGCTCATACTTGAGGCGGCTGAAGGCGCCTTTGCCCCTGACCTCAAAGATTATTTCCTTGAAGCCGCCGATGCCGCTCTCGTTGCTATTGATAATATCCACATCCCAGCCCTTGGCCAGGGCGTAGCGGGAGTACATACGGAAGAGGTCGGCAGCAAACAGTCCGGCTTCGTCGCCGCCGGCGCCCGCCCGTATTTCCATAATGATGTCGCGGTCGGCGTTGGCATCCTTGGGCAGCAGGGCGAGCTTCAATTCTTGCAGAAGGCTTTCCTGCTGGGGTTCAAGTTTTTCTATCTCCTGCCGGGCCATGGCGGCCATGTCTTCGTCGAGCTTGCCGTCGAGCATGGTCTTGGTTTCTTCCAGCTGCTTGGCGGTCGCCTTGTATTTTCGGTAGCTGGCGACTATATCCTCAATGCCCGCGCGTTCCTGAGCCAGCGCCTGCACCTTTTTCAGGTCGGTGGCAATTTCGGGCGTAGCGATTTGCTTTTCCAGCTCTTCGTAGTGCTTTTCTATTTTTTTCAGTCTGTCCCACATGACGAGTCTCCGATGAAAATTATAGCACAGGGGTAGTGGGTGCTCAAATTAGCTTGTTGCGAAATGGTTTTCCTACGACATTTATATGTTGACACCTGTCCATTTAGTAGTATAATCCCTGTCAGAAAGGGGTGAACTCTGCCCCGATTATTTCTGACTACCTCCCAATGAGGACACTGCTTAATGTCTTCACACAGGTTTCTGACTTGGTCTCTGTAATCTAATATTACCCTCCCACCTACTATATCTGTGACGACCTTATGTTCTAAGTGCTGAAGTGATTTGACACGGCGAGGTCTTCTTCGGTCAATTTTCCCGATGATGTTAGCTGGGGTTTTAATACGCACCCCGACTCTTTGGTCGATTTCTTGCTCAACAATCAAATTCTTTGCGAGTACAAGATTAGTCAGATGTGCTTTCAATTGGTCTTCGGCTTCACGATATCTTGATGAATGAGCCCGATTTAACTCAGCTGCAAGTTTCCCTTTTATTGGCATGCTTGCCCCTGAAACCGAGGATTTACCAGAATGTGCGACTATATTAACATGTCTAGTCTAATCTATCTATCACTAGACATAAAATCCATTACGCAACAAGCTAAAATGAGGAGTTTTTCGTCCCACCCAATACCCACCCTATAAGGGTGGTACCCCTTATATATCTCCCTTTATATGCTCTGCCTCCCCACTTTGTTAGCGTACGTTTGATTTTCCCACCCGGCCCACCCAACCGAAGTCTTTCAAAAGGGGGACAAAGTCCCCCTTTCAAACCCCCTGAAACGGGGGGTGGGGTGGTCGTAACCCAGAAGGAATTCTAGAGGGAGAATCCCCTCTGAGGGTGGGCAGGGTGGGTCTCAAAAACGTTCGATAACAAATACGGGGTGGAGGCAAAATGGCGGGCGCCTAATGTCTTGACAGGTAGGTGTCGTAATTGTATCATCAGCTTCCTGGTGACAACATGTCGGCCAGAAATATCTTAGAAAGGAGGCGAAAAATGGCAGAGCAGAAAAAGGCACAGTCCAAGACACAGAAGGTTCTCGGCTTTATTGGTATGGCCGCCTTCAGCCTCGGCCTTGTGATGGCGATAATCTACGGTGTTATTTCCCGGGACAGCGCTAACGTAATCCTGGCACTGGTCATTCTGGGCATTGTTGTTGGCTTCCTGAACATTACCAGAAGGGAGATGGCTCTCCTTCTCCTCACCGCTGTCGCCCTCATCGTGGTGGGTAAAGCTAGTTTTTCCCCGCTGAATGACCTGGTGGACGGGCTCGGCACCAGTCTTAACGGCATTGTGAGCTATTTAGCTGTCTTCATGGCTCCGGCTGCCGTCGTCACCGCTGTCCGTGCCGTCTGGGCCGTGGCTCGCCCCGGGGACTAGCTATTAAGTAAAAGGTGGTAGGACAAATAAGGGGGCTGGGGGTTTGTGCCCTTTAGTCCTCTTAGGTGGGGAATACACTACGCCCCGCCTGGGCGAGCGTGCGCTTGTTGTCCCACCCAATACCCACCCTACAGAGGTGTAACCTCTATATACTTCTCTTCCCCACTCAGTTTCCCCCTTTAGTAAAGGGGGATTAAGGGGGATTTCCTCTCGCTTGCTGGGGTGTTTAAAAGGGTGGAGGGTGGGAAAAGATCTAAAACGGGGTGGTGTGGGAAAAAGAACCTGGGGGTGGGGAATAAGAATAGGTGGCTCCCCGAGTAGGACTCGAACCTACAACCTAGCGGTTAACAGCCGCCCGCTCTACCAATTGAGCTATCGGGGAACAGAGAAGGCGCCCACTATTATTACCTTTGCCGATTACGGCGTCAAGAGGCGATTAGAGATAGAGGGGTTTTAAGCAGCCGGGGTTTCGCCCGGGTGCAGCTTTTTCCATCTTTCCAGCAGCTGCTCCTTGCTTTCCTTGTGGTCGGGGTCGGGTACGCAGCAATCCACCGGGCAGACCTCAACACAGCGCGAGGACTCGTGAGAGCCGACGCACTCGGTGCACTTATTAGGGTCGATTACATAGATTTCGTCTCCCTCGCTGATAGCCCCGTTGGGGCATTCAGGCTCACAGGCTCCGCAGCTAATGCACTCCTCGGTAATCTTTAATGCCATTTCTTAAACTATCCTCCTGGTCTTGATTGAGTTTTATTTTACCACTAATCCCCGTTCAATGCACCTTTTAACCACCTCCTTAAACGAGCCGTTTTTAACCGGGCGACTCTTCTTTCATCCAGATACGGTACATTTTTTCGCCGGCTTCTTCGAAGCACTTGAAACCCTTGGAGTCGACCTCTTCCACTTCGACCTCGCCCAGCTCGCGGCACTGCTCCAGCCAGTTCCGGAAGTGGGCACCGCCGCCGAAATAGACCTTGCGCCACTTGTTGCCCCGGGCGTCTGTTTTTTCTTTGACCAGCTCTTCCTGGGCCAGTCTCTCTCTTTCCGCAGTCTCTTCCGACATCCGTCTCTCACTTAATAGAGTAAGTCCCGGGCGGCGCTTCGTCAAGGGGTAGGTTTTAGGCCTGATAGCGCTTTTTT
>Ga0315553_10000133_pt1 | contig 62231 bp, 71 predicted proteins | sample SalMarSW160140MG_FD_203099 | JGI IMG/M metagenome (GOLD analysis project Ga0315553, IMG submission 203099) | Salt marsh sediment microbial communities from the Plum Island Ecosystem LTER, Massachusetts, United States - Salt Marsh Sediment SW1601-40 ...
AGAAGACGCTATAATTAACGATAAGTCTGAATTATTACCATATGGTGCAATGTTATCGGGAATTGGGTTTGGAAATTCGTCGACTACCTTGGGACATGCGTTATCTTATGTATTCTCAAACGAAGGTGTGCCTCATGGATACTCGCTATCTTCATGTACAACAGTGGCTCATAAATTCAACAAGTCAATCTATTATGAAAGGTTTAGGAAAATCTGCAAAAAATTAAATTTTGAACCGCTAACGCTGAAGCAGGGATTTGAAGACGCTGCAGATGTTATTATGCCTGATCGCGGACACCTGGATAATAATCCAATTCCTGTCACTAGGGAAAATATTGTTCAGTGCTTGGATGAAATCATAAATAAGAATCCTCTCTCATGACAATATAGCTCAATTGCGGTCGCGCTCTACGGGCATAGAACTTGAGGTTGGTAAAACTAGGCCGAACTTTCTAAGAGCTTTTTGCGGTTTCTACGAATCAGAGGTATAATCTTTTTCATAGTTATGTCGTGGAACTTCTCTGTGTCGACATCAAAGGTGAAGATTATAACGTATCGAAGATGATTGTGCTCATCTGTGATTGGTATGGTGACCCTTAACAATTTATCGTAGTGAGAACAGGTATAGAATATTTTTCCCAAGAGCTGTTGCCATCTAACGCGAGTATATTGTCTAGTAGCGGCGGTAATTGCGTACTGTTCGGTCTCTTGCATGTTCAACAAAGGAATTATGCCTTTCCTTTCGGCAGTTGCTAATAATCTCCCATGGCCATCAGCAATTCCAATAAATCTAATTGATTTATCAAGAGTTACCACTTTGTCACAGAAGCGTTTAAACAAACCATTATCGATCATTGAATTATCAGTTTGATTGCTATCATTTTTATACTTTTGACTCCAGTCAGAAGAGCCTCATCAGAGCCCAGTGCCCATGTTCTATCAAAATAAATGCATGCTTACACCTTCCTGCGTAATTTTTTTTTCCCGAAGATGTGCCATTATTCCAACCACGACAAATTTAATTATGATGCAAGCACCTTTTACTAATTGCTCTTTTCTACTGGGAGATCAGGCTTGTTACCCCATTCTCCCCACGATCCTAGATACATTCTCACTTTTACGTATCCCAACATCTTCAGCACAATGTATGTATTTGCAGCCCTGTAGCCGCCCTGACAGTAAGTAATTACTTCGTCGGATTTTGATATCCTAGAATATGTTTTGGCCAAATCTGAGAGACTCTTGAATTTGCCATTGTTCTCCCTATCTATATTAAGCGACCAATCAATATTAATCGCGTGGGGTATGTGACCTCTCTTTAGGGCACGTACCACTCTTCCCTCAAACTCTTGCTCAGATCTGCAATCCAATAAAGCATATTTCTTATCCGACCTTCGCATAATCGAAGACTTAACCATTTTTAAATCTGCTAACACTTCTGAATTTGCCGTTGCTGATAATTTTGAATGGGGAAAAGCGTTGGTTTCTTTTTCAATTTCAAGGCCTTCCGCCTTCCATTGTCCCAATCCGCCATCTAGTATGGAAGCATTCAACTGTGAAAAGTAATGTGAGAGCCATACTCCTCTAGATGCTGAAGGGCCTGAAATATCGTCATAGAATACAGCGAATTTTGTGTCCGTCAGACCAAGGTTCGAAAACAAAATGTTCATCTGCCTGTTGAATTGCCCTATTCCAATCCTAGACGTGTCGATCCAGTGAAACTGTATTAAATCTATGTTTATGGCACCCGGAATATGTCCATCAAGATACTCGACGAGGGGTCTCGTATCAACTACAACAGTTTTTCCTCCGAGATCGGGATCATTTAACATCCGGTTTAATTCCTTCGCAGAATGGATCAGATTCATAACTGTCGTCATTGTCCGTCACCATACTTATGCCTACGTGTTCACTTATTGAACTGCAGAAAAAAATGTTACCTAGTCCATGGATTCTTATTTTGGTGGTGCAAGTTTTTCGTAGAGGTTTTCTTGTTTGACGCTGACATGTCTTCGATTGCAAAAACATATCTAATACCACTCTCCCTAAGATCTGTGCTCAACATTTCATTCATCCTCTTGACGTCTTGATGCACCTTTTCCTCAGTATATTTATGGGTTCGTGCCACGACATATTGGAACTGGTCGTTTAGATATCGATGGATTTCGTAGACTTTTATCATATGCTGAATTATCCTGTGCAAATAAACACAGGAGCTTTTTGGTTGATTATTATAGTCACTTGTGTCAAATTAAGTTAGCGATAAGGTGGATTTTTCTCTATAGATTTTGAAAGAATTCAGTGGATTTTTCTCCAAACATCTTCAGGGCAGGGTGATAAATGGGCCATATATTCTCAACCATTTTCGATCTTCCTTGTATGTTGGGCAATTTAATCTGATTAATTCCCAAAATCTCTTGGAATGATTGAGCTCTATCAAGTGCAATAATTCGTGGACAATTACATAATCAATAACATTATTTGGTAAGGCAGATAGCATTACATTAAAATTCAAATTCTTTTTTAAGGAACAACTCCCCCATCTGGATCTATGATATCTTATGGAGATGCGATTGAAATTTATGTTCAGTTTTGAGGTAAATAATCGTATTCGCTCATCAAGAATTCGAGATGTGTGTTGATGGTAGAATTCAATGATAGTCTTTTTTCTTTTAATGCCATTTGGACTATGCACTGTAAATCTTTTCAGACTTTCAGACAGAACAACATAACAGAGTTTGTCCTTTATTAGGTGAATATCATATGGCGTTCCTAGAAAAAGGACCTTTCCCCATTGAATTAACGAGGGATCTAACCCTCTTGTAATCTCTTCAAAATAAGTAACGGATTTAAAAATCCATTCTTTTTTTGACTCAGTGAAAGTAATAATCTCGTGTTGACTTGTTAAATTCGGAACTGTGACATAAATTCCGTGTCGGTTTGCTTTGAGAGAAATGCGTTTTGCTCTGCTGCTTCTGATTATCTCGATGTTTGCGTTAATTCCATTGGCAAGTTTTACTGAAGTAAATTGATTTAATTCTTTTTTCATACTCAAAGAATATACTTCAGTATTAGCTCAAATAACCTGATATCATAGAAGCCACAGATTCTGAAAGCAATCTCGCTGCTAGGGAAGCCGTCATATCGTTAATGTCAAACTTGGGACAAAGCTCGACGATGTCCATACCTATTATTCCTGAACTCACTGCATGTTTGACCAGGCATGTTAGCTCCACACTTGTAAGCCCACATGGTGTAGGGACTGATACCCCCGGAGCAAATGCAGGATCAAGACAGTCGAGGTCGATTGACACATATTTTCTGGATGTATTTCTTGTGCGAACCTTATCGATTATCTTGTTAATACCTTCCTCCAGTATATCAAGTGGGGATACAACTTGAAAGCCACTTCGCTGAATATTCTCAACCTCCTCTATTTCAGCGGCTCTAGTTCCTATAAAAGTAACATTATTCTCGTCAAGTCTGCCAAGTGAGTCAGTGATCACCGATCCATAATAGTCGGTCTTAGAGGATACAAAATCGGGATGTGCATCAAAATATACTAAACCAATCTTACCCAACGCTGCAGAAATCGCATCTATGGCTATTGTAGTGACAGAATGATCTCCTCCAATAATAATTGGAACGATCTTGTTTGTTACAAGTTTGTAGATTAATGAATATAAATCATTTCTACTAGTAAATCCAGTATCCAAAATTCTCTTATTAATATGGCTGTTACGCATCGGGCATATTAAGATAGTTTTGCCCTCCCTTTTGAATACTTCCGAATTTTTAAATGCGTCTCTCATTGCCCTAGGACCTTGATCAGTCCCTTTTCTGGGCGCCAGTGATTTACTCTCGTCGGCAACCAGTACCAAAGCGATCTCTGCTTCACTCGTGGATGTAACATTTGCTAAAGGAAATCTATCAACATTCAATACAACTTCTCAAATAAATCCAGTCGATATATAAAGAGAGAGCAACGAAACCAACAATATCATTCTGGATGTACTTGATACCCAAGATGAATATGACGTAAAGTACCAGGGCGATAGTCTAGTGAAGTGATTCAATCGCAAAGCATAGCTCACTTCGTGTAATTAGTATTGCACTGGCAACAAAGTACTTGGGGAAAATCAGTATATACGACTTCAAGAACCGCCGAATAAAAGATCAGATTCTTGAAACGCTTTTCATAACTTATAGTTTGGGAGGTAGGCTATTATGCAATTTTGCCAATGGGAACTTTTTTTGATTTCTTTTTCTTAGTTTGGTTAGGATCCTTCTTAACCTGCCTAAATTCCGCACATCCACAGAACCCATACTCGGTAGATATATGATCTTCGTAATCCAGCGTCACCATTAGACATTTCCCATAGTGCCAGAATCGTACATGACCGCAAACACACATGTCATAGTCTAGCCCTTCGCTTTCCCTCTTTTTGGTCTGCTTATGCCGAGTCGAATCCAAACATCTCCTGTATCATGTAAACAGGCTCATAAACATTAGCATATCTGTGCATGACTAAAAGGAAACATAAACCCTTCTTTGAGCAACAATTAGAGAGGCATCAAGACTGATGTAGGAATAGACCATAGTTAATCCATGGGTTAACCTTTTATTGTTATTTAGAATAGGTATTACTTAAATACACTCATTTCTGGTGGCAAATGATGGATATGTAATAGCCATAAAAAACGCGTTTATGACAAATGATCAAATGGTCTGCGACTGCCTAATAAGACAAGCTATCTATACCATAGAAAATAATTCGTCATTTTCTATAGACGATAGCTTTGAATTCGTCATGTTATGCAGAACAAGTTAATTCGCAGCTATTAAGGGAATCTTTTTTAATAGATTTTGTGTCAATCAGGTTATTTGGAGAATGATTGTGATCTCTTAATCTATGGTGCTTTGGGAGTTGTAATACCCAAGGTAGGTATACTCCAACTGGATATCCTCGTCGAAGATGGGAAGATCAAGGATCTAAGAAAGGATTCTGCAAACGTAATTGCATCCAAAAGGATTGATGCTTCGGGAAGATATGTTATCCCTGGGGTAATTGATCCACATTCTCATTATGGTGTCTACACCCCTATCGAAAAAGCTGCAAGAACTGAATCAAAGTCAGCGGCAGTTGGTGGGATTACTTCTGTAATTCGAATGGTGAGACTGGATGGTAGCTATAGGAAATTGAGCGATCAATTCCGGATGAGTGCTAGGAACCATTACATTGACTACTCGATTCATGCTTCAATTCTGACCGATAAACAGGTTGAAGATATTCCATTTCTAACCCACGATATGAAAATAAGCTCATTCAAAGTATACATGAATCTAGGGAATGATTACAATCGCATTCTTATGGACCTAGATCCGGGTAAATCAGAATTGAATGAGTGCGAGGTAAACATGAATGACGATCTAATTGAGAACATTTTGAAAAGTTGTTCGAGTGATAACTCTACCGTAATTATACATGCTGAAGATCCCGCGATTTGCGCCGAAAATACCTCAAAACAAAAGCTACTCGATATATCAGACCCAAAAGATTCAAACCTCCAAATGTGGTCAGATAGTAGACCCCCAATATCAGAATCCGTGAGTATTTCGAGAGTATCAAACTTGGGAAGAAAGTACAATTCTAAGTTATATTTTGCACACATTGGCTCTACAGTCGCCCTTGATGCAATAATCAGCGAAAAGGAGACAGGCAAGTTAGTCTCCTATGTGGAAACATGCCCACATTATCTCACTCATACCACTGATTTTGGTAGTGTCAAAGGAAAAGTCGTGCCTCCGCTTCGCTCAAAATCAGATCTGCAAAGTATGTGGTACGGTCTGAGAAACGGAATAATCGATACTGTGGCGACAGATCATGTTGCAAACACTCTGTCATTGAAACAAGGTAAGGGAGACCTGTGGACTGCGCTTTCTGGATTTCCAGGTATGGGATCTATGCTGCCAGTTTTATTAAGTGAGGGTGTGAATAAAGATAGAATAACTCTTGAAAGGCTAGTAGAGGTAACTTCCTATAGTACCGCCAAAATATTTGATATGTATCCTTCGAAAGGAACCATTGTAAATGGCTCAGATGCTGATCTTACCATTATCGATCTTGACATGCAGAAAACTGTAACCCCGGATCTATTGCTGTCAAGTTCAGACTACACTATATATGATGGATGGAAACTGACTGGCTGGCCGGTTACAACAATAGTAAGGGGCATAATTGTTATGAATGACGGCTTGGTAGATGAAAACGCTTTAGGCCACGGCAAATTAATCCCTAGGACCAGTCTTGGTGGGAGGGGGAGCAAGAAATAGGCGCCTTTATACCGCAAGAATTGCCTCCGGATTATGGTAGTTAGTGAATTTTTGATGCTTAGCATTTCTTTCAGACTACATTTGATCTTAGTGAAGTAGTATTTCGAAGAAATTCGAATGATATAATGTCGCGCTTGGCCTAATGCTGATCCTCTTTCACTAGCAAATGATATTGCTAGTTTAGATCGAAGTAGCTTTTTTTGATTTCTTTTTCTTAATCTGGCTAAGATCCTTCATAATTACGGTTTAAGGTAAGACGCAATTCATTACCATCGGAAGGATTTGAATGGGGGGTGGCGTATCGAATTATGAAAAATGATGAGAGAAAACTTTTAAACCAATTTAATACAAATACGAATTATGCCGTTCGACTACGCAGATACCACGCATTTACTGTTCCTACGAAATGCGATTATCTTAAAAGATCCTGAAACAGATGCCTCATAATATCGATCAGCCCTTCTAGTGAAGATTCCAACTTCAACAATTCCTGGTATGCAATTTAATTCCTTTTCCAAGGCTTCGGGATCTTGGATTGAAGGAAAATGCGCATCAAAGATAATATTTCCGTTATCAGTAAAAAAGGGATAACCTGTTGCTGACTGTCGTAGCTCAACCTTGGCGCCAATTCTGGTCAAATTTTGATGGACTATTGACCTAGCAAAAGGAATAACCTCGATCGGTACGCTTCGTTTGAATTGATCGACAAATTTTGATGGATCAGCTAATATTATTACTTTTCTTGCTGAATACATAAGTATTTTTTCGCGTAGTAACGCACCTCCTCCACCTTTAATCATAAAAAGATTTGCATCAATTTGATCAGCGCCATCAAATACGATATCAATCTGTTCGGTGTGCGGCGAATTCAACATGAATAGTCCTGCATTTTCAGCTACAACCCCTATTTGTAAAGAAGTAACTACAAATCTCAATTTTTCCTTATCAGTCCTTCGACCCAATTCCCGTACAAGACATGCCATGGCTCTTCCGCTTCCTAATCCTATTATCTGATCACCGTTGACATGCTTTCCTATTGCATGTTTTATTACCGAAGTGAAATCTGGTTTACCACTAATCTGCGAAGCTGACATCACGAATCAAGATTTTGATAGCAGCCGAAAAATGAAATCAACGTTCACCGGCTTGGGCTTCCTCAAAGGATGAGGTGGTCATTTCTTTTTTTTCTTTTGCAGTTTCTTTATCGTTTCCGGGGGTCCATTCAAATTCATTTTCAGCTTGATTCAGGGCAGTTGAACTTTGAAGGACATCCTTAGTTTCTGCAGTATGAGTTTCATCAACCTTTTTTTCTTCGCTTTCAAGCCTGTCAAGCTCTAACATTATTTGGTGGTGAAGTTCTTCGAGTTGCTTAACTTCTGGTGGATCATCAACAGAAGGTTGAGGTGTCGGTGGGGAGTCAGGTGTCGATGAGGTAGAGGACTGGAATTGTTTTAATTCGTCAATGCGTTTAGAATCATGTAGATTGTCATGTACCGCTTCTTGGATTGCTTTCCCCAATACATGTTCTATTCGGTCACCTTCTCTACTTCCATATGTGATTGTGAATCTATTGTGGATATCTTTTAACCTTTGATCAATCGACAAAATTCTCCGGTTCACCATTTCAGTAAGATTATCTCTTTGGTTCCTGAGATCCGCAAAATCTAACAAATTCTGAAATTTGTTTATTCTCTCATCGAATTGTTCTATCTGCTTTGTGTATCTCTGAAGAAGCTTATCACGCTCATATACATCGATTCGCTTCTCATTGAATGCTTCATCCACTTTAATCGCCGATTCGGACACTAAATCCCTTTCAAATTCAAGTGAATTTAACTCTGTCCTTACAGAATCATATGATGCTAGAGTATTCTTGTTTGCTTTTGAGAATTCAGGCGTTACTAACCTGTCGATCGCAATAGTCAAGAGCGAGCCAGCTATAGCGCTCCCAACAAATAAGATCTCTTCATTCAATCGATGTCAATCTAGCGTTTAGCTACAATATAGACTATTGTAAATTATAGTATCATTGGTTTGCACAGTTTGAGCCCACTAATTAGATGATCCTGCGTTTAATCCAGTTATATTTTCTAAATTGTGGATTTGGGAATCCGCATTTCGAACATTGCTTTCCTCTCTTGTGGTAGGAGTTATGACCACATCTTCTGCAACGAATATGTGTCTTCTTTCGGGTGAAATTACCCATTGAAGTGGTGCCTTTTGTCATTTCACAATCTTCCTTACTGAGGAGGTGGGGATATTATGACAACGTTGTCTCCTCGTACAACAATAGTTCCTAAATCATTTGACTTACTTTCTTCCAATAATTCAACAGAGTCTTCAAGCAACAGATTCATGTGTTGGTCGAATCCGTGAAGACTCCCTCTGATCACTTTACCTCCCTTTAGCTTTATAAGAACAACTTTCCCTAGGCTCTCATCCAGAACCTTTACCGCCATGTCTACCGACAATCTTGATTCCTCTATTAAGCAATACTCACGTATATATTAAAATTCTGATTGTGCAACAGCCAGCGTAGTCGAGCTTTAAAAATTTTAGGAGTGATACGCATCTCACTTTACCTGAAGAGAGGAATGTACCTCTATTGTCTGTTTGGAATTTTAGTCAAACTCAAGTATTGTTCTGATAATATTTTCGCTTATCTCACTGAGTAATTCCTTCCCCTTTTCAGCTGATGCAAGTTTCGGATCTCCCCATACTCCGTTGCCAGTTAACTGAGGGAAAGAGCCCGGACGGCAGGTCATACTCCTGTATGCCTCTCTTGACTTCGTGAGAATCTTGCCGCTTGCTTCCGCCTTATTCATCTTTACCAATGTCGGCTTTATGGCCAACAACATTGAGGTTTCCACCTCTCCCGAGTGATCGAATTTTTCATTCATAAAGGACCAATAATTGATAATGTGTACCGCCGAATCAGGTGGCATTTTTTCAAATGTATTTTGAGAGACATATTGTAACACTCCCATGTTTCCATGGTGACCATTGATTATCACTATTTTTTTGATACCAAGACGGGTTATAGATATGCATATGTCGCACAATATATTAGAGAGTGTGGAATCGTGGATAGAAATATTGAACATTGGGGCGTGTTCATACGATACCCCATAAGTAACAACTGGGAACACAAAATATTCTAATCTCCGACCCGCCTCTTTAGAAATGTGTTCAGCGATCAAACAATCTGTTGATACTGGCAGGTGTTGTCCATGTTGTTCAAGTGAACCTACAGGTATTATTGCAGATTGGGTTTGTGCTAAGCGATCGCGGAAATCCCCGTCACTTAGGTCGCAAATGGAGAGGGCCATTACTATCGTACGAACTAGCTAGAATATCAGTCTTATATTGTTCGCGGAGATCTATCTCTAAACATATTATCAGGTTCATTCTCAACTTTTGGATAAGGTATGCACCTTGCTCCAATAAACGTCCAATCTGTCGTCGAGAAAAAGTTTAACTGCCTCCAATAGGGTTGCGGCCTCCAATTGCTGGCCCTTCTTTTTTATCGACTCTAACGTATCGTCTTCCATGACTTTAAAGGCTTCCTGACAAATAATGGGGCCTTGATCTAACTCTTCAGTAACAAAATGGGCTGTACATCCTACTATTTTTGCACCCCTTTCGAATGCCTGCACATAGGCGTAAGCACCTGGAAATGCTGGTAGTAACGAGGGGTGAATGTTTATGATTCTGTTAGGGTAACGCCATACAAAATTGGGTGTCAATACACGCATATAACGAGCAAGCACAATGAGATCGATGTTATAATCTTCGACGACTTCCAAGATCTCACTTTCTGCGTTTGTTGAACCACTTTCATACGAGACTGAATGAAAGGGTATCGAATGCTCATCTGCAATACCATTGAGGGTACTTTCACTGCCAATAATTACTGAAATATTCGAATCAATTTCCTTGTTTTGCAGTGCATTCAGTATTGGTGATAAACAATGAGGTTCTTTGCTTACTAATAGGGCAGTATTTTTCTTTCTATTGGGTTCTTCGACGTGAGCTTTGATCTCCATTTGTAATTTGGTGGAGAGATCGCGCAGTTCTGAACGTATTTCATAAAGTTTTACAGTGTTGTGAAAAGAAGCTTCTAGATGCATCCCGAATAACCCGTGGACGACCTTTTGGTTAATCTGTTCAATATTTCCTCCATTATGAAAAATGGAGTTGGTTATTTCTGCTACTACCCCCTCTCGATCCTTGCCTATCACGGTGATCTCTATTAATGTCCTGTCTCTTGTGCTCCGGCTAGCCAACGACGTAAAAATAAGTGATACTTTACATAAACCTTACACCTTGAAAAAGTATAAATCCTTCGATTAAGTATGCGTATTTAGAATCAAGACCCAAATGTTCGTGCACATTAAAGACTTCGACACATTTTGTAACACTGAATTGTGATGTTGTGAGAAAATATTTGCAATAGGCTAGAATCTATATGAATCGCGGGATCAATCATCAATCACAACAACAACAGCATAGTAAGACGCGAAGGCATAAAAAAAATTTTGATTATAATAAACCACTAGACAAATGCATAATTTGTTACACGATTTCAGGTTGGCATTGCGGAGACTGCGACAACCATTTTTGTGCTGCACATTTCAACAATCATAAGCAACTAGACCAATGCGTCAAGCAAATATCGTGAAATAAGTATCGATGCGGGGGGTGGGATTTGAACCCACGAATCCCTTAGGAACAGGGTTTTAGGAGTAAAGACCTGGCTCATTCTAAGCCTCGCACAATCATGCATTATTGGAATGCATGAGGTCCTGCGCCGTTGGCCAGGCTTGGCAACCCCCGCTCGCAAGCTGTTCACTGTGCACTTCAATATATTAGCGTTTATGGTTTAGTATGCACGATGCAACTGTTGTGACAATATTTTGCAGAAAGATAAAATTATAACTATCCCATAAAGTAACGCAAGTATTTGCCACTAAGATAGAATAAAGAAACGTTCTTACCATGCATACCAATTCATTTGGTAAAGTTTCCACCTTGAGGGTGTTAATCTCCGCTAGGTTATGTGTCTAAACGTGGAGTCATCGACGATTTCATCAAGGTGCGTGGGTTACATAGCATGGTAAGCGGTGTCAAGGATTCCGGATGAGACTTGACTGCTAGTAGGTGTTCCGCATTCATACACTGAAGCATTCAGTGGATTGGTTCGGCAACTGAATGACATCACTCTTCAAGATGAAACAAATCTGATCCACGACTAAATCCGACGCCCCTCGATAATTCAGCTACTGAATATCCTCAATTTGCATCCTGTTGATGCAATCATTGACATTACTCTAACCATTATCATTAAATTACATTTCAGTTCTTAAAAGCAGAATGAAAGGTACGCGTAGCCCAAAGCTATTTGGAACAAATGGGGTTAGAGGGGTTTTCGGCCAAGACCTTAATCTCGAATTCATAATCCAAGTTTCTCGTTCATTAGCGTCGTTTTTTGTTAACGGGCCGCTCTCAGTTGGTTTTGACGGAAGAATATCTAGTCCGATAATTTCCAAAATCGTTTCTGCGACGCTCAATTCTTCCGGGATTGATACCTCTATGGCAGGCCTTCTACCTACCCCGTGCTTGCAATACGCAACCAAATACTTAAGATATCAAGGAGGCATCATGATTACTGCTTCACATAACCCCCCCGAATACAATGGAATTAAGGCTATTGCAAATGATGGAGTGGAAATTTCAAGAGACGATGAGTCAAAAATAGAGCTCAATTTTAATTCTGGGGAAATCCTTCCGGTTAAGAAGATAGGGCGAGAGTACAATGATGATAGGATAATTTCATCGTATGTAGATTCTGCTATCCAAATTGTCGAGTCAGAAAAAATTTACTCAAAAGGATTCAAGATTGTAATGGATATAGGAAATGGAGCGCAAGCATTGGTAGCCCCGATTATAGCTCAAAAGCTCGGATGTAAGGTCTTAACTTTGAATGGCAATATTGACGGTAACTTTCCGGGAAGAGGTTCTGAACCCACCCCCACTAACCTAGGTACTCTTTCTCAGCTCGTCAAGTCCACTAATGCAGATTTGGGGGTGGCGTACGATGGTGACGGAGATCGAAGTATATTTTGTGATGAACATGGACAGATCATTTGGGGCGATAGATTAGGTGCATCATTAATAGCGTACCTATTGAAGAATGGTTATGAAGGAACGGATATCGTATGTCCAGTGAATACTACGATGATGGTTAGTATCGTCGCTCAGAATGAGGGATCCAAAGTCATTCATACTAAGGTGGGAAGCGTCGAAGTTTCCCGAGAGATGATTAAACGAAATGCGGTGCTAGGGCTTGAAGAAAATGGTGGTTTCATGAATGCGAGATTAAATTGTGTGCGGGATGGAGCCTTAACCACACTATTGGTTTTGGAAATGCTATCATCTGGTTCTGGAAAGAGACCATTTTCAAGGGAGATTTTGGATCTTCCCAAGATCTTTCAGTCCAAGTCTAAATTCCATTGTAAGTCATTAGAGCTCGCTGAGCGTGTCATTGGGTCGTGTACAAGCCATGGAACGAATCTAAGAATAGAGAATCTCGACGGCGTCAAGATCTGGATTGACGAGGAGACTTGGGTAATGGTAAGAGCTAGTGGTACCGAGCCACTAATTAGGATGTATGCAGAATCGACAGATAAAGCTCTTTTGGATTCTAAGGTGCGTGAATACACCAACGTTATCAGAAATGTGCTAGACAATGACGAAGTTAGATAGCAGTATCATGGATAACATATTTAATACTCCACGGATCTCATATAGAAGAATCGAGATGATCCCAGAGGGTGATTATTTAAAATGAGTAGACCATATTATGTCAAATTCGAGACACCTAAAGACCTTGTGAATGTGATATACGAGGCGGTTAGAGTGGCTAAGCAGAGTGGAAAGGTACGTAGGGGAACCAATGAGACTACAAAGTCTATTGAACGAGGGAATACAAAATTAGTAGTCATTGCAGAGAACGTGGAACCACCTGAAGTTGTTGCCCATCTGCCAATATTGTGCGAGGAGAGAAGTGCTCCATATATTTTCGTTCCCAGCAAGGAACAACTCGGGGCTTCTTTGGGTATGGACGTCGGGTCAGCTGCTGCAACTATCTTGGATCCAGGTGAAGCTCAGACTATTGTAGAGCAAGTTCTTAATTCCATACAGCCGCTAAGAGACAAGAGAAAGGAATAGAAAAGAAAATATGAGCAAGTCATCGGAAGAGAGGATAAACCCGGCAGAGGTAATCCAGATAGTAGGTCGAACAGGAATTGCAGGAGAGGTTATTCAAGTTAGAGTGAGAATCCTTGAGGGAAAGGATAAGGGTCGAATCCTGACAAGGAATGTCAAAGGATCAATAAGAATGAACGATATATTGATGCTACGAGAAACTGAGCGAGAAGCTCGAAAAATAAAGTAAGGTTTAGTGTATTCCAGAGGTGTTAAACTAGTCAATGAGTAAATCAGCAACTTCATTGCGTAATTGTTCCTTTTGCGGAAAACATATTCCTCCAAGTCAGGGGATAATGCTGGTCCGTAATGATGGGTCGATACAATGGACATGCTCCTCCAAATGCAAGAAAAATCTTCGAGAACTGAAGAGGGATCCTAGAAAGCTAAAATGGACAAAGAAGTACATGAAAGGTGGTATTAAAGTACGGAAGGGTTAATTTCTTGGGGGAGCGAACTCTAGTTGTTATTAAACCAGATGCAATAAAGAGAAAATTAGCTGGAAAGATAATTTCCCGGTTTGAAGAAAAGGGATTCACTATTGAGAATCTAACATCTTACTCATTTACTAAGGAAAAAGCTGAAGAGTTTTATTCGGCTCATAGCAATAAACCATTTTTCAATGAATTAGTTTCATTTATCACCTCCGGTCCAACGATGGCTTTAATTCTGGATGGTAACAGTGCTATAAGCTCAGTACGAATAATGATAGGTTCAACAAAATCATATGAAGCGGCTCCTGGTACGATACGAGGGGATCTAGCCCTCAACATAACAGATAACATAGTCCATGCATCAGATTCGTATGAAAGCTTCATAAAAGAGGCTAGAGTGATTTTTGATAGCATTTAAGTGGCGCTCAGGCATCCGGTTGTAGTTGTACTTGGTCACGTAGACTCCGGTAAAACCTCTCTATTGGATAAGGTTAGAGGAACGGCAGTTCAAGCTAGAGAGGCGGGGGGAATTACCCAACATATCGGGGCAAGTTTTTTCCCGATTGATACAATTAAAAGAGTAACAGGGGATTTATTTAACAAGATTTCAACTACCGATTCACAAATTCCAGGAATTTTGGTGATAGATACTCCTGGTCACGAAGTCTTCGCTACTCTGAGAGTACGAGGAGGTTCAGCAGCCGACATTGCAATAATTGTGGTAGATGCTAACAAGGGATTCGAAGCTCAGACAGCGGAAAGCATTGAAATCTTGAAAAGAAGAAAGGTTCCATTTGTTATTGCACTGAACAAAGTGGACACCGTTAGTGGATGGCGCAACGATCTTGGGGGAGATTCGATAAGTAAGACCGTGAGTATGCAGGATAAGTCAGCCCAAACTGCGCTGGATGAAATGATCTACAATGTCGTTGGTTCTCTTTCTATGTCCGGATACAATTCAGAAGCGTTCTGGCGAATCAAGAACTTTACAAAGGAAGTAGCAATAGTGCCTGTCAGTGCTAGAACAGGGGTGGGGATACCAGAATTACTTGCTGTTCTTATAGGATTAACCCAGCAATACTTGAGCCGAAAATTGGAACGACACGAAGAGGAGGGAAGAGGGATCGTCTTGGAAATCAACGAAGAGGTGGGCCTCGGACCGGCCGCCAACGTAATACTGTTTGATGGAACGCTCCGCCAGGGATGTAGTGTTATAGTTGCTAAGAGAAATAACGCAATCGTAACCCGTGTGAAGGCGATTCTCCTTCCCAAGCCGCTTGATGAAATGAGAGATCCCCGGGACAAGTTTAGGCATGTGTCCGAGGTAATTTCGGCCGCCGGAGTGAAAATTACTTCGCCAGACCTCACCGGTGTCATGGCAGGGAGTCCACTTTTCGTTCTAAATCAGAAGGAAGACGAAGCCCGACTTCGGGCAATTGTCGAGGCTGAAATTAAGAACACTTTTGTGAACAAGGATATCAATGGGATTACTATGAAATGTGACACTATAGGTTCCATAGAAGCCATCAGTGACCTGCTCGTAAAGCAAAAGGTTCCCATAAGAATTGCGGACATAGGTCACGTCACCAAGAGGGACGTGATCGAGGCATCGGCTGTAAGGGAGAAGGACAGATATCTGGGCGTGATTTTGGCGTTTAATGTTAGAGTCCTAGAAGATGCCCTTAGGGAGGCCCAGGAACGTCAAGTCATGATTTTTGACGCGAAAATCATCTATAATCTTGTAAGAAGCTATTTTGACTGGAGAGCTTACCAGAAAGATCATCAAGACGTAATCATGTTTAATGAAATTCCACCAGTGTGCAAATTTCAGTTCATAAAAAACTTTGTATTCAGACGTAACGACCCTGCAGTATTCGGAGCCGAAATACTAGTGGGAAAATTGCGACAAAAAATTCCTGTGATCAATGAAGAAGGCAAAAAGATAGGCGCTATCCATCAAATACAGCAAAGCGGTAAGACTATCGAGGAAGCTACCAAGGGGATGCAGGTTGCGGTCTCCGTCCGAGGCCCTACTATAGGACGACAGATTAACGAAGGAGACATCTTCTACACCGATTTGAATAGCAAACACGCAAAATTACTTAACGAACGTTTCACACAAAGGCTTACCGGGGAAGAGATGGAAGTTCTGAACCATATTGTAGATATGAAAAGGAAAGGTGATGAGCTCTTCGGCTACATTTGACACGCTTGGGAAAGGCTCCAGACCTGCTTATTGCTATTAGTGAAGAGATATCCATGCAAATTATCTAAAAATATCACTGATATTTCTGTAGCAAACCCTCTAGGCCCTTTTCTCCTACCGCTCCTACAGCTCTATCGATGGCCTTCCCGTTCATAAAGATTATGAAAGTTGGGATAGCGTATACGTCATATCTCATAGCTACTCCCTGATTATCGTCCACATTCAACCTACCGAATGCGACTTTCTGAGCATATTTTTTAGATAGCCTGTCGAAGATAGGTAGCATAAACTGACAGGGGCCACACCATGTTGCCCAAAAATCGACCAATATCGGTTTATTGCTAGATATATTCTCCTCGAAGTTCTTATCGTTTAGCTCCACCAATGCTGGCTTATTTACTTCACTCATAATGATACAATCAATAAAAGTTATCATGGATATTTAAGACTTATCCGATTGACTCAGTCCACCGTTTTGAAAATCAAGACTAATGAAGTCCTCAATTATGGATAAAGGAGAGGATTTTACAAATCAACCAAGAATGTTGCAACATAACTACTGCCTATATTTTGTATTTTCAAGTCGTGGTAAGTGATTGCTTTGATCTCTATCTTGTAGTTATGCTTACTATAGCTGACTACTTCTCCTCCTACACGCGCTTTAAGAAGATACTTTTTATCCATGACGTTTGTAGATTTTTTAAAAATTTCAATGGAAAATTTTGACAGCACAATCTGTTCAATGAGGATTTTTAACAAGACCTTTTCTAACCAGTCGAAAAGGAGATTCTCAAGATCTTCGCCATTAGCTGTGATCGTCCAAGATTGGCGGTTTTCCACCTTGTCAATATCAAACATGATGTTAACCAATCCCTTAGCGCAATTTTCGAATAGTTCTTCCGAACTGCTCCCATCGGCTTGAACAAAAGCGTCTGTGCTGTGCTCCAAATATTTGTACCCTTCCAATTTGGTTATTTGTCAGAGTTGAATAATTATAAAGCTGTCGAACTAAGAGTAAAATCTAAATGGTCACGAAGGTTGGTCTCTGTTGTGAGATTAAGCCTTCCACGTGGGATGAGAGATATTGATGCTGAAGAATTTTCCAATATCGACTACGTCAAAAGCCGATTTACGCGAACTGTTGGTCTATTTAACTTTAAAATGCTTCAGCCTTCTCCATTGGAAATGCTTTCTACTCTTGAAGCAAAAGGAGGTCCTACAATTTCCAATGAAATCTATAATTTCAGAGACAAAGGGGGAAGAGAAGTTGCGCTGAGGTTCGATCTCACTGTCGGACTAACCCGTTATATATCTCAGAGAAGAGATATGAAATTACCCATCAAAGCAGCCTCATTTGGGGGAGTATGGAGGTACGACGAACCCCAGGCAGGGAGATATAGATATTTTCATCAATGGGATGCAGAGCTATACGATAAATACAACTTGGAGCATGAGGCCGAGATAATTCAGTTGGCTGCTTCCTTTTTTGAAGATTTGGGACTAAAAGTTACAATTGATATTAGTAATAGGGAACTTCTGGAACAGTACATGAAGCAAGAACTTGGTATGTCGGATCCCCTGTTAGCATTTGAGGTCTTCAGAGCAATGGACAAGGTTCAGAAGAAGGGAGTAGAAGCAGTTTATAATGAATATGCAAATAAGATCAGCCCTGCATTACTCAAGCCCTTGTTAGAACTGTCTTCTCAAATTGGGACAATAAATGAAATTGAAGAGCACATCACGATATTAAGTAGATTGTCAAAATGGCGTTCCCTCAGTGAATTGGAAAGCTCACTGTTGGCAAGAGGAGTTCGTAACGTAAGAATTAACCTAGGGATAGTCCGGGGACTCGATTATTATTCAGGAAGCGTTTTTGAGATATTCGATCCCACTTCCAAGTTAGGCGCGCTGGCCGGTGGTGGCCGGTTTGATATATTGACATCTGCGTTTGATCGAAGCGATATAGGCGCCATTGGGGTAGCCGGAGGGGTCGAGCGCCTTTTGAATGTATTATGCCATCATGGCTTATTGAAGGTCAAAACCAAGCCATTAGTCTTTGTAGCCTCAGAGGATGATGATAAAAAATTCGTGTTGAAAATAGTTTCAGAATTGAGAGGAGCAGGTATACCAGCAGACTACGACAGTAGGGGTCGATCTTTGAGAAAGCAGATGGATTATGGATCTTATATAGGAGCTACCATTTTGGTGAGAGTGGCGCAGAAGGGAAGTGAAAACGACATAACGGTAAAAAATTTAGTCAGCGGTCAAGAAGTGAAAGGAAAGCCAATTCGGGCGGTGGAACTTGTTTCGGAAATCATTTAATCAAGCAACTGATCCTATATCTCTATCATACCTGTATTTCTCATTTTTATCATTCCTGAACTTTTCTTTTCATAGACGTTCCGGATAACTAGATGGGGAGGTTCGTAACTTATGTACAAGTCATCGACTTCCAGCTCTTGGACATTATAATTGAGTTGTATGTGTTCTTCCTTGATCCCACTTTCCACTAATTTTTTTTTGGCTTGATTAATGATCTGTTCGTCTGATGTGTTCGGTGCGAAGAAGATCCTCCCTGAATAGGCAATGTGCATCAGGATGATCTAAAAATTCAGCAAGTAAATAAACTTCTGGTCTGGCAAGAGAGTTAGCGATCGCAAGAGCAGATTAGTAGATCTATGACATTGACAAAGGTATTTATGAGAATTGCAGTTCACGATATCTTCACTTGAGGGTGTTTTTATGAATGACTGAGGTTCTCTCCTATGATGTTTTAGTAATGGGATCTGGCCTAGCGGGACTTCGAGCTGCTATCTCGGCTGCGTCAGTGAACAAGAGATTGAGCATAGCTGTAATCTCTAAAGTTCAGGTGATGCGCTCTCACTCCGTTTCGGCAGAAGGGGGAACAGCTGCCGTGTTATTTGAAGAAGAAGGGGACAATAGAGAATCCCATATTTATGATACAATTAGAGGGAGTGATTTTCTCGCTGACCAAGATGTTGCAGAACGACTGGTCTCAAATGTACCTTACGAAATATATCAACTAGACCATTGGGGAATGCCATGGTCGAGAAAACCAGATGGACGGATCGATCAGCGGAAATTCGGGGGATATTCATTCCCTCGTGCGACATATGCTCAAGATAAGGTAGGGTTTTATGAGATGCAAACTTTGTATGATACTTGTCTGAAACACGAAAACATCCATTTTCTAAACGAATGGTTCTGTACATCGATCCTATCCGATGGATCTAGCTTTCGGGGATTCACAGCTATTGAGATGAAGACTGGACAGTTTATAATAATCAAGTCTTTGGCTGGAATCATTTGTACAGGAGGTGCGGGGCGAATTTACGGCTTTTCTACCTATGCCTATTCTTCAACACCAGATGGCTTGGATATGGCATACAGAAAAGGATTAGCACTAAAAGATATGGAATTTGTGCAATTTCATCCAAGTGGGATTCTACCATCTGGGATCTTGATTACAGAGGGTGCCAGAGGAGAGGGTGGATACCTTGTAAATAATGAAGGAGAGCGATTCATGAAGCGATACGCTCCAGAGAAACTTGAACTCGCACCCAGAGACGTCGTGTCACGGGCTATGATTCGTGAGATACAAGAAGGAAGGGGCTTCAAACACGAGACTGGAATGGATTGTCTTAAACTTGATCTCTCACATCTGGGAGCTGAACGCATTAAGGAAAAATTAGCAGGAATCAGGGAAATAGGGTTAAAGTTCTCAGGGATTGATGTTATTGATGAGCCCATCGAAGTTAGACCTGTTTGCCACTATATGATGGGAGGGATACACACAAATATCGAAGGTGAAACAGAAATGGGTGGCCTTTGGTGCGCTGGGGAAGCAGCTTGTAACAGCACCCATGGTGCAAATAGGCTGGGAGCAAACTCTACGTCCGAATGCCTCGTATGGGGAAATATTACAGGCAAACATGCTGCTGAGTATGCTGAAAAGGCCAAGGATCGAAATATGACAGTGCCTGAACAACAAGTAATAGAAGAAGAGAAGAGGATCTATGATGGTATATTCCACGGAAGAGGCGATGTGAATCCTTATGAAATGAAAAAAAGACTTGCAGAATTAATGGATTCTAAGGCAAATGTGTTTCGGGATGGAAATAAGTTAGCTGAAGCATTAAAAGAAGTGAAGGAATTGAAACGCGTATCTTGGCGGCATGTAGACGACCAGGCCTACGAATACAATACAAACTACATCAATGTCATGGAAATCGATTCAATAGCACGAATCTCTGAAATTGTCTTGAAAGGAGCTCTAAATCGCCAAGAGTCAAGAGGGGCTCACGCAAGAATCGATTATCCAAGTCGAGATGACGTAAATTATCTGAAACATACGCTTGCATACTACACTTATGAAGGCCCAGAATTAAGTTGGTATCCGGTAAAGATTACAAGGTACGCACCGGTTGAGAGGAAATATTGATGAAATCATTTAATGAAGATAGGATCTACTCGAACAGTAATAAACGTGAAAACCGTGAAGGTCTCAAAGCCTGGCTAAATCCTTCAAGATATGGTTGGGAGAGAATTTCATATTGGCTCCAACGCCTAACAGGTGTATTCCTGCTTATTTATTTTGTCGGACATGTAATCGAAACCAGCTCTCTAGTCGATGGCAAAGATGCTTGGAACGCCATGTTGGAACTGACCCAGACTACATGGGGACATTTATTCCTGATTTTGGTAATTGGGACGAGTACTTTCCACTCCGCCAATGGAATCCGATTGTTGTTTACTGAAACAGGTAGAGCAGTAGGTAAGCCGGGTAGGCCTGACTACCCATACTCTCCAGTTTCACTGAATTATCGCCAGAAATCAGGAATTTGGATAGCGTTGATTTTGGCAGCTACTGCGATGTTATATGGGGCAAATATCTTATTTGCAGGAGAATAGACTAATTCATATGCTGGAGATTCGGAGGTTATTGTAAAACAAGTTGATCTTGAAAGAAAGTCAAATTATGAAGATACATTACATCTCTGGAATTGCAGCCCTTTTTGTTGTGGCTGTGCATATCATTATGAGACTAGTTATGCCCTTTTCTATGAGTTTAGAATACGAGAATGTCATTGCTAATTATCAGAATATTGCCTACGCAGTGCTCTTGGAATCCATTCTTGTTCTGATTGCAATTCATGGATTCAATGGGTTAAGAATTATTTTGCTAGAATTTAGACAGAATATAGCTTGGGAAAATGGTGTGACTGTTTTCACGCTAGTTGCAATGGTTGCACTTATTGCATACGGCACAAGAACAATAATAATCGCCAATGGACTGGGTTAATTTAATTAATGACAGCACTTGACACTAAGACTAGCCAAACGAAGCTAGATCAGAGAAAGGAGAATAGATTTGAAAGCAACCGGAAAGTAGTCCACTTAAGAGTCTATCGAAAGAACCCCAAGCAAGGTAAATCCTCACATTTCGACAAGTATGAAGTACCCGTACAGCGTTGGACAACCGTTTTGGATGCCTTGTTGCATGCCAAAGGTTATTTAGACAAAAGCATAGCGATACGATACTCTTGTAGGATGGCATCCTGCGGATCTTGCGGCATGAAGATAAATGGAATTCCAAGACTCGCATGTTATACCAAGGTGTCTGAAATTGATGAGAATATTATTACTTGTGAACCTCTCCCTAATTTTCCTGTAATTAGAGACCTAGTCGGCGACTTTTCAGATTTTTTTGAGCATCATCGTGCAATGGAGCCTTTTATTCATAATGAAAATGCAAATATTGTTGACAAGAAGAACCTCACAGAATTTATACAGACACCTGAAGATGTCGAGAATTATTTGCAATTTTCATATTGTATAAAGTGTGGCTTGTGCTACTCTGCATGCCCTTCCGTTGGGTCAGATACAAAGTTTCCAGGCCCTCAGGCTTTAGCCCAAGCATATCGATATGTTGCCGACAACCGGGACGATGCTACCAAGTCCAGATTGAACATTGTAGACAACAAACACGGCATCTGGAGGTGTCATTTTGCAGGTTCTTGCAGTGTGGTTTGTCCTAAAGGGGTCGATCCCGCGCTTGGAATCCAATTGCTCCGAGGACACCTTGTAAGCTTCTCGAAAAACGACAAGAAATTAGCTGAATCTCGAACTAGGAACTTGGGCAGATTATGAATGCCAATTAGCATTTCGCACATGGCAATGAATGCTTGAAGAAGCGGTTCATTTACACTTCACTTTAGAATTGAGGGGTTGCATATCGCTTCATGCATTTTTTACGTCTTTGGCTGGCAAGTTACTTTCATTTACCTGTTTATTAATCGCCTCTGCCATGAAGTGATTACTTACGTTCACTTTAACACCTTCAATACCGTTCAGCTTGTAAACATTGTCCCTGACGTCCTGTGCTATCTTAAAACCGAAAACGGCTGGACAGAAGGGACTCGTGAGATGCAAATCAATATCCACATTGCCTTCCTTGATATCTACCTTGTCTATCAACTCCAATTCCATAATTGAAACCCCTATCTCTGGATCTACAATCTTGGTGAGTTCGTCGAATATCTGTCTTTTCACTTGCTGAATATCCTGATTCATCTCTACTTTGGTTTGTAATAATCTATATATAACTATTAACGAGCTGCTTTTCCATCACGCGAGCTTTTTATCATCCTTTTATATCCTACCTAGAACAAATTCTGTTCTAGGTGCACTGAACACTGTGGCTGTAATAGACTGCTCGTAATATCGTGTTTTATTTTATTTTTAATCTCTATTTAAGAGATCAGATCTTTAATGTATCAGCAAAATGTTAAATCAGGGCACTGTTTGTTTAACCTATGTATAGATCTAGGCCGGAAGGGTCAATCGATCGAGAGATTTTGAATTACGTTTCTTCACTAAAGGACGACTTTGCAATTTTCTTCTATGATATAATTGGGAGTGAGGCTCATGTGATAATGCTACACGAGATGGGGCATTTATCGAGGGAAGAGTTAGTTGAGCTCTTGAAAGCTTTAGAGGACGCGAAACTTCATCCTAAACCAATCATGAATAGAACTGAGCATGAAGATGTCCATGAATCTGTAGAGTCTTTTGTAGTTGAAAAAATAGGGATGAGTAAAGGCGGAACGTTACAGACAGCTAGGTCCAGAAATGATCAGGTTATGACTGACCTTAAGATGAAAGTCCGAAATGATATCAATGAGGTGAGTGTTCTGTTAGGAGATTTGGTAGGATCCCTGCTTGAAAGTGCTGATTCTAACAAGGATACGGTAATGCTACTTTACACTCATCTACAACATGCGCAAATTGGAACATTTTCCCATTACCTCCTCTCCTACACGGAGTCACTCTTTCGTGACATGGAGAGATTAGATGAACTATACAGCAGGATTAATCAGTCCCCCCTTGGTTCGTTAGCCATTGGGGGATCTACTTTTTCCGTAGATCGAACTCGAACGGCCTCGCTACTGGGATTCAATCAATTGAGTATCAACAGCATAGATGCTACAAGTTCTAGGGACGTGGTTCTGGAATATCTCGCTTGCCTGGGCATTCTCATGATTACGTTAAGCAGGATCTCTGAGGATCTTATTCTCTGGACTACTGATGAATTCAAATATATTGAACTCGCTGATTCTGTCAGTTCAACCTCTAGTGCAATGCCCCAAAAGAAAAATCCCGATCCTCTGGAGATATTGAGGTCAAGATCAGGAGGAATTCTTGGAAATCTTACCGCTGCAATGACAGTATTAAAAGGCTTACCGTCCGGATATAGTAGAGATTTACAGGAGCTGAAAAGTCTTGTCTTCTCTTCGACTACAACGACTGAGAGTTCGTTAAATATACTGAGGTTTGTCATTGAATCATCTACAGTTTACAAAACTCGAATGTTAGAGATTGCTAAAAGCAGTTTCGCTAATGCGATAGACGTAGCGGAACTTTTGACTTCTAAAGAGAATCTAGAATTTAGATCTGCGCACAAACTCGTAGGTTCTCTAGTAAAGTTGGCTATATGCAACGGGAAACGTACATTGGAGGATCTTGGCGACAGAGAGATTGAACAGCAGTTACAGGCATCATGTTGTCAGATACCAATAAAAACATTGAAAGAAATAATTGTTGCATGTGGCGCCGAGAACTTGTTAGCATTGAGGAAGTCAAAAGGTTCACCAAATCACTCAGAGCAAGTTGAAATGATTCTTCAAAATAAGATGAGGCTAATCAACTTCAAAGATAGAACGGCAAAGAGAAAGAAGGCTATTGATAAGGCGTACGACGATCTATCTAAATTAGTCAGATCGTATACTTTCGCCTCCGAGTCGTAGTTAATCGGTAGGCCATTTCTAGGCCCAAGAGACATAATTTCTTCAAAATGATCAAAAGACCATAGCCCGGCCCAGATTCGAACTGGGGTCAAAGGCTCCAAAGGCCTCTATGCTTGGCCACTACATTCGGCATGGACTTTATACGCTCTACCGGGCTTCCGGGCTCCTTCTATTGAAGGAATATAACTTTAATAATGTTACTGGTGAGCTAAAATATGTCGCATGACGGTCTGGATAGGATCTTCCATTCTCTGCAGTATGAGTTTTGCGTTCTGTTTTTGACTGAAGGATCCACTTGGATCTTTGAGAATCTTTGTAGCAAGTTTCACTAGATCAGTTGGCTTTAGCGCCTTTAAAAGTAGACCAGTTTTTAATAAATACCTCTCTACATAGAATGAAATGGGAGCTATAGAAATAGCAGGCTTGCCCATTAGACAAGCCTCAGCAGTCATTGTTCCTCCAGCTCCTATAAATAGGTCACAAGAATTTATTGCAGATGTTCCATCGATAGTGTTTCCTACAACAGAAACTTTACCTTGATATCTCTCATTGACTTTTGTCACTTGATCAGAGTATCGACAGACAACAACAATGTTTGCCAATTCGTGGATTGATTTGACTAGACTATCAAGAAAAAGGTAACCATTCTTCTTAACCGAACTCCCAGTCAAATAAGCTGCCTTTGATTCTTCCAATCTCACTAGAATATTCTTCTTATTTCCGTTCCCATAGATCATATCTGCTGGATGCGAGCGGGGTGGGTCAGGACCCCTTTTAAGCCACGCTACAGGGTCTAATGCTTTATATCTTACGATGTTCGTCTTTGGTAATCCAAATTTGTTCCATGCAGAGTAAGGTATTATCCATGGGCAAAACAGTAAATCTGTCAGTGGAATTGTCAGCTTCGAAACAGCTATAGCATGTGGAGAATCGTTGAAACAATAATGTCTGATTCCTAGTCCAAAAGACACCCGCGCTCCTTCTGGTGATGAGAATGTAATTGCCAAATCTGGCTCAAAAGATTGTACTAATTCTGTTAATTCAAATACCCGGGAGGCACTCGCTCTTAACTTGTCGTACCTATCTTCTCCTCCATGCTTTCCAACCACCTTTATTTCAAGATTCTTTATTCTCGCAAGCTCAATGGCTTCTCGGTAATCTCTTGAAGTGGAAAAGACATCGTGGCCACCAATCATCAGAGAATCAACTAATGGTTTGAAAAACATAACCTGTTTAGGTGTCAAAATATCAAGCCATACTTTCATAGAATACAGGATAGACTACCAACCATGAATAGAAAAGACTTTTCTTTAACTCTTACATAGCACCGTTATCCTATGTTTGAGGGGAGGCGTGAGTCTAGAAACGGCATCTGAACCAGTGGTTGTATACGGACTCAGCACTGAAGGTTATAAAATTGCCTCCACAATTGCAGTTAGAGGATATAAGGTGTCCTTGATCGACGAATCCGCACGAATGGCTATAATACTCAAACCTGAAATTATTAAATCATATCCTACTGTCAGCTCCCTTTTAGAAGACGAACCATTGCTTGAGCTGCAGCCCGTGGATGTTGCCATCAAAATGGCATCATATGTATTCTTTTGTCCAAAGGTTCGGAAGACTGGCCAGGATGTAAGGGCGGACATTTCATCAAAATTAAGAGACGTCGTAAGGTCCATAAGCCCAGGGACTTCAATTGTGTTTACTCTCCCTACTGGGGTAGGGGGCAACACTGAGAACATTGCATTAATTGAGCACCTGACAGGGTTTGTGATAGGAAGAGACATTTATTACTATTACATGCCGATTACCTTTCTTTCTGAACCAAACCAACGAGACCTATTGGTTGGATCATCATCATCAAACAAGAAGGATCACCATTTGTTAGGCCTTATTCAGGATCTGCCCGAAACAGAGGATTCGAATCTTGTTGATATATATTCAGCTGAGCTTGCCCACGTTATTAGAATCTTGGAGCATTATACCGGCTTAGCTAGCACATTAGAGGTATGCAAACAAACACGTACGTCAGGATTTCCCTCTCAAGTACTTGAAAGCAAATATGGTGAATTGTATATCGATGAAATTTCAAATGGCTTGTATGATCTTCGCGTCGTTGCTTCATCCCTTTCCGGAGCAGGACCTCTAGCATATCTAGTGAATGGTACCATTAAAGGGATAGAGGGATATGTTAAGCATTTGATAGACAGACTTCGACTAGTTTTAAAGATGGCTGAACTAAAGGCAAGTAGGACAAGGGTAATAATCGCTTGGACCATTGACCAGAACGAAATGAAAGGAGACAAGATTGAATTGGTTGGCACAATGGAGTCGAGGTTAAAGGACTATATTGGCGATGTGGAACGAAGACCAGGTACTTCACTAGATATCTATCCAACAGATAAGAACACGGTCGTCATAGCCTGTTCGAAAGACGACTTTGGTGCCATTTCTAGAACGAGTAGTCGTAATCTCGATATGATTATCATGAAGGCAAATCCAGTGTGTGAAGCTATAGTCAATGAATAAAAACAATCTGAGATGCCAATCGAATGGCCACGCCAGATTCACGCCTTGTCGGGCAAGACAAGTATCATGATCTGTTTGTCCCTTTTGTTTCAAGTATTTTTTCGATCAATATGCCAAGGTACACCATAATCAAGTATCTTGCTGGGTATCTTGGTTTCCCATTCTAGTAAGAATTGCAGATCTTTTTCTCTTTCTCGAAGCTCATCAGGTAGCATAATAGGGATCTCGTCTATTATGGGGAAGAACCTAGAACAACGACTGCAAAAAAGAACACCCTCCTTGATTATGACGTTATGATACGTGGTATCATTGTCAGTTTGTTCTTCTAGAGTTTCTCTATTTTCGCTTCGTTTATCTAAAGTGGTTTCATTTGTCAGATGTACATTGATTTCATAAAGCTCAAGAGGGCTGTGCTTGTCAATAGGACAAGCCAAAATCTCAAGTAGTGATTTTTTCATAACCACTTACCTCTCTTTAAAGTCCAAATAAATAGGCGAACCAGTATTGCTAGACAATATTGCAGATTCTGCCACCTTGGTCACACGAGTTGCCTCAATTGATGATACTAGTGTATCATAGACATTATGAGTTCCGGCCACTCTATCAAGGAAGGAGGTTATCTCGACAGACAAAGGTTCTCTGAATTCCCTTCTTGGTATCGTAGTTGCGTCCATATCATCTATTCTGATTTCCTGACTAATAAAATCCCCAGTTATAATTCCATCAGTACAGACGGCACTAAACTTTCGTACTCTTTTAGGTGTGATCCAGTTCGATGCGATAATGGCCACTCTTTGATCTTCGAAACCCAGCATGATGGTGGCAAAGTCTTCGAAGGCATGAAATTTTTTTCCTGTTCGAGCAAAAACTACGATCGGTTTACTGTCAAAAAGATACATCGCAGTATCTATGTCATGAACTGACGTATCATAAATTATTCCAACGTCAGTTATGTGTACTGGCATTCTATTTTCTCTGTGGAACTCCATCATCAATGGTTCACCATACTTTTTGCTCTGAATTATCCTTTTGAATTCTTGAACGACAGGATTATATCTTTCTATGTACCCCGCAGTCAAGATTACTTTCTTATTTCGTGCCAAACCCTCAAGATCTTCACATTCCTTCGAAGAGAACGATAGCGGTTTCTCAACAAAGAGATGTATTCCCCTATTGATTATTTTACTCGAGAGCTGATAATGACTCTTAGTGGGAGTGCATATAAAGCATGCATCTAGCTCTTGCTCCTTTTGTAGCAATTGATCAAGTGACGTGTAGTAGTTCACATCGTACCTATCTGATATCTCAGTTCCTCGTTTCACATCCATGTCGCAAACAGCTCTTAGAGCTCCGAGATTGTTCAAGACTCGTGCATGATTTTTTCCCCATCCTCCTACACCTATAACAGCTACGTGGAGATCTGTAAACTCTGAGGCTACCATACACTAGTTAGCCAACTCGAAAATCTGGGTTCTTCTCCAGTAACTATTCTGGAGTATGCTTGTCGAATTCGCCTGGTAACTTGTCCTTCCCTGCCATCACCTATAGGATGTCCATCAACACTCACGATACCAACTATTTCTGCCGCAGTTCCCGTCAAAAAAAGTTCGTTGGCCATATAGAGCTCAGTTCTTGAAATGGGCCTTTCAACAATACTATACCCTAAATTGGCTGCGATTTCAAATGCAGTATTTCGTGTAATTCCTTCAAGGGCAGAGTTTCCTATGTAAGGTGTGAAGATCGAGTGATCTCTTACAAGAAAGATATTTTCCCCAGGAGCCTCGCTGATGTTACCTTCCTGGTCAAGCATAATAGATTCGTCAAATCCATATCTCTTGCTCTCTTGAGTAGCGAGAACAGAATTGAGATAGTTACCAGAGGCTTTTGCCATTGGAGGAATAGAGGTATCATTTATCCTTCGCCACGACGAAACACATACTTTGATCCCTTCTTCGCTAAAATATCTCGCAAATGGGAATACAATTATTGCGCAATAAGTTGGGGAATCCAATGTCACATTCAAATCGATGCCGTGCAGGCCTACAAAATTTAGTGGTCTAATGTAACATGATTCAAAGATATTGTTCTTTCTCAGTAAATTCACTGTAGCATCACAAAGTTCCATGACTGAGTATTTTACATTAATGCGATACACCTGGGCAGACCGGCGAAGCCTCTCCATGTGCTCAGCAAGTCTAAATACATACAGGTTGTTATCCTTCGACGAATAAGCACGAATTCCCTCAAAAATTGCAGTTCCATAATGAAGTGCGTGTGTAAAGATAGGTACTTCAGCAGCTTCCCACTTTACAAATTTCCCGTCCAGCCAAATGAATTCTGCGCCTTTCGTTTTCATCCAACGCAACGTCTCCCTGTCTAATATAAATATGTTCTATGGAGATAGAAGTCCTTCCTGGGGGAATTTCATTCCGAAAAGTCTTACTGTTCTATCATTAGTATGGGCAAACTGTTCGACTCTAGTCCAATTTTTGTAGATAATCTCCGCTACTTGGGGAGGCACATAGTTATGCCAGGGCTCTCTTCCGTTACTTTTCCTTTTAGGATGGATTGCATCCCGATACAAAAGATCTCGGACAAATGTACCTGAAATTTCTAACCTCTTGCCTAACTTAGGTCTTAAACCATACATTTTTAGCATCCAGGATTCTGCTCTATCGCCAGTATAAGAGAAAAATTTATTTTCAACAATGCTTTCCAAAATCTCCTTTCTCATAGTCCATGAGTAAGGAGAGATAAGTGGAGGTACATATCTTAAAAATGGAGCACGAAAAGTATACGCCGAAACTATCTTCACTGAATCACCAAATAACTCCTCCACCATGGACTTTCGCGTTTCAAAGTTGAAAGGAAAGCTCCTTGTGTTTAATTCTCGCCTTTTGTTCACAAACCTGACTGGAAATAAATATACTTGATACTCCTTACTTAAGCGGGAGATTATGTTAGAATGTGATTTTGTTACGGGGTTCAGATGCGCAAGATATATCGCAGCATTTTTCGACAAAGTATTTAAGCATGATAAAAATTTGCAACAAAAATAGCGGAGAGGTTAAGAGGCTCTGTTTACTTCAATTTCTATTGTTGAGACGTTTCTAGTTCTCCCGTCCTCCGAGTGTACGGTCTCTGATCCAATTCTCACATCGCCTATTGTATATCCTGCGTTTTCCATTCTCTTAAGAATGATTTGCGATACATCAACTGCTCTTCCTATGCTTAGTCCCCTAGCCTTGATGGTTACCTTTGGCTGGTTAGCCAATTGTATAAGAGTTGAGGTTACGTATGCCATTAATGGCTTCTTCCCAATATATATCGCGTCCCGAGGGCCTTCCTTAAACACTTGTTGGTTCTGTTGTGGTTGTGTGTCGGACATCAAATTTGATACACATCAGAGGATATTTAAATCTAGAAGTTGGCAAGCAAGTGGATTACGGTTAAGCCTAATTTTATGATCAGTGTCATCTTAAGTGAGCGATCGTCGCTTTGCTTCTAGACGAATTCCCAGAAGATGTGGGGTCGGCCGGATTCGAACCGGCGAACTCCAGCGCCCGAGGCTGGCATCATACCATGCTAGACAACGACCCCTCAAAACACGGCTAAGATGAACTATTTAGGTTTTGATATTTATCTATTGGTCGGGACTTCATATATCATAATCATAGGATATTCATATCAGCTGCCGTGTTGCTAGGGTATTGTTGAAGGAATTGTAAGAGTATTAGTTTAAAGAATATTGGGCTCTAGGGGAGAGAAATTCCCAATGAATCTACAACTACCAGCTTAAATGGCATATCAAACAGTAAATCAAGTGGAAATAGTGAGTTATACCAGCGTTAAATCTAAATCCCTTTTGAATTGGTAGAATATCAGTAGACTATTAGTCTGTTCGAAGGAATCCATTGATGTATATAGAGTGGAACGGACATGACCTATATTTCACAAAAGATTGAGCATCATCAATATAGAAGGTAGTTTTCCTGGACACAACGGATCCGGAGGGCTTCGATCCCTCGATCTGCGGTTCCGAAGACCGCTGCGATATCCTGACTACGCTACGGACCCTTGTAATGGTTAATAATCAGCGGGTTAAATAAGTATGAATAGTTTCGTATTCCCCGCTTACCGGTAGGACAACTCCTTCTTGATAAATAACATTTTATTTTGGTCAATTTACAGGTACAATGGCAGCTTGAAGATTTCAATGCGTACCAGCGGTGTAGAATATGCAATCAGAGACATTATGCTGCGGGCTAGGGAATATGAAAAGGATGGCCATGAATTGATCTACCTCAACATAGGAGATCCAGTAAAGTTTGGGTTTAAGACACCAGACCATATCAAAAAAGCCCTAATCAAGGCCGTGAAGAACGACAATAACTACTATGCCGAATCTGAAGGTGTGCTTGAGTTAAGACAAGCAATCGTCGAGAGGGAACGTTCAAAGGGCTTTTACACTAAAGAAGAGGATGTTTTAGTAACAAACGGGGTTTCAGAGGGCCTTGATATGGTACTTGCATCAATCGTTGACTCCAATTCAGAAGTCCTGATGCCTGGTCCATATTATCCTCCATATTCTTCCTATACTAGATTCTACGGCGGAATCCCTGTTGAATTTAGAATATTTCCAGATGGAACTCCAGATATTGATGATCTTGTTTCGAAGATTACTCCTAGAAGCATAGCCATCTGCATAATAAGTCCAAATAATCCCACAGGTGAGGTGTTTAATGCGAAGAGCCTCAAGAAGCTAATTGATATAGCGGCAGAACATGATCTTTATTTTATTTGTGACGAGATATATGATAAGATTGTCTTCGAAGAGTCATTTACTGGTATAGGGAAAGTTGCATCAGACGTTCCGGTAGTACTACTTAATGGCTTTTCGAAAGCATACTTGATGACTGGTTGGAGATGTGGGTATGTTTGCATGAACAGTAATACTGAAAAGCTCAACGATTTACGAGAAAATCTTCCGAAGCTGGCCAGAGTAAGAATATCTTCAAACCTGCCGGTTCAGATGGCAGCAGTCGAGGCCTTGCGCGGACCTCAAGACCACATTCGAGTAATGGTTGACCAATTGCGTAGAAGACGTGATTTCATTGTGAAGCGATTGAATGCTATCAAAGGTATTTCCTGTTCTGCTCCGAGAGGCGCGTTCTATGTATTTCCCAAGCTGGATCTGGCCCCAAGGTGGAAGGATGATAAGAATTTCGTCTTGGATTTCCTAAGTAGAACCGGTGTCATCAGCGTCTATGGGTCGGGGTTTGGAACTGCTTACGGGTCGAATCATTTCAGGCTGGTATATCTTCCATCCGAAGAAGTGCTAGACAAGGCCATGGATAGACTAGAATCATTTGTTAGCTCCACTAACTGAAAGAGAATTCACCCTTTTGCCAATCGTCCGTCCGTCGGACCTATTCTCGTGGCTCGCTCGAAAAGCAACTTTACGCCCCTATCATGGAAATGAAATCTTTTATCACCCAAAAAAGCCTTACATCTAAGATGGACGTACGGTGTTCAAACCTGTACTACCTCTCCCGTTTCGGGCGCGTGGGCTTTGAAACCGTATTTCTCTTGGATCTCGCGTGCGAATTCAGTACAGGCCTTTCCATCACCATGAACGGTAAGAACCTCTGGAGATCCTTTAACTGTATTCAAGATTTCAAACAATTCGATTCTGCTATTATGACCAGAAAAGTCAAATTGCCTAACTGCTGCACGGCATTTAGTCAATTTACCCTGAAAACTTGATACGCCCCTCTCCAATAATATTCGTCCAGGAGTCCCTTCTCCTTGATATGATACTAGAGCAATTCCGTTCTTGTCGCTCTTGCAAAGCTCCTGCATGTAGTGCACAGCTGATCCGCCAACTAACATTCCAGCCGGTGAAATGATGACACATGGTTCATTCACAACTTTCTTCCTCCGATTCCAACCTTTTATCCATTCTGCTCCAGTTATAGCCTGCTTGAAAGTATCTGGATCCCGCAAAAATGATGGATGTTTCAGCATTATCTCGTTGGCCTTTAAAGCCATCCCGTCCATGACGACCTTGTGAGGGAAATTGTGTGCTTGCAGGACACAAGCAATTTCCTGAGCTCTTTCTACTGAGAAAGCTGGAATAAAAATTGTCCCTCCATCCTCTATTATCCCATTTGCGAACTCCAATAGCTCGCGTTCTGATTTTTCTCTTGGAGTCTGGTCAGACTGGGAATAAGTACTTTCGATGATCATGAGATCAATTTCACCCACGTTAAGGTCTGCAGGCCTCAACAATTTCGAACCTCTCGTGTTTATATCACCGGTATAAAAAATCGTCTTGTTTTCATGTGATATCGTTATAGTTGCTCCTCCTAAAACATGGCCTGATTCGAATAGACTAATATGTACACCATCCATCGTGTATGGTTCACGATAGCCTAATTCTCTAGAATGGTTTTTCATATTCAAAACATCCAAATATTCGAAGGGGAGGTAGAATCCTGAGATCTTTATCATGTCTTCTATTAAAAGGTAAGACAAATCAAATGTTGGGGCTGTGCCAAGTGCTTGGAGCCCTATGACATCAGATAGAAATAAGGAAGGTACAAAACCAGAATGGTCCAAGTGCGCATGAGTCAATATTACTGCATCAATATCCTTTGGTTTCACATGGAGAGGGAAAGCTGGTTCTCGATCTCTTTTAAGGAGAACTCCATAGTCCATTAGGATCTTCTTCTGTCCTGAGTCAACCAGAAAACCTGATCTCCCTACCTCTTTTGCTGCACCCAGTACTGTTACTTTCAACTGGGTTAGTTTCGGCAGTTAGAATTTTTAAGTCTTTCATTTTGCTAAACCACCCGACCCTACCAAAAAAAGTTTCATGCGAAACTAACTGTATCTTATTTCCCAAAGTTTTTCACGCGAGCCATTAACCGATGTGGATAACTCCTGATGGAATCCAAAACCACACTCATCTAGGACATCTTCGAAATCATAGGTTTCATTCAAGTCAGATCGTTCTTCATTAGCGGCTATCGCTAAGTTTCGTCTTATTTCTTTCGAAATGTCTTTATCACTGCTGTAAATATACCACAGATTGTGTGCTCCTCTTAGACTGGTCAGTCTTTCTAATCCTTCGTTTGAAATTCGTGTGTAGTACCTATTCATTATCTCGATGTTTACATCTTCCCAGGAAGGAGATCTCCACCATGCTATGAGTTCGAAACCATGATCCTCGTACTCGGCAGCTAAACTTAACCCTTGGTCCAACGTGGTAACTATCACCTGCGTATGTTTTGAAATCTCGTCTCGGAAGTCTGTGCCTGGTTCCATCCAGCCTATAAATATAACATCAAAATTGTGATCCAATCCCCACTTTGGATCCCAGATCTTGATGTACGACGGAACATGCATTCCCATGCAATAGAAGATCCTTGGATCTAACTCCATACCTAGCGCGTCTGGAATGTAGTTCCTTATCTTCATAAGGAATTCACCGTAGCCACACCCGACATCCAAATATGAGGGATTCTGTGCAACTGTATTTGCGATTGTAAGAATCCGTTTCACATCAATCTTACGATAGACGAAAAACGTCCCACTAAGAAATGGAAAGCCGAATCTCTCATGGTATGGGGAAATGGCCCTCGATCTGAAATACGACAATGATTGAATGGCATTAAAGATTTGTTCTTCGCTGTAGGGCACGATGCGCACCTCCCGCAGATTAGAATTATAGACAGAAATATCAATATTGAGGTTAACCTTTAGATCTAGATAGTTTCTAGTGTGCAACGCAAGATGTTAATAAGGCATTTGAGATTTGCCACCTATCTATATGGATCTCAAAGAACGTCTCAGTCTAGTTACACGAGAGCCTACAGAGGAGATCATTACCGAGGATGAATTATCCAATCTCTTTCTTAATGTCTCTGTCCCCAAGCATTACATTGGCATAGAAATTTCAGGATTATTACATCTTGGGAGCCTTATACTTACGGGATTCAAGATAAATGACTTTATGAGAGCGGGCGTCGACTGTACCCTTTTTCTCGCTGATTGGCATACTTATATCAATGACAAGCTGGGAGGGGATCGGGGTAAGATAAAAAATCTCTCCGAGTATTACGCTGAGGCATTCAAGGTCGTTTGTCCCGGCTTGAATATAGTTTTGGGGAGCAAAATGTATCGTGAAAGAGGTTACGAATATTGGAATGACCTAATCTTATTTGGTAAGCACCTGACTCTTGCGAGGACTATGAGGTCACTTACGATCATGGGAAGGACCGCGAAAGACAGTCTAGACTTTTCCCAATTGCTTTATCCGTCTATGCAGTCGATAGATATAAGGTCATTAGGATCAGACATTGTTCACGCAGGAATGGATCAAAGGAAGATACACATGTTAGCTAGGGAAATCTTTCCAAAATTGGGATGGAAAATACCTGTTGCCGTTCACCATCATTTGCTCCCCGGGTTGTCTGAACCTGTCCAGTTGGAAAAACCTGGTTCACCACTTGGGAACAGGAAGCTCGGAAGGAAGATGAGTAAGAGCAACCCACGCGGTAGCATACTTGTCCATGACGACTTTGAGACCATTGCCCGCAAGATTGGAATGGCGTACTGTCCTGCCGGCGTTTCTAAGAATAATCCAGTGCTAGAGTTAGTTCGGTACATCATTCTTCATGATTTTTCCGAATTTGAAGTAGAAAGGACCTCCAAATATGGGGGGACGATATCTTACAACAATTACACTCAACTAGAAAATGATTTCGAGAACAGGGATCTCCACCCAGCCGATCTTAAGCGTGCTGTTTCCATCTACCTAAACAAAATAGTAGATCCGGTAAGACAGCATTTCAAGGGACGAGAGCCAGAAGTGGAGAACTAGTCATTTCGCCGGTACTGCCAAAAAGTCGTTTACTGCTATGTGAGATTATATATTTACTGGGGTATCATGAACCAACTCATATTTCGATTTGTATCCTCTTGGGTTTATCATAAGATGGCGATATGTGAAGGTTGAAGTATTTCCTACGATGACCGTGGTTATCATGCCCATAATTTGCTGATGTTGGGGTTCAAGCAATCTTTGCAAATCGGTGATTACAACGGTTTGGCTCTCTCGATATGCACCTCTTATAATAGCTACTGGTGTCTTCGGACTTCTGTACTTTAAGAATATTTCTCGGGTGTCTTTTAACTGGTGAACCCTCCTCTTACTAGTTGGATTATAAATGACTGTCACAAAGTCTCCTCTAGCAGCGGCTTCCACCCTTTTTACGATAATTTCCCATGGGACAAGTAGGTCACTCATACTAACCACCGCAAAGTCAGTCATTAAGGGAGAGCCAACCAACGCCGCACAGGAATTCAGGGAGGAAACCCCAGGTACGCACTCTACATAGATCCCACTATCTCGCTCCCAGTTTCGCTCGGCGAGAATTTCATAGACGAGGCCAATCATACCATAAATTCCAGGATCACCTGAAGACACAAGGGACACTCTCTTACCCCCCTCTGCTGTCCTAATTGCCTGATTTGCCCGATCAACTTCTTGGGTCATTGGATATCGGTGAATCTCCTTACCGACAATTAGCTCCTCAATCAATGTGATATAAGTGTCATAACCGATTATAACCTCACTAGCTGTGATAACTTCCTTTGCACGATAGGTCATTTGGTTGTGATCTCCAGGGCCTATCCCTACGACGAACAGCTGGCCTCTTGCCATGCTCAACATCTAATCATCATAATAATTTATCCTTTGCTCGGCGGCTGACCAAAAATGGAATGGAGAAGGGATCGTATCAAGAATTGGCGAGCTCGAATTCGCCATGAATTGTTCTTACTACTTCTCCACAATCGTTGTCGTTCACTACGAAAGCAAGATTCAATTCTGAAGATCCTTGTGTTATCATAATCACGTTGATATTCTTATTGCCAACAGCACTAAACACCCTTGCTGCCACCCCCTTAATACCTCGCATACCTGAACCTACGACTGCTATGACTGCAACGTCTTCTTTGACATCAATTTTCTTGATTACTTTACCAAGCAAAGATAATTCCAATGTGCTAGTTGCCTTCTGTAGCACTTCTTTCTTAACAACCATTGAAATACTCGATTCAGACGGGCTCTGGGAAATCATCATGATGTTAACTTTATTTTTAGCCAGAGTATCGAAGATTCTTCCTGCAGTCCCTGGTGCACCTACCATTCCAACACCACTTACATCTATCAAGGCGGTGTGTCGAATAGAGCTTATCGCTTTGACTATTTTGTGGGAATCCTTACTGGGATTATTAACTACTAACGTGCCTACGTCATCTATCTTCATGAAATTTCTTATCCTTATTGGGATGCTGGACTCAATAGCCGGCTCTAACGCTCTTGGGTGCATATATTTAGCGCCAAACAGTGCCATTTCCAGCGCTTCCGCGAATGACGCTTCTCGAATAACTCTCGCATCACTGACAATTTTTGGATCAGCCGTCATTAATCCATCTACGTCGCTCCACAACCACACTTCGTCTGCTCTTAAGCCTGCGGCTATTATCGTTGCTGAATAGTCAGAGCCACCTCTACCGATGGTAGTTATGTTACCATATTGGTCTGCCCCAATGAAACCAGTGATCACAGGGATAATTTTCTTATCTAGCAACGGTTTCAGCCTGTGGGAGACCTTAAGTTTAGTAGTATCCATCAAAGGGAGTGCTTCCCCAAAATTGGAATCAGTTACTATGCCCGCATCATTAGCCACAAGAAATTCTGAACTTCCTCCAATATCCCTAATCGCGACGGACACGATAAATGTAGAAAGCCTCTCCCCAAATGATAGCAAATAATCGAGCATCTTTGGAGTGACCTCTTTAATAGGCAACATTCCTTGAAGAACATTTTCAATATGCCCAGTAAGCTCACTTACAGTATTCTTTGCCTCTTTCCTTTTAGCTTCATCAAAAATACTAGAGTCTATAAGAGATAGATGCACTCGTTTCATACGATCGATGAACTGGTTCACCGTTGTTTTATCTCCTCTTCTTACGCTATCTGCCACTGCTAGTATCTCATCGGTTATACCTTTAACAGCAGATGTTACCAATATAACATCAAATCCCATCTTCTGTTGATAGTTGAGCGCCAAATTTGATATATGTCTAATTCGTTCACCTGATTCGACCGCTGTTCCTCCAAATTTCATCACAACTATCATGTCCAAGAAATCCTTGAATACATAATCAAAAAGTTATCTGAATGTTATTGCGTTTTGGCAACCTATTATCAATCTTGAACCCGAGGTGCAAGATAAAAATGTATTCTTCCTATGTTTGCGACTCTAAATTCAAGGCGTAATGGCATCTTGGTAGAATACTCCGCTATAACAGATCCACCGATGCTTCCTATGGCCTTTATTATTCTTGATAGATAATCAAGACTATAAGTTGCACTGCTGCTTTCTTTGACGGTAATATCTTCTAACCCTGCACTAGATTGATCCAAGGTGATGTTCGCTTCGCCTGAATCTCCTTTTCCGGTGAAGACAATTTTTGTTTGCTCTGATCCCAAAGTTATATATTCAGACACCACCTGGATATCTGAAAATACTCTATCCAGAGTAGAAGAGTTTAGGACAACCCTGGAGTTAAAATTCAATTTTGGAAGCGGAGTTGAACCAGAAGAACTCTCTATGAGTCGCATTTTAAATTCTCTGCTGTAACCGTTTTTGATCTTTATTACTAATGTGGAATTCTCCCCAATAGAAACCTCTACTGTATCCTTCTTATCACCTCGTCTTATCAGTTTAGAGAATTCATCAATCCTTACACCAAATTTGATCGAATCACTGCATTGAAATTTTTGGAAGGCTGAATTGGGCCACTGTATGTCAATAAGCGCTACATGCGAAGGGTCCATCCCTCTGAATAGGAGCCCCTCGACATTGGCTTCGAAGGTAGCCTCGTCTACAAGGGTAGAGATTGCGGACGTTACAACTTTCCATTCATCGGGAGAGTTTGTACTAACACTGAATGTCAATATTTATGATTACCGCCATCGTCTATTAACTTTAAACATTGCTGTCTGACCATCAGGCCGCCAATCCGTTCTGGAAATACGTAACCAAACAGAAGAGGCTTTATCATGAATAATTCCTCCAGGTGTAGCTACACTGAGTACACCTGTAGAATTGTGTAGTTGCCTCATCAGCAGACCGTGTCTGCAACATCCACCAAAAAGCAGTCATATTTCCACATTTTGAACACTGAATGGTTATTGTCGGCATAGCATTTGGCGTATCAGAATCCATGACCTTGAGCGAACTTCTTGGGATATTGTCTGATCTTGTTTGCTTGGATTGAAGTAATTCTTGATCGTGAGATGAAAATCCACCGCGTTCAGAATATCCACATTTTGGACATTTTACCGTACCCTCTTCAGTCATTGGCTTCATACGTGACTCACAGCTAGGACAAAACTTCAGCTTGGCTATCACCTTCAGGTTCTTAGTTGAGTCTTAATACTCGAACCCAATTCTTCTAGGTATTCACTTGCGTTGGCAGATGCTTCCTTGAGTGCAATTGCAGGGTCCTCTTTTTTTGTGACAATCCTCATGATGTAGTCTCTTATAAGCGGGTGTTTCAGAATAACCCCCGCAAAATCAATATCATTTTTACTGAGAAGTTCATGCTGGATTATCAGCATCACAGAAATATCTTCATCCCTTAGTTTTAGCTCCAAGATATTTGCATTACTTTCAATTACTTCTGCAAACATACGATAGAGACAACTACTTATTGAAGATATAAATGATCTCCTGATATTGCAGATGTTGAACAGCAGCCGGGGAAATTTTATTTCGGAAACAAAGTTAGAAACCGTTCACGAAAATGAAGAATCTGGCAATGTAGGACAGCTAAGACTTAGCTTTAGTATAACCGGGACTATCAGAAGCGCATTTAATCAATCAAGTTGGGAGAAGGCGTACAACAAACATGATAATTCCTTTCGTCTCAAAATACGCATCGACCTCAAGATCAGTAACCAAACGATGCTTACCAAAGAATATGTAAGGAAAGCTGTTTTGTTTTGGACCAGGAACCCTAAGGTCCCATTTAGGATATGGATATTCATAGTACAAGAAGATGTGCCGCTATATCCACTTTCAGTTGAAGAAGCTCAATCACTTATGTTTGACGTCAACAAAATCATAGAGGTCAATGGAGATCAACGAGGATCCTCAAAGGATGGTGATATCCATGCTGAGATACGAGTTTCATGGGGAAGACACGACTTTACCGAGCCGGTAGAGATATCAGTAAAATCCAATTCAACAAGATTAGATTGAATTCATGTCACTTGATCGGACGCTAAGCTCCGGGGTAAAGTTAAGAGATATTCGAACTGGCTGACAGTTCGAATGTCAGGTAAAATGTGAATCACTTTATTCTATTCTGGCACCGATTCGCAGACTATACGCCCATTTTCAAGTCTGACAAATAGATATCGGTTGTCCTTAAAAATTAGAGTTACTTCAGAGTCCGACTGTTCAACATCAAGTAATTCCTGACCTTTTATCCCATCAAATTTTGTCATAAGTATTTAGTGTTCTTGACCAGATATATTAAATTAGATCCTAATTGTACATTGATTAAAATGCCCCTAACAAACACTTGGGTCATTGAAAACGGTATCTTTCAGAATTTTTTCTTTGTGATTCATCAGATGTCCTGCATGGCGGGGTGGCCGAGGCCTTGGCGGGAAGGTTTGAGTTAGCGATTTGAGGATACGTGATGTATTATCTTCAGATTACATTGGGAAAGAGGTGACCCTACGAGGTTGGGTGTATAGGTTAAGAAAACAAAAGGGAAACGCTTTCGTGCTTCTCAGAGATGATCGGGGATCTATCATACAATGCGTTTTCCCTTCATCAAAGGTAGACAACTTAACAAGGGAGTCATCGGTGCAAATTTCTGGTATTGTAAAACAAGATGCTCGAGCTCCGGAATGGGGGATCGAGATTACTGGGACAGATCTTAAGATCTTTCAATTTTCGGAAAAGGATTATCCTCTTGGTGAATATCAAAGCGCAGAGCTGCTTCTAGATAACAGACATCTCGCATTACGTACAAGGAAAATGATAGAAATTGCTAAGATTAGATCGTCGCTGTTTAAGTTTCTTAGACAATGGTTTTCGCTCAATGAATGGATGGAAATAACCCCGCCGCTAATAGTGAAAGGTTCTGTAGAGGGCGGATCAACTCTATTCAAGCTAAATTACTTTGACGACGTGGCATTCCTATCGCAGAGTGCGCAGCTTTATCTGGAGGCAATGATTTTTTCATTGGGTCCGGTATGGAGTCTTACTTCTTCCTTCAGAGCAGAACGATCTAGAACTGTTAGGCATTTGGCAGAATTTTCACATCTGGAGTGTGAGTCTCCATGGGTGTCCCTTAAAGACCTTCTACAAATCCAAGAGGATATTGTTAGGTATACTATTGATAAGACTGTCAATGAAAGAAAAGAATCATTGAAATTTCTCAAAATAGACACTAGCCGGTTTAGAGATCTTTCAGAGCCATTTCACAAAATTACGTACGATCAAGCCATTGAAAAGCTGAAATCACTCGATTTCAAGATGACTGAACTTGAAGGAAGATCTAGAACTATTCAATGGGGAGATGATTTAAGCATTGATTCAGAAAGGGAATTAACTAGGAAAATGATGACCCCTTTGTTTATCACCGGATACCCTACCAAGGTGAAACCTTTCTATGTCAAAGAGGACCCAGATCGATCCGCAATAAGTCTCACTTTTGATCTCTTGGGACCGCAAGGATATGGCGAGCTGAGTAGTGGAGGCATGAGGGAAGACAACCTCGCAACATTGTCCAAAAGGATTAGACAAGCAGGACTCAACCCTGTTGATTACGAATGGTATCTAGATTTGAGGAAATATGGATCGGTAGAACATGGAGGTTTTGGGATGGGTATCGAAAGACTGCTTAGATGGTTCATTGGCATCGATGATATCAAGGATTTGGTCCTATTTCCGCGGACCATGTCCAGAGTCAGTCCTTAGTTATAACAAGTACATCATTGGTTCAGTAATTATAAACAAAATTCAAATTATGGGTTCCGACATGGCAACATTTGTCAAGTTTAAATTTTAGGCGCACGGTCATTGATCGATGCATGGGGAGCGGGAGGAGGAGGTCAACTCCTTGTTTTTCGAGTTAGCTGGAGATCTAAGATATTCTACTCTAATGAAACTTAGGAACAGATCTTACCGTCTATCACAACTTGCAGAGGAGCTCAATGCAACAATGCAGGAAACACATAGGAATATATCAAGACTTGTATCTTCAAATCTAGTTACGAAGGGACGCGAGGGAGACCTCTTACTGACGCCTTATGGAGAATCGATAGTTTCACTTATTCCAAGTTACGCCTTCATGTTTCATAATAGAGAGTATTTCAATGATCATACATTTGGTGATCTTCCATTGAGATTTATCCTTAGGATAGGTTGCCTCGCAGAATGTGAGGTCGTTAATGGTGTTATGGCTATACTCCAAAGATGGAAGTATATATTTTTGAATTCAAACGAGTACATCAAAGAAATAATCTCAGAAGTACCAGTCGACTTAATTGAGACACTGAGCTCACGAATTCAAAGTGGCGTTAAATTCTCGTACATATTTCCTCGAGATCCAGTGGTTCCGAAGGGAAGGAGCGAAATCTTGGAAAGAATAGGGTGGCGAAGCTTAATTTCCAAAGGGATGGTTGAAAGAAGAATGCTGGATAGTGTTAAATTAGTGTTAATATTTAATGAAAAACATTCCTGCGTTGCATTCCCTAGTTTAAAGGGAAAGCCTGACTTGAATATAGTATATTATAGTGATAATATTGAATTCCACGAATGGTGCGAAGATTATTTCGCATACCAGTGGACCAGGGCCGGTGCTTTCGATGAGAGTAAATTGCCACATGAGATCTGAACATAAGAATTGGAAACTTCATGCCCATTTAGCCGATTAGCGAAAAGACTCATTATTCTAGTGTTCGATGATTTGTGTGAGTATAGAGGTCTGCTATTTAATATGCTACTCCATTCCGATTATGGCAGGACACATTTTTGTAATTAACAATTGGTTTTTTTAAAATGCGTTTGTAGGTTAGAGCAGGTTACTCGAATGCAAAATTACCACAAATTGAGCTTATCTACATGTTTTTATACACCAGCTATGACTATCTAGATGTATGCCACAGGCCTTTGTACTTATGAATGCAGAGCTAGGTAGTGAAGACTCTATTGTTGCCGAGCTCAACAAACTTGAAGGTGTAAAGGAAGTTTACCAGGTTTACGGTGTCTATGATATTGTGGCACAAGTCGAAGCTGACAAAATGGAGAAGGTAAAAGAAACTATTACGTGGAAGCTAAGAAAGCTTAACGGGGTCAAATCCACATTAACAATGATAGTGATGGATTAGTACAGTCGACTGTCATTGTCTTTCAAACACAAACGGTTAGAATAAGATTGGTAGCCGCTATCCAACCTTTCGCATGAAAATAGACTACACAAGGTTAATGAAGTTGTATCGCATTGTTTAATATCGATTGATCATATGATCTTATTCAGAAAGAAGAATGAAGAAGGATTGAATGAATTTAAATGCAAGTACTGTGACATGAAATTCGATGATAAAGAGAGGCTAAAGAGGCATTCTCGAAAAGCACATTCTGATAACGAGGACTTTACTCCTAACGCAAATCCATTCGGCGGATTTTAGATTTACGATTTTATCCTATCCCCAGGATCGCAATAAGCTCCTGTATGCTCCCAATCCACGATGATACCCAAAGACTGCATGGAAGGCCATATGTCAATTATGGTCTAATTTTTGTGAACGTCATTGTATTTATTTGGGAGTTGTCATTTACGAGTAACTTTGCAGCTCCCAACGCTACACAGGAGTTATTTTATACGTATGGTTCTATTCCTCGGTTTTTACTCTCTGGGGATGTCGTGTCCATTATTACTTCAATGTTCATGCATGGTGGATTTGCTCACATCGCGGGCAATATGGTTTTTCTGTTCGTTTTTGGAGATAACATTGAAGACAGATTAGGACATCAGAAATACCTTCTGATATACCTTTTGTGGGGGATACTAGCAGCCTATTCTCATAGCTTGGTCGCGACGGATGCTTTGATTCCTGCTGTCGGAGCATCGGGTGCAATTTCCGGTGTATTGGGTGCCTATTTAGTGATGTTTCCTAGAGCGAAGATATTCACAGTAGTATTTGCCTTCTTTATCACAACTATTAGGATTCCAGCAATTGCATTCTTGCCAATTTGGTTTATTATGCAATTAGTATTCGGTTTTATATTCCCGCAATCTGGAGGTGTAGCATATTTTGCGCATATAGGAGGCTTCTTGGCAGGATTGGGGACCGCTTATGTCTGGAAGCGATTGGCATGTAACAGGCATCTCCAAGTACTAGACATTCGCTCCCCTCCAATTAAGAAAATAGCGTTTAATCCTGAAAGTCAGTTGGTTAGAGGAGAGCCAGATATTATCAAAGGACCAGACTTTTACGAAATATTAGCTGAGATTAAAGGTATTTCAGGAGTGTCCGACGTAAGTGTGAATTTCGAACCTAAAAACAGTCTAGTCAGGATAACCGATAATAAATCCAAAATTTCACAAGTGCTGGCTAATCTACCAGAAGATGCCTCGAAATATGATTTGCAAGAAATTGATTATCTTAATGGCATCATTCGCGTGCGTCTAGGTTGACAACACGGCGACGTCAAATTCTGTAATCCAGTCGGTCCCTGACGATATGATAATCTCTTAACTGACTGAACCGTATCTGGATGGTTCAGCGCGACTTGTAAGGTGAAAGAACCAAGATTGCATTAGGCTACGGAAAATGTGTGTGGCCGTAGTAGAATCAACGGCAGATATGTGGATAAGGATAAATGAGACGTTGGAGGATAATCAATACAGTGTTGGCATATACTTGCGAGACCATAATAATCGCAGAAGCCAAAATTAACCTCTGATAAATTCGAGGAACGAATACCATCAGATCTACTTACATCTGGTTCAGTACGTCGTATGTTCCTTCATCTAGTCAGGCCAAAAGTTTATAGATGCGGTTCTTGAGTTCTGTAATGATGTCACAGCAGACCCCTCCAAATTTGGGAGGTAAGGTTTCTAGGCGTGATTTCTTGAAATTAATGGCTGCTGCAGGTACAGTTTTAACATTTATACCATTCGTGGATTGGGGTAAGTTTTTGCCCAATCCTGCCGGGCAAGTATCGGAGAGGGCTAAGGTTGAATTACCTGACGGATCTCAGGCTAACTTCAACTCTTTTCCGGTGAACCATGCTGAGGCCGTGATATATCCTAAGACGGATGATCCGGCGTTAAACAAGGAATCATTTAGGACATGGCAGTTCATCCGGTTACCTGAAGAATTAGGAGGAAGTAATAATGCTGTTTCATCTTTCAGAATGTATAGTATGGTATGTTTGCATTTGTGGTGTTTATGGAAGTACTGGCCTGAACCCGGAAGGAAAAGGGGCGAATGCCCTTGTCATGGCAGCTTGTACGACCCATTAACAGGGATGGCATTTGCCGGACCGGCATCACTTCAATCACCTCCTTCAAATGTCTTACCAATGCTTGATTTAGAAGCAGATCAAAACGGGGCAATCTGGATTAAACCTCCGAACTGGAGTCCAAATGGTAATGGAGTAGTGGGATTTGGGCGTTACCTTAAAGAGTGAAAATAGTCTAGCTCAGTTTTGTAAATGGGTCTATGAAGGGGTAGACCGAACTATATTCATGGGAATGAAATTCACAATTCCCACGCGGTTCGTCAGTCCACTTGGCTTTCTAGGAATGCTAACCTTTGTCATATTCATAATCCTAGGTATAACTGGCGCACTTTTGATGCTTTGGTACGAACCTATCCTGGATAGGGCTTGGGACAGCGTTGAAAGTATTAATGATGCCATTCCATTTGGGTTCCATTTGCGTAATATTCATTATCACGCTTCCAACGCGATGGTAATGGTAGCATTACTTCACATGTATTACCAATACTTCAGCGGCCGCTACAAGATTCGAAATGAAATCCTTTGGGTAACCGGGATCATTTTAGGAGTTCTTACAATACTCGAGGCCTTCACAGGATATGATATTATATTCAGTGAGCGTGCTGAGCTAGCGATCTCTATTGCGGCTTCATTAACCAATTCCATCCCTGTGTTAGGACCTGATATGAGAGAAGCGTTTTTTGGAGGAGGCTTTTCCGACTTTATCTTGAGGTTTTACGCATTCCACGTCTTCTGGCTGCCAATCGCTATGCTGGGGCTTATGGTCGTTCACTTTCCAAGGTTCTTGGTTTTTGATGTTCCTATGGTAATGGCTTTTGCAGGGGCTATAATGATTACTGGAGGAGTTTTCCCTGTGGATCTTGGATTGAAATTTGATCCTAACGTACCGCCAGGGATCACTGTTCCTGAATGGTATCTTACAGGTCTGTACGCTTTCTTGAGAACAATGTATGATAAATTCGTGACGGGTGTGCTTTGGCCTGGACTCTTCATTTTTACATTACTAATAATACCTTTTGTCGATCGATACAAGAAGTTCTCATGGAAGGATCGGCCGATCATTACTGCAGTTGGTATCACAAGTCTAGCCCAGATTATTGTTACAACCTATTGGGGTTTCTATATAGATCCCGATATTCAGAAATCCCTTCTCGAACGACTTGTAATTGACCCTATTTTCTTTTATGTTGTGATGGTCTTATTGGTCCCGCTTTCATTCGGTTTCACATATATGATGATAAAGCTCGCCAAAAATGCTGAGTCAAAGGCCAAAGCACAGCCGAAGAAAGCTACTGGAAAAGGTCCGATCAACCTTCCAGTAAGATGGGTGTATATAATCTTCATTGGCTTGCTCATATTTCAAATATACCTGAATATTTCAGCATACTATGCAGTAGTGAATGGAATGAACAACTTTTCGTTATTTGTTATAGGCTTGATGATGTTGGTATTTGCAGGGATGTTCCATATCTACAGACATGGTCGAGCTATGGAAAAAGCACCTCCACCTTTGCCACCTAAACCTTCGATTCAGCCTCGAGCTCCTTCGCCACTCCCTCAAACTTCATATGCTGTCTACACCACGGAACCTAGTGTTGCAAAGCCTTTAGCTCCTCAACAAGCACAAAAAACTCAACCTTCAATTGGTTCATCTCAAAACGCTAAGTCTTCCTCATTAAGAACAGATGTCAATTCTGACAGTAGCTTCTCAAAACAAGTAGGAATTTCTAAAGATGCCATTTCTTCCACTAACGTAGATAATTCCGACAAGGACGCCCGCGCCAAATAAATTCAACCACTAAAGAAACTTTATATGTGAAATACCTCCACCTCATAAAAAGCGTGCGTAGATGACTAATAATGTAGCAGGGATCAGCATCATGGCCTTTGTTGTTTCTGTCGCTATTAGCGCGGCGTATTATCAATTTGTATATATCCCGCAAGCAACGGCAATTCCCGTAGTTCCTGAAGAGGTTCTCAACCCGGTAGAGTCTGTTGAAATAGCCATAGCAGTTGGCTCTTCACAACCATCACAGACTGAAAACTTTGTCCCGAAAGAGGTAGAAGGGGCATTGGGCTTATCCAACAAGTTTATTTGGACAAATGAGGATTCAATACCTCACACGGTAACCTCTGATACAGGATATGAAGATCCGGTCAATGGAGCATTCAATAGTATGGATACCATTGGCCTTGTTCCTGCCAATGAAAAGTATGAGTTTACATTTACCGAGGTAGGTGAGTATCCATATCACTGTGAGCCTCATCCATGGATGACGGGAAAGGTTACCGTGGCTGAGGGAAGGTTCTGATAACCATGACATTCAAGATGTGCTAAAGCACAAAACCAACGAACTACAGCTCCGATTCAAATATTAATTGCCAAGAATAAGGTAGGAAATGTCACTGGCTATTTCTTTATGTTCTTGGATTATGGACACCCTAAACTTGACCTTGGTGGAGGCATCGCTGGGCCTATGAGTGGTCCTCGCTGTAAAGGTGATCTTCTTCTGACCAGAGATATCTTTTTCAAATATTGAAAGCCTTGGGTAAGGATAGTCTATCTTTCTTCCATTGAGCTCTACAAATTTAAAAATACCGCTAGAATCTTCTATTTGTGAATTTATGACAACAGTATCATATCTGGAATCGTAAGAAAGATTGATAGTTCCGTGGATATCTTGGCCTGAAGTCGCCCGCTTCTCTGTCAATTTAATTGATATTGGATTACTCGTGGAGCTCATTTCTGGGTTATAGAAATTATTCGAAATATTTGCTTTGCTAGATATAAGACTTAGAATATGGTGGAAGCACAAGATATTAAATTAGGGCTTGTGAATCAAGAGCATGTAAAATCGGTTGTGATGCAGGAAATTTCAATGAATCTCCTTCATATGGATGAATATACTATAAGATATCTATCAGGTAACAATTTTAATCCAAAGAGTACGAGAATACTTGTTTTATTGCATGGAATAGGTGCCTCCGCAGAGAGGTGGGTATCAATATTTCATGGCTTATCTAAGAAATTTGATGTGATAATTCCTGATATAATTGGGTTTGGATATAGCGATAAGCCGACCGTAGAATATACGATGGATTTCTTTGTCGAGTTCCTCGATAGATTCATGAAGGCGCTTTATGTCAAGCAAGCCTCTTTTATTGGATCGTCATTCGGAGGTTTTCTAGCCACGGAATTCGCGATGAAATTTCCCAGGCAAGTAAATAAACTAGTTCTCGTTTCTCCAGCTGGGACTATGAGAACGTCGACTCAAACCCTTGATGAATATATCATGGCCGCGCTCTATCCTACATATGAAAACGTCGCAAAGGCCTTTTCACATATGACTTACAATTCCAAAGTCGTACCGGAGTCAACGATACGCGACTTCATCAACCGAATGAGACTCCCTAATGCAAAATACGCATTCATGTCGACCTTGTTAGGGATTAGAGATTCTCCCAACCTTGGAGGCCGATTGTCAAAGATAAATGTTCCAACACTCTGTATCTGGGGAGAACACGATCAAATGATTCCATTCCAGTATTCGGCGGCCTATGGCGATATCCCAGGATGTACTACTAAAGTTATGAAAGGCTGCGGACACACACCACCCATCGAAAACCCTGAGGAGTTCACAAAAACTGTCCTAGATTTTTTACAGTAGGCCTTTTCTAAGGCGTTAGGTGATAATATTAAATAAATGTGCCGAACTGATCCTTATTAATGACCGAAAATGATAGTAGCTCTTTCGATGACTTAAGAAAAGCAGTTGAACAGGGAAATGAAGCCCAACGGGAATTTATGAAAAAGTTGACTTCAGTCCAACAGGATGCAATGCTTAGTTATATCTCAACTATGCAAAACGCTCTGCATTTTAATGCAATGTTCAAGACTACTGTTCAGAGCGGCGGTAGGATCTCAATCCCTGAGGCTGAAAGGATCGCCCTTAACATAGAGGAAGGTGATTTGGTACAGGTGATCGTGACACCCATACTCCGAAGAAAGAAAGGAACGGAGTAACATTGACAGCCGAGAAGTTCATAAACTCTCATTTTCTGACCCAGAATGCAAACATCCCTTTCGGCTTGCCTCAGAACTAATTCTATTTCCTCCTGGTTACAAGATACAACTAGCTCCTCATCTTGCCAACTGTTGATTCCCACCTTTCATTCAAATCCATCACAGATTTACGCAAGTCATGAAGATCTTTTGATATCGTATCCAATTCCTTTCTTGTGGGTAGATTTAGCATTCCTAGTGTTCTTTGAGACGAGGCTTGAATCTGCCTTAATATGTCCATTTGTTTGTCCAACAAATCTCGATAAGTTAGCGCAAACTCTTTAGAACTAAATAACCGGGTAAATTCTTCCTCAAAGGAATCTATCATTAATTTTCTGTAGTCATCTAGATCTTTTTTGGTTTTAATATCTAGGAGTGAGGATGAGCTCTTCTCATTTATTCTTAAAACAGCATTTACATAAGCCTGGTTTACCTGCTTCCAATAATGACCCAGAGTAATCTGAGATTTCAATATTGTCTCCGCCAAGTTGGCAACCTGAGCGTTATCATCCTTGATATTACCAAAGTAGGAAAATAAAGGACCTATTGTTGGTAGTTTAAAAATCTCCTCCCAAATTCCCAGCATACTTTTTGCTAGTTCGTCATTTTCTCCTAGGCTATGCCGCTTTTCGTCTCCCACTTGTTCCTCTGATGCCATGTTCAGTTTTACTATAGTTTCAGCCCGAATTTGTAGCTATTGAAATTTGGAGTACCGTAAGATTATTTCTCAACAAAAACTAAGAATTTAATAAGGAATGAACATTGAAAATTACAAAGCAGAAGAATACCACTTGGTATATGCACAAAGGACTCGCTTACGTTGGGCTCGTAGCTCAGCTTGGATAGAGCGCCTGCCTTCTATTCCTAGTGAAGAAAGCCGGAAGTCGAGGGATCGAAGCCCTCCGGGCCCGCTAGAACTTATCCTAAGAAACCCTATGAAGCCTTTGCCATGCATTATAAACAATTTTAAGTAGGCTTCCTACAAATGTTGCTGACCTACTTGGTAACTGATAAGAATCTACAAGAGTTGATAAAACAAGCTAGGGATGGCTTGGATAAGCGACGCTTCACGCAGTCTGCTGAATTGACGCTTATTTTGAAGGATATTGATGTTAAAAAAGGTTTTAGTCTAAACGAAGTAGTAAGTTTACCCTATAAATCAAATGATGAATCCGCGATTTGCCTAATCGGCTCCGGAGACTTGGCAATGAGAGCCCGAAAAGTGGGCATTCAGACAATACTAGAACCTCAAGAGCTCGACCGATTGGGAACTAACAAAAGAGAGGCAAGAAAATTGGTTAGAAGGCATGACTTTTTCTTGTCCGATACTTCCTTAATGTCGTCAGTAGGTAGGTCCATTGGGCAGTTTCTAGGTCCGAAGGGCAAGATGCCCACTCCTTTGCCATACGGCGCTCCTCTCGAATCGATTGTCAGTCGCTTTCAAGGCTCTATACGGCTGAGAGTTAAAAATCAGTTGAGTGTTTCTGCTAGAGTTGGAGATGAGAATATGGATGATTCGTCATTGTTTAACAATGCGAGTGCAGTAGTTACAGCACTTGAGAAGAAATTGCCTCAAGGAGACAAGAACATACGTGACGCCGTTTTTAAATTCACAATGAGTAAGCCGGCAAAAACGGGCGATTCTAAAGGAGAAACCGCGGGATAATACCCATGGTCGGATCTAATATTATGAGTAGTGGCAGAAAGACTTTCCCCAAGAAAAAGAGGCTTATGTATCAGGAGATGATGAAATTCCCTAAAGAATACAGCGCCTTGGCCATTTCTAATCTGAATAAGGTTAGGGCAAGCCAGTTGATGCAGCTTAGAAAAAAATTTCGTACCGAAATGAAGTTGAGAGTTGTAAAGAACAAAGTGGTACAGAGAGCATTTGAAAAGATCGACGATATTCCTCGACTACCTGAGTTCAGCAATAGACTGGAAGGACAATGTCTACTCCTATTTACTAATACCAATCCATTCCGACTTAACCTTATTTTTGATAAAAGTAAAATATTTTTATCTGCAAAAGGAGGAGATATTGCCCCAACTGAAATCATTGTTCCCGCTGGAAATACTGGTATTACTCCAGGACCAGTCCTTTCAGAGTTCAAAGAAGCTAATGTTCCAACCAAAATTGACCAAGGGAGTATTTGGGTGGTAAAAGATACACGTGTTTCTAGGCCAGGCGACCAAATATCTCAGAAATTAGCTTCCCTTTTGAGCAAATTGGACATAAAGCCAATTGAAGCAGGCATCTCAGTAAGCTGTGCTCTCGCAGATGGACTACTCTTTACAGAAGAGGATCTCAAGATTGATTTGGATGCCTATGCTAAGGAAATGGCAGAAGGAGCTTTTGAGGGCTTGAATTTGGCCATTCTGTGCGGATACCTTACCCCAGAAACAGTGAGGACATTGATTCTTCAAGCGGCACAGGAAGCTTTGAATGTATCAGTATCGACTGGATATCTAACTAAGGATACTATAAAACCAATTCTATTGAATGCTCACGCTCAATTCCTAAGTGTTTCGAACCTCATTAAAGAAAAGGGCTATAACGTAGCCTAAATTAATATTCTTGCGTACCTTATTAAAATAGAAAAGACGTAACTTTTATTTTTTTTACGCCGATTCAGTCAATCAATCTATCCAAAAAGGGCAGATAATCCCTCCAATGCTTCTTCCTCCTTCTTTTCCTCCTTCTTTTCCTCTTCCTTTGATTCAGCAGGCTGAGGCGAGGTCGCTTGTGATGATGCTAGAGGACCAGGCACGGAAACAGGACTGCTCTTTAAAGCCTCGTCAATATTCACCTCATTCAACGCGGTAACGAGAGACTTAATTCGCACATCATCAGGAGCTATTCCGGTAGCCTTTATAACATTCCTTACATTATCCTCGTTTATATCCTGTTTCAGTTTATGTAATAATAAAGCCGCATACATATATTCCATGGTAGAATTTGGTCTATGCTAGACCATAATATAAAACTTTCAATAGCCCTACAGAATCTGTGTGCTCCTTGCAACCGCATAAACATGTTCCCTTAAGTCTTTTTCGTAAAGAGAATTCATTTTCTCCAACAGGACAGTCCTAGCATCTTGCCTTTCTTCCTCAGTCGATGCTCTGAATATGCGTGAGAAGAGATCCGGAAGATTCTCGCGTATCCAGCCATCTAGCACAAAGTATCTTTTTTCGTTTATCCAAGTAGTCTTAGTATTATCTAGATCAATTTCATCGCTGAACGCCCCGCTTTCCACCCGATCAATGAGCATAAATATGCAGTTATTTGGGTCTGGATCATGAAGTACTTGTGCCGGCCTACCCTTCACTATCCCAGATTTGACTCTCTCCATCAAACCGACTGGACGAATAAATGAGCCAAGGACAGAAAGCTTTCTCCCTTTAGTTTCGTGTACTCTGCCTATGACTAGAATACGGTAGTCATTTTCATTCTGTGCTGCAAATACATAATCTCCACGCTTTATGCGTCCATGCCCAAACAATATCTATACAAAAACACCCGGTGAAATTATAGTTTTTGATCTTGACTATTTTCTGTGGGGGGGGGATCCTGGAGAATCAACATTAACAACTTGACTAGGTTTCGATCTTTAGTATGAAATATTCGAATAAACTACATTTATTAATCAGATCACCTACAGTGTGATTATAAAACGTGCAAAGATTCGACGACTTAGATATGAAGATCTTGACAGAGCTGACTCGAGACGCTAGCATTTCGGTTCCTCGCCTTAGTAAGAAATTGGACGTAAATGCATCCGTCTTGTATAGTAGGATCAAGCGGTTGTCCAAGCGAGATCTAATTCAGAAATTTACAGTTATAATAAACGAAGGTATCCTGGGTATTAGCGTAAGAGCCATTGTTGGGATAAACAGAGATCCCAAGCAAAAAGAGAGGATTCATGCAGAGCTTCTAAGAATTCCGGAGATAAGATCAATTTCTGAGGTTACAGGTAGATTTGATATGGTCGTCACTGTAAATGCCAGAACCTTGGAGGAATTGCACAATGTTGTAATAGAGCTGATAGGAAAAATTGAGGGAATTCAGAATACTGAAACCTTTGTAGAGATGCAAAGGACAGATAAGGATCCCGCCTACGGACTGCAACAACAAATAGTGAGGTAATGGTTAGAAGTTAGAGTTTATTGATTTCCGTTGCGTTATCTTCAAATATCCGAATTCTGTGTCTAATATTGAAAATAATTGGCCGTAGTACAGCGAAAATTTACTGAGATAATACAGACGCTCAAATTAGCGAAGAAGACGAGCAAAGATGACTATGTAACCCATATGCGATTGGTCCTGCTTGGCCTAGGTGTAGTGGGAGGCATCGCTTTTGTCATCAAGTTGATTGCAGAATTTATTACGTTTGGCGGAAGACAATAACCACATCTGTCACCTTTAGCCTTAAAAAATGGATTACGACAGAGAATTAGCCTGCATCCCTTCATAAAAAGAAAGGGTCACCACTAAAGAGTATATTCTCGGTTAGAAGTGCTCGAAGTGTTTTAATCACCCTATGCCTGTAAGTTGGTTATTATTGCTAAGCATTGCAACTATCGGTTCCCATTGTGCATTGCAATTACTGAAAGGAGCAAAAGATGAAGGCTTCAAAACTATTCTGGTGTGCAAAAAGGACAGAATCTCTCTATACAAGCGATTCAAATTCATAGATGATATCTTCGAAATCGAACAGAATTCAGAATCAGTATCCACAGAATGCCAGGAATACCTTAAGGAAAATAGTTCTATTTTGATACCTCACGGATCACTTATAGCATACTCAGATATTGATTATATTGAACAGCTATCTGTTCCTATTTTTGGCAATAAATGGATATTGAGATGGGAAGCAGATAGAAATTTAAAACAAGAATTAATGATAAATGCTGGATTAACTACTCCACCGGCCGTGAAATCAAAGCATGACATAGATCGGCTATGTATTGTGAAGTTGCACGGAGCAGCTGGAGGGAGAGGATATTTCTTAGCCTGGAACAGGGAAACTTTTGAAAAAGGGGCACTTGATCTAATTAAGCAAAATGTAATCAACAGTGAAGATGATCTTTATATTCAGGAATATGTAAGAGGAGTTCCGGTCTATCTTCATTATTTTTATTCTGCAATTAATAATGATATTGAATTCCTTGGGGTTGACAGGAGATATGAAACTGATATAGACGGCCTAGGAAGGATACCGGCCACCCATCAATTGGGGATAGGGATTCAGACTTCATCATATAATGTAATCGGAAATTTCCCTCTCGTCCTAAGGGAATCTCTACTGGGAAAAGTGTTTTCGATGGGTGAGGACTTTGTGCACGCCGCCAAGCAGCTGGTACCTCCAGGTATGATAGGTCCATTTTGCCTTGAAGGCGTCTGCGATGCGTTAGGGAATTTCGTTGCTTTTGAATTTTCTGCGAGGATTGTTGCAGGCACCAACCTCTATGTGATGGGATCACCCTATTCTAGCCTCATCTACGATGATCCAATGAGTATGGGGAGAAGGATAGCCTTGGAAATAAAAAACGCTCAGAAGAACAGTAATTTAAAACTTGTTCTTACCTGACATTCATTAATGGCTGACTTGCATCGGGCCAAAAAATTAAGAAATTCCACTTCATCCACCTGTCAACCTAGCGAATTTTCCTTTTCTTTTAATGCTTGAGATATAGTCTAGATTAACAAGAGCTATTTTTGCTGATTCACGGACTTCCTGGCTTTTATCAAATAATGCCTGTTGGAGCGGCTCTCTCCCTTGCTCTGAACCGATCACGCCCACTGCGATAGCAGCTTCGTGCCTAACAAACAAGCTAGGATCTAAATTTATTGAATGAGACAATGCAATCAGTGCGTCAGTGAACCCCAGCTGTCCCAACACAAAAGCTGCTTCATGTCTAACCAACGAGTCTTTGTCATTCGTCAACGTGTCACTTATAGCATCTACGACTCTTCTGCCACCTATTTCAGCGAGTATGCAAACTACCCTTGTTCTGATCACAATGTCTTCATGACGAAGCAATCGTTTGAAGTACTCGATGTCTCTATTATCAAAGTGCTTCTCCATGTCGTGCAGTAACTCAATGCGGGATGTATCATTAAATATAATATTTTGTTTGTGGTTCAATTATCTTGGATTATCTCAGTTTCCATATATATTGTGACATAGGGGCCGAGTTATAGAAAGATAATTAACCGGAACCATAGGGGTCTCCAGTCTGTATTCTAAAATAGGAAATATGGATTGAGGGCCTATTGATCCTTAACAGAGTCCTAAATCATTATAAGGTCTGCCGTTCTCGCATTTCATCTGTCTTAGTTACGTATCCATCATTTTCTATATTGGTTATCTAAAGAAAAGTTGGTATTTGACCGCATGGAGCGGATGTAAACGGCATCACGTTATTATACCGAATTAATAGCAGATTTTGACATGCGGATTAGGTATTGGCGACTCACGATAGAAGACCTGTTCGTGGCGACTTATCCATTGGAATGTGCCAACCATTGGGAGATTAGATGCTTGCAAGGAGAGTACGAGCATTTCGGAGTTTTTTGGTTTAGATATGGGACGCCGTATGATAAGGAACCAGTTCATGGGTTAGCAATTTACTATAATGATGTTCCAAGAAACAAAATAGATGAATTGATTGACATGTTGCACAATAGCTTTGGAGGTGAAATCTTGCGCCGTCAAAACCGAGTGTTTCTCAATGGTTCAAAGGAGTTCGCAGGTCCTCAAGAAATAGCGAAATTGGCTCGCGATATTAGTGAACGATTTAAAGGCCCGGTCGAGATCACCATAGAATTTGAACATATACCTAAGGATGATAGGCAAGAGAATCTCATCAACCTCCCTCCTTCTAAGTTATTGGAGATCCCGGGGCTAAGATAATTAAATGCAGGATTCGCTGCATCTGAGGCACTCGGCCTTGCTTGGGTTCAATCCTTCGCTCTATGATAGTAGTGGGAAATTTGTTTTGGGACGCGTTTATTGGAGATTTTGAGTTTAACGTACATGTCCTCTAACATTCAATCTTTTGTTACAACTATTCTCAGAAATCAGAGAATCAATGAATTCAATCATTGGCGATTGGAAAACTTGATCCTTAAACTCAACCTAGACGGAACCGATCTATCCAATCTCGATCTTTCTGGTGCCCTTTTGAATGGCGTATCTTGCGTTGGTTGCAATTTTTCCAAGTCGAATTTATACGGAGCCAATCTTGTGCAATCAGACTTATCAAAGGCCAACTTCGAGAAATCTAATATGGCATCAGCTTTAATGATGTATTCTGACTTAAGTAGGTGTAACATATCTCACGCAGATTTAACCGGAACAAATTTGATGTGGTCAAATTTGACTCTTTCGGATCTCACTTATTGCAATCTAACAAGGACGATACTCGTAGAATCAAATCTGTCACAGGTAAACTTCACTGGTGTTGATATGTCTACCGCATTTTTAAAATATGCCAAAACAGATAATTTGAAGAAAGTGGCAGTGTAGGTCTTTAAGTGATACCTTTATCATATATTCCCTCAAACATGATTTATTCAAATGTAGTTCAATATGTTCCATGTATATACAAGACTGGCATACCATTAGTTGTTACTACTATCATGAATGACCTGTGTCTGTCCGCGCTGAGGTAAGAATAAGCTAAGCCAAAGTTGTATAGTAACTGAATTAGTAGGAGCTTTAAGGATAAAAATTCATCTTAATGTGCTACCAATTTGTCACCATTAAGTAGTATTAAATGTTATGTCTCGAAAATAGATCACCAAAGGGAGAACATATGGTCAGGCCATGTTATAAAAGTCTTGGAATTTCGCAATGTAAATTGTCAGCAAAAATTTCGCCTCCCGATCCCAAACACCTTGCATGCTTTAAGGGCAAGTGATGTTTCCTTTACATGGTGAGTTCGCAATATTTTTGCACCGGTGAGTGAGCACTTCAGTTCCGAAATGAGGTCAGGAACTAACCGATCATCCAGCTTCAACTTGAAAAGTTCTCCTATAAAGGATTTACTTGAAACTCCAACTGAGATCGGCTTAGAAAGACATTGTAGTTTATTCAGATTCCTTATTAACTGCTGGTCACGAAAGTACCAAGACAGACCTGTCACCCTAGTACTAAAGGTGTTTGTAACTTCCCTTCTAAAGAAGCCAATAGAGGGATCCACTATTATCTTGTTCTCAGTAATTCCTGCATTTTTGGCTAACTTCAGACTCTCACGTAGTGCTTTAAGAGTGGAAGATAGAGATCCGGAAATATGATCTTTGCTATATGCTCCAACTATAACTGGGACTCTATATCTGGAGATCATATTAGCCATGTTCTTGTCAAATTTTAACCCTGTTACATCGTTAACGAGCGAGGCACCTCTCTTTATGGCTTCCTTGGCGACTTCCGCTCTTGGTGTGTCTACCGATATCGGCAAAGTGCAACACCTCTTTACTAGACCAACTGCTTCTGCTACTCGCTTTGTTTCCTCATTAATTGAAATGTACGTCCTTAAATAAGGAGCTGTGGACATGCCACCTATGTCAATAAGGCTTGCGCCGCTAGCTTCCATACTAATCGCTGTATTTTCAATATCATTTTTTGACGTCTTTACTGATCCTTCGTAAAATGATTCAGGGCTGACATTAAGTACACCCATTATTCTAGTTGGCGATCTACTATCAATACGTATGTTATTGATGACAACCAAATTTTCATTCTCGTCAAATCATCCGTTTAACCCAAATTTTTCTCTTTAGCAGAAGACAAGAAGAGTTACACTAACCATAGGCCCAACTGAGCCCGGATCTAGGATCCACTCCATATCAGGGAGTACTATTTGTAATCGTTATTGTCTTTGAATACTTTTATATGCTCTATTACTTCGAAAACTCTAGTCGGGAATGATCAGGCATGGCTAGAACGCTAGATAAAACACATACTTTACTCTCTTATATTGAAGGAAGTTTAAGGAATGTGACTATAGTCACAGGAGAAGACAAGTATAATGGATTCATATTTTCCTTGTTAAACCCTCCTGTTCCTTTAGGAGGAAATGTCGTATCGTTGGACATTTACGTCAATGAGATGCCATATCCGAAGAAATCTATCTTCGTAGCAACTACAGAAGACATGGTAAATGCAGCGTCAATTTCAGAAAACCGCCCACTTCCATTTAGACCTTTCCAGAGTGCAAGGTTTCTTATTATGAGTAAAGAAGGGTTGCCTCAAGGGAAAAAACATAAGATTGTCATCCTAAGCAAATTGGAGGGTTTCGAACAAATAATTATCCCCTTTACACTTATCGACTATGTTGGTGAACAAAGAGAGAAAATACTTATTCCATCAAACATATTGGAAGATCTCATATATGATACCAATAGTGAAGATACTATCTTTAAGAATTTCACATCTCCTCTTATACTCTCTGGAAAGAAGGCATATATTGTTTGTTCTTCCAATGGTTCCATTTCTGCTAATTGGACTTGGATGGGGGCAAGGTATGATAACGGAGGTTTGTATGTACCTCCAGTACGGGCATTTGGTAGAATTATTGTAGAGCTTTCAATTGAAGATCAAGTGAGAAAGAAGCTACCCAATTTCGTTGCTTCATCAAGACATGAGAAAGGCGTACTCTCAACTAGACATGAATTGGCCGGCCTTCAAGTGAAAAGAAAGTTGTTTGTCCCAACGGAACGAAAAGGATTCATCACAATTCTTGAATTAATTGACAGAAGTTTAGATCTCCCAAGGCTGGCTCCCAGAAAGAGATCTCTTAATGCAAAGCGTAAGGTACGCATTCATTTTATTATAGATGGTAATATTACCAGCTACGGCCTAGCAGCTATTTCCCAGAGCAATACTTCTAGGTTTATTGAGAACGAAAATTGTCTTCAGGTGCAGACTGCGGCAAGAAAAGGGATTGCCCACTACTTTGGAAATATTGGCGTTGCTCCTAAGGAACTGAAACCATCTCGAATTCTGGTCGATACATTCGATAATGATCTAGAACTATCATATGATATCGAGATTCCTGCCAGAGGAACAAGCGAAATCGCTTTGGTTGCAGCTGGAAGTTTCAATAGCTCTAGAGAATGTCTAGATGAATTCCAAACCATTAGAGACAATTACAAGCTGCTTTTACAAGAAACACAGCAACATTTCGACTTTGCTATATCTTCAAATACGTTAGATATCCAGCCAAATTCTAAGCAAAACCCGACTATTGTAAAAATTGCCAAAGCATTTGAGAAGGCAAAAACGGGAATGGAGTATCTCAAAGCAGAATATGACGAGCTTGGCCACGGCATCTGTGCCGGCCTGCCACGATTTCCAAACTATTGGGCTAGAGACACAGGTTGGTCATTAAAGGGTTACCTCTCGCTCGGTGATCATGAATTTGTTTTGTCTGTCCTGGAGAATTTTCTAAAACATCAAGCCAGCAGAACAACTAGAACTACAATTAAAGGTGAGCTCCCTATGATTATTAGCGGAAAGGCTTTCCTCCATAGCACTACTTATGGATCGGCCGATTCTACTTTTCTCTTCCCCTGGAGTATCAGAGAATATGTGTACTCAACTGGAAACATTGGTTACCTTAAGAAGAGGTGGAATAATGTAGTCGATTTGATCAACTGTGGGTTTAGTAAAGATATTGATGGAGATGGATTAATTGAACATGGTTTCACCGGTGTTGCAGAAAAACTACCTATTCAGGATTCTACTTGGATGGATCATATAGATAGAAGGAAGAGTGCCAACGATGTGCAGGCTCTATTCTACGAAAGCTTGCACATAGGTATCGATCTAGCAAAAATTATGGACGACAAAGTACATCTCAAGAGATGGGAAAAGGGTGCACTTGACTTAAAGCGAAAGATAGAGTCCGAATATTGGGACAACAAAGGGGGGTTCTATTTTGATACAATAAGAAGAAATGGCACTAAAGATGCTAGCATAAGACCGAACGCTCTTGTCATGTTGTTGACAGGGGTTACTGATGCAAAGTCTCATGCCGAATCAGTACTTAGAAGGATTGAAAAAAGTGATATTACTACACCATGGGGAGTAAGAACCCTTAGCTCTCTTGATCCAAAATACCACCCAAGTCTTTATCATGATGGGGCAATCTGGCCTCTTGTCACCGGCTGGGCGGCCGTCGTTGAGACAAAGTACGGACGCAAAGAACAAGCGCTGTACTATATTGAGTCTATGGCGGAGAGAATACTGTCTGAGAACGGGATGTTTGCAGAGACTTACAGGGGAGATAGGCCAGAACCATTCAATTCATGTATTTTGCAAGCATGGTCGTTAGCAATGTATGTTTACTCTGTCCGCGAACTATTTCTAGGGATGGACATCAATTTAGTAGATAACCGAATAATCTTTGATCCCCGTGTACCAGATTCTATAAGGAGCAATTCCGTACCTATACGCTTTCACCACAAATTCTATATTGCAGGGTCGCCACGAGACTCGGAGATTATTCTTGATCCGTATCGAGAGACAGTTAGGGTGGAATTCAGGAATTTACCAAACCAACAGGCAATTCGACCAGAAATCACGAGCAGCACCTACTCGATCGATATAGTTAACTAGATAAAGCGGTGTTTCTGTATTTCATTTTTTTAAAAAAAAGAAGACTTGCTAGACCCTTCGTCCTCTTCTGCCGCCTGGTTTTCTAGTAGTATCATGGGGAATAGGTGTCACATCATCTATTCTACCGATTCGGAAACCTGCCCTCGCCAAAGCCCTAATCGCTGCCTGAGCACCTGGACCTGGAATCCTCGGTCCCACTCCGCCCACGGCTCTTACCCTAATGTGAAGAGCGTTAATTCCTTTTGTTTTGGCCATATCGGCTGCGGCCACCGCGGACTTCATCGCGGCATAGGGCGAAGATTCATATCGATCAGCAGTAACATGTCTGCCACCCGAACTAAACGAAATTGTTTCAGCCCCACTAAGATCCGTAATATGCACCAGGGTATTATTATAACTACTGAAAATGTGTGCAACGCCCCACTTATATTGGACTATTTCGTTAGTTTGATTACTCATAGTTCGGAAGATATCGTTTAGCAGATCTATATGAATGTAGTGCGTGGATTGGCTTTGACGCATATAATAGCATAAGAGTGGAATTCTTAGAGAATCAATTTCCGAATTGGACATTTCCACGCTCAGGGAGGTTCAGCAGCCTTTATTTTGTAAGTAGATCTGGTGGCATTTATCGTCTGGTTAACATTACATTATATGCATCTTTTAAAGAATATGTCAAAATTTCTTGGAGTACCATCTTCCCCCACATACTGTAATCTGTGGGGAATATGAGTCAACCTTCGTTAACTGTTTACAGTTGCCGTTGGCGACATCCAGACGGCTTAGCTAGGATCGATGGAACAGGGTAAACCTCAC
>Ga0315553_10000135_pt1 | contig 61812 bp, 62 predicted proteins | sample SalMarSW160140MG_FD_203099 | JGI IMG/M metagenome (GOLD analysis project Ga0315553, IMG submission 203099) | Salt marsh sediment microbial communities from the Plum Island Ecosystem LTER, Massachusetts, United States - Salt Marsh Sediment SW1601-40 ...
GATGAGATCACGTTCAGCTCTACTGAGCTAATCAATCGACACCTCAATGTCTTTGAGCCGCAGATACGCGACCATCTCGATTCTCAGCGGCGCGATAATGGCCTCGAAGGGGCTCTGCAGCTACTCGACAGCGTCAAGGACTATCGGGTGACGCTCATTGGCGACGCGATCATCGACGAGTATCAGTACGTGCTGCCAATGGGTAAGACACCCAAGGAAAACATGATCGCGACGCGGTACCAGGACCGCGAGGTCTTTGCGGGCGGCGTCTTCGCGGCGGCAAATCATGTGGCCTCCTTCTGCAAGGAGGTTGAAGTCATCACATGTCTCGGGGGTGCCGACAGCCATGAGGATCTCATTCGACGGAGCCTCAAGCCGAATGTGCGCCTCCATGTTGTCACCCGGCCAGGCGCTCCGACGACGCTCAAGCGTCGCTTCGTCGACCCTTCCTATATGCGCAAGCTGTTCGAAGTCTATCTGATGAACGACGAGCCACTAACGAGTGATCTTCAGGACGAAGTGAACGGACTGATCACCGATATCGCACCCAGGGCGGACGTTGTCATAGCCACGGACTTCGGTCATGGCATGCTCGGCCCCGCTTCGGTGCAGAAACTGATCGAAAACGCCAAGTTTCTTGCCGTCAACACGCAGAGCAACAGTGCGAACCTCGGGTACAACCTCATCACAAAGTACGCGAAAGCCGACTACGTTTGCATAGACGCGCCCGAAGCGCAGCTCGCCTGCAGCGACAGGGTCTCGGCGATTGGAGATATTGCTCGCCGTCTGCTTGACACATTGGACTGCGGCAAGATCATCATCACGCGTGGCAAGCACGGATGCGTCACGTATGAGCGCGGCGGGGCCTCGCACGCAATTCCGGCCTTTGCCGGAAACGTGGTTGACACCGTCGGAGCGGGAGATGCCTTTCTCGTAATTACGGCTCCCCTGGTTGCCGCACGTGGAAGTCTGGATCGGATAGGCTTCATTGGAAACGTGGTTGGAGCCCTCAAGGTAGAAATCGTGGGGCACCGCCGGTCCATCGATAAGGCATCCTTGGTGAAGGGACTCACAGGCCTGCTGAGATAGGAGTCTCATCGTGAGCGAGCGGGTTGCGGATTACTTTCAAGCGCTGTCAGGACTGATCACCAACGCGGAAGTAACCGATTCCAAGTCTAATCGGCTAGTGCTCGATGATGCGTTCTATTGGGTCGGCAAAGCTGCCCATAAGGCGCACGACGACGGCAATAAGATCATGTTTATCGGCAATGGTGGTAGCGCCGGCATCGCCAGCCATCTCTCGATCGATTTCTCCAAGAACGGGCAGCTGCGCTCGCAGGCATTCAACGACGCTTCGGCGTTGACATGCCTCGGCAATGATCTGGGTTACAACAAGGTGTTCGCCAAGCAGCTGGAATTTCACGCGCGGCCTGGTGATCTTCTTATAGCCATCAGCAGTTCAGGACGCTCACCGAACATTATCGAGGGCGTCGGAATGGCTCGCGAACGGAAGTGTTCAATCGTCACCTTCTCCGGGTTCACAGAGGACAATGATCTTCGCCAACTCGGTGACGTCAATTTCTTCGTGCGCTCCAAGGAGTACGGATTTGTTGAGGTCGCGCATCTGGCTCTTTGCCATGCAATTCTGGATCTCGACATGGGATGGAACGCCTGAGGCCATCTCAAGCGTCGTCAGGTGAGAATGATGGGAACTCCAATAAAGCGCGTGATGGTTACCGGCGGTGCCGGCTACGTTGGCTCGGTTCTCGTGCCAAAGCTGCTGAAGGCAGGCTATGAGGTCGTTGTCCTTGACCTCTACATCTATGGTGACGTTTTCGCCGATCTAAAGTCGGAGCCGCGGCTCACTGAAATCAAAGGCGATTTGCGGGATCCGCAAGCCGTTGCGCGCGCGCTTGCCGGCTGTGATGGGGTGATCCACTTGGCGTGCATCTCGAACGATCCGTCGTTCGACCTCGATCCGACGCTGGGGCGCTCGATCAACTATGACTGCTTCCGGCCTTTGGTGAAGGCTGCGAAGGAGGCCGGTGTGCGCCGGTTCATTTACGCATCGTCGTCCTCCGTCTATGGCATAAAGGAGGACGCCAACGTTACCGAGGATCTCACGCTCGAGCCTTTGACCGACTATTCGAAGTACAAGGCGATGTGTGAGGAAGTGCTTGAGGAGGAGCGCGAACCAGGATTCGTGACCGTCACGCTCAGGCCCGCCACTGTCTGCGGCTATGCCCCCCGCTTGAGGCTTGACCTCACGGTCAATATCCTAACCAATCATGCCCTAAACAACGCCCTCATTACTGTGTTCGGTGGCGATCAGCTGCGCCCCAACATTCATATTGAGGACATGACGGATCTCTACCTGCTGTTACTGGAGCTTCCAGACGAAGCGATCGACGGCAAGACGTGGAACGCCGGGTACCACAATCTCAAGGTTCGTGAGATCGCCGAATTGGTGCAGCGAGAGATCGGCCCAGACGTCAAGATCGTGGTCAAGGAGACAGACGACCATCGCTCCTACCACGTCTCGTCGGAAAAGATCCGCAAGGATCTTGGCTTTACCGCCAAGCGCACAGTGCAGAACGCAATTCTGGATCTGAAGCACGCATTCGCGGCAGGCAAGGTGCCAAATTCGATGACGGATGATCGCTATTACAACATCAGGCGAATGCAGGGACTAAAGCTTCGATGAAGCTCGACGATCCGGCTGCGTTGCAGCCACCTCACTTGGGTGCGCAAAATTCTTCAGCTAGCTTGCCGCGTCCCCCGCTGAAAGCGATCGAGATTCTCGTGCCCCTGTGGGGGCGCTCCTACATCAAGCAGTTCCTGGAGTTTGGGCTCCCGAGCCTGCTTGCTCCGGGAAACATACCATTTCTAGCCAAGACGCTTCCCTGCACGCTTGTATTTCTGACGAGCAGGGAGGACGCGGCCCTTTTGCGTGAGCATGCCGCTTGTCGCTATCTTGCCTCGGTCTGCGACATCGAAATGCGTTTCATCGATGATCTTATCGCTTTGCATAACTACTCATTGGCGATCACCATGGCATATGCGCGGACCGTTGCGGAAAGCGGCGCGCAGATGCTCGATACGTGCTTCATCTTCCTGATCGCCGACTACATCATCGCCGACGGTTCTCTGAAAAATGTGCTTTTGCGCATCCAGGCCGGGGCTAGCGCCGTTCAAGCCGGGAACTTTCAGGTGTCGAAGGAGAGTGCATCGGAAGACTTCTATTCTCATTTCGACTGTGGCACGCCCGAATTCAACCTTTCGGCGAGTGAGCTCATGAAATGGGCGTTGCCGCACCTGCATCCGATTGTTGCAGCGAATATGGTCAATCTGCCGCTTACCCGAAATGTGCACGCCAATCGATTGTTCTGGAAGGTCGACGAGCAGACCCTGCTCGGCCGATTCTACCTCATGCATATGATCGGCATTCGGCCCGAGGTTCCGGAGTTCTTTGTGGGATCTTCTTGTGACTATTCGTTCGTCAATGAGATGTGTCCATCTGGCAACTTCCATATCATGACCGATTCGGCGGAGTACTTGGTCGTCGAGATGCAGCCACGCGAACATGAGCTGCTGTACCTGCGCGTGGGTCCCTTCCAGCCGGCTGAATTGGCCGACGACCTGGCGGAATGGACGACATCACGGCACAGAACAAACGCTCTGGCCAAAGTGGTGTTTCGGGCAGGGGCGCTTCCCCCCAATCTTGCGAGCATATGCGCTGAATCGGATGCTTTTATCCAGGAGGTGAGCGACCATCTGCCCCGGGAGGCGCAGCCTTTCCGCGGTCACCCCTATTGGGCTGCCCCGGTGTGCCATTTCTCCAGTTCGGCTGGATCGAGTCAGGGTCGAGATTTTGCCTATCCAACGGCCAAACATCGACTTCGGTCTCGTCCTTCCTGGAATTTTTCTTCCTGGAATTTTTCGTGGGATACGGGTTCCTTCCTCGCCACTTGGAAGGAATGGGTTTTTGGTCGCCCTCCTGCCGTACGACCGTGGCATCCGCGCTGGCCGGATTATCACATGATCTCTCGACTGATGCGCCCGCTGCGCAAACGCGCACGCGGGAAAATCCTGATTGTATCATGGCGCCCAGAACTCTTCGCTGATTGGCTAGGCGGATCGGCCAGCGATTTCTCCGCCATAGAGTCCGATAAGCTGCTCTACTGCAATGAGCAAGCCTACTCGGTCTTGGAGGATGAGCATGAAGGCTGCCTTCTTGTGATAACCGAAAGCGAGCTGGGGCGGCTCGGTGTATATGTGGAACGAATCTACCCCTTACTCAAACCAAACGGTTTTCTGTTGGTCCTCGCTCTGAACGGAGAGGGAGTGAAAATTCCGCCGGGGTTCGCAGCGAAGCTCATTGCCATTTCGCCTCAATATGTGGATTTCGCAACCTCGTCCATGAAGGTGGCGTTTATGCCGATGACATGGTGGCGGCGCACCCCTCTCAGTCTTGCTCTTGATCTCCAGTCCGGCATCTTGCGACAACCGGTTCTTTATTGGCCGCTGACTGCCATCCTTGGCACTGTCGTTCTCATTGGCAGCCTGGTCGGTAATCTCTTGGGCTCGCGACTGAGCCTGGAGCGAGGGCGCTATATGGATTTTTCGAGCGCAGCAATTCTGGTCCGCTCCCCTAACCGTCGTTCACCTGCCCCGAAGTTTGACTCGTTTTATGGGCTCGAGACTTACGCAGACCGCTATTACGATGCTCTGGGGGCTAAAGCGGGGTCGAAAGTAGGAACTGGCGCCAAGGTCGCCGCCCGGGGTCCGCGAGCCAAGGCTCGCTAGACAGCGCACGGATATCGGGTGAATGCTGCAGCATTGCAAATCTACAGGTCCTTGTTTGGGGATAGATTTTGACAACACACTCGTGCGCTATGACGAGGTCTTTCTCACGTGCGCGCGGAGCCGGGGCCTGGTCGTCGAAGAGTTCAGCGGCTCAAAGCTGGCCATTCGCGACTTGATTCGGCAGCTGCCCGATGGCGAGATGTCTTGGCAACGTCTGCAGGGCTACGTCTACGGAAAGGGCATTGCCTCGGCGTCGATGTTTGCAGGCGCCGATGCCTTCTTGCGCCGCTGCCGCGCCGAAGGCTACCGCATCGCGATCGTGAGCCATAAGACGGAATATGGTCACCATGATCCCGACAGGGTGAACCTGCGCAAGGCCGCGTTGGATTGGATGGCGACGCAGGGTTTCTTTCGCGACGACGGATATGGGATTTCTGCGGAGGATGTTTTTTTCGAAAGCACGCGCGCTGAAAAATTGGACCGTATCGCAACCATTGAGTGCTCGCGGTTCATAGACGACCTCGAGGAGGTGCTGACCGATCCCAGGTTTCCGCCAGGTGTCGATCGCATTCTGTTCTCCGGCGACCAAGTCACGGACCGGGTGGCGCCTTACGTCGTTTGCCCGACTTGGCAGCAGATCGAGGAGCACATCTTTCGTGACTGAGTGTGAGCCGAGCTTGAAGCAGGCCCAGGAGACGGCGACCCAGCTGGTCGGAGCGCCCGTTTTGGCCGAGCGAGTGCTTGGCGGCGGGCGCAATAGCCGCATTTGGCGGATCAGCTGCGGCGGTTCCCAATACGCTCTCAAGCAGTATCCTTCGCGGCAGCACGATCCACGCGACCGCCTCACTACGGAGGTGGCTGCGCTACGCCTTATGGAGGACAAAGGGATAAACATGGTCCCGCGTGTGATGGCCGTTGAGCAGGAGCGGGGCTTTGTGTTGCTGAGCTGGATGGATGGCGCACTGCCATCGCAGATCAGCGATTCGGACATCGATACGGCTGTCGCCTTCCTTGGGGCCGTGCACAAGCTCCGTCACGTTCCACAGGCGCAATCCCAGCCCCTAGCCGCAGAGGCCTGCCTTTCCGGGATTCAGATCGAGCTCCAGATCCGAGCGCGCCTCGAACGGTTGTCGGGCCTAGCTGATGGGCCGCTGTGCGATTTTCTCCAAGGGGAGGTCGCACCCGCCTTCCATCGGCAATTAGCCAAAGCGCGCGAGCGGCTCGCGGGGGCTGGTCTTGATTTTCAGGCTGAATTACCCCAGGAAAGACGTAGCCTTATCCCGGCCGACTTCGGATTCCACAATAGCCTGCGTCGGCTGGACGGCTCTCTGGTTTTCCTCGACTTCGAGTACTTCGGCTGGGATGATCCTGTGAAGCTTACGGCCGATGTTCTTCTGCACCCAGGCGTTTCGTTGCAGCCGCAGCAAGCCGAACGATTCAGACAGGCCGCTCTGGTGCTTTACGGGGACGATCCTCTTTTCGGCGAGCGCTTGGAGGCACTGTACCCACTCTTCGGACTACGATGGGTCTTGATCTTGCTGAACGAATTTCTACCCGAGCGTTGGCAGCAACGGGTAATAGCAGGTGCAAGCGAAGAGTGGGGAGTAGCCAAGCGGCGTCAACTCGACAAGGCACAGCGGTTGCTGATGCGCGTTTCTTAATCTTGGCAAGGAGTGGTCCAGTGAGCGCCCTCAAAGAAGTCACAACTCCGAGCAAGACGACGCCCGCCTTGGATGAACGCTCAAAGGAACTGCGTCGTATGATTGTTCGCGGTCTCGAAGGCGGCCAGCGCGGCCACGTCGGGTCGTCCCTATCACTCGTAGAGATTCTTCGTGTACTCTATGACGATGTCCTGCGCTATCGAGTGGACGATCCAAAATGGGCCGACCGTGACCGTATGATTCTCAGCAAGGGGCACGGTTGTCTTGCACTCTACGTTATGTTGGTGGAGAAGGGGTTCATCCCCGCGGAAACGCTCGACACATTCTGCCGCCGCGACTCCATTCTCGGGGGGCACCCTGAGTCCGGAAAGATACCCGGCGTTGAGGCTTCGACGGGTGCGCTTGGCCATGGTCTGTCAGTTGGCGTGGGCATGGCACTCGCTGCCCGCATGCAGAAGCGCGATAGTCGCGTCTTCGTGGTCACCGGGGACGGTGAGATCAACGAAGGCTCGATTTGGGAAGCGGCACTGTGCGCCGGCAAGCACAAGCTCAGCAACCTCACCGTGATCATCGACTACAACAAGATTCAATCGGCGGGGCCGACCCGTGAGATTCAAGATCTCGAGCCCTTGACCGACAAATGGCGCGCCTTTGGCTTTGCCGTCGCCGAGGTGGATGGTCATGACGTCGGGGATTTGGGCGCGACGTTCGCCAAGCTCCCGTTGAAGGGAGACAAACCCAGTGCCATCATCTGCCACACCGTGAAGGGTAAAGGCATTCCCTTCGCCGAGAACGATCCCACCTGGCACCACAAGGCGAAGATCGCGCCGGAACTGGTCGCTGATCTGTACGCCGCCTTGAGGTGAGCCCATGCGCAATACCTGCCTCAACATGGTCTATGAGCTTGCCAAGCGAGATCCGCGCACGGTTTTCATTGGTTCAGACCTCAGCCCCGGGCTGCTTGCCGGGATGCAAAAGGACTATCCCGACCGCTGGTACATGGAGGGTGTCACCGAAGCGAACGTCATAGGCATGGCCGCAGGCATGGCGATGGAAGGATACATCCCCTATGTGAACACGATCGCGACTTTCATCACGCGGCGCTGCTATGAGCAGGTGGCGGTCGATCTTTGCCTGCACAACCTGCCCGTCCGCCTCATCGGCAACGGCGGTGGCCTCGTCTACGCACCGTTGGGTCCGACGCATCTCGCGATCGAGGACATGGCAATCATGCGCGCCCTACCCAATATGGCGGTGGTGGCAGTGTGCGACGCGGCGGAAATGACGCGTTTCATGGAGGGTTCGCTCGATTGGCCGAGCCCGATTTATATCCGCTTGGCCAAGGGCGGAGACCCGGTCGTGAGCCGCGAGGAGTTGGGCTTCACCTTCGGCAAGGCGATCCCGATGCGCCCAGTGCGCGGCCGTCACGCCGTCGCAATCTTTTCAACCGGTGTGATGACGACAAATAGCCTCGCCGCTGCCGAATTGCTGGAACGTGAAGGAATCCATGCAAGCGTCGTGCACTTCCACACCGTCAAGCCACTCGACGAGGAGGCCGTGCTCGAGCACGCTGCCAAGGCGCGATTGGTTGTGACCGTGGAGGAGGGCGTGGCGATTGGCGGCTTCGGAAGCGCCGTCACCGATCTGCTGGTCCAAGAGGCCGGTCCATCGATGCCACGAATCCTGCGATTAGCACTGCCTGACGCGTTCCCGACAAAATACGGGGTGCAGAACGATCTTTTCGAGGTCAATGGCCTGATGCCAAACCAGATCGCCGCCTCGATCTCCAGTGCGCTCAGCCAAAAGGAAATGGTGGCGTGACCGACCCGTGTCCCAAGCCGCAACGTGGCCCTAGCGGCTCCTTTCGTTTCCGTTTGCGGCAGCGCTAGTTTATGTTTCTTCTCGTCGGCGGCGACTCCGAAATCGGAGCGGCAACCAAGCGCTTTATGAAGGCGCAAGGACTAGAAGTGGCCGCGACGACGCGACGACCGCAGCGCGCCACTGCGGATGCCCCCCTTTTGGATCTGGCCCATCCCTTAGGAGATTGGGCGCCTCCGCCAGATACACGTTCAGCATGCATCTTTGCCGCCGTTGCTCGTCTTGCCGACTGCCATGCCGATCCCGAGGAGGCACGACGTATCAACGTGACGCAGAGTTTAGCTCTTGCCGACCGGTTATGCGCACATGGGGCCTATGTGTTGTTTCTTTCGACCAATCAAGTTTTCGACGGATCGCTTCCGCATGTCGCAGCCGACGCGAAGACCTGCCCTACGAGCGAATACGGGAAGCAAAAGGAGGACGCCGAGGCCGCGTTGCTTGCGCGCTTGGAGGCTGGCGCCCCCATCGGCATTCTGCGTCTCGCTAAGGTGGTGTCGCCCGAGATGCCGCTTCTGCATAGCTGGGTCGAGGCTCTATCGGTCGCCCGACCGGTCCGCGCCTTCGACGATATGACCATGGCTCCGGTGCCGACCGATGTGGTTGCGGCCGCGATCACCGCGCTCATGAGGGAACGAGCGAGCGGGATATTCCAGCTGTCGGGGCCGCGTGATGTCAGCTACGCTGAGGTTGCTCGATACATCGCCAGAAAGATCGGCGCCGATCCCTCCCTCGTTACCACGGTGAGCGCACTTTCAGCCGGCATGCCTCCGGGTGCCGTCCCACGCCACACGACGCTCGATTCGCGCACGCTGGCCGAGCGCTGCGACATACGCGCCCCGGATGTTTGGGATGTCGTAGATCAGGTGCTGCGGCACTGTGAACATGGTAAGGGCATCAATGCCTAGTTCGTGTGAGCCGGAGCAAGTGACCGATGAGATACGCTTTCAAGACGGCCCGCCGACAAGCGGGATAGAGCATTGCCGAGGGGAGCCATTCAACCTTATTTTGGCGCGTCGGCGGCCGAGCATGAAAGAAAGTAGCCTCTTCCGCGCACGGGCACCCGATCTCCGGGCTGCCGTCTCATTTGTGTCCGCGCAAGCTTCAAATCAATTGCAATCTTGGGCCTCTCCATGATGACAACCCGCCTCCGTCGTACGCTCCGCCCGTTGCGCGATCGCCTGCGCGGCAAAAATGCCGCCGCATTCTCCAAGGCGATGGGAACGATGCCGCTCATGATCGGCGAAAAGACCTATAACGGAGCACACCCGGATTACGATCCGAGGATTGTCCGCAACTTTCCCGGTCGCATCTTCAACGCCAATTTGCATTGCGACAATCGCCTCTTCTTGGAAATCAAGAAACTCTCGTTTGGTGAACGCGTGCCGCGCCTGAGATGGCTGCCGGTCCTCAGGCACGCAATGGCGGAAGCTGCTACGGTGCCGGGCTATGCGCAGGTGTTGGAGCGCAAGGCCTTCATCGAGGACTATCTCGCCGAGCTCGGCCGCAAGTACCGAGCGCACTATGTTGCGGGGTGGGTCAACCTGGCGGATGCGCAGTTCCTGTATTGGGCGGTGCGCCGCCTGAAACCGAAGACCGTCGTACAGACCGGCGTGAGCAACGGCCTTTCGAGCGCGTTCATTATGCTGGCGCTCGCCAAGAATGGCCCGGAGGGAAGGCTCTACTCAATTGATATTCCAGCCATTTTCGATCCAAACGATGCGGCTTGGACGCAGGCAGGCACTGTCTATGGCGTTGCAATACCTGAAGGCAAATCCTCCGGTTGGATAGTCCCGGACATCTACCGGGACCGTTTTGAGTCACGCGTCGGTGATGCCAAGGAGCTATTGCCGAAACTGCTCGAGCAGTTCGACACGATCGATCTGTTCTTTCATGACTCCGATCACACCTACAACCACATGATGTTTGAGTTCGAGCAAGTGCGCCCCAAGCTTGCGCCGGGAGGCGTCATACTCGCGGACGATGTCTCGTGGAATGCATCGTTATGGGATTTCGCCGATCAGTACGGCGTGCCGAGCTATAATTATCGTGGCACGATCGGCGCCGCGTTCTTCCCGACGAAAACAATCTGACGCCGTCGACAGTGATGGACTGCTCCGCTCTGGTCGGATTCGCTCCGGGGATCAGGAGGTGCCGATGGCGAGCACGATGCGCCCTGCGTTTCCGCTGCGCACGACGTCCAGCGCGTCATTGATCTGATCGAGCGGGAGCTCATGGGTGATGATGCCATCGAAGGAGATGCGCCCCGCCTTCACCAGCTTGATGATGCGAGGAATGTCGATATGAGGGCGTGCGTCCCCGCCATGAGAGCCCGTGAGGACCTTGTTGAAGTGGATCGGCAGCGTGTAGATCGTTACCTTCTCCGTCGGCACGCCGACCAGTACGCACGTTCCGTCCGGATGCGTGAGCTCGTAAGCGAGCTCGATCACCGATTTGACGCCGGTTGTTTCGATCACTTTGTCGGGTCCCTTATCGCCGACGAATTTGCGGATCTCGCCGGCGACGTCCTGCACCTTCGAAGGGTTTATGCCGTGCGTGGCACCGCGCTGCTTTGCCATCTCCAGCTTGGAATCGACAAGATCGACGGCAACGATCGGATTGGCGCCCGCTAGATGGGCGAACTGGACGACATTCAAGCCGACACCGCCAACGCCGAACACGGCCGCCGACTCCCCGACCTTCAGGTTGGCGTCGTTGCTGATGACGCCGGCTGCGGTCGTCACGGCGCAGCCAAGGAGCGGCGCTGTCTTGAGGTCGAAATCGTCGGGGATCACCGTCATGCGGTTCTCCGAGATTACGGCATGATCATTGAAGGTCGTCACCCAACCGGCATTGAGCTTGGCATCGCGCCAGGTATAGGCCGGTGGCGTACACTGGATGCCGAGGCTAGGACGCCAGTGCAGGACGACGGTATCGCCCGGCTTGACTGTGGTTACGCCGGGCCCGATCTCCAACACCCGAGCAGAGGCTTCATGACCAAGCAAGTGGGGGAGAAACTTATCGGGCCCTTTGGCCGCAGCGATTTCATTGAGCTGTGCGCCACAGATTGTCGAATAGAGGACCTTCACCAGAACCTGACCGACACCGAGCGTGTCAGGCAGATGGATCTCGTCGACGATCAACGGTTTGCGGGATTCCGCCAGGACGGCGGCCTTCGCGGTCTTCACCTGCATCTATGCCCCGCTCATTCGAAATAGATGAACTCATAATCGCCGGCGTACCCAAAGCTCTCATAAAGCCAAATCCATTCTGACGTGTGCAAAATGGATTCAGCCGTGAGCGCCCAACATTCGAGGTTGAATTGCTCAAGCTCGTTTCGGTATCCCTCGACCATTATGTATTTCTGTTTTCCGACGCGCTCGATCTCGGTCACTGCGGTTTCCAACTCGAATAGACGCAGGTTGTGCAGCGTGCCAAGCGATATTACCAAATCGAACTGATCGTCGCCGAACGGGTATTTGTCCTGCGCTCTATAGTTGAATAGGTACGGCCTAATCTCGTCCTTTGCCTCGGCGAGGCCGTGCTTTGAAATATCAAAGCCACGCACCTCCAGCTCCGGGAGGATTTTCTTCATCTCGTAAAGCAAAAAAGCCTTGCCGCAGCCGACATCGAGGACTTTCGAGCCGTTCTTCAATCCGTAGATGTCGATGAGGGCCTCTGCAACGGGCTTCCAGCGGCCTTCGATGAATTTGTAACCGCCATAGCCGTAGCGGCGATCCCCGTCCCAATAATCAAACTCGTATTCCTTGGCCTTGACCATGCAATGGACTTTTTCGTCCATCATTCTGCCGATGTAGTCCCGCTTCGTCATCTTGTGAAGCGGAGTGACGATATTCAGAAGTCGCCCCATGCCGAATGCCCCATAGTCCCCTGTTGCAGCAAATTCCCTATTGCAGTAATCGCAACTCTCCGCCCGCCCAATCCGGCGCACGCTATTGGATCGCCAAGGGCTATCAAGAGCCAACGATGGGCAGTTCGCCTATGCCTCGGACGCGGGAGGTAGTGCGCTTGTATCGTTTGACTTCGCCTTTGGCAAGCGGACGTGCCACATGCCGCACTCGGGCAAATGATGCTCTTTGTCTGCGATCGACCTATGGTCTGCGAGTCCACTATCCGGCGATTGCTTGCCGAATTCTGCCCTCTCTTCGCTGCGCCGTTATGTCACGCTAATACTGCGGTGCGATTTTTGCCAAGCGTAAGCGTTTGACGACCAGAGCTTGTCGGGTGGGCAGCTCGAGTATCATTGTGGGCGAGAGCGGAACACGCCGCCCAAACGAGAGTGTGCAGCCGCCATACGATCGCACTCGCAGAGCGGTACGAGTCGTACTCAGGCGAGCCCGAATTGCCTCGTAAGATTTGCGGAGAATCTCTTCGTCGAGAAAATGCGCGGCGTTGTCGAGGGTCACCAGTTGGTCCCCCCAGAAGAACGTCTGGTGGTCTTGTCTGAGATCGCGAAATCGAAGAATGCTGCCCGCTCCGCGTGTGGCGGCGAGCTTGCGAGAAAAGTACGCACAGCCGTTTCCGGATTCGAGTTGGATGACGGGCGTGATTTTCGCCTTAAACGGCGAAGAGGCCTGTGCATATTTCTCGCAGCTTGACGAAGCATGGACTATGCCTTTGCAGCCGTACGGGCGCCACGAATTTGCACCACGGCGAACATAATACGGACCAAGGCGTGGCCGTGAATGTGCGATCGGGCCTAGCGGGTGCGGGTGCCGTATAGGGCCCCGCGCCGCCCTTGCCAAGCATGAACCGTGCGGGCATAAAGGGCCCGACATTCGCACCGGTAACCGGGACCAGCATGGACATTTCGCACAAGACGAAGGAGCCTCAATACTCGCTGCTCTTCGACGTGAAAGAGAAGCATGGGGTTGCTCGTCTCGGGCTAATGGTCAACGAATCCTGGAACCAGGATCCGAAACGAACTGTCTTCACGCTTGCCCGGTACAAGTTCGTGGCAAGGATGCTGTCAGGACGGGAATCCGTATTGGAGGTTGGGTGCGCCGATGCATTCGGCACCCGCATCGTTCAACAGGCGGTGGGCAAGGTTACGGCGGTCGACTTCGACCCCGTCTTTATCGCGGACGTCAAGGAGCGGATGAACCCGCACTGGCCCCTCGAAGCCCTTGTGCACGACATGCTCGCCGGACCGATGGCGAAGAAGTACGATGCCGCCTATGCGCTCGACGTGCTCGAGCACATCGATCCCAAGGACGAGGATCGATTCATCGGCAATGTCGTCGGTTCGCTCACGCCGACAGGGGTGGCGATCTTCGGGATGCCTTCGCTCGAGTCCCAGACTCATGCTTCGCCGCAGAGCAAGGCTGGCCACGTGAACTGTAAGTCGGGTGACGATCTCAAGCAGGTGCTGGAGCGACACTTTCATACGGTGTTCGTGTTCTCGATGAATGACGAGGTGGTCCATACCGGCTTCTATCCAATGGCGCACTACCTGCTGGGAGTTGCCTGCCACCGCCGAGATGCCGGGAGGCCTCACTCGCAGAGTTCGGCGTGATCTCCAAGGATTGAAGAAATTCGGTGGATCAAACAATCGAAGCAATCGAGGCAGTGGAAAACAACACCGTCCGCATTAGCGTGATCTTGCCCAACTATCAGCACGCTCACGTTATCCCCCGCGCAATCGACGCGCTGCTCGCGCAGGAACAGGCGTCAGACGAGATTATAGTCGTCGACGATGCCTCGACCGACGAAAGCGTCGCCGTGATCAGCGATTTCGCGGCGAAATCGCCGCCGATACGCTTGTTGGTCAATCCGAAAAACCTAGGTGCAATTGCCGCGCTCAAACGCGGTCTTGAGAACGCGCGCGGCGACTACGTCTACTTCGCTGCGGCCGACGACCACGTCTTGCCGGGATTCTTCGCTGAAGCCGTAAAGATGCTTGGGGAATACCCTCAGGCGGGACTGTATTGCGGCGATACGATGCTCGTCGATGCAATAACCAGTCGCCTTATCGGCACGCGGCCGCCCGTGATGCCGCGTTGGCAAGCAGGCTTTGTCAGCCCGGGGGCCGCGGCACGTCTATTGAAGAGGGGCGACAACTGGATCGTCACCGGAAGCGCCCTGTTCCGACGAACAGCAGTCCTGGCAGCGGGCGGGTTTGATGAAGAGCTCGGATCGTTCGCTGACGGATTTTTGGTGCGAAAAGTCTCGCTTTTGAACGGGTTCTGCTACTCGCCGCGCCCTGTCGCGGTATGGTGTGTCCATCCAGAGGGCATGTCGCGTTCCGCGGCGCTGAACCTGGAGAGCGCAAATCGAGCGCTCTCGATCGTGAGAGGCAGGATAGCGTTAGATCCGGTATTTCCCAAGTGGTATGCGCGGCGTTTCGCTGACCGGTGGCGCTTCGCGACGGCCCGGCTTGCCTCGGAAACAACGCCGGCTAACGACAGCATTCTGATGGGGATGGGGGCAAGAACTGCTTTAGATCGAGCAACGCTGCGGCTTGCATCGCGAGTGCCGAGCCAATCGCTCAGAAGACTTGTAATGCTAGCGTGGTTATGGCTGTGCTTTAGGCCCTACCGGCTTACGGATCTGCTGCGTACGAGCATCCGTCGCCGCTGGGCGCAACGCCGCAACCGTCCGTTAGTGAAGCGCACAACAACCCCACATCCAATGACAGGCCCCGGACGTGCATGACCTTCAGAAATATTCGGATGTATTCGCCGACGTGACTCCGTGGGCGGGCAACGTGCCAAAAGGGTTCTTGGTCGACTTTGTTGGCACGCTGACGACCGCCGACTTCCGGGTGATGTTCGGTATCGACCCGATGTCCGTCGGCGGTACATACGTCGAGACGAAGCGCCCTACCATTGCCGACGGAGAAGGCTGGTTTGAGGCGGTAAACTGGATCGTCTCTGCGCGAGAGGCCAAGGACCGCTACACGATGGTCACCCTCGGAGCATGCTACGGCGCGCAGGCAACCGGGAGCTTCAGGGCTCTGCAGCATCTCAATCCCATGCCCTATAAGCTGGTGGCCGTCGAGCCGGATCCCGACAATTGCCGTTGGACGGCCCGGCACTTCCGCGACAATGGGATCGACCCCGACGATCAATGGATCTTGGAGACCGCAATCTCCGACAGCAATGCGCCGGTTCTCTTTCCCGTAGGGGCTCCTGGCTCAGGAGCCCAGAACTGCTTTGCGACCAATCAGAAGGATTCACGGGAGCACTACGTGCGGGAGCTGATCAAGACCGGCAATATCGAACATGCTCTCCGCAATCTGCTCCTGCGCAATACGACCGGCCTGACGAAATCCCTTGTTCCGGGCTATGATTTCAACGCCGAGATTAAGCTCTTAAGCGCCGTGACGCTCAAGGACATTCTCGGTCCGTTTGATTTCATCGACTACGTGGAGTCAGATATTCAGCAATCGGAAATCGTCGTGTTCCCGCCCTTCATCGACCTTCTGAAAAAGAAGGTTCGCCGCATACACATCGGCACGCACGGGAAAGACGTTCATTGGTCGCTGCATAAGCTGTTCGAGACCGCAGGGTGGGAGATCGTTTTCAGCTATGAGCCGAATGCCAAGTTCGAAAGCCCGCTTGGCCTCTTCGAGACCAACGACGGCGTGCTCACGGTGCGAAATCCGGCGCTATGATGCAACTCCGTAGCTTAGGCCCCAATGCTCCTGTCCCCCTCCGCCTCGGAGTCGCCTCGCGCGGCCGAAGCCGATCCCATCAGAGCGCGTGAAGTAAAGCCAGGACCGATGAGTGGGGGGTTGGATTAGATGTCTGTAAGCCTTGGCGAATCAAGAGTGGTGCGCGTTGGCGGCGATCGCGAGAAATTCGGACGCGATCTCTACGAAGGTATCCTGCTTTGGCGGCTATGGACGATGCTCGGCTGGAGCGACATCCGTCAGCGCTATCGCCGATCGACGCTCGGACCGTTTTGGATAACCATCAGCGTCAGTCTATTCGTCGCCGTTATCGGGTTCGTCTATGGTTATCTTTTTCATATGGATATGGTTTTTTACGTACCTTACGTGGCGGCGGGCTACACACTATGGGGGTTCGTTTCGGCTTCAGCCATTGAATCCTGCAGTGCCTTCAAGGAGGCGGAAAGAATCATAAGGCAGATTAAACGACCGTTCTCAGTTTATCTGCTGCGGGTGATCTGGCGTAACTTTATCATCTACCTGCACACTGTCGTCATTCTCGTGCCCATCTATATTATCTTACAGGTTCATGTGGGGTTCGTGACGCTGCTTGCCATTCCCGGCCTATTGCTCGTATTCATCAATCAAGTCTGGCTCGGACTGGCATTGGCCGCCATCAACACGCGATTCAACGACGTCTTGCAGATCATAACGACCGCGGTGCAAATACTCCTCTTGTCCACCCCCATTATGTGGCCCGTCAGTGCTCTTGGAAAAGCCAATATCATCGCGCAGATCAACCCGACGTTCCATCTCATTGAGGTCGTTCGAGGGCCGCTTCTCGGCACCGCGCCGACGCTGCTGTCATGGACTGTTGTGATCGTCATCGACATCCTGGGTCTGGTCGTCGCGCTGTTGCTGCTCCGGCGCGTCTCACATCGGATCGTGTATTGGTTGTAGCCAACTGGGGGAACGCTAACGTGGCTTCGATCTCGTTTTCTGAGGTGTCCGTCGATATCCCGATCTTCGACATCGGTTCGACGTCCTTGCGCAAGTTCATCCTTGGAGCGACCGGCGGCCGCTTTGGCGAGTCGGGAAACCATCTCATTGTCAACGCGCTCAAAGGGGTAAGCTTCGATGCTCGTGACGGCGATCGCATCGGCCTCGTGGGACGCAATGGTTCCGGGAAGACGACGCTCCTGCGCGTTCTTTCCGACGTCTATCCTCCGACGCAGGGAAGGATAGAGATCAACGGCCGCACCTCCGCAATGTTCGACGCCACGCTCGGCATGAGCCCCGACGCCACAGGCATAGAGAACATTCGTATTTGCGGGATGCTGTGGGGCCTTTCGGGCGAGCAGATCTCGCAATGTGTGCCCGAGATCACCGAGTTTACCGAACTCGGGGACTACCTCCACGTCCCCGTGCGAACCTATTCTCTGGGCATGTTCCTCCGTTTGGCCTTCGCAATTGCCACGATACGGGACCCTGAGATTTTTCTGCTCGACGAGGTGATCGGGGTGGGCGACGCCGTATTCTTCAAAAAGGCCATGGAGCGCATCAAGGGCATTGTCCATCGATCGCGAATTCTGGTCGTTGCTTCACATGCCGACAGTATTATCCGCGAGCTGTGCAACAAGGCGATATGGTTACATAATGGCGTTCTTCGGGAATTCGGGGATGTCGATAGTGTATTGGCGTCATATCACAAGGCGAGAGTTGAAGGCACGGTCGAGGAGCGGCCGCCCGACGATCGAGACCAGGTAGCTCACTCCTGATTGCACCAACGCCAATTTTCTCAGGCGTGCCCAGAGCGGACTAATGAGTCCCGCGAGTGTTCACGCCGCCTGCTAGGCGACCTCCGTCTCCGCGGCCAGGTCGTGGACCTCGACCCCAAAGGGAACGCACTCAGCGGCAAACCGGTTGGGCCGCATGCGATTGACGGCCGCGACCATGCGGCCTTCGCGGCGAAGCAGGTCATCGGCCAGTGCGACGAACAGCCGGTTTGGTACGGCGGTATCGGAAGATTTGCGCAAGGCGCGCGCGATCAGCTTCTCCGGCGTGCGCGGATGCAAGGCGCACAGGGCGATGAATGCAGCCGCGGTCGAACGGCTGATCCCCGCATAGCAATGGATCAGGATCGGGTTTTGCCTGTCCCAGGCATGCACGAAATCGATGAGCTCCCTGACGTGCTCCGCAAGCGGGGGCGTCAAGCCGGGCGCCGCCTCCATGATGTCGTGCATGTCAAGCTTGAGATGACGGCCCGGCTCAATCGTCGCCGGCGTCGTCGGCAGCAGTTCGGCGTTGATGGTACTTACGAGGTGCCGTGCGCCGATCAGCCCGACCATGTCGGGCACGTGCCTCAGGGCGCATACGTGAACGGCTGCCGATCGCCAGGTTGTCATGATGGCTCTTTCTGATGTCCCGTCTGTGTTAGCCGCTAAGTGGCAGGCAACCGTGACTGTTTCAAGAATGCCGGGATTTGGCCGGTGGAGGGGTGGCTGACATGCTTAAATGATCACGGCATCGACGATCGCCGCGAAATGACAGGCCGAGGCCAGCAGAACGAAGCCGTGCCAAATGGCGTTGTGGTAGGGCAGCCTTTGCCAAAGGTGGAAGGCAACGCCGACTGTGTAAAGAAGGCCCCCGAAGAGGAGCAAGAGAAGGGCGGTTGTGGAAAGCGTCAGGAGCAGCGGCTTGAGGGCTAAGACACAGGCCCAGCCCTGAGCCAGATAAAGGACGTAGGCTGTGCGGACGAAGTGTCCCGGCACGAACAGCTTGCCGGCGACGCCGACAATGGCCACGGCCCAGACCGCACCCAGCAGCGCAAGACCGGGGGTGCCTGTCATCTTGAGGGCGGCAAACGGCGTGTAGGTCGCCGCGATCTTGACGTATATCGCCGCGTGGTCGAAGCGCCGCAACAGGGACTTGAGGCGGGGGCCCTTCACAAGATGATAAGCGGCGGAGAAGCCGAACACTGCGAGAAGACCGGCGCTGTAGACGCCGACGCTTGCCATCGCATCGAGCGGCAGGTGGTTGAATGCCACCACCAGCAAGCTCACGGCGGCAATGATGCTCGCGGTGACGCCGATGACATGAATGCAGCCGTCGGCAACGCGCTCGCCCTTGGAATAGTGGGGAAAGACATGGGGCATGTCCCGCAATTATAGTGCCGGAGTGACCGACTTAGGGCGGGCGGAGGCAGAAATGCAGGGCCCCAGAACCGTCGCATGATCAGCCGTCTGCGGGCGGGCTCTGTGGGTCCTGGCGTTGGGCCTGTTGCGCTAGGCGGGTCGTCTCCCAAGGCCAGTGACCGTTGATCTCCACATCGAGCGAGGTCGACAGAAACGTGCGGATGAGCACGATGCCGCCGAGGACGAGCATGCTGTCGAGCGTTGGATCAATGACCACCGATTTGAGGATGTCGGCGGCGATCAGAAGCTCCAGGCCGATCAGGATGCCGCGGCCTAGGTTGGCGCGGTAGTCGCGATAGTTCGCAATGAAGCCCTCGCGCCAGGCGCGTATGAGGAACACGACTGTCGACAGGGCGACCGCGAGCAGGATGACGGCGAAGCTCGCCGCCTCCAGTATCTGGCTCGATAGGCGTGCGACCTCCTGCATGGCGTCTCCCTAGCATCGCAGGTGGCATCTTGGCGGCCTGCGCCCGTCGGCTATCCACATCTTGTTTGCCGGTGGTTGGGCACGGGCCGCGGCCGGCCGGGGGCCGCAGTCCACGAACGCCGGCCGGAGGAAGCGCAAACCCTTGCGAAAGCAATGCGCTATTCTGGCGCCCGCGCCGGTGTGGGCACCGCGGGCCTGCGCCTGACGGGCTCCCGCCGTTGCCAGCAGCGCCTTACTGCGCCATGACGGGCCGGTGCGGCCGGTTTCCTCTCGCGGATGGCTCCCGTGTTCTATGTTGCAAAGTTTATAGACTTATGTCTGCAGCCCTCGGTGATGCTGCTTTTCCTGCTGCTCGCCGGCGCCGCCTTGCTCACAACGCGCCATCAGACGGCCGGGCGGTGCCTTGTGCTCGTCGCAGCGGCGCTGCTGCTGATCGGCGGCTTGCTGCCGCTCAGTACGTGGCTGATCCTGCCGCTCGAGCAGCGCTTTGCGCGCGCCGACCTGTCGGGCCAGGACGTCGCCGGAATCATCGTGCTCGGCGGGGTGGAGGACTCGCGGGTGGCCACGGGGCGCCACAGCCACGCGCTCAACGAGGCCGCCGAGCGCTTGACGGAGGCGGCGGTGCTGGCGCGGCGCTATCCCAATGCCAAGATCGTTTTCACCGGTGGGGCTACCGAGATCATGTCCAGCGCCACCATCGGAGCCGATGCCGCGCGGTTGGTGCTGCAGGGTTTAGGCATCGGCGACAGCGATCGGCTGCTTTTGGAGCGCAAGGCCCGTAACACCTGGGAGAACGCCGTCTACACCAAGGCGCTGGTGCGACCTAAGCCAGGCGAGCGCTGGCTGCTGGTAACCTCGGGATGGCACATGCCGCGCGCCATGGGCGCCTTTCGCAAAGCCGGGTTTCCGGTGGAGCCTTGGCCCGTCGACTACCGCACCGCGGGACCGTGGGATGCCTTGCGCCTATTCGAGTCCCCGGCGGAAGGCCTGCGCCGACTCGAGCTCGTCGTGCACGAATGGCTCGGCCTCTTGGTCTACCGCGTGCTGGGGCGCACCGATGCCTTGCTGCCCGGACCGCAATGAGGCTTGGCGCTTCGCGACGGCGCGCCGGCCGCAGCCCGACGATCAGGCGATGGCCAAGGTCGCGTAGTTCTGACCGGCGTCGGTCGCCACCAGAAAATGACCTATGGCCTCGATCGTCGGCTCATCCTTGATCAGCGGCGGATGACCCTGGTTGGCAACGGTGACGCTCGCCAGAGTGGGATGGCGCCGGCGCATCTCATCGACCGTCGCCTCCGCAAGGACATCGGAGTTCGCTCCGCGCAAAACGAGCACGGGCACGCGCTTCAATGCCTCGAATTGCGGCCAAAGCTCCGCAAGCGGCCCGTAGACGACGGACAGGGCGTTGCTGAGCTTCTGGTCATAGCCGGGGGTCGGCTTCCCGTTGCGCTCGTTGTACCATTGCCGGGCAACCTCCTCCCATTGTTGGTCGGGGACATCGGGGAAGTGGCGGCGGTTGAGGTCGCGCACCATCTTCGTGGCATCGGCCCACGAGATCGGCAGGGGAATGCGTCCGACATAGCCGCTGATGCGGACAAGGCCGTCGTGCTCGATGACCGGACCGATGTCGTTCAGCACCGCCACCCCGATCGTCGCCGGCTGAACGGCCGCCATCAACATGGTGATGAGGCCTCCGCGCGAGGTGCCGATCACGGCCGCATCGGTCAGACCGGCAAGGGTCATGAAGTCTTGCACATCGAGCATCTCGATGGGGACGGTGTAGTCCTTCCAATCGGGATCGAACTCGGATAGCCCGCGCCCGCGATAGTCGAATGCGTAGACGGTACGCGATCCGCTCGGATGGCGGCTCAGTGCCAACGCGAGATCATGGAAATCGCGGCCGTTGCGCGTCAGGCCTGGCAGGCACAACACGGAGCGCCGGCCGTCGGCGCCACCGGCCGCGGGATAGCAGCGCACGTGAAGCTTGAGACCATCGCGCGCGGCGAAGTAGATGTCCTCGAAGGTTCTGTCTTGGGACGTCATGGGCATTCCCACGCAAACCGGTAACCGAGTTCGCCCCACGCGCCGTCGGCAGGGCATAAATAAAGACGAAAGGCCGCGGCCGGGCGCGCTAATCCCCTGACGTTGCCGTATCCGTGCCGCCGCCCGCTCGCTTGCGCAGGGGCAGGGAGACCTCGCGCGCCCGTCTGAGATCCTCGTCGAGCCGTAAGGCCGTTTCCTCGTTGCCGAGCCGCGCTCGATAGATTTGGATGTTGGAGAGGACCTTGGCGACGTAGCGGCGCGTCTCCTCGATGGGGATGCGCTCGATCCAGTCGATGGGGTCGACACCGGATTTGCGCGGATCGCCGAACTCGTTGATCCACTCGCGCGTTCGCCCGGGCCCGGCGTTATAGCTGGAGAGCCCCAGCAGGTAAGAGCCGGAGAACTCCGCCAGGCGGTCGGCGACGTAGGCCGAAGCGATCATGGTGTTATACGAGCTGTCGGTGAGCAGGCGCTTGGTGCTGCACTTGATCCGATATTGGCGGCAGACGTGGCGCGCGGTTCCCTTCATGATCTGCAGGATCCCGCGCGCGCCCGCGCCCGATACGATGTCCGTGTTGAACTCCGTCTCCTGGCGGGCCAGCCCCAGCAGAAAGGCCGTCTCCGGCGGCGGCCGTAGTGGCTTGTAATGAGGCAGGGCATGGACGGGATAGCTGTAATAGAGCAGGTTCTGCCCGTGCGCGATCGCCGCCTTGCCGATGCGTACGCCCGTCTGTGTATCGCCGATCGCGACCGCCAAATGCGCGACCATCGCCGACCAGCCCTCGCTATTCCCGAGCCCGTGCAGGTCGCGCAGAAAGATGCGTGAGATGGCGTGGCTGAGGCCCGCCTTGTCGGCTAGGCCCACGATCTTCGCCACCTCGAGGCCGTTGAAGCGCTCAATCTCCGCTTGCGACGGCCCGTCCGGCGGCTCGATCGTGAACTTGTGCCGCCCCGGATCGAGCTTCTGGATGGCGAGCAGACCGTGAAAGGTGTCGCGCTGGCGGGCGGCCTTGCGATACTCTTCTCTGGCCTTCGCAGAATCGCCCTTCGCTTCGGCCGCGCGCCCCAGCCAGTAGTGGGACTTGGCGCGGCTCAAGGGGCCATCCGCCGTCTTGGTGTAGTCGGTGAAATGCCGTTGGGCGGCGTCGACGTCCTTGAGGTAGCGCAGGGCGATCCAGCCGGCCATGAACGACTGCTCGTTGAGTGGATTGACGCTTAAAGGTCCCGCGTCACGCACGAACTTGTAGGCAAGCTTGGGCTTGTTGTTTTTGAGCGCGAGGTAAGCGAGCTTCTGGCGTTCGCTCCACCAGTCGTCGAGATTGACAACCACTTTCGGATCGGTCGGCGCGTCCAGCATGAGTTTAGCGGCTTGCGTGAGCTGGTCCTTCCGGCGCAACCGCTGAATCTTGTGAAAGACGAGACCCCAGTCGGTGGACTTGGCGCCAGGCACTGCTTTGAGGCGGGACTTGGCGACGCGCGAGCGCAGAAAGATGGCAAGCCGCGCCCGCGCTTTCCTCTGTTCCCTCTTTGCGAGAAGCGGAATGACGCGCCTTGCAAGTGCTGCTCGATTTTTTCGGCCCCTCCGCCACCTCACGTCGTCGACCAGCAGCCGGTCGAGCCGCCATTTGTGGTCCTCTTGTGTCAACAGCGATCCGAAACGCGCAAGGAAGCCACGTTCCATATCCTTGTCGAAATCGTGCTCGCGCCAGACTTCGGAGGCGAGTGCCTTGGCTTTGGCGGTCTCGCCGTGCGCCAGATAAACCGACGCGAGGACGGCCATCCCTGCCGCGCTCTGCGGCTTGCCATCCTTGAAGTAGTCCGTGATGACGTTGGTGTTGCCGCCGCCGACGAACAGAACCTCCTCCATGCGCCGCTGCAGCAGGTTCCGGTTGGGCCAGTCGGGGTTCTGGTCCAGGAAGGTGCGAAACTCGGCGGCCGCGCCATGCCCTTGCCTGAGCCGATACCAGTCGATGAGCTTGCGGCCGAGAGGATCGCTGACGCCGGCCTTGAGATCGGCCGCTTTGGTGACATTGTCGGTGTAGAGGGCCTTGATGGCGTCGCGGATGTGGGTTGCGTCGGCTTTCGACAGCTCATAGTTGCGCACCGGAGCGACCGCCGCATCGAGGCGCTTGGCGTGGGCGGCCTCGCGAACCCGGGTATCTTCGGACTTTGCAGCCGTCGGGGCAGGAACGCCCGGCTGCGCCTCGGGTGCCGCTGTGGCCGTCCTCGTCGTAGGGGTATCGGCGGCGTGTGCGTGCGGGCGATCCTTGGTGCCGACATCCTCTGCCCAAGCCGGGGCGGCGGCGGCCACGCAAGACGCGCCTATCAAAGACCCGGTCAGCAGCCGCGCCGCACGGCAACGGCCGAGAACCCATCGGTCGATCTGCGGCTGGATCAATTAGCAGCCCTCCACACGCGGTGATTGCGACCTGGCTTGCGGGGTATAGGTCAAGGTCCTAATGTCGCGTTCGACAAGGCGTTGCGATTCCGGCAGAGCACCGACGCGCGGCAAACTATCAAGCAGGCTGGCGAGGGACAAGGCGCCGCCCCGCGATCTGACGCAAAATGCCTCCTGATGCGGCGAGAGCATGGCACCGGGGCGCTTAATCCACCTCGATCGAGACTCAACACGCTAAAAAGAGCCGCAAGCTCAAAGGGTGACGGCAGATGTTTAAAGGGTCATTCACGGCGCTGATCACGCCGTTCAAAGGGGGCCAGATCGACGAGCAGGCTTTCCGCCGCTTCGTCGAATGGCAGATCAGCGAAGGCACACACGGTCTGGTGCCGGTGGGGACAACCGGAGAAAGCCCTACGCTTTCTCACGCGGAGCACAAGCGGATTGTCGAGCTGACGGTCGAGATCGCCAATAAGCGCGTGCCCGTCATCGCCGGCGCGGGGTCCAATGCGACGAGCGAGGCGATCGATTTCACCCGCCACGCGGCGAAGGTCGGCGCAAACGCCGTCCTCGTCGTCACGCCCTACTACAACAAGCCGACACAAGAGGGCCTTTATCGGCACTTCAAGGCGATCAACGACGCGGCCGAAATCCCCATCGTCATCTACAACATTCCCGGCCGCTCGGTGATCGACATGTCGGTCGAGACCATGGCCCGTTGCTTTGCGCTGAAGAACGTCGTCGGCGTCAAGGATGCGACCGCCAACCTGGCGCGCGCGTCCCAGCAGCGCGCGGCGATGGGAGAAGCCTTCATCATGCTCTCGGGCGAGGATGCGACGGCGCTCGGCTTCATGGCCCACGGCGGTCGGGGGTGCATCTCGGTCAGCTCAAACGTTGCGCCGCGGCTCTGCGCCGATTTTCAGAACGCCTGCCTCAAGGGCGATTTCAGGACGGCGCTTGCCCTGCAGGACCGATTGATGCCGTTGCACGACGCGCTCTTTTGCGAGGCGAACCCGGGGCCGGTGAAGTACGCCGCTTCGCGGCTCGGCCTGTGCGAGCCCGACACCCGACTGCCGCTCGCTCCGATCGCGGAAGCATCCAAGAGGATCGTCGATGCCGCCCTCGCCAGGGTCGGTCTCATTGAGGCCAAGGCGGCCGAATAGGGCGTCGCGCAAGCCGGTGAGCGAGGAGGGGTCTTAGGCCATGGCGGGCAAGAAGGATGACGGCCGCCGTCTCGTTGCCGAGAACCGGCAGGCCCGCCACGAGTACTTCATCACCGACACCGTCGAGGCCGGCCTGCAATTGACGGGCACGGAGGTCAAGTCGCTGCGCAAAGGCCAGGCCAATATCGCGGAAAGCTACGCTTCCTCGGAAGAAGGCGGGCTGTGGCTGATCAACGCCTACATCCCCGAGTACCAGGGCGCGGGGCGCTTCTTCCAGCATGAGCCGCGGCGCAAGCGCCGCCTTCTGGTGCACAAGAGGGAAATCCACAAGCTAACGATCGCAACCCAGCGTCAGGGCATGACGCTCGTGCCCCTCGAGCTCTATTTCAACGCGCGCGGTATCGCCAAGCTGAAGCTCGCGCTCGCGCAAGGCAAGAAACTGCACGACAAGCGCGAAGCGGCCAAGAAACGTGACTGGGACCGCGAGAAGGCGCGCCTCATGCGCGACAAGGGGTGATGGCAATCGGCTCCGCACCGGTCGACGATGGTGCGGCTCGCCATCTCGTTCCCGGCGGCTTTCTTCCCGATTTGACGCTGCCCGCCAGTGTGGGCGAGCCCGTCAATCTGCGCAAGCGCGCGGGTGCCGCCGTTGTGTTTGTGTATCCGTGGACGGGGCGGCCGGGTCTCCCTGATCCGCCGGGCTGGGACGAGATCGTCGGGGCGCACGGGTCGACGCCTGAGACGGCGGGATTTCGCGATCACTATCAGCAGTTCCGATCGCTGGACGTGGAGGTGTTCGGGCTCAGCACCCAATCGGGGGCGCACCAGCGCGAGCTGTGCGCAAGGCTTGGGATCCCTTTTGCGATCTTGAGCGATGGCGGCTTCGCGTTTCAAACGGCGCTGCGGCTTCCCACGTTTGCGACCGGCGGCGTTTTCTACTTGAAGCGCCTGACGCTCTTTTTGCGTGATGGGCGCATAGGCCGCATATTCTATCCCGTGCATCCGCCGGAAACGCACGCGCTGGAAGTCCTCCAGTGGCTCACGCAGAGCGGGGGCCCGGCCTAGCGGACGTCCCCTTCGATGTCGTCGACAGAAAAGCCCATCTTCTCGAGGCCCTCCTCGAGATAGTCGGCAAGCAGCGGCATGCCCAAGAGATAACTGGCGGTCGTGTTGACTCGCTCACTGCGCGCCGTCTCCACCGCTTCAGCAAACTCTTCCTTCTCGAAAGTTCCGCGCCCAATCCAGGCAAGAGCCACGAGGTTCGCCTGCTCATCGTAGTTGAGGCCACCGATGAAAGCGGCCAGCTCCGCGCGTGTCGGATCGTTATTGAAGTCCTCAAGGATGGCGTTGGGATCCTCCTCAGCATCCCCCTCTTCAGGGGTATCGTTCCAGGCCCCGACCTTGGCGTCGTACTCGCGCGCCTTGATGATGACGTGGGCCACCTTTTCCGGGGCAATATCGATCGACATGGCGATCATCTTTCTCCGACATGGGACGGTGCAGAATAGTGTTTGGGTCTACCTCTCGTCAGGACTGGATCCAAATAGCATTGGCCTTTCCGACGTGGAAGGCTGCTGGCCCCTGCGTCAACGCTTGACCGGCCCGGATACCGACAACAAATCCCTCACGGCGGCGAAGACCGCTTGGAACATCTCGGCGGTGAGCCGACCTGTATTGGTGTTGTAGCGGGAGCAGTGGTAGCTGTCGAAAAGGCAGAAACGCGAAGAGACCTCGTGGCGCGCTCCGTGCGCGAAAGGAAATTGCGACTTGCGGGCTCCGACAGCGCTGAGGGTGCTGTCGTGAGCGACGCGTCCGAGCGCGAGGATTGCCCGCAGATTGGCCAGTTGCGCCATGCGCGCCTTCAGGAAGCGGCAGCAGGAAGCAATCTCCGCCGATGTTGGCTTGTTCTCAGGTGGCACGCAGCGCACCGCGTTGGTGATCATGCAGTCGGTCAGTTCCAGACCGTCGTCAACGCGCGCCTCGTAACGGCCGTGCGCGAAGCCGAAGTCCAAAAGCGTCCCATAGAGCAGCTCCCCGGCGTAATCTCCGGTGAAGGGGCGTCCCGTGCGGTTGGCTCCGTTGAGTCCCGGCGCCAGCCCGACGATGAGCAGGCGAGCGGCGGCGTCCCCGAACGAAGGCACAGCCCCATTATACCACTCGGATGCGTGGGCCTGGTTGGCCTTGCGAAAGGCAACGAGCCGCGGACAAAGCTGACAAAGCCTCGGCGGCTCCGGAAGGTCCGCGGCCGAGGTCTGCAGGCTCATGCGACCGGCGTGCTCCAGGACTGGCGGGGGGCACTCGGCCTTCTAGACGCCCTCGGGGAGGTCGTCCGTATCCTCAAAGGAGGCAGTCTCGCGCGATTCATAGCCTTGCCCTCGTGCAGGAAACGGGCGCCCGTCGCGCGCCGGCCGCGTTGCCGGATCGCGGCAGATCAGCTGCTCCATGTCGGCGAGGTCGACGAACTGGTCGCCCTGCCGGCGCAGCTCGTCGGCAACCATGGGAGGCTGCGTCTGCAAGGTCGAGACGACGCTGACCCGCTTGCCCATCTGCTGAAGCGCGGCGACGAGGCTGCGGAAATCGCCATCGCCAGAGAAAAGCACGACGTGGTCGAGAGATTCAGCCAGCCGCATGGCATCGACGGCGAGTTCGATGTCCATGTTGCCCTTCACCTTGCGCCGGCCGGAGGCATCGGTGAATTCTTTGGTCGGCTTGGTCACCATCGTGAAGCCGTTGTAATCGAGCCAGTCGATCAGCGGACGAATGGAGGAATATTCTTGGTCCTCGGCAAGTGCCGTGTAGTAGAGGGCGCGGACAAGTTGCCCTTTCTGGCGGAACAGAGCCAGCAGCCGCTTGTAGTCGATGTCGAATCCCAGGGATTTGGCGGTTGCGTAGAGATTGGCTCCGTCGATGAAGAGGGCAATCCGTTCGTTCGGATAGAAATGCATTACCTTTACCTTTCGCGCCGCAAGTGCCAATCAAGCACTAGCTTAGTAGTTCTTACAGGATCGAGCCGGCCCCGCCGATGCGACCGGACGCACATAAATGTTGCTCCTTAGCGGCCTCGACGACAAGCAAGCTATTCTACTGATTGGCAATTTTGCGACAATGTGAAGCACCAGGCAATCGCGGATGCTAGGCATAAACAGTTAAGATGCGTCATCCAAGACCGCGGTGAAATTGTTCAATCTTCTCTTGCGGGGCGAATCATATACGTCATTGACGAGTTCATGTCTAAGTGGGAGACGAACCCAACGGGGGTAAGTCTTGATTTGCCCGCTGTTTCATGCGACTAGGAGCGACGAGGCAGCGTCGGCTCGCAGGGGCTCCGGCGCCGGCCTTTGTCTCCCAAGTCAATCCGCCCGCGGCGAGAGGGGTGCTTGATAATGGCACGCGTGACAGTTGAAGACTGCGTGGACAAGGTCCCGAACCGCTTTGAGCTGGTTCTGCTGGCCGCCCATCGCGCCCGCTCTATTGCAGACGGCGGGGCGATCACCGTTCCTGTTAACGATGACAAGAACCCGGTGATCGCGCTGCGCGAAATTGCCGATTGCACCATTCCCTCAGAGGACATGCGCGAGGCGCTGATCCACTCGATCCAGAAGAACGTCGAGGTGGACGAGCCCGAGTCCGCTGCCGCGCCGCTGATGCCACCAGAGCGCCGTGCTCCGGTGTTGGGGCGTGACGACCAGTCCAGCGACACGGTCGTCGACGTGATGACGGAAGAGCAACTTCTGCGCGGCCTCGAGAGCATGACTCCGACGGAACCGTCGGCGAACGGCGGCCCCAACGGCCTGCGCGACCGTGATCGTGATCGTGATCGTGACCGCGATCGCGGGCGCTAGGCGAAGCGCTAAGGCTCGCGCAGGAGCGGGCGGCTGACGCTGACAGTGCTGAGGGCGCCGCGACATCGGCGCCCGGACAGCGTCCGCCCAAGGAGCCGGCGGACCATGATGCGGCAGTACGAGCTCGTCGAGCGAGTTCTCAATTACGATCCCAAGGCGGATGAGGCCCTCCTCAACCGGGCCTACGTCTACGCCATGAAGGCGCACGGCAACCAGAAGCGCGCCTCTGGCGACCCGTATTTTTCGCACCCTCTCGAGGTCGCGGCCATCCTCACCGACCTGAAGCTCGACGACGCCACGGTGGTGACCGCGCTCCTGCATGACGTCATCGAGGACACGCCCATCACCAGGGCGGAGATCGACCAGCTGTTCGGTTCGGAGATCGGCAGGCTGGTCGATGGCTTGACCAAGATCCGGCGTCTCGACCTGGTGTCGAAGAAGGCGGAGCAGGCGGAGAACTTTCGCAAGCTGCTCGTCGCCATTTCCAGCGACATCCGCGTGCTCCTCGTCAAACTCGCCGACCGCCTGCACAACATGCGCACGCTCGAGCACGTCAAGCCGGAGACGCGCAAGCGCATCTCGGAGGAGACACTCGACATCTATGCGCCGCTCGCAGGGCGCATGGGCATGGAGGCGATGCGCGAGGAGCTCGAGGACCACGCCTTTCGTTGGCTGCATCCGGAAGCCTATGCGGCCGTGACGGCAAAGCTCGCCGAGCTCAGAAAGTCGAATGAAGGGCTCGTCGAGGAAATTCGCGCCGCACTTGCCGCCAAGGTCACCGAGGTCGGCATCGAGGCGGAGGTCTCCGGCCGCGAAAAGAAGGCCTATGCCATCTGGCGCAAGATGGCCAACAAGCAGATCAGTCTGGAGCAGCTCTCCGATATCTACGCGTTTCGCGTCATCGTCGGCTCGATCGACGATTGCTATCGCGTCCTCGGCGTGGCGCACACAACCTGGCGGACGGTGCCCGGACGCTTCAAGGACTATGTCTCCACGCCCAAGCAGAACAACTACCAGTCGATCCACACCACGGTCGTCGGCCCGCGCCACCAGCGCGTGGAGCTGCAGATCCGCACGCGCGCCATGCACGACATCGCCGAGTACGGCGTCGCCGCGCACGCGCTCTACAAGGATGCCATCCTTATGAATGGCCAGGCGGGCGTCAAGACAACGGGCGCGTTGCAAAAAGACAGCGGGCCCTATGTCTGGCTGCGCCGACTCGTCGAGACGTTGCTCGAGGGGTCGAACCCGGAGGAGTTCCTCGAGCACACCAAACTTGAGCTGTTCCAGGACCAGGTCTTTTGCTTCAGCCCCAAGGGCCGGCTCATTGCGCTGCCGCGCGGGGCAACACCGCTGGATTTCGCCTACGCCGTGCACACCGACATCGGCAACGCCGCCGTCGGCGCCTTCGTGAACGGGCGCCACGTGCCGATCGATACCCAATTGCGCAATGGCGACGAGGTGGAGATCGAGACCGCGAAGAACCACACCCCGCCTGCCGCCTGGGAGAATTTGGTCGTGACGGGGCGCGCCCGCTCGGCCATCCGTAGAGCGGCGCGCGACGCGGTGCGCAAGCAATATCGCGGGCTGGGGCGCCGGCTTCTCGCTGCGCGCTTCGAGCAGGTGGGCGAGGAGCTCGACGACGAGACGCTCAAGAAGGCGCTACCGCGGCTGGGGCAAAAGTCGCTGGAGGACGCGTTAACGGCCGTCGGGCGCAACGAGCTGGCAATCGACGACGTCCTGCGCGCTGTCGTGCCGGATGCGGCCGAACGCCAGCCGGTGAAGACGTCTTACCGCCGGACGCGCCGGTTCGGCCGCGCGCGTGGCCAGGACGGTTGGTTCAACATCGATCGGGTGATGAGCCTCAAATTCCGCACCGATCACGAGGCGAAGGGCACGGGAGGACTTGCCATTCGCGGGGTGAAGGATGACCTGCCGGTGAGCTTCGAACCGGGGGGCGCAGTGCCCGGCGACCGCATCGTCGGCGTGCTGATCCCGGGGGAAGGCATCCGCATCTTCCAGATTCATTCGCCGCGCCTAAGGGAGTTTGAGCACGAGGGCTGGATCGACGTCACCTGGGACATCGACCCGGACACGCCCCAGCGCTTTCCCGCCCGCATCAGCGTGACCGCGCTCAACGAGCCGGGGACCCTTGCCCAAATCGCCAAGGTGATCGGCGAGGCTGGCGGGAACATCGATAATGTGCGCATGGTGGGCCGCGCCTCGGATTTCACCGAAATGCGCATCGAGCTTGAGGTGCTCGACCTGGTGCACCTAAACCACATCATTGCGGGACTTCGCGAGAAAGCGGTGGTCAATAAGGTTGAGCGGGTGTTCGATTGATAGGAAAATCGGCCATAAGTCGGCGACGGGGCGATTGAGGTTTTGAGCGATGTGGCTTGGTCGTCGTGATCGTTTGCTTCCCCGTCGGAGCCGTGCCGCTCCGAGCCTGTCGCGCAAATGGAGAGCCGGTCTGCACCTTGCGGTGCGCCGGCTTTCGAGCCTCAGGGCCAGCCCCCACGAGATCGCGCTCGGCTGCGCCGCCGGCGCGTTCGCCTCGATCACGCCTCTGCTCGGCGTGCAGACGCTTTTGGCTGTCGCCGTTGCCCTCCTGCTGCGTGCCAGCATCCCGGCCGCCATCATCGGCACCTTCGTCGGCAATCCCTTGAGCTGGCCCTTCATCTGGGCCTCGACCTACGCCATGGGACTGAAGATCATGGGGATCGAGGGCGTCCTCGATCCGAGCACGTTTGAGCGCAACATGCTGCTCTTATGGGGCGCGCTGATCGAGCGCTCGCCGCAGCTGCTCGATACCACGGCGGCTCTGCTGTGGCCGTTGCTGTTGCCCATGCTGGCCGGCAGCCTGCCGATCGGGCTGCTCACCGCCGCGATTGTCTACTATATTTCCAGGAACGTCGTCCGCGCGTGGCGGGTCCGTCGTATGACCCGGACATCCGCCGCGGCGGAATGAAGCTTTGATGGTCGTTTTCCTGGCATGCCCAAGTTTCTGAAGCCTCCCTATCTCCGTCTCGGCGTGAACATCGATCACGTCGCCACCATCCGCAATGCCCGCGGCGGACCCCATCCCGATCCCGTGCGCGCGGCCCATTTGGCGATCGAGGCCGGGGCCGACGGCATCACGGCACACTTGCGCGAGGATCGGCGCCACATTTCGGATCATGACATTGCGCGCCTGAAAGGCGAATTGAGCCGGCCCCTCAATTTGGAGATGGCGGCAACCGAGGAGATGCTCGACATCGCGCTCCGCCACGGGCCGAACGCCTGCTGCCTCGTGCCCGAGCGGCGTGAAGAGCGCACAACCGAAGGCGGTCTCGACGTTGCCGCCGGCGGCGACCAGCTCGCGCGAATCGTCGGCGATCTAAAGGCGGCCGGCATCCGGGTCTCGCTGTTCATCGAGCCCGATGCAGCGACCATCGAAGCCGCGGCACGAACCGGGGCCGACATCGTCGAGCTTCACACCGGCGCCTACTGCGAACGGGCGCTGCAAGACGACGCTGGCGGCATGTCAAGCGAGCTCGACCGTCTTGCGCACGCGGCGCGCATTGCCGCGGCCGCCGGTCTCGAAACGCACGCCGGGCACGGGCTCACTTTCAACACGGTGGCCGGCGTCGCGCGCCTGCCGGAGATCGTCGAGCTCAATATCGGCCATTTTCTCGTCGGCGAGGCGATCTTTGGCGGTCTGTCGAGCGCCGTGAAGCGTATGCGCGCTTTGATGGATGAGGCGCGCAAGGAGGCCGAGCCGGCGCGCGAGCGCGTGAGGCCGGCGTGATTTTGGGGTTAGGCAACGACATCATCGACATCCGCCGCATTGAGAGGACGCTCGAACGCTACGGGGAGCGGTTCCTTTTGCGTGTCTTCACCGAGGTTGAGCGACAGAAATCGGAGGATCGGGCGCAGCGGGCCGCCTCTTATGCAAAGCGCTTTGCCGCCAAGGAGGCCTGTGCCAAGGCGCTGGGAACCGGATTGCGCCGCGGCGTCTACTGGCGCGACATGGGTGTGATCAATTTGCCTTCCGGTCGCCCAACCATCCGTCTAACAGGCGGTGCGGCCCTGCAGCTTGCCGACATCACGCCGGAGGGCTTTGAGGCGCGCATCGATCTGACCTTGACTGACGATTTTCCCCTTGCCTCGGCGATTGTAATCATTTCGGGACTGCCCGATAAGAGCGACCGGCGCTAAAGCCCGTTCGGTGCTCTGCGACATGATGGCAGGTGAATTGCACGCCGACGACAAAATGGCTATAGCGGCCCGTGGCGCAGCAGGGCAAGCGTGCATCGGAGTGTTGGGATGGCGGTATCTGCAAATACAAGAAAGAGCGGCTGGCTCGAGACGGTCACCATCGTTATCGAGGCGCTGGCCATCGCCATGGTGGTGCGCACCTTCCTCTATCAGCCCTTCAATATTCCCTCGGGTTCGATGAAGGAGACGCTGCTGATCGGCGATTATCTGTTCGTCTCCAAGCTCTCCTATGGCTACAGCCGCTTCTCGTTCTACAATTTGGTTCCGTTCTCGGGCCGCCTGTTTCCCGCCGAGCCCAGGCGTGGCGACGTCGTCGTCTTCAAGCTGCCGCGCGACAACTCCACCGACTACATCAAAAGGGTGATCGGACTGCCGGAGGATGTGATTTCCGTGCACGGCGGCGTCGTCTATATCAACGGCAAGGAAGTGCCCCGGCGCCGCATTGGCAATTTTGTGACCCAAGAGGGCGACGGGCCACCGCATCCCATCCCCGCCTATGAAGAGACGCTGCCGAACGGAAAAAAATACACCGTGCTCGATTCCGAGCAGAACGGTCAATTCGACGACGTCGGCCCCTACAAGGTGCCGAAAGGGCACTACTTCATGATGGGCGACAACCGCGACAACTCCACCGACAGCCGCGCCTCATGGGGCGTCGGTTACGTGCCGTTCGACAATCTGATCGGGCGGGCGGAGATTATTTTCTTCTCCGCCGCCGTCGACGAGCCGGGCGCCTTCCGCTGGTGGAGCCCGTGGAGGTGGCCTTTCGATATTCGCTGGAATCGCTTCTTCAAGCTGGTGCGCTAGCGCGCGTGTGCGCGTTGCAGCGCTCGTTCACAAACCTCTCCGCGCGTCGCGGGGATGCGCTAATCTTGTCGCCTCATGCTGCGCGCACGCAAATTCAAGGATCTCGAGAAGAGCTTGGGCCATCGCTTCAAGAACCAGCAGTTCTTGGAGATGGCGCTCACGCATGCAAGCATGCGCGGGGGCAAGGCAAAACACAGTGACAATGAGCGCCTGGAGTTCATCGGCGATCGCGTTTTGGGCCTTGCCATCGCCGATCTGTTGATCGAGCAGTTCCCTGTGGCGAGCGAGGGGGAGCTGGCGCGCCGCTACAATCGGCTTGTGCGCGGGGAGACATGCGCCAAGGTTGCGCGCGCGCTTGGGCTGGGGCCACACCTCATCCTATCGGACAGCGAGGCCGGCAGCGGCGGCCGTACCAAGAGCACGATCCTCGCCGACGCCATGGAGGCGCTGTTGGGTGCCATCTTCCTCGACGCCAGCTTCGATACCGCGAGCGCGGCCGTGCGCCGCCTGTGGGCGAGGCCATCGCAGGAGCTGCCAACATCGGCCCGCCCCGACGCCAAATCGGCTCTGCAGGAATGGGCGCAGGGGCAGGGTCTGGCGCTGCCGCAATACGTCGAGGTTGCGCGCAAGGGGCCCGACCATGCCCCGCGCTTCACCTCCGAGGTGCGCATCACCGGGAAGCCGCCCGCACGCGGCGAAGGGGCCTCCAAGCGTGCCGCCGAGCAGGCCGCGGCCCGGGCCTTGCTCGAGCGCGAGGGCGTGCGCGGAGCCGCCGTCCATGAATGAGCCAAATGCAGACCGGCAGCACTGCGGTTTCATCGCCGTTGTCGGCGCGCCCAACGCCGGCAAGTCGACGCTGGTCAACAGGCTCGTCGGCGCCAAGGTGTCGATCGTCTCGCACAAGGTGCAGACGACGCGGGTGCCGGTGCGCGGGATCGCCACCAGCGGCGAAAGCCAGCTTGTGTTCATCGATACGCCGGGGCTGTTCACCCCGCGCCGGCGCCTCGATCAGGCGATGGTCGAGGCGGCCTGGGGCGGCGCCAGGGATGCCGACCTCGTGGTTCTGGTCGTCGACGCGGCAAAGGGCCTCGATGAGGAGCTGGAGCGCATCCTCGACAGGCTGAAGGACGCACGCGTGCCGGTGCTGGCGGTCCTCAACAAGATCGACCGCGTCGCGGCAAAAGAGAAGCTGCTCGCGCTTGTCGATGAGCTTAAGCGGCGCGCACCCTTCGCGGCCGTGTTCATGATCTCGGCGCAGTCGGGCGACGGCGTCGGCGACCTGGAACGCTATCTGGCGGCGCACGTGCCGCCGGGGCCGTGGCACTACCCGGCCGAGGATCTCTCCGATGCGCCGCTGCGGCTGTTGGCCGCCGAGATCACACGCGAGAAGATCTACAATCGGCTGCACGACGAGCTGCCCTACGCGGCAACCGTCGAGACCACCGCATGGCAGGAGCGCAAGGACGGATCGGTGCGCATCGAGCAGACGATATACGTGGCCCGTGCCGGACAGAAGGCGATTATGCTCGGCAAGAACGGCCAGACGATCAAAGAGATCTCGACCCAGGCCCGCATCGAGCTCGGCCAAATCCTGGAGCGGCCCGTGCACCTTTTCCTCTTCGTCAAGGTGCGCGCGGGCTGGCAGGACGATCCCGAGCGCTACCGCGAGATGGGCCTGGAACGTCCGAAGAGGGAGCCTCCCAAGAAATGACGCTGCGGACCATCGATGCAATGGTCGGATGAAGGCGTGATCCTGTCGGTGAAGCCGCACGGCGAGACGGCGGCGATCGCCGAGATCTTCACCCGCGCGCATGGGCGCCATCTGGGGCTCGTGCATGGCGGGCGCTCGCGCCGGCTGCGCCCTGTCCTGCAGACGGGCAACCACGTCGACGCCGTGTGGAAGGCGCGCCTTGCCGAGCATCTGGGCCAGGTCGGCGTTGAGTTGCGCAAGGGTTATGCCGCACAGGCGATGGAGCATCCCTTGGCGCTCGCCGGCCTGTCGTCGCTGTGCACGCTCGCCCGCCTGCTGCCCGAGCGCGATCCGCACCCGAGCCTGTTCGAGGTCACGCTGTTCGTGCTGGGCTACCTCGACGAGCCGGACGTGTGGCCGGCGCTGATGGTGCGCTGGGAGTTCGCCCTTCTCGACGAGCTCGGCTTCGGCCTCGATCTCGCCACGTGCGCGGCAACCGGCGCCAAGGAGGGGCTGATCTACGTGTCGCCCAAGTCGGGGCGCGCGGTGTCCGGCGCCGCCGGCGAGCCCTACAAGGAGCGGCTGTTGCCGCTGCCGGCCTTCCTTCGCAAGGGGCCGCCGGGAGGCGGACGCCAGCCAAGCGCAACGGATGGGGATGTTGCCGCCGGATTGGCGCTGACCGGGCATTTCCTTAAGACGCGCGTGCTGATCCCGCGCGATTTAGCGATGCCGGAGGCGCGCGCGCGCTTGGAAGATCTGATCACGCGCCGTGCCGCTGCGGGGCCGCGCTGAGCCGGTCGCGCTGGACGTGCGTGCCGCCGTAACACGGCGTTAGGGATCGGAGTGAAGGATGGCCCGGAGCCCGAGAGGGCTCGCCAACAACCCCAAGGAGGCCCCGATGGGCAGCAAGAATGTGATGGCCGTGCGCCAGGCGGCAGACCAGTTCTATCAGGCGTTGAACGCCATGTTCACGGGCGATATCGCGCCCATGAAAGCCGTTTGGTCGCACGCCGACGACGTCGCCTACATGGGCCCCGGCGGCAGCATCAAAATCGGCTGGAGCAAGATCTGGAAGGACTGGGAGAGCCAGGCCGCGCGCAAGCTCGGCGGCAAGGTGACCGCCAAGGACGTGCACTTCGTCGTTGGCGACGACATCGCGGTGATGTACGCCCGGGAGAGCGGCGCGAACACCAACATCGGCGGCAAGCGCGAGAAGGTCGACATCCGCGCAACCAACCTGTTCCGCAAGGAGGGCGGGGCCTGGAAAATGATCGGCCACCACACCGATCTCCTGGCCGGCATCAAGGGCTGAGAAGGCCGCGGGCGAGGTCCGGCGGCCGGGGCGGCTCACTTGGGCCGCGCTCGCCCGCCTACCTCGACCCGCACCCTGCCGTGGCCATCGGCTTTTAGCGTATAGACTTGCCCGGCGCGCACCTTGTAGCGCGCGTGCGCTCCACGTGCGCTGCCCGTCTCAAAGGAGATCGTGCCCGGAAAGCAGGCGCCGAGGGTGACGACGTAGCGCGGCTCGACCACGCCGGTCTCGTCTCCAAACTCATAACCGATAGACTTCTTTGTCGTGTTGGCGACGTCGAACCTGTACTGTTCCGAGTGGGGGCGTCCGAAGAGCTGCACGGCGACATAGCGTGTGTTGTTGTTGTCAGGTGCGCGGGCGACGGCCACACCGATCTCGGAAAGGTAGGGCATCAGCAGATTCCTGCGGTGCCCGGGCGAGTCCTTCCAGCCCTTGAGGGTCCGCTTGGCGTACTCGGGGGCGGTGAAGCCGCGGCTGTCGTAGAGGACGGCGAGGTTTTCCGCGATCTGGCAATATTGGTAGCCGGCCTTGCGCGCGCGCTCGGCGGGCGTCGTGCCGTTTGCCGTGTGCGACAGCTCCTTGCGCGCGGTGAGTGCCTTGGCGTAGGCGCGGGCGGCCGCGGCCAGTTGCGGGTTCGGTTTCAGCGCCGAGAGATTGTGCTTTTCGCGAAATGCGTTCGTCGACGCGATGATGATCGTCTCGGCAGCCGGTATATCGAGTGCGGTTGGCATGGGGATATATAGCCGCCGATCTGCGGCGCCACAGTGGCCCTCACTGATCCTTGCTCGTCTCGACGTGGAATTTGTGCAGAACGCGGTGGAAGATCGGGGCCAGCACGAAGCCCGTCGCGATGATGATGATGAGCCCGGACAGAATGGCGTAGGTGCCGGCGAACAGCTTGCCCGACGTGGTCTTGAGCTCGACCGCCGGTCCCATTCCCGACAGGATCATAGCCGCGTTGAGATAGGCGTCCGTAAGCGACAGGCCCTCGAAGCCGGCGTAGCCCGCGATCCCCACGGCGAGACCGCAGCCGATGAGGGCAAACCACAGACCGATGGCACGCGCCATGCGGCGCGCAAAGAGCCGGCCCGAGACGACCTTGTCGCGGCGCTGCTCGAAGGATGTGAGACTCAGCCTGATGTCGGGCATCCCGCATGGAGAACAACGCATTCTACCGTCCCCAACACGGGGCGATCAATGTCCCGCACTGCAGCGAGGTCGGCTGCGCCGATGCGGCGGGGCGTTGCAGAACGGGAAACGGCGGCCGTTCGTTCCTTGGCACCATTCCAATTTGCGGCCCGGAGCCTTGTTTCGGATTCCTCGCGCATGTGCCTATACTGCTTGGCGACCAGGGGGGTGTTACAACTCAACGAAACCGGGGCAGGACCATGAGCCGAGCCTTCGTCAAAGAGCAGGAAGATGCGAGCGTCGAGGAGCTGCCCGACCGGCTGATCTCCGAGCACGCCAACCTTGTGACGCCTGAGGGGCTCAAGCAGATCGAGGCCGCGGTAAATGACCTGACGGCGGAGCACGCGGCGGCTCAGGCGGAGGAGAACCGCGAGCGCATCGCGGCGACGGCGCGCGATCTGCGCTACTGGACTGCGCGGCTGCAAAGCGCGGAGGTGGTGACGCCGCCGGTCGATCCCGGCCACGTGCATTTCGGCTCCACCGTGACGATCGCCCGCGCCGACGGACGGCGCCAGACGTTTCGCATCGTCGGCGAGGACGAGGCCGATCCGGCGAAGGGCACGATTCCCTACGTGGCACCGCTTGCGCGTGCGCTGTCGGGCAAGGCCGTGGGGGATACGGTGCGCGTGGGCGAGGGCGAGGTCGAGGTGCTCAAGGTGGAGTGAGGACACGCCCCACTTGCGCCGTTGCGCTCGCGACCCACATAGAGGTCTCAAGGTCGAGTAAAGGAACGTCGCGATGCTTTCTTCGATCGGCAAAGCTTTTCTGATTGCGACGGCAATGGCCGTCGCGGCAAGTGCGGCAAGTGCGGGCGGCTATGGGGAATACAGGGAAACGCGCGCCGAGGTTCGCGATGCCCCCGTCAAGGACTGCACGCGCATCAACGGTCGCGTCGGCTACTACGGCAATCCCTGGTGCACGCGGGCCGAGCAGGCGCGCTGGGACCGCTGGAGTGCGCGGCGGCGGTGGACCCGGTAAGAGCTGGCTAGCTCCCCTGGCCGATGGGGAAGCTTTGCTGCCATGAGGCGCCGTCGCTGTCGCTGACCTCAACGTGCATCTTATCCGCGCCATTGACGCGATAATCGAAATCAATCGCCGGATCCTGCGACAGCGCAATCGACCCCTTCATGGCAAACACGCGCTCGTCCCCCTGGCGCACCTTCAAATCGGTGATGATGCGCAGCGGCACATAAAGCAGGGTCAGCTGGTCGAGCACCATGCCGGTGTGGTTGGGGTGGCTGATGGTCAGCTTCGCCTGCGGAGCGATCTCAGTCAGCGCGCCGGATTTCTGCGCCTGGGTCAGCGTCATCCTGCCCATGTTGGCCGCGATCAGCTGAGGGGTGCCGTTGGGCGGTGCGGCGCAGGCGCCCTGGCCGCCGGCGAACTTGACGAAGCGCTGTGCCATGTAGAGCTGCCCGTCGCTCGCCTCGACGATGGCGCGCACTTGCGTCGCCGCATTGAGGCGCAGGTTGGTTGCGAGCTTGAGGGCGTCGCGCTTGGGCCCGAAATCGAATACGGCGGCGACCGGGGAGGGGTTCTCATCGACGATCAGGGTGAGGCTGCGGATGGTGCGCCCGTCGGCAAACGCCGCCGCGACCGCGACCGGGACGGCGCGCTGGTCCGTGGGGCGTATCGGCGCGGACAACCGGACCAAGCCGCCGGCTTGGTGGACGGCGCGGCCGTAAAAGACGTTGGCGCGGATGTCGTCCCAGGCCGAGCCCGCGTAGGCGCCGCTGAGCGTGATGAGCGCGCCGAGCACACCGAGAGCGATCGTCTGTAATGAGCGGCGCATGGTGCGTGTCCCCCTGGTCGCAAGTATCGTTACAAAGTATCGCCCACGCTCAGTGGGCGGGGCATTATGCCCTAGGTTCGGGGCTCCTCACAACGGGAAGCTACGCGCGGCCGCAAAAGAAAAGCGGCGGGCCGGGGAGCCCGCCGCGCAGTCAGCTGAGATACTCATACGAGATCAGTTGTCGAGGAACGAGCGCACCCTCGGGTCAAGCCCGAGGGGTAAAGGCTTAGTTGTCCAAGAACGAGCGTAGTTTTCTAGACCGCGACGGGTGCTTGAGCTTGCGCAGAGCCTTGGCCTCGATCTGGCGGATGCGCTCGCGCGTCACAGAGAACTGCTGGCCGACCTCCTCAAGCGTATGGTCGGTGTTCATGCCGATGCCGAAGCGCATGCGCAAGACGCGCTCCTCGCGCGGGGTCAGCGAGGCGAGCACGCGCGTCGTCGTCTCGCGCAGGTTCGACTGGATGGCGGCGTCGATGGGGAGCACCGCGTTGCGGTCCTCGATGAAATCGCCGAGGTGGGAATCCTCCTCATCCCCGATCGGCGTCTCGAGGCTGATCGGCTCCTTGGCGATCTTGAGGACCTTGCGCACCTTCTCCAAGGGCATGGCGAGCTTTTCAGCCAGCTCCTCGGGCGTCGGCTCGCGGCCGATCTCGTGCAGCATCTGGCGGGAAGTGCGCACGATCTTGTTGATCGTCTCGATCATGTGCACGGGGATGCGGATCGTGCGCGCCTGGTCGGCGATCGAGCGGGTGATCGCCTGGCGAATCCACCAGGTCGCGTAGGTTGAGAACTTGTAGCCGCGGCGGTACTCGAACTTGTCGACCGCCTTCATGAGCCCGATGTTGCCTTCCTGAATGAGGTCGAGGAACTGCAGACCGCGGTTGGTGTACTTTTTCGCAATCGAGATGACGAGGCGCAGGTTCGCCTCCACCATTTCTTTCTTGGCTTGCCGCGCCTCGCGCTCGCCCTTCTGCACTGCCTTGACGATGCGGCGGAACTCCAGGATCTCCAGGCCCGTCTCGGAGGCGAGCGTGTGGATCTCCATGCGCAGGTTTTCGATCTGCTTCTTCTCGTGCTTGATGAACTGGCCCCACTTGCGCGTGAGGGCACCGACGCGGTCGAGCCAAGTCTGGTCGAGCTCGTTGCCGAAGTACTCGTCGATGAAGGCCTGACGCGGGACGCCGTAGGACTCCGCCAGCCGCATCAACCGGCCCTCGAGCCCGACGAGCTTCTTGTTGATGCCGTAAAGCTGGTCGACGAGGCTCTCGATGCGGTTGTTGTTGAGCGACAAACTCTTGACCGCGGCGACGATCTCGTCGCGGTGCTTGTCGTAGGCTTTCTGCTGCTGGCGCGAGCCGGTCTCCCCGGCGACCTGCTGCTCCAGCTTCTTGTCCTGCTGGCGGCGCAGCTTCTTGTAGGTGCCGGCGATGTTGTCGAAGGTCTCGAGCACCTTGGGCTTGAGCTCGGCCTCCATGGCCGCCAGCGACAGTGCGTTCTCGTAATCGTCCTCATCGTCCATCTCGCCTTCGGCCGGCGTCTCGCCCTCGGCGGTCTCCGGCTGCGGCGCGGGCTCGCCCGGCAGGGCCGGGGGCGGGACCTTGGCCTCGGGTCCCTCGTAGGTCGCCTCAAGATCGATGATGTCGCGCAGCAGAATCTTGCCTTCGTTGAGCTCGTCGCGCCAGATGATGATGGCCTGGAAGGTCAGCGGGCTCTCGCACAGACCGGCGATCATCGCCTCGCGGCCGGCCTCGATGCGCTTGGCGATGGCGATCTCGCCCTCGCGTGACAACAGCTCCACCGACCCCATCTCGCGCAAATACATGCGCACGGGATCGTCGGTGCGCTCGGCGGGCTCCGACCGCGTCGCCGTCGTGGCGGGTACGGCCTGGGTGGTGATCGCGCGGCTGCCCTCCTCCTCCTCCGGCTCCTCCGCCTCCTCGTGGGCCTCCTCGCTCTCCTCGGTCTCGACGACGTTGATGCCCATGTCGGAAAGCATGGCCATGGTGTCCTCGATTTGCTCGGACGAGACCTCCTCGGACGGCAACACCGAGTTGAGCTCGTCGTAGGTCACGTAGCCGCGTGCCTTTGCGGTCTTCAGAAGCTTTTTGACCGACTGATCGGAAAGATCGAGAAGTGGGCTGTCGCGCTCTTGGGTCTCTGTGCCGGCGCCGGCTTGATCCTCGGCCTTTGCAGCGGGCGCAGCCTTACGCGATCCCGACTGGACCGATTTCTGCGCGGCTTTCGATTTCAGGGCCATCGTTTTCAAGGCTCTTATCCCGCTCTATCAGCGTCCAAAGAATATGCGGCAATCCGTCGCAGGGAGGCGTCTCTCCCGGCAAAGCACTGGCAGCGCACGCTCAACTCCGGCCGTATGGCGTCCCACCTCGCAACCCCCATTCCGCGGAGCCTCTCCGCCCCGCACCAAGCAAGCGGCGCGCCAAACTCATTCGCTTGGCTCTGCGAAAGGGGGCGACTGGCTTGAACGTGCAAGCAGGCCCTGGATCTCGCAGATGCGCGCCAGCGCGTCCTCGGTGCCGTCCTGGTGATAAGCCTGGACGGCAGCGTCGAGCGACTTCTGCAAGCCGACCTGCCTCTCATGCAGCGCGAGGGCGTGGCGCCAGCCAACTTCCACCTCGGCCTGCGGGGCATCGGGCTCTGCGAAACGATCGCTTCTATGCGTAACCGAGCGCTCCACAAGGTCCATGACCTTGCCGAGGCCCGATACGCTCAATTGGGTGCGCAGGCGTGAGCTGTCAAGCCCATTTTCGAGAGCATGGTGCATCAAAATCGCATCGCGCAGCTTAGCGACCGGGGCTGCGCTGAGCGGCAGTGCGGCGATCTCCTCGGCATGCCCCTCAATCAGCCAGGGATGGTTCAATACGGTCTTGATCAGCAGCGCCTCGCGCGCCGGCGCCAGCTCGGAGCGCTGGCTGAGCTCGGGGCTGGCGGCAGCGGGCCTCTGGGGCAGGACAGCGGGACGGGAGCCGAGGCGGGCGCGCTCGCGCACGCGCCAATCAGGCGTAACGTTATTACGGCGCGTGCCGGCGGGTCCGGTGCGCCGCGTGCCTTGCCCGCGCGCAATCTCGCGCACGATCGTGCGGTTGAGCGTCCATAGGGTCTCGCGCAGCTCGCGCTCATAGTGACCCCGCACGGAGGCATCGCCGATGCGGGCGACCATTGTGCGCAGGCGTGCTTCGAAGGCGGCACGCCGCTCGGGCGTCGACAGGTCGTGGCCCTCCTCCTCGCGCTCCCACAGCACGTCGAACAGCGCGCGCGTCCTTTCCAGCTCGGCGGCGAAGGATTGCGCCCCCTTCTGGCGGACGAGGTCGTCTGGGTCGAGACCGCCGGGCAGGAACGCAAAGCGCAAACTGTAGCCCGGCTTGATGAGCGGCAGCACGGTCTCGACCGCGCGGAACGCCGCCTTGCGGCCGGCGTCGTCGCCGTCGAAGCACAGGATCGGCTCGGGCGCGAGGCGCCACAGAAGCTTGACCTGATCCTCGGTGAGGGCGGTGCCAAGCGGCGCCACCGTCTCGCCCAATCCCGCCTCATGCAGCGCGATCACGTCCATGTAGCCTTCGACGGCAATAACGCGGCCCTTGTCGTGCGCGGGGCCGCGGGCCTTGGCGGCGTTGAACAGCACGTGGCCCTTGTGGAACAGCGGGGTGTCGGGCGAGTTCAGGTATTTGGCCGGCTGCTCGGGATCAAGCGCGCGTCCGCCGAAGGCGATGACGCGATCCTTCAAGTCGGTGATGGGAAAGATGATGCGGTGACGGAAGCGGTCATAGGCGACGGGGATGTCCGCGCCTGCGATCAGCATGCCCGATGCGGTCATCTCCTCAGGTGTGAACCCCGCCTTGGCGAGGTGCTGCCTTAAGGCCGACTTGTCGTTCGGCGCATAGCCGATGCGGAAGGCCGCGATCGTCTCGCGCGCAAGCCCGCGCGTTTCTAGATAGCGGCGCGCCTCCGCCCCCTGACCACTCAAAAGGCTCGTCTGGAAGAATTCAGCCGACCGCTCCATCAGCCGGTAGAGCCGGTCGCGCTCGTCCTCGCGCGCCTCGTCTCTGGGGGTCATCTTCGGCATCGGCACGCCGGCCTCGCCGGCTAAGCGCTCGACCGCCTCGGGGAACGCGAGCCCCTCGGTCTTCATCAGAAACGTGAAGATGTCGCCATGCTCGCCGGAGGCGAAGCAGTGGTAGAAGCCCTTCTGGTCGTTGACGGTGAACGAGGGCGTCTTCTCTGTCTTGAACGGCGACAGGCCCTTAAATTCGCGCCCCGCACGCTTGAGCGCCACCTTGCGCGCCACCACCTGGCTGACCGACAGCCGGGCGCGGATCTCGTCAAGGAAATGCGGGGGGTAGCGCATGGGGCTCTCGGGAACGAATCGGGCCTATGCATCTATTTGCCCTGATTCGCGACTGAGCGGCCGCGGCGCAAGACCGCTGTCCCCCTTTTGAACAGGCTCAGGAATCGGCAACACCCAGCCGTTAAGCTGCTCTGACGTCGTGAGATTCGGCTCTACGAGGCCGCTTTGCAGATCGATCCCTCATTGGTCCTCTACCTCTCCCGCCACGGCGAGACCGTCTACAACCGGGAAAACCGCTTTTGCGGCCAATCGGACTCTCCGCTGACCCCCAACGGCATCGAGGAGGCCCACCGCAACGGAGCGGCCCTGCGTGCCAAAGTTGGGCCCGGTGCGGGGCTCCGCATCGTCTCCAGCCCGCTGGCGCGGGCGCTGGAGACGGCCGGCATCCTCCGCGCCGAGCTTGGCTGCGCCGCCCACCCCATCGAGACGGACGCGCGCCTGCGCGAAATCGCCTTCGGCGCTTGGGAGGGCCTGACCGTCGCCGAGATCAAGGGCCGCTACGTCGGCGAGTGGCAGCGGCGGTGCGCTGACAAGTGGGCGTACGCCGCGCCCGGCGGCGAAAGCTACGCAATGGTCGCGCGCCGCGTGGGTGCGTGGCTCAGCCAGGCACACGGGACGATGCTGGTGGTCACGCACGGGGCGGTCGACCGGATCGTGCGCGGGCTTTATGCCGGCATGGCGCCCGAGGAAATCTGCGCGCTGCCCGAGCCGCAGGACGAGCTGTTTCGATTGCAGGGCGGCGCCATCACCGTGCTTTAATGCGGGATCAAGGCAGGCGGGCTGCTGGCCGCATTTGTCATCCTCGGACTTGCTCCGAGGATCCAGTGTGCAGATTGCGCCGGCATGGGAGAGGCGAGCGAGCGATCGTCCAAATTCTGCGCCGTTGAGCCGGCGGAACAGTGTGTCCTCGGGACAAGCCAAAGGCTGACACTTATTTGGGGCTGAGCAGCTCCTTGACCAGCGCACTCGCCTTGCCGAAGTCCATCTGCCCCGCATACTTGGATTTGAGCCCCCCCATCACCTTGCCCATGTCCTTCGGGCTTTCCGCGCCGGTCTCCTTGATCACCGCAGCAATCGCTTTCTTCACCTCGGCCTCGCTCATCTGCTTGGGCAGATAGGCCTCGATGACCGTGATCTCGGCCGCTTCCTTGTCGACGAGGTCCTGGCGGCCGCCCGCCTGGAACTGCTCGATGGAGTCGCGGCGCTGCTTGATCATCTTGGCGAGCACGCCGAGGATGTCGGCATCCGAGATTTTGTCTTTTCCTGAGGGGCGCGCCTCGATGTCGGCCGACTTGATGGCGGCGTTGATCAGGCGCAGCGTGCCGACGCGGTCCTTGTTGCCCGCCTTCATCGCCTCCTTGAGATCGGCGTTGATCTTCTCGCGCATGGTGCCTCCTTAGCCCGGGCTCGCGGTTTTGGCCCGGCCAAATGTGGAACGCAAGACGGCCGCTCGCCACAAATGGGACTTATGAGAGGATCCTTGGCGCGCAGTGCGCGCCTAATATGGATCTCGGCGCCGGCGTAGCCCGTTCGCTGTCTGTCCAACCTGGCAAACGGAGTGTGCTCATGACAGCGGTTTTCAAGTCCATCCTTGCGGTCATCGTCGTGGTCGCGGCCCTTGTCATCTACGTGGTGGTGGAGGTCGTCGTCGCCATGGTCGCCTACATGTACCTGGCGCTCAATCACGTCGAGACGTTCGGGCATCTCATCAGCTTCTCGCGCGACGTGTTGAACCTCTTCGCCAACCAGTTGGAGCAGTGGTCGCCGGAGCTCGCCACCCAGGCGTATACGACGCTGCTCGGCGAGCTCGGTCCTAAGTCGATCCTGCTGCTCCTGATCGGACTTTTCGTCAGCGCGCTCGGCCGGCTCGCCACCTGGAGCGCGCGGCGATGGTTCTATGGCGGCCGCTCCGGCTACCATGCCTGATCGCCGCCAGCGCGGGCCTAGTGGCGGATCGGCAGAAGCGGTCTTTGCTCCGCGCTTTGATAGCGCTGGGTCGCCAAAATCCGCCAGTCGCCCATAGGATCGTCCTGCTCGGTTGCGAGCGCGCGCCCGATTTCGTCAACGATCCTTTCGGCGATCGGCACGCGGTAGTGCAGAGAATCCCAATAGTTCTCGTCGCGCATGGTGATGTCGGACCTGATCCTGAAGTCGACGAGCGGCACCCCGTGCCGCCTGGCCAATGCGGCGAGGCGCGCCTTGCATTCTTCCTCACGCGCAGCTGCGAGGCTGCCCGGTTGCGGCTGGGCTGCGGCATGGACCGGTACGATCACGATCGCCTTGCGTTGCCACGTCCCGTCGAGCAGCTCCTCGAGCCACCGGAGCGCGGGGTAGCGCCAGGAGCGGCGTTCGGCATCCGTGGCGATGTAGCTCTTTGGGCTCGCGGGGGGAACGGGTCCGATATGGGCCCTTGCCTTCGCCAGATCGTAGAGGCTCTCGTCGGGCACGAATACGTCGTAGCCGTTTGGCGGGATGCGATCCGGGTTGATCCCGAGCACATTTCCGATCCGCCGTCCCGAAATTTCCACCGTTCGCTTGTTGAGCATCCAGACCAAGTCGTTCCAGGGATCATCGTCGTACATCCACTCGGGAAAGCCGCGATATGTCGTTATGTGCGTATCGGCGTCCGGGTCGCACCAGACTGAGTCGATCCCGATGAGCAGCGTATGGGGATGGGCGGTGTGCTCCGCAAAGAGCTTGGCGATCTGGTACTGTTCCCAAGCACGGCCGTCATCAAACGCGAGATTGGCAAAACGACCGCCGAAGACGCGCTCCAACGCGCCCGGCCGCAGCAGTTTCGACGTCGACGTTCCGATCACGATCGAGTCGTAGCGACCGGACCGGGCGATCGAAGGGTGCTGAAAGCGCTGATTGGTGTCCATGATGACGTGGGACTTGAGCAGCAAATGCGGCAGGTTGCCGTAAGGGTTGGCCACCGCGATCAGGGCGCAGACGATGAGCAGCTCCCCGACGAAGACGGCGGCGATGAGCCGCCAATAACGCTTCCAGGACCGTGTCTCCTCGGCCTCGGCTTTGGTGCTGTCCCCCATGTTTCTCGCCGTGTCCCCTTCAGAATTGGAAGTAGATGAAGCTTTGCGGTTGTCCCACGCCGACCTCGAGCACGACGACGGTCATCGCCGTGGCGGTCAGCACGGCGAACGCCGGTTTCGGCGTCAGATATTGGGTGACCACCTCGTAGCTCGTCGGTCCGAGCAGCGAGACCGCGGCCGCGGCGAGGAGCAACGCCGGCTTTTGCAAAGCGCCATCAAGTCCGTTCAATCCTGCCATGGCGTGCAGCATCGTTCCGGCCACGTCGAAACTGGGTGACCGGAAGACCACCCATCCCACGACGACGAACAAGAAGGTCACGGCCCACGCAAGGGGGGAGGGCATCCTCAACTGCCGCACGCTCCAGGCGCGGTTCACCATCAGACCGACGCCGTGCATCAGGCCCCAGGCGACAAACGTCCAGCCGGCTCCGTGCCAGAGCCCGCACAGCCCCATGGTGACAAGCGCTGCCGCGACATAGCGGCCGAGACCCTCCCGGCTGCCTCCGAGCGGAATGTAGACGTAGTCGCGCAGGTAGCGGGACAGCGTCATGTGCCAGCGCCGCCAGAACTCGCGCAGGCTGCGCGAAATGTAGGGAGCGTTGAAATTCTGCGGGAGCGTGAAGCCGAGCATGAGCGCGATGCCGATCGCCATCTCCGAATAGGCGGAGAAATCGAGGAACAACTGAAAGGTGAAAGCAAGGGCGCCGCTCCACGCCGCGGCGAAGGTCGGCACGGTCTGTGCCGCGTCGGCAAAGGTCGAATCCGCCAAGGGGGCGAGCCGGTCGGCGAGGAAGACCTTCTTTAGAAGACCGATGGTGAACAGGGTCCCGCCCATGCCGAGCCGGCGGAACAGGCCCTCGCGCAAGGGATCGAGATCGAACTGGGGGATGATCTCGTGGTGGCGGACGATAGGGCCGGCGATCAGGCGGGGAAACAGCAAGACGAACAGGGCGAACCGGCGCAGCGGGTAACGTGGCGCTCCATGCCAGGCCAGGTCTGCGAAGTAGGACACGATCTCGAAGGTGTAGAAGCTGATGCCGATGGGCAGCACGATGCTCATCGCCGGGCTCGGAAGGCCCGCCATCAGCATGACGTTCGCGGCCAGGAAAGCCGCGTACTTGAAAAAGACGAGGACGCCGAGGTTGGCGGTGATGCCGACAATGGGCAGCCACTTCGCCGTGCGCCCGCTGCGGATGAAGAGGACGGCGAACGTCCAGGACAGCAGAATTTGCCCGAGCAGAAGCGGGACGAAGCGCGGGTCCCAGTAGGCATAGAACACGAGCGAGAACGCGATCAGCACCCACTCGCGCAAGCCGCGATAGGCTGCCGCGGCATACCAGACGACGAGCGTTGCAGGAAGGAACGCGAGCAGGAACGCCTGGGATTGAAACAGCATCTGCCGCCGGGTCCAATCTGCTTCGGGTTGGTCGAGGCTGGGACGTCCTATTGGCAGGCGTCAATGTCACTGAGGCGGCTTTGCACAGCTGACCCACAGCGAACTCATGCAGGCAAATTTCGCCTGCCGGGCTGTGTCCCAGTTGACCGGGTCGGGCGCTTCTCCTAGGGTCCGCGCCGCATTCCGTTCCTTCGCCTTTTGGAGCTTGCGCGACGTTCCGGCGAGGCGCGCTCGAGGCTTGGTGCGGGTGCCCGGAGCCGCAGCCTTGACCATCACGATATCCAATCCCGCTTTGCCGCCCGCCCCTTGGGCCGACGCGCCATGGACGGCGCGGCTCGTTCTGTCGGACGGCACCGTGATTGCGGGCGCCGGTCTCGGCGCAACCGGATCGGCCGTGGGCGAAGTGTGCTTCAACACGGCGATGACCGGCTACCAGGAGATCCTGACCGATCCCTCGTATGCCGGCCAGATCATCACCTTCACCTTTCCCCACATCGGCAACGTCGGCACCAACATCGAGGACACCGAGACCTCCAACCTCGCCGCCCGCTCCGGCGTGCGCGGGTGCGTGCTGCGCGCCCCCATTACGAACGCCTCCAATTACCGCGCGCGCGAGCACCTTGACCGCTGGCTGAAGGCGCGCGGCATCATCACCATCGCCGGCGTCGACACGCGCGCGCTCACCGCCCGCATCCGCGAAAAGGGCATGCCCAACGGCGTCATCGCCCACGATCCCTCCGGCACCTTCGACATCGACAGGATGAAGGCGGAAGCCGCCGCCTGGCCCGGTCTCGACGGCATGGACCTCGTGCCCGAGGTCACAAGCGGACAGAGCTACACGTGGGACGAGACGCGCTGGGTATGGAACAAGGGCTATGGGCGCCAGGAGCACGCCGACCTGCACGTCGTCGCCATCGACTACGGCTTGAAGCGCAACATCTTGCGCTGCTTAGCGAGTGCCGGGTGCAAGGTGACGGTGGTGCCGGCCGGAGCGCAGGCCGAGGACATAATGGCGCGCAAGCCCGACGGCGTGTTTTTGTCCAACGGCCCGGGCGATCCGGCCGCCACCGGGCGCTACGCGGTCCCGCAGATCAAGAAGCTCGTCGACTCGGGCCTGCCCGTTTTCGGGATCTGCCTTGGCCACCAGATGCTGGCCCTGGCGCTCGGCGCCAAGACCCGCAAGATGCACCAGGGCCACCACGGCGCCAACCATCCGGTCAAGGATTTCACCACCCGCAAGGTGGAGATCACCTCGATGAACCACGGCTTCACGGTCGATCGCGATACGCTGCCGGCCGAGGTCGAAGAAACGCACGTGTCGCTGTTCGACGGCTCCAACTGCGGCCTTCAGATAAAGGGCCGGCCTGTCTTCTCCGTGCAATACCATCCCGAAGCCTCGCCAGGCCCCCAGGACAGCCACTACCTGTTTGAACGCTTTGTGGCGCTGATGCACAAGCACAAGGGCCGATGAGCGGCAGGTCCCTTTTACCCTACGAAACGTTAATCGGGGCGGGGCTGCCCCGGGCCGCCATGCCGGTTATAGTGTTTCAACACCGGGTTGCGCGCTTGCAGAGGAGGACATGATGCATCGCTGCGCCGTTGCCGGCCTGATGGCGCTGGCCCTGTCGACGGGGCCGGCCTTGAGTGCGGGCGCGTCCTGCAAGGAGGAGATCATCGCGGCATTCACCAAGCAGCGGTCCTCGCGGGCGTTCAGCATGACCGCGCACTTGAAGGGAGAGAGCGGTCCCGCGACGATCACCGTTGAGTATCTGCCGCCCGATCGCATGCGCCAAACAATCGTGGCGCCTAGCCAGCCGGCGCCGCTCGAGACCGTGCTTGTCGGCACACGCGCCTGGAGCCGGCGGGGCGCCAATTGGGAAGAGCTGATGCCCGCGATCGCCCAGACCATCATTGCGCAAGTGCACGAGGCCGTAGTCGAGCCGCCCAAGAACGTCGGCGAATTCGAATGCCTCGACAAGGAGACCATTGACGGCAAGGAGTACTTTGCCTATCGCAGCGTCGAGAAATCGGGAGGGGAAGCAAAGGGCTCGGCGATTACGCGGCCGGTCCACCGCACCGTCTACGTCGATCCGGAAACGGGACTGCCCGCCATCAACATTGTTGCGGAGGACAAGCCCGGCGCGGTCCCCATCTTCAAGGGCGTCTATGCCTACCCGACGGACCTCGTCATCGAGGGTCACCCCGACGCGCCGCTGGCGGGGATAAGATAAAGGGTCGCAGCGGTGTTGGCGAGTGCGCCAGAGAGTTTGAGGTTGGCCCGCGCGCAGAAAGCGCCGCGGAGCATGTATGAGGAGAAGTAAATGATACGCCGGATGCTGACCGCCGCAGCCCTGTTGATCGCGGCGAGCGCCGCCGTCCATGCAGATTGCAAAGACGAGGTTGCCTCCGCGCTTGAGCGGCAACGCAAGACCAGCGGCTTTCGCATGGAATCGGAAATGCTGAGCGCCGACGGCAAGATCCACATGACCGTCGACTATGTGCTTCCCGACCGCATGCGGCAGGTGATCAGCTCGGCCAAGGATCCCGATCCCGTCGAAACCGTGCTCGTCGGCAATTATGCCTGGAGCCGGCGTAAAGGCGAGCCGTGGACCCCGCTCAATCCGCGGTTGACGAGCGCGCTTGTCACCCAGATAGAGGAGACGCTCGGCGATGATCCCCCGCCGCTGGGCGATTTTGAGTGCCTGGGCAAGAAGCCGGTCGAGGGCAAGGACATGCTCGCCTATCAAGGCGAGAACGAAGAGGCAGGACCCAAGAACCTGACCAAAGACAAGCCGAAGCTTCCGGACCGACCTGTGCGGGTGATCTACGTCGATCCCACCACCGGATTGCCGATGCACAGCATCTTTGCCCGGGCCAATAAGCTCGATAAGCCGATTTTCGAGGCGACCTACAGCTATCCTGCGGACATCAAAATCGAGGCCCCGCAACCAGCGGGCCAGTAATCGGCTCAGCAAACTACGAACAGCGCGGGTCCGCCAGCCGATGGACTGGCGGCCAGGGCGGCGCACGACCGGCTGCGCGAACACGGCAGCTGTAGCCAAAGCACAGGATCGGCAATAAAAGGCCGCCTCATGCCCAAGCGCACGGACATCAAGTCCATCCTCATCATCGGGGCCGGGCCTATCGTCATAGGGCAGGCCTGTGAGTTCGATTATTCGGGGACGCAAGCCTGCAAAGCCCTCAAAGCGGAGGGCTACCGGATCGTGCTGGTCAATTCCAACCCGGCAACGATCATGACCGACCCCGAGCTCGCCGATGCAACCTACGTCGAGCCGATCACCCCCGACATCGTGGCCAAGATCATCGCCGCCGAGCGCCCTGACGCGCTGCTGCCGACCATGGGCGGGCAGACGGCACTCAACACCGCGCTCGAATTGCACCGGCGCGGCATTCTCGATGAGCTCGGCGTCGAGATGATCGGCGCGCGCGCCGAAGCCATCGACATGGCAGAGGACCGCCAGCTCTTCCGCGAGGCGATGGAGCGGATCGGCCTGGAGACGCCGCGCTCGATGCTGGCGCATTCGCGCGAGGAAGCCGAGCGCGCGCTCGATCTCGTGGGCCTGCCGGCGATCATACGTCCCTCGTTCACGCTGGGCGGCACCGGCGGCGGCATCGCCTACAACCGCGAGGAATTCTTCATGATCGTCGAGCGCGGGCTCGACGCTTCGCCCACGCACCAGGTGCTGGTCGAGGAAAGCGTGCTCGGCTGGAAGGAGTTCGAGATGGAGGTGGTCCGCGATAAAGCGGACAACTGCATCATTATCTGCTCCATCGAGAACGTCGATCCCATGGGCGTGCACACGGGCGACTCGATCACGGTGGCGCCGGCGCTGACGCTCACCGACAAGGAATACCAGATGATGCGCAACGCCGCGATTTCGGTGTTGCGCGAGATCGGGGTGGAGACCGGCGGCTCCAACGTGCAGTTTGCCGTCAACCCCGCCGACGGGCGCCTTGTCGTCATCGAAATGAACCCGCGCGTATCGCGCTCGTCCGCGCTTGCTTCCAAGGCGACCGGCTTTCCCATCGCCAAGATCGCGGCCAAGCTCGCCGTCGGCTATACGCTCGATGAGCTCGCCAACGACATCACCGGGGGCGCCACACCGGCCTCCTTCGAGCCGACGATCGACTACGTCGTCACCAAGATCCCGCGCTTTGCCTTCGAGAAGTTTCCCGGCTCCGACACCACCCTCACCACCTCAATGAAATCGGTCGGCGAGGTCATGGCGATTGGGCGCACCTTCGCCGAAAGCCTGCAGAAGGCGTTGCGCTCCATGGAGACGGGGCTCACCGGGCTCGACGACGTGGCGCTCGAAGGGCTGGGCGCGGGCGACGACAAGAACGTGATCCGTGCCGCGGTCTCCAAGCCGGCGCCCGACCGCATCCTCAAGGTTGCGCAGGCGTTGCGCCTCGGTTTCGATCCCGACCAGATCTATCAGTCGTGCAAGATCGATCCCTGGTTTATCTCCCAAATTCAGGAGATCGTCGATGAGGAGGCCCGCATCCGTGCGCACGGTCTGCCTCAGAGCGGCGAGCAGCTCAGAGCGTTGAAGGCCATGGGCTTCTCGGATGCGCGCTTGGCCAAGCTCGCCCGCATGACGGAGGCAGACGTCGGAGCGCGGCGCAAGACGCTCGGTGTCGTGCCGGTGTTTAAGCGGATTGACACCTGCGCCGCCGAGTTCGTCGCGCCCACGGCCTACATGTACTCCACCTATGAGCGCGGGCTCGCCACGTCCCCGACGGGCGAGCCTGAAGGACCGCCGGGGTGCGAGTCCGATCCCAGCGCGGCCGAGAAGGTTGTGATCCTGGGCGGCGGTCCCAACCGCATCGGGCAAGGCATCGAGTTCGACTACTGCTGCTGCCATGCCTGCTTCGCCCTGACGGCGGCGGGCTACGAGACCATTATGATCAACTGCAACCCGGAGACGGTGTCGACCGACTACGACACCTCCGACCGGCTCTACTTCGAGCCGCTCACGGCCGAGGACGTGCTGGAGATCATCGCCAAGGAACAATCGAAGGGCACGCTAAAGGGCGTCATCGTTCAGTTCGGCGGGCAGACGCCCTTGAAGCTTGCCGAGCCGATCGAGGCGGCGGGCGTGCCGATCCTCGGCACCTCGCCCAATGCCATAGATCTCGCCGAGGACCGCGATCGGTTCAAGGCGCTCATCGAAAAGCTCAAGCTGCAGCAACCCAAGAGCGGCATCGCCAAGACGCCGCAGCAGGCGCGCGCCGTCGCCGAGGCCCTCGGCTACCCGGTGGTGATCCGTCCGTCCTACGTGCTGGGCGGCAGGGCCATGGAGATCGTGCACGACGGCAGCGAGATCGACCGGTACGTGGCGCAGCTTTCGGCAACGCTCGACAGTCCCTCCGAGCTCGTCGTCTCCAGCAAACGCCCGCTGCTGATCGACCGCTACCTGACCGACGCGGTCGAGGTCGACGTTGACTGCCTCGCCGACGGCACCGACACCTTCATCGCCGGGATCATGGAGCACATCGAAGAGGCGGGCATCCACTCCGGCGACAGCGCCTGCTCGTTGCCTCCGCACTCGCTCGACCCCGAAACGATTGCCGAGCTTGAGCGCCAGACGCACGCGCTTGCGCTGGCCCTGAAGGTCGTCGGCCTCATGAACGTGCAGTTCGCCATCAAGGATGGCCAGGTCTACGTGCTCGAGGTCAATCCGCGCGCTTCCCGCACCGTGCCGTTCGTCGCCAAGGTGATCGGCAAACCCGTCGCGGCGATCGCGGCGGAAGTGATGGCCGGCAAGCGCCTGCGCACCTTTGCGCTCAAGGCCGCCGAGCTGGGTCACGTCGCCGTCAAGGAGGCGGTATTTCCTTTCGCGCGCTTTCCCGGCGTCGATCCCATCCTCGGTCCGGAGATGCGCTCGACGGGAGAGGTCATGGGGATCGACAGCGACTTTGCCATGGCGTTCGGCAAGAGCCAGCTCGGCTCCGGCCAGACCCTGCCGACGAGCGGCACGGTTTTCGTTTCCGTCAAGGATTCAGACAAGGATCGCATGGTGCTGCCGGTGCGGCAGCTGGAGGCGATGGGCTTCAAGATCATCGCCACGCGTGGGACCAAACGTCACCTCGAAGCGCAGGGCATAACCTGCGACCTTATTAATAAGGTGCTGGAAGGGCGCCCCCACATCGTCGACGCCATGAAGAACGGCGATGTGGCCTTGGTTTTCAACACGACTGAGGGTGCCAAGGCGCTGGCCGACAGCAAGGACATAAGGCGGACCGCCTTGCTTCATCACATCCCATATTATACAACTTTGGCTGGTGCGGTGGCGGTCACAAGGGCCATTAAGGCCCTGAAAGCGGGCACATTGAAAGTCGCGCCTTTGCAAAGCTTCGTGACACACCCATCCTAATCCATCGGGCCGCCCACCCGCTGGCGCGGTCTGTTCCACACGAGTTGAGAGACAGTGTGTCTAGTGGTTCTGGCGGCTCTGCCAGGCCTATGGGAGATGTTAGGGAATGACAATGGAACGGGTGCCGATGACCATTGAGGGGTACCGCAAGCTCGAGACCGAGCTGCAGCGCCTCAAATCGGAGGAGCGCCCCCGTATCATTCAACAGATCGCGGAGGCCCGCCAGCATGGCGATCTCTCCGAGAACGCCGAGTACCATGCGGCCAAGGAGGCGCAGGGGCTCAACGAGTCGAAAGTCGCCGAGCTTGAGGACCGCATCGGCCGAGCCGACGTCATCGACACCGCGAAGCTGTCCGGCAATACGGTCAAGTTCGGCGCTACGGTCACGCTGGTCGACGAGGACACCGACGAGAAGGTCAAATACAAGATCGTCGGCGACTTCGAGGCGAGCGTGCGCGAGGGCAAGATCTCCATTTCCTCGCCGATAGCGCGGGCGCTCATTGGCAAATTGAAAAAGGATACCGCCGAGGTGACGACGCCCAAGGGCGCGCGGTCCTATAAGATCCTCAAGATCGAATGGAAGTAGGCAGCAGCGGGTAGAAGCCCGGCGCGCTTACTTGTGAGCGATGGAAATCGGCACGCCCGGCTCACGCTTGGCGCGGCGGATGGCGAGAAAGGTCTTCACGCTGGCGACGTTGGGCGCGGCCGTCAGCACGTTCAGCACAAAGTCCTGGAAGGCGGTCAGTTCGGGCGCCACGCACTTGAGCATGTAGTCGCTCTCGCCGGAGAGCATGTAGGCTTCCCGCACGAGCGGCCAGCTGAGGGTCAGATTCTCGAAGGCGCGCAGCTCGCCTTCCGCTTGGTTGTGCAGTCCGACCATGGCGAAGGCCGTCAGCCCGAAGCCCAAGGCCGCCTCGTCGAGGAGCACGGTATAGCCGGCAATGAACCCGGCCTCTTCGAGGGCGCGCACGCGCCGCAAGCAGGGCGGCGCCGACAGGCCGACGCGGGCCGCCAAGGCGACGTTGGTCATGCGGCCATCGCCCTGCAATTCCTTGAGGATTCGCCAGTCGAGTGGGTCGAGGCGGGTGGCCATCGGGTGGTCTTTCGGTGTAGCGGTTCGCCGGCACCGCACTGAATGGTGTTCCGCAGGCGGACGTTGCACCAACTGCGATCGTTTGGCTAGCGGCGGGAGCTGATCTTTGGCGGGTTATGCAAGGTCTCTCCTGCGGCCGGAAGGGGACTCGACACCATCACCGGCACCGGAGACAAAGGGCCCCGATGACGCAAAGGTTACGAGCCGCCGCCGCAGTTACATGCCCGCTTGCAGGCTTGCGGGCGTGGGTCATCACCGCCGGCATGACAGGCATGGACGTGCAGGCGCAAGGCGTGGCCGAAGCGCTGGGGCTTGCCTACGAGATGAAGCACGTCGATCCCAAGGGGATCTGGAAGTTTGCGGCGCCCTGGGCGCCGGTGGCTCCGGGCGAGCGTTTCGGGAAGCCCGGCTCGCGGTTCGCTCCTCCCTGGCCCGACATCGCCATCTCGCTTGGCCGCAACAGCGTGCCCTACATGCGGGCTCTGCGGCGCAGGGCGGGGCCCGGGACCTTCACTGTCGTCATGCAGGACCCAAAAACTGGGCTCAACACGGCCGACATGATTTGGGTGCCCGAGCACGATCGGCTGCGGGGCGCCAATGTGTTTACGACGCTGACGGCTCCCCACAGCTTCACCGCTGCGCGCCTCACCGAGTTGCGGTGCGTGGTTCCCCCGCCCATCGCCGCCCTTCCGGCTCCGCGCGTCGCCGTCATGCTCGGCGGAAAAAACGCCATCTATCAGTTTCGCGACGAGGACGACGCGCGGCTCGGCAGCGCGCTGGAGTCGCTCGGGCGCCTGGGCGCCAGCTTCCTCGTCACGCCCTCGCGGCGCACGCCCGCCCGGCTTCTGGCCGTCGTCGAGCAAGCGACGCGCAGTTTCCCGCGCATCCTTTGGGAGGGCGGCACACCAAATCCTTATGCCGACTTCCTGGCGCACGCCGACATCCTTATCGTCACGGCGGACAGCGTGAACATGACCGGCGAAGCGTGCGCGACGGGCCGGCCTGTGCTCGTCTTCACGCCCAGCGGGGGGTCGCCGAAGTTCCGCCGCTTCCACCGCGCACTTGAGGCGCGCGGGGCGACCCGCCCCTTGCCCGAGCGGTTGGACGCCTTACCCGCGTGGAGCTATGAGCCGCTGCACTCCGTCGACGACATCGCGCGGGAGATCGAGCGCCGTTGGCGCGCGCGCACCGCCAAGGGGTCGGGAGGGCCGCGGGCGCGTGCGCGAGGCTAGACGATCCGCGGGGGCCGCGGCGCAGGCGAGCGCCCGAGAGGCGCTTCTGTGCGCGGGTGGCACGCTCTCCCTTCGTCCGCTAACACCGGTGTTCCGTCTGGTGCTCGTCATCGAGATGGCGGTCATCTATATCGGCGCTCCGCTTGCCGTTACGACCGCGGTGCACGATCTGCGCCTGCCGGTGTTCATCGCCCTGCTTCCCGTTCTGGCCATCATCGTTGCCTGTCTGTTGGTTGATCCCACCTTCTCGCTCAGACGCGAGCTTACGCGCGGCTTCGGCTGGGCGACGCTGTTGTCGATCATCGCCGTGTTCGTGGTCGGCGGCGGCGCGGTTGCGGCGTACGTTGCCCATTATCACCCGGCCTGGTTCCTGGAGTTCCCGCGCAACCGGCCAGAGACCTACAAGAAAATCATGCTGCTCTATCCGGCCATGTCGGTCGTCGTGCAGGAGCTCGTCTACCGAACCTTCTATTTTCACCGCTACGGAGTCCTGTTCGGGCGCGTCTGGTGGCTGGCGATCGGCCTCAACGGCGTCCTGTTCGGCTTCGGGCACATCGTGATCGGGACCGAGCTTGCGCTGTTCGGCACCATGGCGATGGGCGTGCTGTTTGCGCTGCGCTATGCACTCACCCGCTCGTACTGGGCGGTGTTTCTCGAGCATACGCTGTGGGGCGCGTTGGTGTTCACGGTGGGGCTGGGGCAGTTCTTCTTCACCGGCGTCGGCATCTTGAGCTGGCGCTAGCGCCCCTCAGGACCGCTTCGTGCCGAGAATGCGCTGCCACAGCGTGCCGCCGAGGTATTTGCCGAGCACCACGAAGTAAGCCACGACAAGGGCGAACAGCAGAAAGGCGGATGCACCATTGAGGTTGAAGCCGCTCTGCGTTGTCTCACCCGTTAGCGAGCCGATGAGAAATCCGAACCCGAGAAAGGCCGTGAAGAAATCGAGCACCGCGGCCAGAACGATCCGCCAGGTTGCCACCGGTTGTTTGGGGGTATCTGCCATCTTACTTCCCTCAGGAATAGTCTACGTCTTAGGTGCCCGACGCTGCGATTGAGGGTCGCGTCGCAATCGGTTAGAAGGCGCGAGGCACCCGTCCCCAACTGCAAATCATCGAGGAGGCCGCTTACGTGGCGAACCCCCAGTACGTCTATCACATGTCGCACCTTTCCAAGACCTATCCGGGGGGCAAGAAGGTCTTGAAGGACATCTCGCTGTCGTTCTTCCCCGGCGCCAAGATCGGTGTCGTGGGCTTGAACGGTGCGGGCAAGTCCACGCTTTTGAAGATCATGGCCGGGCAGATCGACGACTACGTGGGCGAGGCGTGGGCCGCCGACGGCATCAGGGTCGGGTATCTGCCGCAGGAACCCGAGCTCGATAGCGAAAAAGACGTGCTTGGCAACGCGATGGAAGGCGTTGCGGAAAAGAAGGCCCTGCTCGACCACTACAACGAGCTTGCCGCCAACTACTCCGAGGAGACGGCCGAGGAGATGGCGAAATTGCAGGACGTGATCGACGCCCAGGACTTGTGGGACCTCGACACCCAAGTCGAGCAGGCGCTCGATGCACTTCGTTGCCCGGCCGGAGACAGTCCGGTGACAAAACTCTCGGGCGGCGAGAAGCGGCGCGTGGCGCTGACGCGGCTGCTCTTGTCCAAGCCCGACATCCTTTTGCTCGACGAGCCGACGAACCACTTGGACGCCGAAAGCGTCGCCTGGCTCGAGCGCTTCCTCAAGGAATACGCCGGCTGCGTGATTCTCGTGACCCACGACCGCTACTTCCTCGACAACATCACCGAGTGGACGCTGGAATTGGATCGCGGCGAGGGCGTCCCCTACAAGGGCAACTACTCGAGCTGGCTGGAGCAGAAGGCCAAGCGCCTCGAAGTCGAGAAGGGCCAGGAGGAGGCCAAGCAGCGCACCTTGAAGCGTGAATTGGAGTGGATCAGGTCGTCGCCCAAGGCGCGCCAAGCCAAGTCCAAGGCGCGCTACCAGGCCTACGACAAGCTCGCTGCGGAAGCCGCACGCGAGGACGTCGGCAAGGCCTCGCTGCAAATCGCGGTGGGCCCGCGGCTCGGGGACTTGGTCGTCGACGTGGAAGGCCTATCGAAGGGCTTCGGCGATCGCCTCTTGATCGACGATCTCTCCTTCAAGCTGCCGCCCGGCGGCATCGTCGGCGTGATCGGCCCCAACGGCGCCGGCAAGACGACGCTGTTCAAGATGATCATTGGCGCGGAGAAGCCGGACGCCGGAACCATCCGCCTGGGCGACACGGTGAAGCTCTCCTACGTCGACCAGTCGCGCGACCACCTCAACGACAAGAAGACAGTGTGGGAGGAGATCTCCGGCGGCCTCGACCAGATGCTGCTCGGCGGCAAGAAGGAGGTGCCGAGCCGCGCCTATTGCGGCTGGTTCAACTTCAAGGGGCCCGACCAGCAAAAGAAGGTCGGGCTCTTGTCGGGCGGCGAGCGCAACCGCGTGCACCTCGCCAAGCTCCTCAAGGAGGGCGGGAACCTGCTCTTGCTCGACGAGCCGACCAACGATCTCGACACCGAGACGCTGTCGGCGCTGGAAGCGGCGCTGGAGGACTTCCCCGGCTGCGCGGTCATCATCAGCCACGATCGCTTCTTCCTCGACCGCATGGCGACCCACATCCTCAGCTTCGAGGGCGATAGCCATGTGGAGTGGTTCGAGGGCAACTTCGCCGATTACGAGGAGGACAAGAAGCGGCGCCTGGGCGAGGCGGCGATCGAGCCGCACCGCATCAAGTTCAAGCGCTTTGAGCGGGCTTGAGGCTATCGGTTCTCGTGGGGCTTGGTCCGCCGTGGCGCGCGATGATAATCTCGCAGTGTCAATTGGAGACCAGCCCCATGTTGAAGCGTTTAATTCTTGCATGCCTGGCGGCATCAGCATTGTCCCAGCCCGGCCGCGCCGATCCCTCCTTCGACTGTCACACCAATCTCGGCTTGAGCGAGCAGACGATTTGCGCCAATGCCGACCTGGCGCATCTGGATACGGACATGTCGCAGCTCTATTTCTCGATCGCGAACGATACCACCGGCCGCTACTATCGGCGCCTGAAGCGAGATCAAAGGCAATGGCTGCGCGACCGCGATGATTGCGGGGCCAACGTGCGGTGCCTGCGCATCATCTATCGCGCTCGGATCCAAGAGTTCAACGGCATCCTGTACGGCGGAGACTAACGCCCCTTCGTCGGCACGCCGGCCATTCCGCGGGGCCAAATAAAAGATCAAGGCACGGCTTGCGCCGCTGTTAGCAGATAGGTTGGGGTACTCTGCCGGACCCGATCACGCGGAAGGCGCAAGTCGCACAGGACTACAAGGCGGCCTTCGCGCCCGATAGAGGGGGCCGAATTGTTCCACATCGATACCGTCGTTAACGTTTCGGTAATTACCCTCCAGATAGGGTGATATCTGAACATCGGTACACGGCGTCCACTGCCCCGCGCCAGGTTGGTGGGACAGCCAACTCCGGCGGCCGATCTCAGAACGCTCGTGCGCCTGGGATCATTTTCACCGGCGATCCCATGTACTTCATGCGCCTTTCTACATCCGCGGATGCCGCGGTCGGGCGGGCGCTCCAATTAGCCAGCGCCGCAAACTGCCGTCGGCTCTGGCGCCTCGGACCCCTCGTTTTGTTTCTTTGGTCCTCGCAGGAGGCCCACGCTCAAGTGGTCGTCACCCCTGGCGCTCCGGCGGGCTCCAGGCAGCTGTGCGTCGACACGTCCGGAACCGTCTCGATCGATGGCTTGTTGAACGCTTGTGGCAGCGGACAAACGCCTCTGACCGGCCTCGCGGTCGGTTCCGGTGCTAGCACGACAACCATCGATGGCACGGGCGTGACACTGGGATCCAGTGCGACGCTGACCGCCGGAGGCGACGCCACGGTCGGCGGCACGCTGGGGGTCACCGGAGATACCTCGCTCAGCACGCTGTCGACGAGCGGTGCGGCGACGCTCGACTCCGTCGGGGTCACCAACAATGCGACGGTGGGAGGGACGCTGGGCGTGATGAGCGACGCCACGGTCGGCGGCACGCTGGGGGTCACCGGAAACACGATGCTCAGCACACTTTCGACCAGCGGCGCAGCAATGCTCGACTCGCTGAGCGTCACCAACGGTGCGACGGTGGGAGGGACGCTGGGCGTGATGAGTGATGCTACGGTCGGCGGCACG
>Ga0315553_10000136_pt1 | contig 61755 bp, 55 predicted proteins | sample SalMarSW160140MG_FD_203099 | JGI IMG/M metagenome (GOLD analysis project Ga0315553, IMG submission 203099) | Salt marsh sediment microbial communities from the Plum Island Ecosystem LTER, Massachusetts, United States - Salt Marsh Sediment SW1601-40 ...
CGCCGGTCTGGTGCTGCGCCTCGATCTCGGCAAGCGCTGCGGCGGCGTCGCCCTTCATCACGTGCTCGAAGAGATCGACGACGCGCGTGCGGTCGGCGAGCCCGAGCATGCCTTGCACGGCTTCCGCGCCGACCTTGCCGGCGCCGTGCGCGATCGCCTGGTCGAGGATGGAGAGCGCGTCGCGCACCGATCCTTCCGCCGCGCGGGCGATCTGGCGAAGCGCTTCCGGCTCCGCCTCGACGCTCTCCCTCTTCGCGATCTCTTCGAGATACGCGCTCAGCACCGCGGCGTCGACGCGGCGGAGGTCGAAGCGCTGGCAGCGCGAGAGCACCGTCACCGGGACCTTGCGGATCTCGGTAGTGGCGAACACGAACTTCACATGCGGCGGCGGCTCCTCCAGCGTCTTTAGCAGGCCGTTGAAGGCCTGCTTGGAGAGCATGTGGACCTCGTCGATGATGTAGACCTTGAAGCGCGCGGAGACCGGCGCGTAGCGCGCCGAGTCGATGATCTCGCGGATGTCGTCGATGCCGGTGTGGGAGGCGGCGTCCATCTCCAGCACGTCCGGGTGCCGCCCCTCCATGATGGCGCGGCAATGGACGCCTTCCGAAGCGAGCTCGATGGTGGGCGCGCCGCCCCCGTCCTCGGTGGCGTAGTTCAGCGCGCGGGCGAGGATGCGCGCCGTGGTCGTCTTGCCGACGCCGCGCACGCCGGTCAGCATCCAGGCATGCGGGATGCGCCCGGCGGAGAACGCGTTCTTCAGCGTTCGCACCATCGGCTCCTGGCCGATCAGGTCGTCGAAGCGGGCAGGGCGGTATTTCCGCGCGAGCACCTGATAGCCGGGAGCGGTTTCGTTCATGGCGCAGCCGGCTGGCCTCGTCTTCGGTTGGGGTGAAAGCGGGAGGCTGACGGGCGACCCGTGCCGAATCTCGTTGGGGCTGCTTCCTTCCGGACCTGACCCGGTTGGCGAGGAGCGCGTCCGCTGCCAACCTCCCTCCCGCCTATATCGCCGCTGTAGCTGGCGGGCGCAAGCCTAGAGCACGACCCCGAAAAGTCGGACCCGGTTTTCGGATAAAATCGTGCTCCAGCAAAAAGATCGAGCTGCGATTGTGATCGATCGGAACGGCAAGCCTAGGCCGGCGTCGCGATCTCGTCGTAGCCGCGGCCGACGAATTCGATCAGGCAGAAGCCGTGGCCGAACGGGTCGGCCATCAGGGCGAGCTTGCCCCAATTCGCTGATTTCACAGGCGCTTCGAGCGCTGCGCCGGCCGCCGTTGCCCGCGCCACCGCGGAGTCGATGTCGGGAACGACGATATCGATGTGGACCGGCGTCCAATGGCGGCGGTAGTCGCGCGCCTGGCCTGCAGCCGCGATGCTCCCCGGCGCCTTCACCAGGAGGTAGATCGGCGCCGCAAGCCCGAGGAGCTCAACGCCGGCCTCGCCGAAACGCCGCCCGACCGTGAGCCCGAAGGCGGCGATGTAGAACGCTTCGGCCTTCTTTAGATCGTCGACGTCGATGTTGACGAGAAGGGCGGACACCGGCTCAGGCGCCGATCGCGCCGGCGATCTCGGCGACGAAGCGGGCGAGGTCGTCGGTGACGAAGTCGACGTGGTCGTCGTCGCGCCCCTCGTATTCCCATTCGCCGTGGAAGACTTCGCGCGTGCCCGGCGGCACGACGAGCACCGTCGTCATGCCGACCGATTTCGGCACGACGAGATTGCGCGTCAAATCCTCGAACATCGCCGCGCGCTCCGGCGCGACTCCGAAGCGCTTCACGAAGCGCTCGTAAGTCTCGCGCTCCGGCTTGGGCACGAGATTGGCTGCGACGATGTCGAAGATGTCCTCGAAATGATCGGTGAAGCCGAGCCGATCCGCGATCTTCTCCGCGTGCCGGCGCGAGCCGTTTGTGAAGATGTATTTCTTGCCCGGCAACCGCTTGAGCGCCTTGCCGAGCGCCGGGTCGGGCTTCACGACCGAATGGTCGATCTTGTGCACGAATTCGAGGAACTCGTCGGGATCGACGTCGTGGTTCAGCATGAGGCCGCGCAGCGTCGTCCCGTGCTCCTTGTAGAAGGTCTTCTGGATCTTCTCCGCCTCCGCCTCGTCGACGTCGAGGAGCCGGCGGACATAGAGGCGGATGCGCTCGTCGACCTGGCGGAAGATATTGGTCGCGCGCGGATAGAGCGTGTTGTCGAGGTCGAAGATCCACGCCTGCGTGCCGGAAAAGGCGCGAAGATCGCGTGGCTCGTGTGGCGAGACGGTTTCGACGGTCAGGTTCATGAGGGCAAATATAGGCGAGCCGCCTTAACAATCACGGCAACTTTTGGCCGCCATTTACGCAATCTCAGGAGGTTGACTAGAGAATTCGCGGATGCACGTCAGTCTATCGGCATGGTTGCACGGCGTAGCGCGCTTTGTGGCCCGGCACCGCTACACAATCCAGGACCTGGTGTTCATCGCCGCGTCGATGCTCGTTTCGGGCTATTTGGCCTTCGAGTACGACCTGTTCTCCCTCGTCGAGCCGGAGGCGTCTCGCCGCCAGGGAATCGAGCTCAACGAGGTGTTTCTTCTCGGCGCGCTGCTCACCTTCGGTCTGCTCGTCTTCGCCTGGCGCCGGCTGAACGAGGCGAGGCGGGAGACGGAGCGAAGGACGAAGGCCGAAGCGAAGGCGCGCGAGCTTGCCTTCCAGGATCCATTGACCGGGTTGCCGAACCGGCGGCAGTTCGACGATGCCCTGGGCGCGGCGATCGGCTCGCCGCCGGCCGCCAACGCCGCGCACGCACTGCTGTTGCTCGACCTGAACGGGTTCAAGCAGATCAACGACATTCACGGCCATGGTGCCGGCGACGAGACGTTGATGGTCGTTGCGCAGCGCCTTCTTGCAGGCGCGCGCGAGGCCGACGTCGTGGCGCGTATCGGCGGCGACGAGTTCGCCATCCTGGCGCTGCATGTCTCCGGCGTGGAAGCGGCGGCCAGCATCGCACGCCGCATCATCGACGAGCTCGACATGCCGATCATGCTCGGTAGAGCGAAACGCGAGCTCGGCGTCGCCATCGGCATCTGCCTGCTTCCGTTCGACGAGGCGAGCGGGGACGAGGCGCTCCGTCGCGCCGACATCGCGCTTTATCGCGCCAAGGAGGCGCGCAAGTCGGCGTTTCGCTTCTTCGACGCGGAGCTCGATCGCCAGATCCGCGAGCGCGACAAGATGGAGCAGCTGCTGCGCGCGGCCGTCGCCGAAGGCGAGATCAAGCCCCGCTTCCAGCCGCTGGTCGACTTGAAGACGAAAGCGGTCGTCGGGTTCGAGATGCTTGCCTTTTGGCGCGATCCCGAGCTCGGCGAGGTGCCGCGCGAGCGCTTCATCCCGATCGCCGAGGATTGCGGCCTTCTGCCGGAGCTCACCGATCAGTTGCTCGGAGCGTCATGCCGGACGGCGCGCGCCTGGCCGGCCGACGTCATGCTGTCGTTCAACGTGACGTCGGCGCAGCTCAAGGACCCGGCTCTCGGGCTCCGCATTCTCGGCATTCTTGGCCAATCGGGGCTGCCGGGGCATCGTCTCGAGATCGAGATCGCCGAAAGCATCCTTGTCCAAGACTTCGACGCCGCGCAGGAGGCGCTCGGATCCCTCCGCGGCTCGGGCGTGCGGTTGACGCTCGACGGGTTCGGCGCCGGCTATTCGAGCCTCTATCACCTGCGCAACTTCAAGCTCGACAAGCTCAAGATCGACGAGAGCTTCATCCGCGCCATGGGCTCAAAGAGCGAGAGCGCCGCCATCGTGAAGGGCCTCGTCGGCCTCGGCCGCGGCCTGGGCCTCACAATCTCGGCCGAAGGCGTGAGCGACCGCGGCCAGGAGGAGGCGCTGCTGGCGACAGGCTGCAACCAGGCGCAGGGGCGCTTCTTCGGCCAGGAGGTGCCATCGGAGGAGACAGCGACCTTCTTCGCCGGATCGGCGGCCTCCGCCGGCTGATCCGCTTGCGTCGGGGCGGCATCTGCCGCACTTAGGGGCGCCCACACCAAGAACGCTCCTCTCATGTCCTCGTCTTTCGGAGGCCGCTGGTCTCTGCTCGCCTTCGGCTTTGCCTTCGCCTTCTTCTCAAGCTTCGGCCAGACCTCGTTCATCTCGGTTTTCGGGGGCGCCTTCCGCGACGCCTTCGATCTCTCGAACGGGGAGTGGGGCTCGCTCTATTTCATTGCCACGCTCACGAGCGGGCTGCTGATCACCAAGGTCGGCGGGCTGATCGACGCCGTCCCGCTGCGCCGCTACGCGATGGCCGTCGTAATCGGCCTGGCGGTCGCTGCCTCGACGACGGCGGTCACGCCGAACGCCGTCGTGATCGTGCTCGCCGTCTTCCTGCTGCGCTTCTTCGGCCAGGGGCTGATGATCCATGTCGCCATCACCGCGATGGCGCGCGAGTTCACCGCCGCGCGCGGCCGCGCCGTCTCGATCGCCGTCATGGGCGCACCGGCGGGCGAGGCGGTGTTCCCGGCGCTTGGGGCAACGGCGATGGCGTTCTTCGGCTGGCGCGGTGGATGGGTCGCCGCCGCGCTCGTCTGCCTCCTTATCGTATTGCCGCTCGCGCCGATCCTGCTCGGCCGTCATGGCCGCGATGTCGCCGTTGCCAGCTCCCCCTTCGGGGCGCTTCGTTTTCTGCGGCAGAAGGAGATCTTGCTGGCTTTGCCCGGCTTCATGGCGAGCGGGTTCATCGCCACCGCGATCGCCTTCCACCAAGTGCTGATCGCGCACTCGAAAGGATGGCCGCCGGCCTTCTTCGCTGGCTCGTTCGCCGTGTTCGGCGTCGTGTCGATCGCTTCGGCGTTCGGCTCGGGCTGGCTCGTCGATCGGATCGGCGCTCGGCGTATCGCCCGCTTCTACCTGTTGCCGATGGCGCTCGGATGCTTCGCACTCGCAGCGATCGACGCGCGGCCCGTGCTCTTCGTCTACATGGCCTGCCTCGGTCTCACCAACGGCGCCTACGCCACCGTCGTGACATCGCTGCTTGCCGAGAATTACGGGGTGGAGCGCCTCGGCTCCATCCGCGCCACCGCCGCGGCGGTGATGGTCGTGTCCACCGCGCTCTCACCGATGCTCTTCGGCGTGCTCGTCGATTGGGGCGTCGCCGTGGACGCCCTCATCGCCGCTTGCGGCTTCATCGCGCTCGCCGCCATCGTGATGCTGCGTCTTTCGCCGCTGACGCGGCCGCGGATCGTGGCGGTCGCGTGAGGCTAAGCCTTGATCAGCGTTCCGGCGCCGTGCTCGGTGAAGAGCTCGAGGAGAACGGCGTGCGGCGTCTTGCCGTTCAGGATGACGACGCTCTCCACCCCGCGCCCGATCGCCTCGAAACAGGTCTCGACCTTGGGGATCATACCGCCGGAGATGGTGCCGTCGGCGATCAGCGACTTCGCCTCCGCGACGGTCAGCGCATCGATCAGCTCGCCTGACTTGTCGAGCACGCCGGGCACGTCGGTGAGGAAGAGGAGGCGGGTCGCCGCGAGCGCGCCGGCGATCGCGCCGGCGAAGGTGTCGGCGTTGATGTTGTAGGTTTCGCCGTCGCGCCCCGGTGCGACAGGCGCGATCACCGGGATCATCTCCGAGCGGGCGAGGAGATCGAGCAGCGTGCGGTCGACCTCGACCGGGTCGCCGACGAAACCGAGATCGACCACTTCCTCGATCTTCGAATCCGGATCGACCTCCTTGCGCGTCACCTTCTCGGCAAAAACCATGTTGCCGTCCTTGCCGCAAAGCCCGATCGCCCACTCGCCTTCCTTGTTGATCATGGCGACGATCTCTTTGTTGATGGAGCCGGCGAGCACCATCTCGACGATCTCCACCGTCGCCTTGTCGGTGACGCGAAGCCCGCCCTTGAACTCACTCTTGATCCCCATCCTCTTCAGCATGTCGCCGATCTGCGGGCCGCCGCCGTGGACGACGATCGGGTTGACGCCGGATTGCTTCAGAAGAGCGATATCGCGCGCAAACGCCTGGCCGAGCGCCGGATCGCCCATGGCGGCGCCGCCATACTTCACCACGATGGTCTTGTTCTCGTAGCGCTGCATGAAAGGCAGCGCTTGCGCGAGAAGCCGCGCCTGGTCGTGGGCGTCCTTTGCACTGACGGTCGTGGTCGAATAATCGCTCATGGGGCCGCTCCTGGCGCGAGGCGTCGAGGTTACGCGCCCTTCTTCCGGCGTTGGCTCTTACAGTCTCAGCGGTGCGTTGAGAAGGCGGCGATCTCCGCGCGGAGCGCCTCGACGCCGTCGCCCTTGAGGCTGGAGCTGACGAGAAGTGCGGGGTGCGCGGCCGGCCGTTTGCGCGTGGCCTCCGCTGTCGCTGCCTCGAGGGTGGCAAGCTCCGTCGGCTTCACTTTGTCGGCCTTGGTGAGCACGATCTGGTAGGAGACGCCGGCGCGGTCGAGCTCATCCATCAGCGTATCGTCGACCGGCTTCAGCCCGTGGCGCGCATCGACGAGCAGGAAGACGCGCTTCAGCGAGGCGCGTCCGGCAAGATAGGCGCGCAGGAGCTTCGTCCACGCCGCAACGGTTGGCTTCGGCGCCTTGGCGAAGCCGTAGCCCGGCATGTCGACGATCGCGACCGGCGGAAGCGCGCCCGGCTTCGTGTCGGCACCGGTGTCGGGAAGGCCAGGCACGAAGAAGAACAGCGACTGCGTGCGCCCCGGCGTGTTCGAGGTGCGCGCCAGGCCCGACGTTCCGGTGACGGCGTTGATGAGGCTCGACTTGCCGACGTTCGAGCGCCCTGCGAACGCGACTTCCGGCGGCCCTTCGGCGGGAAGTGCTGCAAGGTTCGGCGCTTCCGTCACGAAGCGCCAGGGATGGCGGAAGAGCGCAGCCGCCCTCGGACCGGTCGTCGTTCTCTTCATCGTTGAAATCGTCGCCTTGTCGGCGCGCGGCGCCGAGTTAGCCGCTATCAATATCGCGGCGAGCGCGGGGCGCGAGGCTTTTCTGCTCTTAGGGCTGCGCGGCGGCGTAGAGGCGCGCCGTATCGTAGAACTCGGAGAAATGGACCGCCTTGCCGCCCTTCATTCGCCACAGGTCGATCTTCGGCGTTACCACGATCTTTCCTGTCTGCTTGTTGCGCCACGAGGTCGAGCCGATGGCGACGACGCGCTCGCCCTGCGCGACATATTCGTCGATGCGGTAGAAAACCATCTCCCAGTCCCTGGTGAGCCCTTCGAAATATTCGAGGATCTCGGACCTCCCGCTCCTGGGCTCTGTGAAGGGGGCAGCTTGCGCGCCCTCGGCAAGTGACGACAGGCGAGCGTCCTCAGCGAGGATGGAAGTCCAGCAGTCGACGTTGGCGGCCTTCGTGGCCGCCCATTCTTCGTAGGCGCGGCGAAGGATCTCGACGTTCTGCGTTTCCACGCTCATGAGTCACCGCCCGACTCGGTTGCACAATTATAAGGCAACAACCAGAAGAGCGATATACTAGTTATTATGCACGCGCAGATGGCATTCTTGCCCCAAGGCGAGGGGCCGGGCCGGCTGCTCGGAAATCCGTGAGAGGGCAGGCTATTCGGCGGGCGTGTTCTTCGGCTTCGGCCGGGTGAACAGGCCCTTGAGGTTGCCGAAGAGCTCGATCGGCACACCGTGGCGTTTCATGATCACGCCCTGCTGCAGCACCGAAAGGGTGTTGTTCCAGGCCCAGTAGATGACGAGCCCTGCCGGAAAGCGCGCCAGCATGAAGGTGAAGATGATCGGCATCCAGGTGAAGATCATCGCCTGCGTCTTGTCGGGCGGCGTCGGGTTCATGCGCATCTGCACGAACATCGTGAAGCCCATGATGAGCGGCCAGATGCCGAGATGCAGCATCTGCGGCGGATCCCAGGGAATGAGCCCCATCAGCGTGAAGATGTTGGTCGGGTCGGGCGCGGAGAGGTCGCGGATCCATCCGAAGAACGGCGCGTGCCGCATTTCGATGGTGATGAAGAGCACCTTGTAGAGCGAGAAGAACACCGGGATCTGGATGAGGATCGGCCAGCACCCGGCGACCGGGTTCACCTTCTCGCGCTTGTAGAGCTCCATCATCTCCTTCTGGAGCCCCATGCGGTCGTCCTTGAAGCGCTCCTGCAGCTTCTTCATCTCCGGCTGCAGCTTCTTCATCTTCGACATCGACGCGTAGGAGCGGTTGGCGAGCGGGAAGAAGATCGCCTTGACGATCACTGTCACGGCCAGGATGGCGAGGCCGAAATTGCCGAGGAACCGGTACATCCAGTCGATCAGCTTGAACATCGGCTTGGTGATGAAGAAGAACCAGCCCCAGTCGATGAGAAGATCGAAGTGGGAGATGTCGAGCTTCTGCTCATAGCCGTCGAGGAGGGAGGTCTCCTTCGCGCCGGCGAAAAGCAGCGTCTCGTTCCCGGCCGATCCGCCGGCGGGCACGGCGACGGCGTCGCCGAGGAAGTCGGCCTGGTAGGTCGGCTGCGTCCCGGCCGACCCCTTGAGGAAGCGCGGCTGGAACGGCTTGTCGCCACGGGGAACCAGCGCAGCGGCCCAATATTTGTCGGTGATGCCGAGCCAGCCGGAGGTCACCTTGTCGGGCGTGATCGACGGCTCGTCGTTGAGCTTCTTGTATTTGATCTCGTCCAGGCCGTTGTCGCCGAGATAGCCGATCAGGCCTTCGTGCAGGATGTAGTAGCCGCTGGTGGCGGGGAGTCCCGTGCGGCTGACGAGCCCGAACGGGAAGAGCTCGACCGACGCGCCGGTCGTGTTCTCCACCGACTGGTGGACGGTGAACATGTACTTCTCGTCGACCGAGTAGGTGCGTTTGAAGACGAGCCCGGCGCCGTTGTCCCAGGTGAGCGTCACGTCGTTGCCCGGCGTCAGCGGGCCGCCTTCAGCCTTCCACTCGGTCTCGGCGCCCGGCACGGCCGGCCCGCCCTGGCCGGCGACCCAGCCGAAATCGGCGTAATACGGGTTCTCGCTGCCGGCCGGCGAGAAGAGCTCGACCAGCGGGCTCGTCGGCTCGACGGTCTCGCGGTATTCGGTGAGACGAAGGTCGTCGATGCGCCCGCCGACAAGGTTGATCGAGCCTTTGAGCGAAGGCGTGTCGATCGCCACGCGGTCGGTGCGGGCAAGCGCTGCGTCGCGCGGGACGACGGCCGGGGACGTGGCGCCGGCCGGCGGCGTTGTCGCGGGCGTCGCCGCGGCGCCCGGCGCGACGGGTGTCTGTGTGCCGGCTGCGGGCGCTTCGCCGGACGGTTCGGCGCCCGGCGTCGGCGTTGTGGTCACGCTTTGCGACTGCTCCGCCGCCTGCCGCTTCCGCTCCGCCTCCATCTTCGGGCCGACGACGAAATACTGCCACGCGACGATGATCAGGAAAGAGAGCGCGATGGCGATGATGACGTTCTGGTTGTTCTTCATCATCGGGGCCTCCGCGCCCCGCCGGATCGTTTGCGATCGGCCGCCTCAGGGATTCGCCGCATGGCGTCGGCAAGAGCGGAGGTAAGGTCTGAGAAGGGCTCCGTCAAAGCCGCACGCCGGCCGATCAGCACGTAATCGTGGCCGGGGCGGGCGCTTTCCACGCCTTTGAGCCGCACCGCCTCGCGCAAGCGCCGGCGGATGCGGTTCCGCTCGACCGCTTTCGCAGCAATGCGTTTGGATACGGTGAAGCCGAAACGCGGCGCGTCTTCGTCGCCGCGCGCCCGCGCCTCCAGAACGAACGCACGCCGCGCGGCCCGGTGACCCTTCGCGGCGGCGAGAAAATCGCGCCTTTTCTTCAGGCGCTCGGGCATCGGTCCGGGGGCGGTCACGCCGACAGGCGCTTGCGTCCCTTCGCACGGCGGCGGGCGAGCACCTTGCGGCCGTTTCTCGTCGCCGCGCGCGCGCGGAATCCGTGGCGGCGCTTACGCACCAGTCGGCTCGGTTGATATGTTCTCTTCATCGTCCAATCCGCCTGGCCAGCGGCCCTCGTCTCGAGAAACGGACAGCCGGTTCGCTTGAGCTTTTGACCGCGCCGCGCCGATGTTCGGGATAGTGCCGGAGCATGCGGTTCCGCAAGGCTCCGGGCGAGCGCGGGCGGTATAGGGTGAATCCCCTGGAGAAGTCAACGATATCGGCGGATTTCCGCCGCGTCACGCCGCGGTGAAAGGGCGCGGTTGGCGCATCATAAGTTCGTGGCGGGGCAGATGCGTTTCCCCGGCGTTTAGCCTGCGGTGCTACCAAGAGCCCGTGGAAACCGGGACGACATCGCTGGCTGAGATGGAGAACGCGCCGGGCGGCAGGGCGGAGGCCGCGAAGCCGGCCGAGAACGCGGGGGGGCGCCGCTCCGGCCGCCGCAGCGCGCTGCTGCGCTGGCTGCCGCTCGCAATCGTCGCCCTGGCGCTCGTCGTGCTCTACGCGGCCGGCCTTGACGAGTACTTCTCGTTCGCGGCGCTTCACCGCTACCAGGGCACGCTGCTTGACGCCGTCGCGGAGCGCCCGATCCTCGCCGCCGCAGCCTATCTTGTCGTCTACATCGTCGTCGTCGCCGTCTCCTTCCCCGGCGCCAGCGCGCTCACCATCACCGGCGGCCTCCTCTTCGGGGCGCTCCTCGGCACGGTGCTCGCCACGGTCGCCGCGACGGCCGGCGCGACGGTGATCTTCCTGATCACGCGCACGTCGCTCGGCGCCTTCCTTGCGGAGCGCGCTGGCCCGCGCACGCAAAAGCTCCGCCGCGGCTTTCAGGAGGATGGTTTCAGCTATCTGCTCTTCCTGCGTCTCGTCCCGCTCTTTCCGTTTTGGCTCGTCAACCTTGCCGCGGCGTTGTTCGGCATGCGCCTTCTCACCTATGTTGTCGCGACCGCGGTCGGCATCGTGCCGGCGACCTTCGTGTTCGCCTATCTCGGGCACAGCCTCGGAACCGCGCTCGATGCCGAAGGCCCGCATGTTCCGGTGGGCCTTCTCGTGGCGCTGGCGCTTCTTGGTGTGATGGCGCTTGCGCCGATAGCCGTGCGGCGATGGCGGCGCGGACGGGGGAGGGAGTAGAGCGTGCCGACGCGACCGGGGCATGAGTGAGGTTCTGAAGCCCGACATTTGCGTGATCGGTGCGGGTTCGGCGGGTCTGACGGTGGCCGCGGCGGCAGCATCGTTCGGCGTCTCCGTCGTGCTGGTCGAGCGCGCGAAGATGGGCGGCGACTGCCTGAATACGGGCTGTGTGCCGTCGAAGGCCCTGATCGCCGCGGCGAGCCGCGCCGCGACGATCCGCGACGCCGGCGGCTTCGGCATCGGCGGCGGTGAGCCCCGTACGAATTTCTCCACCGTCATGGCGCATGTACGCGAGACGATCGCGGCGATCGAGCCGAACGACTCGAAGGAGCGCTTCACCGCGCTCGGCGTGGTCGTGCGCTCCGGCGTCGCCCGGTTCACCGATGCGCAGACGGTGCAGGTGGACAAGACGCAGATCCGCGCGCGCCGCTTCGTCATCGCGACCGGGTCGCGCCCCGCTCTCCCGCCGATCGAGAACCTCTCCGCCGTCCCCTATCTCACCAACGAGACCGTCTTCGATCTGAAGCGGCTCCCCGGGCGCCTGATCGTCATCGGCGCGGGGCCGGTGGGGATCGAGCTGGCGCAGGCCTTCCATCGTCTCGGCTCGCAAGTGACGGTGCTCGAGGCTGGGACGGCGCTTGCCAAGGACAATCCGGAGCTGACCGCGCTCCTGCTGAGGGCGCTTCGCACCGAGGGCGTCGACATCCGCGAGGGGGTCAAGGTGGTGCGCGTGGGGCGGCGCGGACGAAGCGGCGTCCGCGTAACGCTCGAAGGTCCGGAAGGAGGCCCATCCCACCTCGACGGGACGCATCTCCTTATCGCGGCCGGGCGGCGGCCCGATCTCGAGGAGCTCGGCCTCGAGAAGGCGCGCGTACGCTTCGACGAGAAGGGGATCAAGGTCAATGCGCGGATGCGCACCCGCAACCGCCGCATCTACGCGATCGGCGACGTCGCCGGCGGCCCTCAGTTCACCCATTGGGCCGGCTACCAGGCCGGGCTCGTCGTGCGCTCGATCCTCTTCCGCTTCGGCGGCAAGGTGCGCCGCGACATCCTGCCCTGGGTGACCTTCACCGACCCGGAGTTGGCGCATGTGGGGCTGACCGAGGCGGCGGCGCGCCGCCGCTATCCGCACCTGCAGGTGCTGCGCTGGCCCTTCGCCGAGAACGATCGCGCCCACACCGACCGCGACGTGATCGGCATGACGCGGGTGCTCGCGACGCGGCGGGGCAGAATCGTCGGCGCCGACATTCTCGGTCGCGACGCGAGCGAGCTGATCGCGCCTTTCGCGCTCGCCGTCGCCAAGGGGATGAGCGTGAAGGACTTCGCCACCGCCGTCTTTCCCTATCCGACCCGGGCGGAAGCGGCACGCCGCGCCGCGATCGCCTTCTACGCGCCGAAGCTCGATTCACCCCTTCTTAGGCGGGTTATCCGCCTACTGCGGAAGCTCGGATGAGCCGTGCTGGAAAGGACGCTTCGCCGCCGTTAGAATTACCGGCGCCGGCGAGGAACGACATGACGGACAAGGGATCGCCCGCGGCGACGCGAACGGACACGAACGGGGCGGGGAAGGCGAAGGCTGCGCTCGGCCTCAGCCTCTCCAACAAGCTCCTCGTTCTCACCTTGATGTTCGTCATGGTTGCCGAGGTGCTGATCTACATCCCCTCGATCGCCAACTATCGCAACGTCTGGCTCAAGGAGAAGCTCGACACCGCCGAGCTCGTGGCGATGGCGGTTAGCGCTGCGCCGGAGGGCGGCATCCCGGCCGCGCTCGAAGAAGAGATGCTGCGCTCGATCGGCGTCGACGTGATCGCGCTTCGAAGCTCCGGTCAGCGCTGGCTGATCGCGATCGACGACATGCCGCACGACATCGCCGTCCATCATGATCTTCGTTGGCTGAAGCCGCTCGATTCGATCCGCGCCGCCTTCCAGACGCTGTTCACGACCGGCGACCGGCTGATCATGGTGAGCGGTCAGCCGCCCGCCGGCAGCGACCGCTTCGAGATCGTCGTGCACGAGGAAGCGCTGAGGAACGCGATGATCCTCTACTCGCGCAACATCCTGCTTCTCTCGCTGGCGATCTCGGTGATCACCGCGACGCTCGTCTATGTCGCGCTGCGTCTCCTCTTCGTGCGCCCGATGCAACGGCTCTCCGCCAACATCGTCGCCTTCTCCACCGCGCCGGAGAACGCCTCCGCCCTCATCGTGCCGAGCGGCCGTCGCGACGAGATCGGCGTCGCCGAGGAAAGGCTCGCGGGCATGGAGAAGGCGCTTCGCGACATGCTCGCCCAGCGTCGGCATCTCGCCGATCTCGGGCTCGCCGTTTCCAAGATCAACCACGACCTCAGGAACATTCTCGCCTCCGCCCAGCTCTTCTCCGACCGGCTGCAGGGCGTTGAGGATCCGCTGGTCAAGCGCTTCGTGCCGAAGGTGATCGGCGCCATCGATCGCGCCATCGAATACACCCGCTCCGTGCTCGCCTACGGACAGGCGCGTGAGGAGGCGCCGCGGCGGCAGCTTCTTGCTTTGTCGCGGCTGGTCGACGACGTGGCCGACGTGCTCTCGCTCGCCGGTCGCGAAGGGCTGAGTTTCGAGAACCGCGTGGCGGCTGACATCGAGGTCGACGGCGACCCGGAGCAGCTCTTCCGCGTGCTGATGAACCTCTGCCGCAACGCGGTGGAGGCGGTAAGCGACGGGGAGGGGCCCGCCGTGATCCGCCGTGTCTGGATCGAGGCGGAGCGGATCGGAAGCGTCACCGCGATCCGCGTCTGCGACACCGGTCCGGGTGTGCCGGAAAGGGCGCGCGCCAAGCTCTTCCAGGCGTTCGAGGGCTCGGCGCGGCAGGGCGGAACGGGCTTGGGCCTCGCCATCGCCTCGGAGATCGTGCGCGCCCATGGCGGCACGATCCGGCTGGTCGAGCGCTCCGGCGCCGGCGCGGTTTTCGAGATCACCATCCCCGACCGCCCCGTTTCGATCACGGCGCGCCGCGAGCGCCGCGCCTGATGCGCGCGGCGCCAGGCGCCGAGGCGGGCGGCGCTCTCTTGCCCCCGCGCTCTCTTGCAATGCCGGCTTCGACCGATTACCTCTCGCCAGCCCCGCGGCAGGCCGCCGCCGGGTCGCAAGCGCCCGTAGCTCAGCTGGATAGAGCACCAGACTACGAATCTGGGGGTCGTGGGTTCGAATCCTGCCGGGCGCGCCACCACTTAGCTTTGGTTGCCGTTTTAGCTAAGACGGCGATTAAGACGGCGGCGCGGTATGCCGCTGAACGATCCAGGCCACCGATGCAGCATGGCGACGGTCGAACAGAAAGAGCTTCTAGACGAACACCTTCCTTATGAGGTGCTGATGATGCGCTACGCGTTCGAGACGCTGCGAAACCCGCAACCGCAGCTCGCGTGGAATGCGCACCTGGAGTCTTTCGCCGTTCATGTGCGCAATCTTGTGCATTTTCTTCGGAACAAGGAGAGCAACCTTAACTTTAAGGCCCGTGACTTCATTGAAGATTATCAGGCATCCGAGGTGAAAGAGATTGAGGGCGCGTTGTCCAAGTTGGAGTCTCAGATTCGCCATCTGGGCAAGAACCGCAAGACTGAACCGAAGGACAAGGTCAACCCTGGCCGCATCGATAAGCTCTTCAAGTGGACCGAGAACGGTGTCGAGCGCTTCCTGCAACAACTGCCTGCCGAGCTGCGGGACCTTTACAACGAGGCTAAGTCGCGCCCGACGGGCGGCGAGATCACAACCCCCTCGGCATCAAATCATGCGATTTCCATTACGACGAGCACGGAGCAAGCTGTGCAGAGGCCCATGGGCTCATCGGTTGGCATCTATAGGTTCCTGCGAGGCTCCGAGGGTTAGCCATTGTCGGGGGAGCACGGCGCAGCCATCAAGGCCGATTTGCTGACTATGGCATCCTTCTGCTGACTGAGCGCGGCCACGCCGGCACCGCGTTCGTCGAGTTGGAATGTGTACTGCTCACTGACGAAGGTAGGATCACCCTCACCGACGAGGGCAGAATCACCCACGTAGAACACGTACACGATGACGATCCCGGCAAAGGTAGACGATCCGATTCGTGAAAAGATCGTCGCTTTGTCGTGAAATCGAGCCGACCGGGTTTGCTGGGCAGCGTCCTTGTAGATTATATCGAAGTCTGTCCCGTCAGTGAGAAGCGTCGTCCTCCCGTCGCCAATGCGGTCGGACTGCCAGCCTGCCAAATCGTCGGGAACCACGCCACCGGAGAAGAAGTAGGAATATCCTTCGAACGGTCCACAGGTCGTGACTTCCGTCCAACCGGCACGCTGAAGGCGCGAGGGCCAGGTGGATAAACAGAGCGGGCACTGCTAGTCGCATCTAAAGCCCCCATCTTCGTTTGCGTGCCGCCATCTAATCCTAGCAGCTACCCGCACGCTCGACCGCGCCCAAAAGAGCCTGCGGTCGCCGGTCAGCTCTCCACAAGAGCGGTTCTGCTTCTCGGTCTCGAACAGCTCCGGCGACGCTCGCGACGGTGGAATAGGCTCACCCCTCAAGCGCTCGCGCCTTGCCGCCCTTTGAAATAAGGGCATTCTCTGCTGGAAAGGCGCCGGTTCAAGACGGGAGGTGAGGAATGGAGTTCAGTGGAAAGCGGGTGCTCGTGACGGGCGCCGGGAAGGGCATCGGCCGGGTGACCGCGATCAAGCTCGCCGCCGAGGGGGCGCACGTGCTCGCGTTGAGCCGCACGGCCGCCGACCTGGGGAGCCTGAAAGCCGAGATCGATTGCGAGACGATCGTTTGCGATCTCGCCGACATGGAGGCGACGCGGCGCGCCGCTATCGACGCGCTGCCCTTCGATCTCCTCGTCAACAACGCCGGCACCACGAAGCTCGAGCCTTTCCTCGATGCGTCTCTCGAGACCTTCGACTGGCTGATGAACGTGAATGCCAAGGCGCCGATGGTCGTGGCGCAGGAGGCCGCGCGAGACTGGATCGCCCGCGGCCACAAAGGCGCGATCGTGAATGTCTCCTCGATGGCCGCCTTCCAGGGCCTTCCCGACCACCTCGCGTACTGCGCCACCAAGGGTGCGCTTGACGCCATGACGCGCGTGATGGCGTCGGAGCTCGGGCCGCACGGCATCAGGGCGAATTGCGTCAACCCGGTCGTGACCCTGACGCCGATGGCGGTGAAGGCGTGGAGCGACGAAGCAAAGGCCGCCTCCATGCTGAGCCGCATACCGCTCGGCCGCTTCGTCCAGCCGGAGGAGGTCGCAGACGTGATCATGTTCCTGCTGAGCGAGCGTTCCGCCATGGTGCACGGCTCGGAGATTCTGGTCGACGGCGGCTTTCGGGCGCGTTGACCGGCAGGGGGCCGTGGTTCATGCCCCCGGTTTCATGCCCCCTGGTTTCATGACGCTGGCCCCCATGTCATCGGTCCCATGCCGTCCGACTTCGACACGCTGACCGCCGAGCTCGACCTTTGGGCGGAGGCCGGGCGCATCGCGGCGTTCTGGTGGCGCGACGACGACGCCATCGCGCCGACGCCCGCGCTCGACCGGCTGCTCGGGCTGTCGGAGTCCTTCGGCATCGCGATCGGCGTTGCCGTCATTCCGGCGCCGGCGTCCGACGATCTCGCCGCGGCGCTCGCGCGGCATTCCGGCGCCGTGCCGCTGCAACACGGATACGCGCACAAGAACCACGGCGCTCCCGGCACGCCCGCGGTCGAATGCGGCGGCGCCCGCCCGGTCGGCGAGGTGATGCAGGAGCTCGAAGCGGGTGCGGCGCGCATGCGCGCGCTCTTCGGCGCGCGCTTCGAGGATGTCCTTGCCGCGCCGTGGAACCACATCGATCCGCCGGTGCTCGAAAAGCTCTCCGCGAGCGGCTTCCGCGCCGCTTCCGCCTATGGCCCGCGCGCGGCGATGAAGGGCAACGGACTTGTTGTCGCCAACGCGCATATCGACCCGATGAACTGGCGCGAGCGTCGCTTCGCCGGGACGAAGAAGGCGCTCGCGGGCGTTGTCGGCGAGCTTCGCGCGCGGCGCACCGGAGCGAGCGATCCGGACGAGCCGGTCGGGCTCCTGACCCATCACCTCGACCATGACGCGGCGTTCTGGGAGTTCCTTAAGCGCTTCTTCGCCGCGACGCGTGCGCATGAGGCGGCGAGTTGGCTGACGCTCGGCGAGGCGTTTGCGCCGGGGGCGCAGGCGTGAGCGTCGAGGTCCGCTCCGCGACGGCCGACGACATCGATGCGATCGTCGACCTCCTTTACGGCCACATGAGCCAGAAGATCACCAAGGAGCGCTGGCGCAACATCCTCGACTACCCCTGGCGGCCGGCCGATGCCGACCGCGGCTGCGTCGCCGTCGACGACGGGCGCGTGGTCGGCTTTCTCGGCCTCGTCTATGCCGACCGGCCGATCGACGGGCGGACGACGCGTTTCTGCAACATCTGCGCCTGGTATCTTCTGAAGTCGCATCGCGGGCAGGGGATCGGCCAACGCATTCAGTTCCATTCCGTCGCCGATCCGGCGATGACCTACACGATCATGACCGCGACGGCGGCGACCGGCCGCGCCTTCGGCGCAAACAGCGGCTTCTCCGTGCTCGACGATTCGCGCTATCTGCTCCGCCGTCGCGCCGGAAGCGCCGACCTCGAAGTCATCGACGATCCAGATGCGATCGCGGATCGCCTCTTGCCACAGGACCGGAAGATCCTCGCAGACCACCGTCCCTACAATATGCGCCACCTCTATGTGCGCGCGGGCGATGGCGGCTGCTACGTGGCCATGCAGGTCAAGCGGAAGGGCGATGACATCGACTATCACGAGGTGATGTATGCGAGCGATCCGGCGTTTCTCGCGAGGTTCGGCCAGAGGCTCGCCGACACCATCCTCGCGGAGGACAAATCGGTGCTCGCCATCGACAGGCGCTTCCTGCCGGAGATGCCGGGCTGGGAGGCCGAGACGATCAGGTTGCCGCGCTGGTATCGCTCCGCCTCGGTCCCCCGGCAAAGGGTCGACCATCTCTACGGCGAGGTGGCGTTGCTCGACTTGAAGCTCCCGTAAAGCCTTTGCTCAAGCCCTTGCCGGGATCGGCAAAATCGGCGTTAAGGTCGCGCCCATGAACAAAGCGACCCGTCCGGAGATCGATCCGACCGTGTTCCGCCGCGTCTTGGGCCGCTTCGCCACCGGCGTCACGGTCATCACCGCGGAGCACGACGGCGAGGCGCGCGGCATGACGGCCAACGCCTTCATGTCCGGCTCGCTCGAGCCGCCGCTTTGCGTCGTCTCGATCGCCAAGCGCGCGCGCATGCACCACGTGATGGCGGCGGCGACGCATTTCGGCGTGAGCATGCTGGCTGAGGATCAGGTGGCGGTCAGCGAGCACTTCGCCGGGCGACCGGACCCACGGCTCGTCGTGGATTTCGAGCGCGCCGGCCCGACGGTCGTGCTCTTGAGCGCCTGCGCACGGATCGCGGCGGAGGTCGTCGCCTCTCACGATTGCGGCGATCACACGATCTTTATTGGCCACATCCTCACGCTCGATGCGAACGAGCGTCGGCCGCTTCTTTATCATGCCGGCTGCTACCGAGACCTCGACGGCAACGTGCTCGAGGCCGACGTCCAGGTGCCCGACTTCTGGTAAGACACCGGTTCTGGTAAGAGACCGGTTCTGGTGAGCGACCGAGCGTCGAGGCCCTTTGCGGTGGAATGACGCGCGCTCCGATCGGAACGCAACCCACACAGTGCCGTTGCAAGGGGTGAGGTCACAACGCGGGGGCGTTGGGAGCTTTACGATGAGACATTCTGTGTCGCTTGCGGCTCTCGCGGCCGCTCTCGCATTTTGCGGCGCGGCCACGCACGCGGCCGATACGCCGACCGCCGGCGGCAACGTGCTGACCGGCACCGCCGCTTTCGGGAGCTGGGAGGACGCGAGGCCAGGGGTGACGCGGCTGATCAAGCCGTCGGACCTCCCCCCGCCCTATGCGACGAAGTCCTCGAGCAACGCACCTGCGCCGGCCGACATGCCGCCGGGAGGCATGCCGAACGTGCTGCCGGGTTTCCACGTCGCCGAGTTCGCCAGCGGCATGCAGCAGCCGCGGGTGATCGAGATCGCGCCGAACGGCGACGTGTTCGTCGCCGACAGCGGCGCCGGCGAGATCGACGTCTTCCGCATGGGCGACGGCGGCGCCGTCGCCAGGAAGGACGTGTTCGCGACCGGCCTCGACCGACCCTACGGCATCGCTTTCTACCCGAAGGACGATCCGCAATACGTCTATGTGGCGAACACCGGCAGCGTCGTTCGCTATCCCTACAAGAGCGGCGACATGGTCGCCTCGGGTGGCTCGGAGACGGTCATCCCCGAGCTTCCCGTCGGCTATCACTGGACGCGCGATCTCGCCTTCTCGCTCGACGGCAAGACGCTCTTCGTGTCGGTCGGCTCCGGCTCGAACGTCGGCGATGGCACGATGGACGTCCCCGCGCCTCCGCCCTTCATCGCCAACCATCCCCTCGGCACCGCCTGGGCGGAGGAGAACAATCGCGCCGACGTGCTCGCCTTCGATCCCGACGGCAAGAACGAGCGCATCTATGCGACCGGCCTGAGGAATTGCTCCGGCATGACCATCCAGCCGGCGACCGGCGATCTCTGGTGCGTCGTCAACGAGCGTGACGCGCTCGGTGACAACCTGCCGCCAGACTATGCCACGAGCGTAAAGGAAGGCGCGTTCTACGGCTGGCCCTGGTACTATATCGGCGGCAACGAGGACCCGCGGCACAAGGGCGAGCGGCCCGATCTCGCCGACAAGGTCACCGTGCCCGATGTTCTGTTCCAGGCGCATTCGGCACCGCTCGGCATCACCTTCTACGAGGGCGACGCCTTTCCAGCCGAGTACAAGAGCGACGCCTTCGTCGCCATGCACGGCTCATGGAACCGCGACCACCGCACCGGCTACAAGGTCGTGCGGCTCATGTTCGACGCGTCCGGCACGCCGACCGGCGCCTACCAGGACTTCATGACCGGCTTCGTCATGGACGATCAGTCGGTATGGGGCCGTCCGGTCGACGTGAAGGTGGCGAAGGACGGCTCGCTTCTCGTCAGCGAGGACGCGAACGGCACGATCTGGCGCATCACCGCCGACAAGGAAGCAGCGTCGAGAGAGCCGATGCAGACGGCTCCGAAAGCGAACTAGCACTAGCAGGCGCCACGGCAGGCTTCGGCGGCCGTTCTATCGGGCGGCCGTTCCGCCGTTCCGTGTCTCCAGCGCCTCGCAGAGGGCGAACCCCTATTGCGTCGCTTCGCCGGGCTTGGTTTCGGCGGGCGGCGGCGGCAGCCAGTATTCTGCGTCGGGCTTGCCGCGCTCGATCCGCACGAAGTTGTTGGCGAAGACACGGTAGGAGTGGCTCCACTCGCCGTCCGGCCACCTGACGCGGATCTCGGCGCGCTCCGCCGTGCCGAGCCCTACATGGATGAAGCCGGCCTGGCCGGAAGCGTGTCCGCCGCCGACCGTGACGGTGCGGTCCATCGTGTGATTGCCGGTCTTCACCGAGATGCGCGCGCCGACGGCGTTGCGGTTGAGCGTCGGCTGCAAGAGCTCGACCTCGAGCCAGTTGCCCAGCGGGATGTCACCGAAGCTCCTCTTGGCTCCGCGGTTGCGGAAGAGGCTGACGGGCGCCTCGCGGTTCACCACGACGAGGTCGAGCATGCCGTCGAGGTTGAGATCGACGAGTGCCGCGCCGCGGCCGCGCCGCATCAGCGCGATGCCGGCGGGCTTTCCCGCCTCGATGAAGGTCTTGTCCCACTGCCCGATGAGCAAATTGTCAGGATCGTCGGCGGCGAAGTCGGGCATTGCCTCGACGTTTCCCTTTGAGATGAAGAGATCGAGGAGACCGTCATTGTTCACGTCGGCGAATTGGCTGTGCCAGCCGGTCGACGGCCGGACGTCGTCGCCGGTGTAGGGCCGCGCGGCGGTGACGCCGAGCGGATAGGCGATGTCGTCGTAGACCGGCCGGTCGGTGTCGGATTCCTCGTCGAGCTGCTGCAGCTTGGTGTCGCCCATCGAGGTCAGCGCGTAGACCGGATAGCCGTTACCGAAGAGGTCGGCCTGGGCGATGCCCATCCCGTAGATCGAAAGATGCCGCCAGCCCTCCGCAGCCGTGTAGAGCCGCGGCGGCTTGCCGGGGTCGACGTGCCACATCTGCTCCTCGCCGCCGCGGTAATATTGCCGGTCGTTGGTGACGCGCAGCGACGCGACGCCGGACTGGTTCCAGTCGGTGAAGAGCATGGATAACGAGCAGTAGCTCGGCTGAAGCGCGGTCGGGTCCTCGTAGTTCGGCTTGTCGCCGGGATGCGGCCGGAAGAGGTAGTTGGCGGCGCACGTCCCCCACGGCGAGCCCGGCGCCATGCGGTCGACATAGTTGCCGACGGCGAGCGTCGGGAAGGGCAGGCCCTTCTCCCAGGTCGCCGAGAAGGCCGTCGTCCAATCCTTGCCGCCGTCGAAAGCGAAAGCGCTGTTGGCGACGTCGAACTGGCAGTCGGGCTTGCCTTTCAGGATCAGGTTGCGGCCGAGCCTGAGCACGACGAGGTCCATCAGGCCGTCATCGTCGATGTCGAGCGGGTAGGCGCCGAGGACGCGGGAGAGATCCTCGTCGGGGATACCCATCGACACCTTCTCGAACCTGAGCCCGCCGCCGGTCTCGCTCTCGTTGCGATAGAGCTCCGCCGGGTTGGTGCCGCCGGCGAGGAAGAGATCAGGCAGGCGGTCGCCGTTGCAGTCGAAGGCCGCCACGCCGCCGCCGACGAAGAACTCCCACGGACCGGAATATTTGTGGTCGATGCCGGCGGCGAGCGCCTCCTCGTGCATGTCGGGAATGTCGTTCGGCACCGGGCGCGCGTCGTCGGCATGGACCGCGGCGGCGCCGAGGCCAGAAACGAGAACGCCGAGGAACAGGGCTCGCGCGCTCATGGCTCAATCACCAGCGTCTTCAAGAAGGCGATCAAGTCCGAACGGTCCGATTCCTCGGCGGCGACGTACGCCTCGCGCGCCGCCCGCGCTTCGCCGGCATGAGCGCGGATCACGCCGTCGAGCGTCGTGAAGTCGTTGCGGTGGCCGTAGGGCGCGGTCGAGCCGACGCCCCAAAGCTCCGCCGTCATGAACACGTCGCGCTCCACGAAGCGCTGCGCCAGGAGCTCGTTGCCGAGCTGGTTGACCTCGCCGTCGGCGATGTGGTGTCGCTTCAGATCGCCGAAGAGCGGCACGAGAATCTGGCCCTTGTCGTTGCGCGGCAGCGCCTTCGCCCAGTCGAGCAGGGCGAGGTCGTATTGCGCCGGCCTCTCCACCTCGCCGGTGCGCAAGGTCCCGGCCGTGTCGTAGGGCGCGGGATCGGTGAAGGTGAGGCCGTTGAGAGGCAGGAAGGGGCGGTGACAGGCGGCGCAGCCGAGGTCGGCGAAAACCTTCTCGCCGTGCGCCGCCGCTTCGCGCCAGCCGGCGTCGTCGGGGACCATGCGGCCGGGGGCGGGTAGGGTGGCCTGGAACGCGACGACGGCGGAGACGTCGCCCGGCGAGAGCTCGTCCGGCCGGTCGTCGCCGTCGAAATCGTCGACGCCGGTCCAGCGCTTGCCGAAGCGCTCGCTCGCCTCGATGCCGAGATGGGCGTTCATCGCGTTGATGGCGAATTGCCTGAGCGAAGCGAACACGCCCTTCTGGCTGAACGGCCTGACCGTCAGGTCGGAATCGATGCCTTCCAACCCGGAGAAATCGACGAGACCGTCGGGCATCACCGTCAGCTCGCCGAAATCGACGCCCTTGGTGGAGAGCGCCACGGTCTCCGGCTCGCCGCTCTGGCGCGCGGCGGCGACGGCGTGGTCGCGCTCCGCCCTCAGCTCAGCGGTCATCTCGCGGGCGAGCAGCTCGACTAGACCGGCGCCGAACAGGCTCACCGAGCCGCGCTCGTTGGAGAATTGCGGGTCGAGCGTATCGAAGTCGAAGCTTTCAAAACCCTCTGAGATGAAGGCGTTGGCGGTGAAGTCGCCCGATCCGCCGAGCACTGGGATGTTGTGGCACGATTGGCAATTGTTGGCGTCGGGGCCGGCGGTGCGCCGGAACGGTGCATCGGTCGGATGCTTGCGCTGGGTCGGGATGATCGCCTGCGTCGCCATCGGCCGTCCGAGGCCGTCGGCAATAGTGAAGCGCGCGGTGAAGAGATGCTTGCCGATCTCCACCAGCGTCTTCAATTCGTCGGCCGACAGCGTGCCTTCAAGCGTCGTGAAGTCGATATGGTCGTGGATCGCCTTTTCCGCCCACGGGGGCGCATCGCCGGCAAGCGCCTGCCCGCTGAAGAAGAACGCCACGCAAATTGCGGCCCCCGTCACACGAGATTGGCGTCGGTCTCCGTGTCCGCGAGAACCATGCTTCATACGCGCCTCAAAAAGGGCGTTACACCCTCGCCTCGGTATAGGCGTTGGTAATGGCGATCCCCTGCGGCAGCGTGCCGCCGATGATCATGGCGAGCACCTCGTCGGTCGTCACGTCGTCCTTGTTCACCGTGCCGACCATGCGCGCGGTCTTCATCACCGTGATTCGGTCGGCCAGGTCGAAGACGTCGTGGATCTCGTGGCTGATCAGGAAGATGCCGATGCCTTCCTTCTTGAGCTGTTTGACGAGGTCGCGCACCTGCGCGGTCTCCGCCGGCCCGAGCGCCGCCGTCGGCTCGTCCATGATCAGGATGCGGGCGTTGAAATGAATGGCGCGGGCGATGGCGACCGATTGGCGCTGACCGCCGGAGAGCGCCTTTACCGGCGTCTTGAAGCCCTTGAAGACGGGGTTGAGCCGGCCCATCACCTTGCGGCTCGCCGCCTCCATGGCGACGTCGTCGAGCGTTCCCCACTTGGTCATCAGCTCGCGCCCGAGGAACATGTTCGCCGGCGCGTCCACATTGTCAGCGAGCGCCAGCGTTTGGTAGATCGTCTCGATGCCGAGCACCTTGGCGTCACGCGGATTGTTGATCGTGACCCGTTTGCCGTCGATCAGAATTTGCCCCGAGTCGGCGCGATAGGCGCCCGAGAGCACCTTCATCAGCGTCGATTTTCCCGCGCCGTTGCCGCCGACGAGCCCCACGACTTCGCCGGCATAGAGGTCGATCGTCGCGTTCTCGACGGCATGCACGCCGCCGAACGACACATAGATGTTGCGCATCTCGACCAGCGGAGTGCGGTTCTCGGACATTCGTCGCGCTCCCGTCGCCCGCCTCAGGCCGCCCGCTTGCGGTAGGCGGTATCGATTCCGACTGCGATTACTAGGACTACGCCGGACACAATATTCTGCAGCGGCGATTCGATGCCCATGAGTTGCATGCCCGACTGCAGCGACTGCATCACGAGCGCACCGAGCATGGCGCCGGGCACCGTGCCGATGCCGCCGGCGAAGGACGCGCCGCCGATGACCGCCGCAGCAATCACGTAGAGTTCGTCGAGCGTGCCCAGTGCGTTGGTGGCGGCGTTGAGGCGCGCCGAGGCGACGGCGCCGCTGATCGCGCACAGCACGCCCATGAGGATGAACACCTTCATGATGATCCAGCGGGTGTTGATGCCGCCGAGCTCCGCCGCCTCCGGATTGCCGCCGATCGCAAACACGTAGCGGCCGAAGCGTGTCCGGTTGGCTATGAAAGTCATGACAACCGCAGCAGCGATCGCGATCAAAACCGGGGTTGCGATGCCAAGCGAGACGAAGAGGCCGCCGTCCGGCCAGGGAATATTGTGAGCGGCCGCGTATTGGCGCGCGAGTCCGACCGGCATCGGGTAGGCGTTGATGACGGCAATTGCGCCCAGCACCGCACCGCAGCCGACGAGCGCAAGAAAGGTTTCCGCCCAGATCGGCCGCAGAGGGAAATTGAAACGCTGCCTCTGACGGCGGCCGTTGAGGATACCGACAAGAATCCCGATGCAGGTGATGACACCGATGACCCAGCTTGCGGTCGCGCCAATCGTCGCGTGTCCGCCTCCACCCATCATGCCGAAGGTGGAATCGAGCGGCGCGAGCGTCTTGCCACTTGCCACCCACCAGGCGGCGCCGCGCCAGACCAGGAGCCCGCCGAGCGTCACGATGAACGCGGGGACGCCGAGATAGGCGATCACGAAGCCATGGAGAGCGCCGATCAACGCCCCCAGTGCAATGCCAACGGCGAGCGTGATGATCCAGGTGAGGGCGAAATCGTAGCCGACAAGCGGCGGGAGGATCTCCGTCTGCATCGCCCCCATGACCATCGCCAGAAATCCGAGCAGCGAGCCGACGGAAAGGTCGATGTTGCGCGAAACGATGACCAGCACCATGCCGGTCGCCATGATGGCGACCGTCGAGGTCTGCACCGAGAGATTCCACAGATTGCGTGGGGTCAGGAACACCCCGCCCGACATGATGTGGAAGCCGATCCAAACGACGGCGAGCGCAACGATCATACCCAGCATGCGGGCGTCGATCTCGGTTGCGTTCATGAAGGCGCGCACGGGGCCAATCTGGCGCTGCTGCGCCAAGCTACCGGTTCCTCCACCCGGCACACCGGTGGCTTCAGCCATGTCGGTTCATCACGTCACGTTCTTAGATGTGTGATACCTGCGCCGCGGGCGTGAGCGGCGCAGGCATTGTTTGGTTCAGACGATGATTCTTATCCGCAGACGTCGACGGTGCCCGCCGGTACGCCTTTGCAGACCTCGTCCTTCGTGATCCAGCCTGCGTCGATCACTTCGCTGAGGTTGGCCCTGGTGATCGGGTTCGGCGTCAGGAACAGCGAGTGCATTTCGACGCCCTTGGGGCCGCCGCTGAACATCACCGATCCTTCGATCTCGTCCATCATCTTGCCCGAGGCCAGCGCCAGGGCGGCTTCACCCGCCGCCTTGCCGAGCGCGCGCGCGTCCTTCCACACAGACACGGTCTGCGTGCCGAGCGCGACACGGTTCAGCGCCGCGTGGTCGCCGTCCTGGCCGGAGACCGGGACCTGACCGGCCATCCCCTGGGCGGCAAGCGCAGCGACAACACCGCCGGCCATGCCGTCGTTCTCGCAAACGACGGCGTCGACGTTGTTGTTGTTGACCGTCAGGAACTGCTCCATCTCCTTCTGGGCGTTGGTCGGGTCCCAGTTGTCGGTGTAGGTCTCGCCGACGATCTTGATGTCGCCGCTCTTCACTGCGTCACCGATGACCTCCTCAATGCCGGAGCGCAGGAAGTCTGCGTTCGGGTCGGCCGAGTTGCCCTTGATGATGACGTAGTTGCCCTTTGGCTGGGCGTCGAAGACGGCCTGTGCCTCGAGCACGCCGACCTGCTTGTTGTCGAAGGTGATGTAGAACGCCTTCGGGTTCTCGATCAGCCGGTCATAGCCGATCACCGGGATGCCTTCGTCGACGGCCTTTTGCACGGCCGGCTGGATGGCGTCGGTGTCCTGGGCGAGAACGATCAGCACGTTGGCGCCCTGCGAGATCAGGTTCTCAACGTCCGTCAACTGCTTGGAAGCTGACGACTGGGCGTCGGTGGAGATGTACTTGGCGCCGGCGGCGTCGAGGACGCCCTTGATGGCCGCTTCGTCGGTCTTCCAGCGCTCTTCCTGGAAGTTGTTCCAGGAGACGCCGACCACGACCTGCGCCGAGGCGGCTGCGGCGGAAAGTGCGAAGGCACCCGCCGCCAACAACGATACGACAAATTTTCTCATGTCTTCCTCCCGTCTGGACGGTTGGCCACAAATAGCCGCCAGAAAAGCTCAAATGCAATCGGTTTGGCGGCAATGTTGTGTCCGCGATGAAGTGACGTGTATCATAGGGAATCCGCTGCAAACAACGGATTCGAAAGAGGGTCGGAGAATCGGAAAAAAGGCCGCAGGCGGCGTAGCCCTGTTCAGGCGGCGCGTTTGGGCGCCTCGTCGGCGGAGAGCCGCGTCTCCGGCGTGCCGGAGACGATGATCTCCAGCACTTCCTGTTCGGTCGTCTGCTTGATGTAGCGGTCGCCGACATTCTCGCCGCGCTTCAGCACCATGACGCGGTCCCCGACCGCGAAGATGTCCTGCAGGCGGTGCGAGATGATGATCTGGGCGACGCCGTGCTTCTTCAGCTCCAGCATGGTCTCGAGCAGTCGCGCCGTCGCCATCACGGAAAGGTTCGCCGTCGGCTCGTCGAGAACGATCACGCGCGGATCGAACGATATGGCGCGCGCGATCGCGACCGATTGCTGCCGGCCGCCCGACAGGCTCTCCACCTTCTGGTAAACGGAATTCACGTTGACCTTGAGCCGTTGCAGCACTTCGTCGGCTTCCGAGTACATCTTTCGACGGTCGACGATGAGGCCCTTCCGGGGCCAGCGGCCGAGAAAGATGTTCTGGCCGACGTCCATGTTTCCACAGAGCGCGAAATCCTGGTAGATCATCTCGATGCCGCGGTCGCGGCTCTCGTGCGGGCTGCTGAAATGCACCTCGTCCCCGGCGACGTGGATTTCGCCGCTGTCGCGCTGATAGGCGCCGGTCAGGATCTTCATGAGCGTCGACTTGCCGGCGGAGTTGTCTCCGACAAGCCCGAGCACCTCGCCCGGATAGAGGGCAAGGTCGACATCGTTCAGCGCCTGCACGGCACCGAACGCCTTGTTGATGTGCCGCATCTCGACGATCGGATGAACTGCGCTGGTCTCAGGCATTGACGGCTTCCGTGGTCGCGGTCCGGCGCCTTTCGGCGAGGTGCGCGCGAAGGGCGCCGAAAATGTTCGCCTGGCGTACCCAGATGTCAATCAGCACGGCGGCGATCAGGATGCCGCCGATGAAGACGTTGATCCAATGCTGCGGCATGGTGAACCCTTCGACGTTGAGCTGGAGCAGAGCGCGCACGAGCGTGATGACGGCGGCGCCGGCAAGCGCGCCGATGACGGTGCCGTAGCCGCCGAAGATCGACCCGCCGCCGATGATCACCGCCGCGATGCCGTCGAGCTCGCGGAACTGGCCGGCGACCGGGTTGAAGCTGCGGAAATACGCAACATTGATGAGACCGGCCATGGTCGCGCAGAACGCGCAGAAGAGAAGGGCGATGAAACGGATGCGGCTGGTGTTGATGCCGGCGTAGGCGGCGGCGCGGATATTGCCGCCTGTGGCGTAGATGCGCTGTCCGAACGGCATGAAGCCGAGCACGAACCCGGCGATGACGGAGACGAGAAGCATCCATATCGTCTGCACGCTGACGACGTCGGCAAGCGCCCCGAGAAAGCCCATTGGTCTGGGGAGGTCGAGATAGGCGAGGATGTCTCCCACTTTGCGGCCGATCAGATTGTAGCGCTCGGAGAAACCGGTGAGCTGTTGGCCGGCGACGAGCCACGAGGCGAGCCCGCGCGCGATGTAGAACATTCCGAGCGTGGCGATGAAGGCGGGAAGTCGGAAGGCCACGGTCATGACGCCATTGAAGGCGCCCGCGGCGAGCCCGACCGCGAGCCCGACCAGGATCGCTTCGAACGGATCCAGCCCCAGAACCTTGAGCGAATAGGCGGCGGCGCTTCCGGCGAGCGCCAGCACGGCGCCGACCGAAAGGTCTATGTCGCCGGCGGCAATGACGAAGGTCAGCCCGACCGCGATCAGCGCGAGCTCCGTGTAGTTGAGCAGGATGGCGAAGGTGTTCGGCAACAGCGCCCAGTAGTCGGGCCTCAGGTAGAGGCCGACAAGCCACAACAGCACCGCCAGCATGATCGCCAGCGCGTCGCGGCGCGCCAGGAACTTGCCGAAGCCGCGCGCCGTCAGCGCTCGGTCGCTCGCGGTCGCACCTTTGGTCTGGGCGCCTTCGATGGCGACACCGCCGACCTCGAGCAGCTTGGGTGGTGGCCGGCGTCGAAGCCAGGCCCAAATGCGCGCCGGCAACCGCTGTCGGATGATCAGGGGCTCGATCAGGACGGCGACGAGGAGGAGCACGCCGATGAAGGCGGGCACGGCGCCGGCGGGCAGCGAGTAATGCGCCTGCACCTCGATCGACTCGCCGTTGATCATCAATGTCCGCGTGATCGGCACGCCTTCGCGCAGCACCTTGTTGATGAGAACGGTCAAGACCGCGCCGAGGAAGCTGCCGAGCACGCGACCGCGACCGCCGAGGATCGACGCGCCGCCGATAATGACGGCGGCGATCACGATCAGCTCGGCACTGAGGCCGCCTTGCGGCGAGGCGCCCTTGTCCTGAGCAACCGCCATCAGGCCGGCTATCGTCGCGCAGAGCGAGGAGAGCAGGTAGGAACGCACGCGCACCCATCGCGTCGGGATGCCGGCATAGATCGCCGCCAGCTCGTTGCCGCCGGTTGCGAGCGTCTCGTAGCCCCACCGCGTCTTGGCCAGCACGAAAGCGCCGAGCGCGACGACGATCAGGGCGAGGGTGATCTGATTGTTGAATCCCCAGGCGTTGAATTCGCCCAGCTGGAAGAACCAGTGAAAGTCGCGCGCCTTGATCGGGTAGAGGATCGACTGGCCGCCGGTCAGTCCAAGGATGAAGCCGCGCCCGATGAACAGCATCGTCAGCGTGGCGATGAACGCCGGTACCCGCAGGACGGTGACGAGGACGCCATTGATGAGGCCGATGAACGTTCCGAGCGCCAGGCAGGCAATGATCGCCGGCACGACGCCCATGTCGTAATGATTCGGATCGAAGACATAGGCGAAGACGACGCCGACCAGCCCGTAGGTGGAGCCGACCGAAAGATCGAGATCCTTGTTGGCGATCACGAAGGTCATGCCGACCGCCATGATCGCGAAGCGCGAGGCGTCACGAAGCAGCGCCTGGAAGGCGTCGGGAGAGAGGAAGAAGCTCGGATTTATGAGGGCGCCGACAATGTAGAGGAGCGCCATCAATGCGAGGAGCCCGACTTCCCAGCCGCCGAAGAACTGCATCGGACGGCGCCCGAGCGCCAAGGAGTCAGACGTCATCGCGCTGCACCGTTCCCCAGCCAAAGCAGATCGCGAGGGGGCAATGCCCCCTCGCGACTACAGCAGAAACGAGGATCGAGGACTAGTTCTCGAACCGCTTGCCGACGTTGCCGACCGTCTCCTTCGTCACGAGCTGCGCGCGCGTGTCGAGGTTGGCGGCGGCGATGCCGCGGTCGATTTGCAGATAAAGCTGCATTACGGGCCAGAACCCCTGCAGGAAGGGCTGCTGACCGAGCGAGCCGGTTAGATCGCCGGAAGCGATCGCCTCCTGCTGAGCCGGCCCGAGGTCGAAGCCGTAGGCGCAGATCTTGCCGGTCATGCCGGTTTGAGCGACCGCCTTGGCGAGCGCCGGCGTGAACACGTTGTTGCCGGCGAACGCGCCGACCACGTCGCCGCGCGATTCGAACAGCGACACGATCGCGTTGACCGGATCGTTCGGATCGGCATCGACGCCGACGCCCTCAGGACCGGCGTCGACCTTGAACGCGTCGAGCTTGCCGGCCGCCTTGAGCGCCGCGACGATCGCGGCGTAAGCCGACGACACGCGGTTGTTCACCTCGACGTTGCCCATCGCCGTCGAGTTCGGAAGCACGATCGAGCCGCCTTCCACGCCCTTGTCCATCAGGCACTGCACGAGCGCGTTGCCGGCGATTGCGGCGGCCGACGCGTCCTGTCCGGTGTGGCTGATTTGCAGGCGGTGATAGATGTTCGGGTCGAAGGAGTTGGTCGTCGCGACCGGAATGCCGTTCGCTTCCGCCGTCTTGACGATGTCGTCATAGGCGCCGACCTGCGGCGTCGTCATGATGATGCCGTCGATCGTCGGGTCCTGGATGATCTGGTTCAGGATCTCGATCTCGCGGGCCGGGTCGTCGACCGGCGACTCTGAACCAAGCAGCAGGATCTTCGCGCCGATCATGTTTCCGGCGACCGTTGCGCCGACATACACGGGATCGAAGAAGCCGTTGCCCGCGGTGTGCGTGACGATGGCGAAGGTCAGGTGACCGTCAGCCGAATGGAAATCCTTCGTGCCCGGGGCTTCCTTCGCGGCGTCGTCCCAAGAGTAGCCGCCGACGGCCGAATCGACGCCGCCCGACTGCGCGTAGGCGCCGGTCATGCCAAAGCAAAACGCCGCGGCGCAGGCCGCGAGCGGTACCAAATATCTCATGATGCTACCTCCCTATCGTCCAATATCGGACGGTTACCCCGGCGCATCTGGGTGCACTTCAGGGTAGACTCCTCTTAAATCATACTTTTGGAGAAGGCAAGATCGGCGAGTTTGGAAGACCCTCTTAAGAAGTTTCACCGCCTCAAGTTTTTGGCCTAGCGGATGAATTGCTCCACAGTGCTCGCGCCGAGGCCGACGGCTTCGAAGTGGCGCTTGCACATCTCGATTTTGGTGAAGACGTCCTCGTAGCCCAGCACCTTCCCGTCGGGATCGACGTAGATCATCGGCCCGTTCACCTGGAAGAGCGTGATCATCTCCGGCACGTGGTCTTCCACGATGAGCGTGTGCGTCGCTCCCGGCGCCTCGTAGACATACCCGCCCTCCGTCGCCACCCAGTCGTGCTCCAGGTAGCGCCATTCGCCCTTGATGACGAAGCCGTGCACCGGTTGCGGATGGCGGTGGCGCGAAAGCACACCGGACTTTGTCACCTTGAGCAGGTTCTGCCAGTAGCCGCGCGAAGCGCACAGGCACAGCGGACGGAACCAGACGTTCTCCGCCTGCGGCACCCACATGCGCTCGTCGGTCGGAACAGCGTCGGGAATGACGAGCTCCGGCGGTGAGTATTCCGGCTGCGGATGCCGGTAGGGCACGCGCCGCTCGTCCTCGGTTTCCGTGAGCCCGGCTCTATTCGCCCTTGTCTCGCGAATGTTCATTGCTCGCGTCCTTTCATGTAACGAGATACCCGCCGTCGACGGGAAGCACCGTACCCGTGACGAAGCGCGCGGCGTCCGAAAGCAGGAACAGTACCACGCCGGCGACATCGTCCGGCTTGCCCCAGCGCGCCATCGGCGTGCGCGCGACGATCGCCTCCGAGCGCGGCGCGTCGGCGATCGCCGGCGCCGTCAGCGTGCTCTCGATCCAGCCCGGCGCGATCGCGTTGGCGCGGATGCCGTCCGCCGCCCAGGCGACGGCAAGCGATTTCGTCAGCTGCGCGACGCCGCCCTTCGATGCGGCGTAGCCCGGCGCATGCGGCGCGCCGAAGAAGGAATACATCGACGCGGTGTTGACGACCGCGCCCCTGCTCTCGGCGAGCTTGGCCTTGGCGGCGACGCACATGCGCATCGTGCCGACGAGGTTCACCTCCAGAACCCGTCGGAAGCTCTCCACCTCCCACTCGCGCCCCCCGCGAACAAGCACTCCGGCGCAGTTCACCACGGCGTCGATCCGCGGGCAGCTCGCAACCAGCGCTGCAACGGAGCCGTCGTCGGTGACGTCGAGCTTCCGCGTCTCGATCACCGGATCGGGCGCGAAGGCGGCGATCTCCTCGTCGCTGTTCGTCCCGGCGACGACCCGCCAGCCGGCCGCGGCGAGCGCCCGCGAGATGCCCCCGCCGATGCCGCCGGTCCCGCCGGTGACGATGGCGAGGCGATTTGCGGCCGGTTTCGGCGCGCTGGGCTCGGGCATGCGGCTTCCTTAGCGGGTGAAACAAGCGTGAAGACTATGCCGCGCGACGGCGAACGGCCAAGGCCCGGCAGGCCCGTTTACGCTGCCTTAGGGCGCATCTGGCTAGAAATTCAGCCGAAAGGCGCAGGCAATTTGCGAAGACAACTCTCCATCGTCCACGTCACCCGGGCCCCGGTCGGCGGCGTCTTCCGGCACATCGCCGACCTCGTCCGCGAGCAGCGCGCGTCGGGTCACGCCGTCGGGCTGGTCTGCGACGCGACGGTCGGTTCCGCGCTCGAGGAGGAGCGCCTGGCGGCGCTGAGACCGAGCCTGCCGCTCGGTATCACCCGGGTCCCGATGGCGCGCTCGATCGGGCCGGCCGACGTTCGCTCCACGCTCGCGGTGGTGCGGGCGCTCTCCGCCATGCGCCCCGAGGTGGTGCATTGCCATGGCGCGAAGGGCGGCGTCTACGGACGCCTCGCCGCGGCCTTCGAGCGTCGCCGTGGCCGTCCCGTCGCGGCTTTCTACGCGCCGCATGGCGGCAGCCTCCACTACGGCGCCGGATCGCTCTCGGGGCGGGTCTATTTCGGTGTCGAGCGCGCGCTTCAGCGCCTGACCGACGGGCTCATCCATGTTTCGGCTTACGAGGCGCGGGTCTACCGCGAGAAGGTCGGCGAGCCGCGCTGCCCCGCCTACGTGGTCCGCAACGGCCTGCGCCTGCAGGACTTCGACCCGATCACGGCCAACCCGGACCCGGCGGACTTCCTCTTCATCGGCGAGTTGCGCGAGATCAAAGGCGTTGATGTCTTCATCGAGGCGCTGGCGCTTCTCGAGGCGGAGGGGCGCGCGCCGCGCGCGCTCGTCGTTGGCCCGGCGAGCCCGAAGGACGAGCACCGCTACCGTGACCTCGCGAACGCCAAGGTGACGCATCAACGGGTCGCCTTCTTGCCGCCGATGCCGGCGCGCGAGGCGTTTGCGCTGGCGCGCACCGTCGTGCTGCCCTCGCGCGCGGAATCGCTCCCCTACGTGGTGCTCGAAGCCGCCGCGGCCGCCATGCCGCTGATCGCCACACGGGTCGGCGGCATCCCCGAGATCTTCGAGGGCGAGACGGAGTGTCTCGTCGAGCCCGGCGACGCGCACGCGCTCGCCCACGCCCTCGGCGCCGCCCTCGAACAGCCGGAAGCGATGGCGGCGCAGGCCGTGCTGCGGCAGGAGAGGGTGGCGGAAAATTTTTCTCTGGCGGCCTCGGCGCGCCGCATTGAAGATATCTACCGCGCTGCGCTTGCGACGCGCTATAGCGTGGTCAGAGCGGGCACCGTCGCGGAGGTCGACCTCTCCCGCTGACGCTGGGGCAGCTTGGCCCCAGTTCTTTTCAATCCAGCCGGCCCGCATTGGGGCATGTGTGCGTATGTCTGATCGTTTGTCTCATTTGGAGCGGCTCGAAGCGGAGAGCATGGACATCATCCGCGAGGTGGCGGCGGAGTGTCTGAGCCCGGTGATGCTCTACTCCATCGGCAAGGATTCGTCGGTGATGCTGCACCTGGCGAAGAAGGCCTTCCATCCTGCACCGCCGCCATTTCCGCTGATGCACATCGACACGACGTGGAAGTTCCGCGACATGATCGCCTTCCGCGACAAGACCGCCGCCGAGGCCGGCATGCGGCTCATCGTCCACACCAATCAGGAAGGCGTCGAGGCGCGACTGAACCCGTTCGACCACGGTCCGAACTATACGCGCGTCATGAAGACGGAGGCGCTGAAGCAGGCGCTTGCGATGCACCGCTTCGATGCCGCCTTCGGCGGCGCGCGCCGCGACGAGGAGAAGAGCCGCGCCAAGGAGCGCATCTTCTCTTTCCGCTCGGCGAGCCACACTTGGGACCCGAAGAACCAGCGGCCGGAGCTCTGGCGCCTCTACAACACCCGCGTGAACGCCGGCGAGTCGATGCGCGTCTTTCCGCTGTCGAATTGGACCGAGCTCGACATCTGGGCCTACATCCTCAAAGAGCGCATCCCGATCGTGCCACTCTATTTCGCCGCCGAGCGCCCGGTGGTGGAGCGCAACGGCCAGCTCATCATGGTCGACGACGAGCGGCTGCCGGTCGCGCCGGGCGAGCCGGAGTTGCGGCTTGTCCGCTTCCGCACGCTCGGCTGCTACCCGCTGACCGGCGCGATCGAGTCGAGCGCCGTCTCTCTCGAGGCGATCGTCGCGGAGATGCTTGCCGCGCGCACCTCCGAGCGCGGCGGCCGGCTGATCGACAAGGAAGCGTCCGCCTCGATGGAGAAGAAGAAGCGCGAGGGCTATTTCTGATGAACCAGGAAGCTTTCGCGCTCGAGGCGGTTAGCGCCGCCGAGCACGCCGACACGCTGCGGCTCTTGACCTGCGGCAGCGTCGACGACGGCAAGTCGACCCTGATCGGGCGGCTCCTTTTCGATTCCCATCTCCTGATGGAGGACCAGCTCGCCGACCTCGAAGCGGATTCGGTGAAGCACGGCACCGCCGGCGACGAGATCGACTTCGCGCTCCTTGTCGACGGGCTGGAGGCGGAGCGCGAGCAGGGCATCACCATCGATGTCGCCTACCGCTTCTTCGCCACGCCGAAGCGTCGCTTCATCGTCGCCGACACGCCCGGCCACGTCCAATACACGCGCAACATGGCGACCGGCGCTTCCACCGCTGATCTCGCCATCCTGCTCGTCGACGCCGCCAAGGGACTGACGACGCAGACGCGGCGGCATGCGGCCATCGTCTCGCTGCTCGGCATCCGCGACGTCGTGCTGGCGGTGAACAAGATGGATCTCGTCGGCTTCGGCGAGGGCCGCTTCCGTGAGATCGCCTCCGCCTTTGAAGCGCTCGCCGCGAAGCTCGGCATCGAGGCGGTGACCACGATCCCGATCTCGGCGCGCGAGGGCGACAACGTCACGACGCTGAGCCCGCGCACGCCCTACTACCGCGGCCCCGCGCTTCTCGATCATCTCGAAGGGGTGGCGCCGGCGCGTCGCGCCGAGGCTGGCCCCTTCCGCATGCCGGTCCAATGGGTGTGCCGGCCGAACCAGAGCTTCCGCGGCTTCGCCGGTCCGGTGCTTTCCGGCCGGGTCGCGGTCGGCGACACCGTCGTGGTCGCCGCCTCCGGCCGGGCGAGCCGCGTGACCAAGCTCCTCGTCGGCGCCGAGGAGAAGGAGAGCGTCGCCGCCGGCCAGTCGGCCATGCTGACGCTTGCCGACGAGATCGACGCCAGCCGCGGCGACGTCTTCGCGCCCGCCGGCGATCGCCCCGTGCTCTCCGATCAGTTCGCCGCCGACATCGTCTGGCTCGACCAGGAGCACATGCTGCCCGGCCGCCAGTACCTGCTGAAGGCGATGACGCGCACCGTCGCCACGACGGTGACGGATCTGAAATACCGCTTCGACGTGGACTCGCTCGAGCACAACGCCGCCAAGGTGCTCGAGCTGAACGAGATCGGCGTGGTCAATCTTTCGACCGCCGAGCCGATCGCCTTCGATCCCTATGCCGAGAACCGCGACACCGGCGGCTTCATTCTGATCGACCGCTTCACCCACCAGACGGTCGCTGCGGGCATGATCCGCTTCGCGCTTCGCCGCGCCTCCAACATCCACTGGCAGGCGCTCGACATCGACCGCGCAGCGCGCGCCAGGCTGAAGCACCAGAAGCCTGCCGTGCTTTGGTTCACCGGACTCTCCGGTTCCGGCAAGTCGACCATCGCCAACCTGGTCGAGAAGCGGCTTTACGCGAGCGGTCGCCACACCACGATCCTCGACGGCGACAACGTGCGTCACGGACTGAACCGCGACCTCGGCTTCACCGACGCAGACCGCGTGGAGAACATCCGCCGCGTCGCCGAGACGGCGAAGCTGATGACCGATGCCGGGCTGATCGTGCTCGTGTCCTTCATTTCGCCTTTCCGCTCGGAGCGCGACATGGCGCGCGAGCTGATGGGGGAGGGTGAGTTCGTCGAGATCTTCGTCGACACGCCGCTCGATGTCTGTCGCGAGCGCGATCCGAAGGGGCTTTATGCGCGCGCCTTCGCCGGTGAGATCAAGAACTTCACCGGCGTCGACTCGCCTTATGAAGCGCCTGAGACGCCTGAGTTGCATCTGAAGACCGAGAGCGCCGATCCGGAAGCGTTGGCGCAGGAGGTCGTCGGATATCTCGAAGCGCAGGGCTGGCTCGCCGCCGACTGAGCGTCTTCACCGCGGCGACTAGTCGTCGTGGTGCAGTGCCTTCGCTCCGATTCCGAGAATTCTGTTATCGAGCTTGCCGATCGCCTTCTTGTCGCGACCCGGATAGTCGATGCTGAGGAGCGTGTAGCGGATCAGCGCCAGATGCGCACGCCGTTTGTCGTTCGCCTTCACCACGATCCACGGCGCGTGCTTGCTGTGGGTGGCTGCGACCATGCGGTCGCGCGCCTCGGAGAACTCGTTCCAGCGATGCATGGCCGCGAGGTCGACCGGCGATATCTTCCATTGCTTCAACGGATCGTGCCGACGCTTGTGGAAGCGTTTGAGCTGCATCTCGCGCCCGATCTCCAGCCAGAACTTGAAGAGGCGGATGCCGCCGCTGGTGAACATTCGCTCGAAGTCGGGCGCCTCGATCAGGAAGCGCTTGTTCTGCCGCGGCGTGCAGAATCCCATCACCGGCTCGACCACGCCGCGGTTGTACCAGGAGCGATCGAAGAGGACCATTTCCGCCGCTGCCGGCAGCTCCGCGGCGTAGCGCTGGAAATACCACTGGCTGGCCTCGCGGTCGGAGGGCTTGGCGAGCGCCACGATGCGTGCCTGGCGCGGGTTCAGATGCTCGCGCACGGCCTTGATCGACCCGCCCTTGCCGGCGGCGTCGCGTCCCTCGAAGGCGAGCACGCTGCCAAGACCGGTCTCGGCCTGCCAACTGAGGAGCTTCACCAGCTCGATCTGTAATCCTGTTAATTGCTTTTCGTAGCTCCTGCGGCTGAGCTTCTTCGAGTAGGGGTAGCCGCCGGAGGTGAGCGCGTGGTCGGCGATCCAGCCCGGTAGCACCGGATCGTCGAGGTCGAAGGTGCGGAATCGGTCTAGACTGCGCTGCATACACGTTAACCTTTGGGCGCGCCCGCTGCGGCCGCCTCGGCGAGCGACCGGGAAGACAGGCTAGAGGGCTTATGGCCGACCCGCCATACGATTCCGTTACGAACGAGCCGCCGCCTCCGGAGACGCCGGCCGATCGCATCCGCGCATCGGGCCACGTTCTCGTCGTCGCCGTGGCGGCCATCGCGGCGGGCGTGTTCTTCGGGCTTCCGCTCGGCTACGCCGCTGCCGCCGTCGTCGTGCTTCTGCTTGTGGCGGCCCTAGGCGCACGTCGTCCCGCAGCCCGACGCGGTGGCGCCGACAGTGCCGGCCGTTCGCTGGTGTGGCCGGACACGACCATGAAGGCGACGGTCGAGGCGTTTCCCAAGGCCGCCTTCCTGCTCGATTCGGCAGGCACGGTCCGCTACGCCAACCAGCACGCCGCGGGGCTCTTTTCGGCGACGCGCCCCGGCGATCCTTTCACCCTAACCTTCCGGCGGCCGGAGTTCCCCGAGGCGCTGGAGATTGCCGGCGCCGGACAATCGACCACGGTAGAGTTTCGCGAGACGGGCGAGACTTCGGTCACCTATGAGGTGACGATCGGTCCGCTCCGCTCGCCGGGCGGCGCCGTCAATTTTCTGCTCGTGACCTTCGACGACGTCTCCGATCGCCTGGCCGTCGCGCGCATGCGCGCCGACTTTGTCGCCAATGCCAGCCATGAGCTCAGGACGCCGCTCGCCTCGCTGACCGGTTTCGTTGAGACGCTGCTCGGCTCCGCGCGCAACGATCCGGTCGCTCAGGAGAAGTTCCTGCGCGTCATGCTCGATCAGGCGCGCCGCATGCGGCGTCTGATCGACGACCTGCTTTCGTTGTCGCGCGCGGAGATGCGCGCCCACAGCCGTCCGAGGGACCGGGTCGATCTCGTCGCCGTGCTGCGCCATGTCGGCGACGCCATGCAGCCACTTGCCGCCGAGCATTCGGTGAAGCTCTCAGTCGAGGTGCCGTCCGGGCCTCTCGACGTGATCGGCGACCGCGACGAGCTCGTGCAACTCATGCAGAACCTGATCGAGAACGCCATTCGCTACGGGGCATCGGGCGAGCGTGTCGACGTTGCGCTCGAACTGTCGCCGGGCCCGCGGCCGCTCGCCGTCATCAGCGTCAGGGACTACGGCCCCGGCATTCCCGCCGAGCACATTCCGCGACTGACGGAGCGGTTCTACCGCGTCGATGTCGGCGCGAGCCGCGAGCTAAAGGGGACGGGGCTCGGGCTCGCCATCGTCAAGCACATCCTCACCCGTCACCAGGGCCGGCTGGAGATCGACAGCAAGCCCGGCGAGGGCGCGCGCTTCACGGCCTTCATACCGCGCGCCAACTCGACCGACGAGGAAGAAAAATAGATTATAAGACAATAGATTAGGCAGTCATCATACTGTCATCCACCAGTCATAGAACCATTGTGACGCGAGCCTAGGGTCGGCGTGCCAGAGCGGCCGGGGCGGCTGCTTCGGATTCATCCACGATCTTGAACTCCAATAAGGGAGAGGCCAGGTGAGAATATCCAACCTCGCACTTGCGATCGGGCTCGCCGTATCGGCGAGCATCGGCGCTGCGGCTGCCGCCGACATCTCGGGCGCCGGCGCGACGTTTCCATACCCAATCTACGCCAAATGGGCGGACGCTTATAAGAAGGAGACCGGCAACGGTCTGAACTATCAGTCGATCGGCTCCGGCGGCGGCATCAAGCAGATCAAGGCGAAGACCGTCACCTTCGGCGCCTCCGACGCGCCGCTTTCGGGCGCGGACCTCGACGAGATCGGTCTCGCGCAGTTCCCGATGGTGATGGGCGGCATCGTGCCGGTCGTGAACCTCGAAGGCATTGAGCCGGGCAAGTTGGTTCTCGACGGCACCACGCTTGCCGACATCTTCCTCGGCAAGATCACCAAGTGGAACGACCCGGCGATCGCCGCGCTCAACGACGGCGTCGCTCTGCCGGATCAGGCGATCGCGGTGGTGCATCGCTCCGACGGCTCCGGCACGACGTTCAACTTCACCTACTACCTCGCTGACGTCAGCGCGGACTGGAAGGAGAATGTCGGTGTCGAGAAGGCGGTGGAGTGGCCCGTCGGCATCGGCGCCAAGGGCAACGAAGGTGTCGCCAACAATGTCGGCAATACCGCAGGCTCGATCGGCTACGTCGAGTACGCCTACGCCTTGCAGAACAAGCTCACCTACACCGACATGAAGAACAAGGCCGGCAAGACCGTCGCTCCGACCGCGGAGGCTTTCTCGGCCGCCGCGGCGAACGCCGACTGGTCGTCTCAGCCCGGCTACGGCGTCATCCTCGCCAACCAGCCTGGCGACGAGTCATGGCCGATGACCGCCGCGACCTGGATCCTGATGTACAAGGAGCCGGTGGATCCCGAGGCGTCGTCCGAGGCGCTCAAGTTCTTCGCCTGGTGCTACGCCAACGGCAACGATATGGCCTCTGAGCTCGACTACGTCCCGATGCCCGACAATGTCGTGAAGGATATCGAGGCTTACTGGATGAGCGAGATAAAGGGCCCCGACGGCAAGCCCATCTACGCTGCCATGTAACGAGCTGTCGACAATGGGAAAGGGCGCCTTCGGCGGCGCCCTTTCCTTGTCCACCGCTGCTCGCCGGGCAGCTTGTCTTGCGGCCTTGCTGCCGCTTCAGTGGGCCTAGGTCCCAGGCCAGGGGAGAATGCCTGATGCAGACTCTGCGGGAGGCGGCCTGTGGTTGATGCAGCGTTACAGGGCAGGGCCATGCAGGCGAGCCAACAGGTCGAACGGGCCAGGATTCTACGGCGCCTCAGACACGGTGACACTGCGTTCCGCATGATCACGCGTGCCGCGGCCATCATTGTCCTCCTCATCTTAAGCGGCATCATCATTTCCCTTATCCATGGCTCGTGGCCGGCGCTGAGCACCTTCGGGTTCTCCTTCGTCTATACGGAATCCTGGAACCCGGTGACCGAGAAGTTCGGCGCCATTGCGCCGATCTACGGCACCGTCGTCACCTCGGTCATCGCCATGCTGATCGCCGTGCCGATCGGCCTGTTCATCGCGCTGTTTCTGACCGAGCTCTGTCCGATGTGGCTGCGCCGCCCGATCGGCATCGCCATCGAGCTTCTGGCCGGCATTCCCTCGATCATCTACGGCATCTGGGGCCTGTTCGTCTTCGCGCCCTTTCTGCAAGCCACGGTGCAGCCGTTCCTGATCACCGTATTTGGGCCGATCCCGGGGTTGTCGACGCTCTTCGCCGGCCCGCCCTATGGCATCGGCATCCTCACCGCCGGTCTGATCCTCGCGGTGATGGTGCTTCCGTTCATCACCTCCATCACGCGCGACGTGTTCGAGGCGGTACCGCCGGTGCTGAAGGAAGCCGCCTACGGGGTCGGCTCCACGACCTGGGAGGTGGTGCGCTACGTCGTTCTGCCTTATGCGCGGGTCGGCGTCATCGGCGGCGTGATGCTGGCTCTCGGGCGCGCGCTCGGCGAGACCATGGCGGTGACCTTCGTCATCGGCAACGCACACCGCATCTCCGGCTCGATCATGGCTCCGGGCACCACCATTTCCGCCACGATCGCCAACGAGTTCACCGAGGCCGACGGCGTTCTCTACACCTCCTCGCTGGTGGCGCTCGGCCTCATCCTGTTCGTCATCACTTTCTTCGTGCTGGCCGCGGCACGCTTCATGCTGATGCGGCTCAACGCGCGAATTGGAGCCTGACGATGGCGATCTACGACACGCGCCGCCGCCGCAATCACCTTGCCATCGGGCTGGCGTATGCCGCCACGGCATTCGGGCTGACGTGGCTGGTCCTCATCCTCGCTGTGCTCTTATGGAAGGGCTTCAGCGGCCTCAACCTGGCGGTCTTCACCGAGATGACGCCGCCCCCCGGTTCGGCAGGCGGCCTGCTCAATCCGATCATCGGAAGCCTGGTGATGACGTTCATCGCCGTGCTCATCGGCACTCCGCTCGGCATCCTCGCCGGCACCTACATGGCCGAGTACGGACGCTACGACAAACTGACCATGGTGGTGCGCTTCATCAACGACATCCTTCTGAGCGCACCGTCGATCGTGATCGGCCTCTTCATCTATGAGGTCATGGTCGCCCAGATGGGCCATTTTTCCGGCTGGGCCGGCTCGGTGGCGCTGGCGGTGATCGTGGTGCCGGTGGTCGTGCGCACGACCGAGGACATGCTGAGCCTGCTGCCCGACACCATGCGTGAGGCGGCGGCATCGATCGGGCTTCCACGTTCGCTGATGATCCAGAAGGTCGCCTATCGCGCTGCGCGCGCCGGCATGATCACCGGCGTGCTGCTCGCCGTCGCCCGCATCAGCGGAGAGACGGCGCCGTTGCTGTTCACCGCGCTCAACAACCAGTTCTGGAGTACGAACATGAACGCACCGGTGTCGAGTCTGCCGGTGGTCATCTTCCAGTTCGCGCTGAGCCCCTACGAGGACTGGCAACAGCTCGCCTGGACCGGCGCTCTTCTCATCACCATGGCGGTACTGGCGCTCAGCATCGGCGCGCGCATCTTGTCATCGAGGGGAAAGACGTCATGACCGTAACGAGCGCCAGCGTCCCCACCCCCAGGGTCGCCAACGCGGCGATGGGAGCCGAAGGTCTCAAAGAGAAGATCTCGATCCGCGATCTGGATTTCTACTACGGCGAAACCCGCGCACTGAAGAGCATCAGCGTGCCGCTCTATATGCACAAGGTGACGGCCTTCATCGGCCCGTCGGGCTGCGGCAAGTCCACGCTGCTGCGCGTCCTCAACCGGATGTACGATCTCTATCCCGGCCAGCGCGCCGACGGCCATGTCAGGCTGGACGACACCGATATTCTCGCGCCGTCGCAGGATCTCAATCTGCTGCGCGCCAAAGTCGGCATGGTGTTCCAGAAGCCGACGCCGTTTCCGATGACCATCTACGAGAACATCGCTTTCGGCATACGGCTCTACGAGCGGCTTCCCAAGTCGGAGCTCGACGACCGCGTCAAGCACTGCCTGGAGCGCGCCGCGCTCTGGGACGAGGTGAAGGACAAGCTCGACGCCAACGGCCTCAGCCTTTCGGGCGGCCAGCAGCAGCGTCTGTGCATCGCGCGCACAGTGGCGGTCCGCCCGGAGGTGATCCTGTTCGATGAGCCTTGCTCGGCGCTCGACCCGATCTCGACGTCGAAGATCGAGGAGCTGATCGACGAGCTCAAGCACGAATACACGATCTGCATCGTCACTCATAACATGCAGCAGGCAGCGCGCGTCTCCGACTACACCGCGTTCATGTATCTCGGTGAGATGGTCGAGTTCGACGAGACCTCGAAAATCTTCACCTCTCCGCGCGACAACCGCACGCAAGACTACATCACCGGCCGCTTCGGCTGATCTCGCTGCTGAGGACGCAAGGAATGACACAGCACACAGTCACCTCGTTTGAGGATGAGCTGCAGGCGCTCTCCCGCTCCATCGGTGAGATGGGCGGCCGCGCCGAACAGATCGTCGAACGCTCGATCGTCGCGCTTCTACGTTCCGACATGACCCTCGCGCACGAGGTCATCGAGGCCGACAAGAAGGTCGATGCCCTGCACCGGCAGATCGAGGAGGACGCGATCATTGTCATCGCGCGCCGCCAGCCGATGGCGCAGGACCTGCGCGAGACGGTCGCCGCGATCCGCATCGCCAACGATCTCGAGCGCGTCGGCGATCTCGGCAAGAACATCGCCAAGCGCGCCGTCGTCATCCAGCACGAGAGCTTCTCCAACAAGCTGCGCGTCGGCGTGGAGCATCTGTCCGAGCTGGCGCTCAGACAGGTGAAGAAGGTCCTAGACGCCTATGCCGCCCGCGACGTGGTCAAGGCTGAGGAGGTCTGCGCGCACGACGAAGAGATCGACGCGGTCTACACCTCGCTCTTCCGCGAGCTCCTGACCTACATGATGGAAGATCCGCGCAACATCACGATGTGCACGCATCTGCTCTTCTGCGCCAAGAACATCGAGCGGATCGGCGATCACGCCACCAACATCGCCGAGACCGTCTACTACCTGATCACTGGCGAGCAGTGGGAAGGCCCCCGCCAGTCGAGCACGCGCATCGACGAATAGCGGGGCCGGAGCAGCTCAATCATGGCAAAGCCGCTCATTCTGATCGTCGAGGACGAGGAGCCACTGACGTTGCTCCTCCGCTACAATCTCGAAGCGGAGGGCTACGAGGTGGAGGTCGCCGCGCGCGGCGACGACGCCGAGGTCCGGCTGCGCGAGCGCATGCCCGATCTCCTCGTCCTCGACTGGATGCTTCCGGGCCTTTCCGGCATCGAGCTTTGCCGGCGGCTGAGACAACGCGACGACACCGCCCAGCTTCCGATCCTGATGCTGACGGCGCGTGGCGAGGAGGACGAGCGAATCCGTGGTCTCGCGACCGGCGCCGACGACTATGTGGTGAAGCCGTTCTCGGTGCCGGAGCTGATGGCGCGGGTGAGGGCGCTTCTGAGGCGCGCGCGGCCGGAGGCGATCTCCGCGGTGCTTCGCGCCGGCGATATCGAGCTCGACCGCGAGACCTTCCGCGTGCGCCGCGGCGGGCGCGAGGTGCATCTCGGCCCGACCGAGTTCCGCCTGCTTGAGTTCCTGATGAAGACGCCCGGCCGCGTCTTCTCGCGCGAGCAGCTTCTGGACGGCGTCTGGGGCCACGACGTCTATGTCGACGAGCGCACCGTCGACGTCCACATCGGCCGGCTCAGGCGTGCGCTAAACCGCGGAAGAGGCCGCGACCCGATCCGCACCGTGCGCGGCGCCGGCTACGCCTTCAACGAACAGTTCGAGCGCGCTTGAAGAAGCCTCGAAGGGGCGGAATTGGCGTTGGCCTCTCAACAAAGAAGAGGCGGGGCAAGCCCCGCCATTTTGGTACGCCTTTTCTTCGGGAGGAAGTGCCCCGCGGAGGCCTCAGCCGGGCCTGCGTGACCGCCGCCGCGGCTCCGGGGCCTGATATGCCACCCCAGCGTGATACTCGCAATACGGGCCGCTTTCCAGTGAATCGTGCCCGCAGAAGTGGAAATCGTCCTGACCGGGATCGCCGATCGGCCATTTGCAGGTGTGCTCGTTAAGCTGAAAGATCGAGAGCTTTAGGGGAATAGGCACCACGACGTTCTTGCGCGGCTGCAGATCCGCTTCGGGCAGATAGTCGAGATTGCTCTTCAGCGCGAGGTTGCCGACTGTTACCGGCCGCAGGCGCCGGATGCCGGTCGAATGCGTGCGCCGTTGGCGCTTGATGGAGGACGTCGGCTGGCCACGCCCGGAAAGGCCGAGGCGGTGCACCTTGCCGATCACGGCGTTGCGTGTGACGCCGCCGAGCTCGGCGGCGATCTGGCTGGCGGAAAGGCCGTCTTGCCAAAGCTTCTTCAACAGTTCGACGCGTTCGTCGGTCCAGGACATCGCTTCTCCTCGGGGCCTCTTCCTTGCGGAATCCGATCGCGTTCGCGGGGCGCAATGCACCCGCGCGTAAACGCAAACTCTAGTTTGGGAACTGGCCCGCCGCACAAGATGTCGTGCGTTCTCGATGTGAAATTATAGTCGGCCGGAATCGGCCACAAGAGTCGGCCATGCTTATCCAACGGCATTATCTGTGGAATTGGGAGGAGTGAGTCGCGAATGCCACACCTCACGTCCAAGGCGTTGGCAATGGACCGGAATTCCGCGAAAGAGCTTGGGATGGGGCGTGCCGCAGTGACCGAGGTGGCGCCGCTCTACAATGCCGCCGCCGAACGGTTTGACGCCCGTCGAACGCGTTTCGGCGGGGAGGAGGCCTACCTTGCCCGGATGCTGGAGGGGCGCTCGGCCGAATGTGTGTCGGTGCTGGATCTCGGCTGCGGGACGGGTCGGCCGATCGCAGATTTCTTCATGACGAAGGGCTGCGCCGTCACCGGCGTCGATGCGGCGCCGGCCATGATCGCGATTTGCCGGGAGCGGTTTCCCCTGGCGACCTGGGTCGAGGACGACATGCGCTCGCTTGCGCTCGGCCGCCGTTTCGACGCGATCGTTGCCTGGGACAGCTTCTTTCATCTGACGCGAGACGATCAGCGCGCGATGTTCCCGGTCTTCGGCGAGCAAGCCGCTTCGGGCGCGATGCTGCTTTTCACCTCCGGCCCGGCGGCCGGCGAAGCGACCGGCGACCTCTTCGGCGAGCCGCTCTATCACGCGAGCCTCGACGCCGAGGAGTACCGCGCGCTCCTTCAGGCGAACGGGTTCGGCGTCGTCGTCCACCGGGTCGAGGATCCGGCCTGCGGCGGGCACACCGTCTGGCTCGCCCGGAAGGAGGCCTGACCGGCTGAGGCGGCCCTTCCTTCGTGTTTGCGCGCCGCGCCCGCCCCATGGTAAGCGGAATCCGGCGGCCGCCCTCGGGCGGCCTTTGATTTTCACAAAGCGTGGCTGTTTGGCGATGGCGACAACACCGCAATCGGACTCGCCGCTGTTCTCGACCTATCAGCGGATCGATCTCGCTTTCGAGCGGGGCGAGGGCGCCTGGCTTATCGCGACCGACGGCTCGCGCTATCTCGACTTCATGGGCGGCATCGCCGTGAATGTCCTCGGCCACGCGCATCCGCACGTCGTCGCGGCGCTGAAGGCGCAGGCGGACAAGCTCTGGCACGTCTCCAACATCTTCGAGATTCCCGGCCAGCGCGCGCTCGGCGAGAGGCTCGTCGCGGCGACCTTCGCCGACTGCGTCTTCTTCTCGAATTCAGGCGCCGAGGCGAACGAGGCCGCCATCAAGACGGCGCGGCGCTATCACTATGTGAACGGCGCGCCTGAGCGCTTTCGCATCATCACCTTCGAGGGCGCCTTCCACGGCCGCACGCTCGCGACGATCGCCGCCGGCGGCCAGAAGAAGTATCTGGAGGGCTTCGGGCCGAAGGCCGAAGGCTTCGACCAGGTGCCGCTCGGCGACCGCAAGGCGCTCGAGGCGGCGATCGTGCCGGAGACTGCAGCGATCCTGATTGAGCCCATCCAGGGCGAGGGCGGCATAAAGCCCGTGCCTCTCGAGGAGCTGCGCTATCTGCGCCAGCTCTGCGACGAGCGCGGGCTGCTGCTGATTTTCGATGAGATCCAGACCGGCATGGGCCGCACCGGGCGCTTCGTGGCGCACGAATGGTCGGGCATCGCGCCCGACATCGCGACACTTGCCAAAGGGCTCGGTGCCGGCTTTCCCGTCGGCGCCTGCCTGGCGACGCGAGAGGCGGCTGCCGGGATGACGTTCGGCACCCACGGCACGACCTTCGGCGGCAACCCGCTTGCGATGGCCGTCGCCGGAGCCGTGCTCGACATCGTGCTCGGCGAGGGCTTCCTCGATCACGTCCGCGCGACCGGCTTGAGGCTCAAGCAGAAGCTCGCCGCGGTCGTCGATTCCCATCAAGACATCGTCGAATGCATCCGCGGCGAGGGACTGATGCTCGGCGTCAAATGCCGCGTTGCGAGCGGCGACGTCGTCGCCGCCGCCCGCGCCGAAGGCCTGCTCCTCGTCGCCGCCGGCGACAATGTGGCGCGGCTGCTGCCGCCGCTCGTCATCAGCGAGGCCGATGTCGACGAAGCCGTCGAGCGTCTCGACGCTGCGCTCTCGGGATTGACGCAGCGCTCGGCCGCCGAGTGAGGCGACGGCGATGGGCGCCCCACGGCATTTCCTCGATCTCTCGGAGCTACCGGCGGAGACGCTGAGGGGGATCATCGACGACAGTCGGCGGCGTAAGGCCGACGAGCGCGACAGCCGCGAGCGGCCGCTCGACGGCCGCGTGCTTGCGATGATCTTCGACAAGCCGTCGACGCGCACGCGCGTTTCCTTCGACGTCGCCATGCGCCAGCTCGGCGGCGACGTGATCATGCTGACAGGCAGGGAGATGCAGCTCGGCCGCGGCGAGACGCTCGCCGACACGGCACGCGTGCTCTCCCGCTACGTCGACGCGATCATGATCCGCATCCTCGATCACGACGCGCTGCTCGAGCTCGCCGAGCACGCCACCGTTCCCGTTATCAATGGTCTGACGCGGCTCTCGCATCCCTGCCAGGTCATGGCCGATCTGATGACCTTCGAGGAGCATCGCGGTCCGATCGCCGGCAAGAAGCTCGCCTGGTCGGGCGACGTGAACAACGTGCTCGCTTCGCTTGTCCACGCCGCCGGGCGCTTCGCGTTCAAGCTCGACGTCGCCGCTCCGGCGGAGCTCGAGCCGCCTGCCGCGCTCGCCGAATGGATAGCGAAGAACAAGCTCGATGTGCGCTTCCTTTCCGACCCCGAGGAAGCGGTCGCCGACGCCGACGCGGTCATCACCGATACCTGGGTCTCGATGGGCGAGAAGGAGGGGGAGCGGCGCCACAATCTCTTGAAGCGCTATCAGGTCAACGCGCGGCTTTTGGAGAAAGCCAAGCCCGACACCATATTCATGCACTGCCTGCCCGCCCATCGCGGCGAGGAGGTGACGGCGGACGTGATCGACGGGCCCCAATCCGTCGTGTTCGACGAGGCGGAGAACCGCCTGCATGCCCAGAAGGGCATCCTTGCTTGGTGTCTTGGAGCGGGAGCGTGAGTGTGAGCGAGACCGGCTTTTTTGCGGTTGAAGCGTTGGGCGGCGACGATAGGGCGCTGCCTTTCCAGGTGGACGCGCTCGACGTGCGCGGCCGTGTGGTGACGCTCGGTGCCTCGATCGACGCCATCTTGCAGCGCCACGACTTTCCCGGACCCGTGAAGAGGCTCGTCGGCGAGGCGGCCGTGCTCGCCTCGCTGCTGGCGACGTCGCTCAAGGATGTCGGCCGCTTCATCCTGCAGACGCAGACGGACGGGCCGGTTTCGCTCGTCGTGGTCGACGTCAGGACGCCCGGCCAGATCCGTGCGACCGCCACTTTTGACGCCGATGCGGTCGAGGCGGCAACGGAGAGCAGCGCCTGGGACACGAGCGTGCTCCTCGGCACCGGCACGCTCGCCATGACGGTCGAGCAGGGTGAGAGGCAGCAGCGCTACCAGGGCTACGTGCCGCTTGAGGACGAGACGCTCGAGGCGGCGGCGCACACCTATTTCCGCCAGTCGGAGCAGATTCCGACGCGTATCCGCCTCGCCGTCGCCGAGATGTTCGACCGCGACGCCGAGGGGACCGCGCGGCGCACCTGGCGCGCGGGCGGCATCATCGGCCAGTTCCTCCCCGAGGCGGGCGAGCGCATTCCGCGCCGCGATCTGCCGGCCGGCGACGTGCCGGAGGGAACCTTCGTCGAGGAGGCTGAGGAGGAGGACGACGACGCCTGGGTGGAGGCGCAGGCGCTGATCGACACGGTCGAGGATCATGAGCTGACCGATCCGTCGATCGCCGCCGAGCGGCTTCTCTACCGTCTCTTCCACGAGCGCGGCGTGCGCGTGTTCGAGCCGATCTCGATCGAGGAGAACTGCTCGTGCTCGCGCGAGCGGATCGGCGAGGTGCTGCGCGAGATGGAGCCGAGCGAGATCGACGAGGCGGCGGCTTCGTCGGGCGCGGTCGAGGTGCGCTGCGAGTTCTGCGGCGCTCATTACAGCTTCGATCCGGCGGAGATCGTCGGCGAGCGGTCGTAGCACGCCTCGTCTGAGGCTTGTCGCCGGGCAGAGAAGAAGCCTCATCCTGAGGTGCGATGCCGATGCCAGTCGGCATCGCTTCGAACGACCAGCAGGACTACCTCGGAAGGGCGTCTTGCGTGCTTCGAGGCTCGCTCCGCTCGCACCTCAGCATGAGGAGCTGGGTGGCTTCCGCCTCCGCTAATTCAACACGCGCTTCTCGCCGGGAATGTCGAGCGAGAAGGCCGGGATGTCGACGGCGAAGACCTCGCCGCCCTCGCCGATCGCCTGGTAAGTGCCGACCATCGTCCCGGATGGCGTCTGCAGCGGACATCCGCTCGTATAGGTGAAGGATGAGCCGGGCTCGATCACCGGCTGCTCGCCGACGACCCCGATGCCGCGCACGTCCTCGCGCTTGCCGTGCTCGTCGGTGATGATCCAATGCCGCGCCAGGATCTGGACGGGCGCGGCGCTGCCATTGGCGATCTCAACCGTATAGGACCAGAAGAAGCGGTTTTCGCTGGGATCCGATCGGTCCGCCAGGTAGTGGGGCTCGACGGTGACGCTGATTCTCTTTGTTGTCGCCGTGTACATCGCTTGCCCCGAACGCGGGAGTTGGTCACCCGACTTTGTCCGGATTTCTAAGTCACCGGCAGGGAAAGGCAAGCACGCGGAAGCCGTAAAAAGGCAACAAAAAGCCCGGGGATTCCCCGGGCTTCTTTTCGTCGCAAGCGAGGAAGATCAGGCGGCCTTGGCGGCGGCCATCGCCTTCTCCATCATCGCCTGGGCGGGCTTCGCAGCTTCCGTGCCGGCCTTCGTCACCGTCGCCTGCACGTCCTTAGAGTAATCGACCAACGCTTCGAAGCGCTCGCGCGCAAACGCCGTCTGCAACTGGACGGCGTCGGCAACGGACGTCGTGCCGAGAAGCTGCCGCATCAACTCGAACGAGGCATCGGCATTCGCCTTTGCCATGTCGAGCGCCTTGAACTGCACTTCGCGCATACCCTCGCGCGCGGTCTCCAGGCTATCCTCGAGGATGTCGGTCGCCTCTTCCGCCGCGCTCTTCATGCGCGCATAGGCCTCGCGGGTCTGGTTCAGGCCCTGCTCGGTGAACGACCGCATGATCTCAGGAATCTCGAAATTCGGGAAAGAGAACGCAGCCATCGCATCCTTTGCCGCCGGCTTCTGCGCCGTTGCCGTCTTCGTTGCCGCATCGGCCGCCGACTTGGCGGCGCGAGCGGGCTTCTCTGTGCTCGCCATCAAGGTCTCCATGGATCGCGTAAGTCACGGCAATGTAGGGGAGGTAATTGTGCATTGCAACATGATTTTGCGCTGCACAACGGAATCTGGCGGTCGGAATGGCTTGGTTAACCAAAATCAGCGAATAGCGGGGAGCGGGCAGCTCGGGGTCCTGGCCCTCCGACTCATCTCTGCCATAACGTCTTGTTAACCAAACGGCGCCGCGGGGGAGATGCCGTTGATCACTGGCTGGCGGGACACCGCCCTGGCTTTCGCTGCCGTGCCCGAGCTGGGGGAGCGGCTGCTTTCGAACGAGCCGGCGGTGATTTTTGCCCGCGACGGAAGCCGCGTGCTTTGGGCCAATCCCGCCGCGGGCAGGAAACTTGCGGCGCGGACGCTTGCGGTGCTGTCCGATAGCGTTCCCGGCGACGCGCTGCGGCGCGCAATCACGGGGCTCGCACGCTCGCTGACGGAACACGGCACGCTCGCCCGGCTGAGGCTGATCGACGATCTCGCCGCGCTCCCTGTTCTTTGCGGCTGCCGGCTGGTGCGCGCCGGCGAGGAGCGGGGGCTTCTCGCAGTGGTGCTCGAACGCGTCGGCGCTGCGCCCGACGCCGCGGAGCTTGCGGCGTTCTTCACCGGCGGAGGCGTCGCGGCGGTCATCATGGATGCAGCCGGTGAGGTCGTCGCGGAGGGTGCTCCCGGCGTCGCCGAATCGATCGGCCGCGCGACTCCCGCCGCAGCGTTTTCTGATGGCGGGCGCGACCTGCGGCTCTGCCTCGTGGAGCGCGAGCGGTCGTTCCTACCGACCGAGCGCGACGGAATCGTCGTTGTCGCGGCCACTGCGCGCGATGGGCCGGAGCTCAGCATGCTGGCGGCGGCGCTGCGTCAGGAAGCGGCGCGCGCAGCCCCGGCGTCCGATGCACCGAAGCGTGCTGTTCCGGAGCTTGGCGAGCCATCCGCTCCGCAGCCGGCTGAAGCTTCGAGCGAGGAGCACGCGAAGCCGCGGGAAGAGCCGCCGCCGGCGCTCGTTCCACCGCACGCTCGCGCGGAGCGAGAGGCGCGTCAGCCCGAACGAAAACCCGCGCCGCACACGGTAACCGCCGGCCGCGTGCCCGCGCCTCTTTCCCGCGCCCCCGTCCGCTTCCTCTGGCAGACCGATGCGGCCGACCGCTTCCTCTTTCTCTCGCCTGGCCTGACGCAGGTCGTCGGGCGCAATGCCGACGTCGTCGGCGAGCGCTGGGAGGAGGCCTCGGCGCGGCTCGGGCTCGATCCGAACGGGCGGATAGCCCAGGCCGTGCGCCGGCGCGACACCTGGAGCGGGCTCACCGCCTGGTGGCCGGTCGAAGGCTCGAACGTCCGCGTGCCGGTAGAGCTGACCGCGCTTCCGGTCTTCGGCGGAGATCAGTCGTTTCAGGGCTATCGCGGCTTCGGCATCCTGCGGCCGGCCGAGGCGTTGATGCCGGCGACCTTCGAGGCCCGCTTCGGTCCTTCGGACCCGCTCGGCGAGCCGCAGCCGCCTTACGAGGAATCGCCCGCCGCCAACGTCGTTCCGATCCGCGCCGACCTCGAGCGCATGGCCGACAGCGTGCACCTGACCGCACAGGAGCGGAACGCCTTCGAGGAGATCGCCTCCCAGCTGCGCGAGCGGATCGTCGACGGCCTCACCCAGACGACGGAGAAGGGGGCGGAGGAAGCCGCGCGCGCTTCAGAGGCCCCGACGGAAGCGCCCCGCGCGGACGCGTCATCAAAATCGCCGCCGCGGGAGCCGGAGCCTCCAGCCGCCGAGCCGCCGCCGCCGGTCGCGCCGCTGCCTCAGGCGGCCCCGCGCCCGGACGAGCGTGAGCCGGAGCGCGATCACGGCAGACGCGCGGCCGTGCCAGACGCGCGCCTCTCCGCGCTCGGCGAGCAGGTCGCGGAGGCGCGCCGACGGTTGCGCGAGATGACCGCGGTCCTCGACACGGCGACCGACGGCGTCGTCATCGTCGACGCAGGCGGTGTGGTCGAGAGCGTCAATGCCAGCGCGGAGGCGCTCTTCGGGCTCGAGGCGGAGGAGATGGTCGGCCGTCGGTTCGACGATCTGTTGACGCCTGCGAGCCGGCAGTCGGCGCTCGATTATCTCTCCGGCCTTCGCGACAGCGGTGTCGCCAGCCTTCTGAACGAAGGCCGCGAGGTGGAGGCCGCCGCCGGTGTGGGCTCGATCCCGCTCTTCATGACGATGGGGCGGATATCGAGCGAGGAGGGGCAGCGCTTCTGCGCCGTGCTTCGCGACATTACGCATTGGAAGCGGATCGAGTCGGAGCTGACCGCCGCGAAGCGGGCGGCGGAGGATGCTTCCACGCAGAAGTCGGAGTTTTTGCGCCGCGTCAGCGACGAGATCCGCGCGCCGCTCGACCGCATCATCGGCTCGGCCGAGGCGATGATCGAGGAGCGCGACGGTCCGGTCGAGAACGAGCGCTACCGCGAATATCTGCGCGACATCCGCGCCGCCGGCGAGAATGTCGTCAACCTCGTCAACGACCTCCTCGACATCTCCCGCATCGAGGCCGGCAAGCTCGCGCTCGATTTCTCCGCCGTGCCGTTGAACGAGATCGTGCGCGAGGCGATTGGTCTGATGAACCCGCAGGCCGGGCGCGCGCGCGTCGTGCTGCGCTCCAGCCTCTCGCGCGAGGTCCCGGCGATCGTCGGAGACGAACGCACGCTCCGCCAGGTGGTGATGAATCTTCTCTCCCATTCCGTGCGCCAGGCCGGGCCGGGCGGGCAGGTGATCGTCTCGACGAGTCTCAGCGAGAGCGGCGAGGCCATTCTGCGCGTCCGCGACACTGGCCACGGCATGTCGGAGGAGGAGGTGGCGCGCGCGCTCGAGCCTTTCCGCGATCTCTCGATCGCCAGCCTTGCCGACCGCGCCGGCACTGGGCTCGGCCTGCCGCTGACCAAATCGCTGGTGGAGGCGAACCGCGCTTCGCTTTCGATCAGGAGCGCGCGCGGCGAGGGCACCGTGCTGACCGTGACGGTCCCGCCGACGCGGGTTCTCTCGGAATAGCGCGCGTTCAGCTTCGTTTACGTGTGAGCACCAACACGTTTCCGACAGCCACGAGCACGAGCCCGCTCATGGCGAGAGCCGACCAGCGGTAATCCTCCACGAAGGTCGAGACGAGGAGCGCCAGCACCGGTGCGACGACCGACGTATATCCCGCCCGGTCGGCGCCGACGCGTTTGAGCAGCACCAGGTACATCCAGAAGACCAGCACCGAGCCCGGAATCGCGAGCCACAGAAGCGCGACGACGTGATCGCGCCGTCGGCGCGATCACGAAGGCGCTGCCGGAGACGAGCGCCACGATCAGGTTGATTCCGACCCCGTAGGTCAGTCCCCACGCATTCGCCGAAAGGGCGGAGATGCCGTCGCGTTGCACCCGCGCGGCGATCACGTTGCCGGTCGAGAACGAAAGGCAGCCGAGGAATCCAAGACCGAGGCCGATCAGCGGGCCGAGCCCGAGATGTCCATCGATCTCGTGCGAGAACATCAGCGATACGCCACTGAGCCCGAGGAGAGCGCCAAGCATCACGCGCGGCCTCAGCGGCTCGCCGAGGAAGATGGCGGCGAGTGCGATGTTGGTCAGCGAGGCCAGCGAAAAGATGACGGAGAGGAGGCCGGACACCACGTAGTGCCCGGCATTGTAGAAGAGGAGGAAGTTGGTCGAGTAGAAGAAAAGACCGAGCGCTGCGAAACGAAGATGCGTCCTGAGCGGGAAGACGAGCCGTGCGCCGGCAAGCCCGCACACGAGGAACATCAAAGGCGCGGCGATCAGGAAACGCCACACCAGCGAGACCTGCGGATCGACGGTCCCGAGCTGAAACTTCAGCGCCAGCCACGTCGTGCTCCAGACGAGCACCGTGCCGCCGAAGAGCCCGACATCGCCGGCGGCGAGAGGTCTGCGCGCCGTTGGCGCCGAAAGAGTCGTGGAGGCCATGGGAGCTGTGATGAAGAGATGAAGGTCATATGCGCCAGCCGGTCGCCTGCTTCCAGCCAATCCTTCTGATGCGAGGGGTCAGCCCGGCTGACCGTCCCTAGTAAGCCTGCTCCTCGAAGAGCGGCTCGACCGAGCGGCCCCAGAGCGTCTTGTATTGCCAGATCAGGTTTTCCGCCGGCGTCTGTCCGAGCGCCAGCGTCTCCTCCAGCGGATGGAGATACGCCGCTTCGTCGGTGGCTCCGTTGCCGGCGCGTGCGCGGCGCTTCAGGCCGTCGCGCGCCAGCGCCACGACCTCGCGCGCAATGTCGAGAACGGTGCGGCCGCCGAACTTCGTGTGAAGCGCCGTCTTCGGCACGGCGTCGCGAAGCGCCTGCCGCTCCTCCGCCGTCCAGTCGGCGATGAGCGCCTTGGCGCCGTCGAGCGACGTCTGGTCGTAGAGCAGGCCGACCCAGAGCGCCGGCAGCGCACAGAGTCGCCGCCACGGCACGCCGTCGGCGCCGCGCATTTCGAGGAAGGTCTTGAGCCTGACTTCCGGGAAGAGGGTCGAGAGGTGGTTCTTCCAGTCCCCCATCGTCGGCCGCGGCGACGGCAGGTCATCGGGTGCGGCGCCCTTCAGGAACTGGCGGAAGGTGAAGCGCGTCATGTCGTGATAGCGGCCGTCGCGGACGGCAAAATACATCGGCACGTCGAGCGACCAGTCGACGTATTTCTCGAAACCGAAGCCGTCGGCAAAGGCGAAAGGCAGCATGCCGGTGCGGTTCGGATCGGTGTCGCGCCAGATCTCCGAGCGGTAGGAGAGAAAGCCGTTCGGGCGGTCCTCGGTGAAGGGCGAGTTGGCGAAAAGCGCGGTTGCGATCGGCTGCAGCGCCAGCCCGACGCGCATCTTGTCGCGCATGTCGGCTTCGTCGGAGAAGTCGAGGTTCACCTGCACGGTGCAGGTGCGGAACATCATGTCGAGGCCGTGGCTCCCGACCTTCGGCATATAGGCGGACATGATCTTGTAGCGCGACTTCGGCATCGTCGGTGTGTCGGCGAGTTTCCATTTCGGGCTCATCCCAAGCCCGAGGAAGCCGATGCCGAGTGGGTCGGCGACCTGGCGGACCTGTGCCAGGTGTGCATGCACCTCGCGGCAGGTCTGGTGCAGCGAGCGAAGCGGCGCGCCGGAGAGCTCGAACTGCCCGCCCGGCTCAAGCGAGATCGCGCCGCCGCCGATCGGATCGGCGAGTCCGATGATGTTGTCGCCGTCGTTGATCGGCTCCCAGCCGAGCAGCGACTGCATGCCCTCGAGCACGGCCTTGATCCCGCGCGGGCCCTCATAGGGGACCGGCGCATGGCCGTCCTTGTAGAAGCCGAACTTCTCGTGCTCCGTGCCGATCCGCCACGCAGCGCGCGGCTTTGACCCCGATTCGAGGTGAGCGGCGAGTTGGTCGCGGCTTTCGATCGGCCTGTCGTCGGCTGTGTCGCGCGCCATGCATTCCCCAGGAAAGGCGCCGGACCATAATCACGCGGCCGGCGGGCGCAACCCTTTTATCGCCAATCGCCGATGAATGATTGGATAAGCGCCAGCGCCGCGACCGCGGCGGTATCGGCTCTGAGGATGCGCGGCCCGAGCGACAGCGCCGTGACATGGGGCCGGGCGAGGAGACCCCCCCGCTCGCGCTCGGAAAATCCGCCCTCCGGTCCGATCAGGAGCGCAGCCGGGCCGCGCGCCAGGTCTTTAAGCACCTCTGCGGGATTCGCCGGCGGCGCCGCTTCGTCGCAGAAGACGAGCGGCCGCGTGGCGTCCCAGCCGGCGAGAACGTCGGTGAGCTTTCTTGGCGGATCGACCTTGGGAATCGCGAGGACGCCGCATTGCTCGGCCGCCTCGATGACGTTCGCCTGCATGCGTTGGAGGTTGACGCGGCTGACCTGCGTGAACTCGGTGAGCACCGGCGACAGCCGGCCTGCGCCCATCTCCACGGCCTTTTGCACCATGTAGTCGAGCCGCGCATGCTTGAGCGGCGCGAAGAGGTAATGGAGGTCGGGGAAGGGCGTCTGCTCGCGGAGCTTTTCCTCGACGGCAAGGACGCAGCTCTTGCGCTTCGCCTCGGCGACGCGCGCGAAAAACTCGCCGTCGCGCCCGTTGAAGAGCAGGATCGCGTCGCCGTCCTTCAGCCTGAGCACGTTCAGGAGATAGTTCGCTTGGGCCGCGTCGGCCGCGGCGCGCCCGCCCGCGGAGAGATCGCTCTCGACGTATATGCGCGGAGTCTTGAAGTCGTAGGGCATGGCCCCGGCTTGAAGAGGGCGCCCAGGCCCGTCAAGAGTGCACGGCATGAGTGAGGCTCCTTCAAACGTCGCCGAATATACCGTCTCGGAGATATCCTTCGCGCTCAGGCGGGTCGTGGAGAACGAGTTCGAGCACGTGCGCGTGCGCGGCGAAGTCTCCGGCTTCAAGGGCACCGCCGGCTCCGGCCACTGCTATTTCACGCTGAAGGACAGCGGCGCCGCGCTGGAGGCGGTGATCTGGCGCACCACCTTTCAGCGCCTGAAGTTCAAGCCCGAAGAAGGCCTGGAGATGGTGGCGACGGGTCGGCTCACCACCTATCCAGGCCGCTCGCGCTACCAGCTCATCGTCGACTACCTGGAGCCCGCCGGCGCCGGTGCGCTCATGGTGCTCTTGGAGGAGCGGCGCAAGAAGCTCGCTGCCGAGGGCCTTTTCGACGCTGCCCGCAAGAAGCCGATTCCCCACCTGCCGACCGTAATCGGCGTCGTCACCTCGCCGACCGGTGCTGTGATCCGCGACATCCTGCACCGCCTGCGCGACCGCTTCCCGAGGCACGTGCTGGTCTGGCCGGTCAGGGTGCAGGGCGAGGGCGCGGCGGAGGAAGTCGCGGCGGCGATCCGCGGCTTCAACGCCATCCCCGCGCGCGGCGCGCTTGTGCGACCTGATCTTTTGATCGTGGCGCGCGGCGGCGGCTCGATCGAGGATCTCTGGTCCTTCAACGAGGAGGTCGTGGTGCGCGCCGTGGCCGCGAGCGCGATCCCCGTGATCTCGGCGGTCGGCCACGAGACCGATACGACGCTGGTCGACCACGCCGCCGATCTCCGCGCTCCGACGCCGACCGGGGCGGCGGAGATGGCGGTGCCGGTCCGCGCCGAGCTCGCCGCCTCGGTGCGCGAGCTTGCGAGCCGCCACGAACTGGCGCTGCAGCGTGGCATGGAGGCGCGCCGCCGCGAGGTGCTGGGGCTGATCCGCGCGCTCCCTTCCCTCTCTGCTCTCCTGGCGTTGCCAAGGCAGAAGCTCGACGATGTGGGCGGCCGGCTCGGCCGCTCGCTCGCAACCGAGGTGGCGAAGAAGCGTGAGCGCTACGCGGCGATCGGCGGGCGCCACAATCCGGCGATCCTCAGCCGCGCCCGCGAGCGCCACCGCGAGCGCGTTGCGCAGATGATGGCGCGCATGGCGACCGCGCACGGCAATCTCGTTCGTGTGGCAAGGCGAGACCTGTCGCGCACCAGCGCGCGCCACGACGTCGCGAGCTTGGCTCGAGCGGTCACGCGCCATCGCGAGCGCTACGTGCAGGTCTCGCGCCTCTTCCAGACGCTGCGCGAGACCGTCTCTCCCGACGCGATCCTCGCGCGCGGCTTCGCGATCGTGCTCGATTCAAGCGGCGGCACGGTGCGCTCGCCCGAGCAGGTCGCGACGGGCGATCCGCTTTTGATCAAAGTTGCGAAGGGGGCGATCACCGCATCCGTGACCGAGGGGCTGAAGGGCAAGAAGAGGCGGTCGCGAAGCGGCGGCGGCACGCCCGGCGACCAGGGCTCGCTCCTGTAGAATGGCGAAAGCACCGATCGAAAAGCTGGTGCCCGTTCCGGTGACCGGGGCGTGGCCGCGTGCTAAGCCGAGGGCCGAGAGCAAGACATGCGCATCCTCGTCATCGAGAACTACCCGAAGACGACGCTCGGCCTCGTCGGCACCGCGCTCGACGAGGCGGGCGCGGAATGCACAATCGTGCGCATGCATGAAGGCGGGACGTTGCCAGCGTCGCCCGACGGCTTCGACGCGCTGATCATGCTGGGTGGCGCGCAGGACGCGCTCGACGATGAGAACCATCCCTATCTGAAGCGCCAGGCAGCGCTCGCCCGCGTCTTCGGCGATGAAGACAAGGCGGTGCTCGGCATCTGCCTCGGCGCGCAGATTCTGGCGCGTGGCTATGGTGCCGCGAACATCCTCGGGCGTCCGCTGGAATTCGGCTGGCACGAGGTTCGTCCGACGGCCGCCGGTCTTGCCGACCCGATGCTCTCCGCGATAGGCAGCGCGACGCCGCTCTTCCATTGGCACGTCGACACCTTCACCTTGCCGCCCGGCGCGGTGCATCTCGCGACAAGTGCGATGACCCCGTTGCAGGCCTTCCGTATCGGCCGCGCCGTTTACGGTATCCAGTTTCACTTCGAGGCCGATACCGCGCTTGTCGCGAGCTGGACGGAGGATTTCGCAGAGGAGATCGTCAACTCCGCGCCGGACTGGTTCGACCGCCGTCCGGCGGAAGCGGCGCGTCACGGCCCGGCGGCGGATGCGGCCGGTCTGGCGCTGGCGCGGGCCTGGGTCGCACAGGCCGCGGCGGCCTCCCCAAGCTGCGCCGAGCCGTTTAGAACAGAGCAGAGTGAACTCGTTTCGGAGCCGCCAGGATGAACAAAATCACAATCGCCGCCGCCGCGCTGTTGCTTTTCGCCGGTCCCGCCGCGGCCGAGCTTCCCGATCTTGGCGGCCGTACGGTGAAGGCGGTGACGGAGAACGCCTACGTGCCGCTCAACTTCGCCGATCCGAAAACGGGCGACGGGATCGGCTGGGAATACGACGCCCTTAATGAGATCGCCAAGCGGCTGAACATGAAGGTCGAGTGGCACCTTTCGGCCTGGGACACGATGATCCAGGCGGTGCGCGAGGGCCAGTTCGACATCGGCATGGACGGCATCACCATCAATGCCGAGCGCAAGGCGCAGGTCGATTTCTCCGACCCTTACATGATCTCCGAGCAATATATGCTGGTGCGCGCCGACGAGAACCGCTTCTCCGACGCGCAAAGCTTCGCCAAGGACGCGAGCCTGCTCGTTGGAGCGCAGGCCGGCACCACAAACTTCTACACCGCCGTCTACAACGTGCTCGACGGCGACGAGACGAATCCGCGCATCAAGCTCTTCGACACCTTCGGCGCCTCGGTACAGGCGCTGAAGACGGGTGATGTCGATCTCGTCTTGATGGATAAGTCGTCGGCCGCCGGCTACATCGGTGCCTCGCCGGGCTCCTTCAAGACCGTTGGCGAGCCGCTCGGGCGTGAGGAGTTCGGCTTCATCTTCACGCCGGGCTCCGACCTCGTCGCGCCGGTCAACGCCGCGCTCGCCGAGATGAAGGCGGACGGCACGCTCGACAAGCTGAATGAGAAGTGGTTCTTCGAGTACCAATCGAAGCAGTGATGTCTGCGCGTATGCTGCAGAACTGTCGTCATCCCATGGCTTGACCATGGGAACCATTCCGCTGCGGCGGCGGCTTCAACGGCGCTTCCGGAATGGATTGTCGGGTCAAGCCCGGTAATGACGACAAGCGAAATGCTATGAGCTTGGCGACGCCGAGGCGGAGCGGCCCGGAGTTTCCCTTCTGGCTCCTCGCGGCCTTTCTTCTCGCCGTCCTCTTCGCCTGGTTGATCGCCGCCGACTACGACTACCGCACGATTTTCACGGCACTCCGGCGTGGCGTGCTGGTGACGCTCTGGGTCACGATCGTCGGTTTCGTGCTCGCGGCGGCGCTCGGGCTTCTCGTCGCCCTCGGCCGCGTCTCGCGCTTCCGTGTCCTGCGCGAGATCTCCACGTTCTATGTCGAGATCGTCCGCGGCATTCCTGTCCTTGTGCTTCTCTTCTATGTCGCCTTCGTCGGCGCCCCGCAACTCGTCTATTTCTGGAACTGGGCACTCCGCTGGCCGATCGACGCGGGGCTCTTTCCGGCGCTCAGCGTCCGCGACTTCAACTTCACCTGGCGCGCCATCGCGGCGCTGATGGTGAGTTATTCCGCTTATCTGGCGGAGATTTTCCGCGCCGGGATCGAGGCGGTGCCGAACGGCCACCTTGAGGCCGCCTGGTCGCTCGGCCTGAGCCGCAGGCATACGCTCCGCTTCGTCGTGCTGCCACAGGCGGTCCGCGTCGTCCTGCCTCCGCTCGGCAACGATTTCATCGCCATGATCAAGGACTCCGCGCTTGTCTCCGCGCTCGGGGTGCAGGACATCACCCAGCTTGGAAAGGTCTATTCCGCCTCCACCTTCTTCTTCTTCGAGACTTACAACGTCGTCGCCTTCCTCTATCTGGTGATGACCTTGTCATTGTCGCTTCTGGTGCGTGCGCTGGAGCGGCGGCTCAGGCGGCGCGGCCGAGTGGGGTTCTGAGTATGCGGCATCACGGTCATTCCTTGCCGCCCGACATCTGATGTAAGGTCTATCCTGGGTAGGGTGGCCGCGTGCTGGAGAGGCCGGATGGGCAGCGTTGTTGGGTTCCTCGGTGGCGTTTTCTTGCGTTATGGGAAGGGTGCCCTCCCGATCGTCGTCCTCGCCGCCTACTCGCTCGCAACGCCGGGCGAGGAGATTTTCGGCAGCGAGCATCTGGAGCGCCTGCTCGATCTCACTGCACTAGCGGTGGTGCTCCTCGGATTGACCGTGCGCGCGGTTGCGATCGGCAGCGCCGGTAGGCCGGGGTCGGACCTGGTCGACAACGGCCTCTACGGCCTTTCGCGCAACCCTCGCTACCTCGGCAGCCTGCTCGTCTGCTTCGGCATCTTTCTCATGCACGGCTCGCTCGATGTCGTGCTGGCCGGGACCCTCGCCTGCGTCCTGATCTACGCGGCGATGGTACACGCCGAGGAGGGCGAGCTCGGCGCGCGCTTCGGGGAGCGCTACCGCGCCTATCGCCAGGCCGTGCCGCGATGGTTGCCGCGGCTGTCGCGCCTCCGCCGTGCGGACTTCGGCATCGACTTCAGCGTGCGCCGGGCGCTTGCCAATGACTGGCCGACGATTGCGGCGACCGCTCTCGCGCTCGTCTTCACCGAAGTGCACGAGTCCCTGCCGCCTGCGCTCGCGGCGTCATCGCAGACGATCCTCATCACGCTGACCGCAAGCCTCGCCGTCGTCACGTCGCTCACAATCGCGGTGCGCGCTGCAGGGGCCGGCTCGTCGGCTCCAAGCGGCAGCGGCGGAACGCTCGGCGACACGCTTCGCTTCGTTGGCCCGCGCACGCGCGGCATTCGCGTCGACGGACGCGTCCGGCAGGTCGATCTCCTGGAGAACATGCTGAGCTTCGGCCAGCAGGAGGACATCCTCGAGACGACGCTCGCTGCCGCGAGGCTTCTGCCGGGCGAGCGCCTTGTCGATGTCGGATGCGGCACCGGCAAGCTCGCCGTGGCGGCGGCGGCAATGCTCGGCGATAAGCACGGCG
>Ga0315553_10000137_pt1 | contig 61616 bp, 47 predicted proteins | sample SalMarSW160140MG_FD_203099 | JGI IMG/M metagenome (GOLD analysis project Ga0315553, IMG submission 203099) | Salt marsh sediment microbial communities from the Plum Island Ecosystem LTER, Massachusetts, United States - Salt Marsh Sediment SW1601-40 ...
CGAAGAGGGTGCTGGTCCCTTCGCAGGCTGCCGGAGTCAGGATGGGTGTGTCCACCAGGACGAATCCGTTGTCGTCGAAGTAGTCGCGACAGGCGCGAATCACTTCGGCTCGTATCTTGAGGATGGCGTGCTGTCGAGCGGAGCGCAGCCAGAGATGGCGATGATCCATCAGGAAGCTCACGCCGTGCCCCTTGGGGGTGATGGGGTAGGGCTCGGCCAACTGAACGATCTGTATCTCACTGAGGGAGAGTTCGTAGCCGCCAGGCGCTCTCTTGTCTGCTCTGGCAGTGCCGGTAACGACGATCGACGATTCCTGAGTGACATCCTGAGCGGCCTTGAACATGTCCGGTGACACTTCGTCCTGGAGAACGACGGCCTGAATGATGCCGGTTCCGTCGCGCACCAGCAGGAACTGGAGTTTGCCCTTGTCAGTCTTGTTGTAGAGCCAGCCCTTGAGTGTGACCTCTTGTCCCTCGTGCTGGGCTATGGTCTCGACGTATGCGCGTTGCGCCATGGCGGTACCTCCTGGACAGGCATTATACCAGATGGCTTGCGGCCACAGCAAGGGTCCCATCCCCCGCGCCGTGACTGGCGCTCAGCGACGGAATTCCCGCGGGAGGAGCCGCTTCACGAGAGCCAGGTCGTCTTCGGTGAAGGTGCCTGTCGCTATGAGGGAGGCCATGTACAGGGCGAGTGCCAACGGGATGAGTAGCAGGAAGTTCACGTCCCGCAGGAGCCATAGCAGCGCCCCAGCCAACAGAGTGCTGACCACCGGCCGCCACGCCAGGTCAACCCACGGGACTGTAGAGAGGTGCTTTCGCACTCCATAGTAGAAGGGCAGGAGCAGCACAATCTCAGACAGAATGGTGGTGACCGCAGCGGCCTGGTAGCTGAAGGTGGGGATGAGCAGCAGATTTGAGACCAGGTTGAAGCTGGCACCGACGAAAAACGCCCCCGTGAGGAAACGCTGCTTGTCTATAGCGATGAGCACGTACTGGGTCACGCTGTTGATGAAGCCGAAGGGTATCGACCAGATCAGGAGTCGCAGGGCGATCGCTGCGTGGGGCAGGTAGGCCTGGCCTCCGACGACGAGGATGATCCCGTCTGCGTAGAACGTGGTCAGGAGGGCCACGGGGAGGCTGACGATGATCAAGATCTTGAGAGAGATGGTGTATGTGCGCACCAGGGCGTGCTTGGCTTCTGCTGCGTAGCGCGACATAACGGGGAAGATGGCCGCGGTGAAGGCTGAGGGGATGATGTTCAACGCGTCCAGGAAGCGATAGGCGGTGGAGTACCAGCCGACCACGGTGTCTCCCTTCATCGGCTGCAACAAAGTGACATCGACGCGCCAGAACAGTGTGGCCAAGAGATGATTGAGCATCAGCGGGTAGGATATGCCCACCATCTCGCGATTGAATCTTGCATCGAACTCGAGGCGAGGCCGCAGGACGAGCCGGATCAGAAGGTAGAGGAGAATCAAGGCAGTGATGATGCTGGTCGTAATGGACACGGCTGCCAGGCCGACGATGCCCATGCCCAGTAGAAGGACCACCACGCCAAGGCTGACCCTGATGATAGTCGTGACGGTTGTTATGGCGGCAGGGTATTCCATCTTCTCGTAAGCAAGGAAGACCGCTGTGAGAGCTGCCGAGATGCTGCCGGGGACGATACTGAGGCTCAAGAGGAGTATAGCAGCGGTCGTGTCGTCTGGGAGGGCGAAGGTCTGCCGCCACGCCACCAGAAAGACCAGTAGTAGAGGCGTGGAAGCGACGAGAATGATCAGGCGCAAGATGGCGGTGTTGCTGAGGTAGCGGTTGGCCTGGCTCCGGTCTTTGGACACCTCTCTGGTGAGCAGTGTGTTCAGGCCGAAATTGGTGACTATCTCGAGAAACGAGTAGACGACGATCGCGAAACTATACTTGCCCGCGCCCTCCGGACCCAGTATTCGCAGCATGAGCATGGCGAAGGCGGTGTCGATGAGCTTATTGAGGAAGGAGGTGGCCATAGGGGTCATGCTATTCTTGGCTACCCGCTTGAGGATGGAGTCGCCCTCCTCCTCGCGATACAGCCGACCCCACAGCCAGAAGCCCGCCGCCGCGAGCATCACGACACCGGCTATGAAGCTGGCGTAGACGCCCAGTTTCAGGGACATGGGGCTGTATCGGAAGCGGACCACGCTGCATGCTGCACCCAGATGTACAGCCCTGAAGTTGTAGTCCGCCCTGTAGATATCGAGTTCCTGTTCTTGGCCGTCGTCCAATTGCAGGAACGCCTTCCAGCCGGGGAAGTAGCTATCAGTCAGTACGAGCCAGCCATCCCGGGGTAGTTCTGCCTGCACAACCACGTCGTTGATTCCATAGCTGAGGATACGAGTCTGTGCCACGGGTTCGACTGGGACGCTGGAGGACGTCTCCAGGTATTCCTGGGGCGGGTTCGTGCTGAGTAGCACGCGTTCACTCGGATCCAGCGCCTGAAGTCCCTGCAACAACCTCTCGTCGTCCTCGATCACCTCGGCGTCATAGACGACGAAAGCGCGCGGCAGGTAGTCGTCGTTGCGATAGATACGCAGCTCGTCCTCGTAGACCAGAGTGTAGTTCGGATTCGGGATGTGCTGCGTGGTCACGACGTACTTGACGTTGAGGAGGTCCAGCAGTGGCGAATCGAGTGAATCGTACTGGTAGAGCGGCGCGATACGGTTGTAGATCAACTCGCCCTGTTCCTCGATCAGTCCCACGAAATCGGCGTACTGCTTGGGGATGATGGAGTCGTATCCGCGGATGTCGTGGAGGCCGTAGTACATCCCGACGTTCGCCTGGAAGGTCTTCTCACCTGGCGCGTTGAACGAGGTCAGCCGGTAGAGTTCCTCATCCGACTGGAGGAACTCAACCGATGGAGGTGTGAGCCCTGCCAGGCGAGTCTCAGTGACAGGATTGAAAACCGCCGCGATGATCAGCAGGTCCAGAGTCAAGACGACCATGGCCAGGGGTTGCCAGAGCCGGTGCGATCGTAGGCGGCCTGGCAGATAGATGTTGCAGTAGCTGATCCTGAGAACTGCGCCGGAAGCGACGAGAAAGAGGCCGAAGAGCAGCAGGTTGCGCCACTCGTAGGAGAGGAAAGCCCGTCCGTCCGGGAAGGACGCCTGGGCCAGGTTTGAGCTGGCCAGCAGACGATCGGCTATGGGAACAAACCACGCCGGGATCAGCAACACCAATAGGGCGCAGAAGAGGCCCACGGCTCCCGCCCCAAGTGCCAGCCACCCGAGTAGACGAGGACCCACGAGCTGAAGACGAGAGCCCTTTGCCGAGTTGAGGCCTGAGCGGAGGGCCTGCGCGCCCAAGCCTGCCAGAACGGCCATGCTCAGGCTGTACGGAAAGACCCAGCGGAACGGCGTGTGTAGCTGGCTGTAACCTGGCAGCAGGTGGTACAGAAGGGAGTACAAGGGTATGCCGAAGCTCAGCGCGAAGCCGATCACCGCCAGGGAAGCGAAGATCCAGACGTAGCGGTCCCTTCTTCGGAAAACGGCAACGGCGGCCAGCAAGATGGGTAGAAGCCCAACGTAGGACCCTGCCTCAACGTAGTTCTTGATGCCCCAGAATATGGTGTTGATCGACCCTCCGTAGGCGTTCTGCGTGATGGGAGTCCATCGCCGTGTGAGCAAGTCGAAGTAGCCGTGATGGCTGGGGTTGCCGAAGAAGTCAGGGATGACGAAGGTCAACACCTGACGCAGAGGATAGGCCCAGCCAATGATCTCCTCATAGGTTGCGGAGCCTTGCCTGAAATTGAGCCTGGCCAGCTCCAGGAAGGGCAAGAGCTGGACCGCACCCAAGCCTACTCCAAGGCCAGTCATGCAGGCGACGATCAACGCCAGGACGGCGATTCGCTTAGCATCTCTGGTTCGCCACCACAGGATTCCCAGACGGCAGGCCGAGTAGAAGGCCAGGACCATAAGCACGTAGTAGGACATCTCGGCGTGTCCCGCGAGGAACTGGATCCCCAGGGCCAACGCACCGCCTAGCATGTAAGGGATGGAACGCACCGCAGCCGGGTGAGTCTCCTGAGTCCTGATCATCAGCTCTGTCATCGTGAGTACTAAGGGTAGCCAGCTCACAGCCGCCAGGACCATAGGGAAATCGACACTGACGACCATGAAGCCGCAGAAGGCGTAGGTCACTGCGGAGACGGTCGAGCCCAGCCTGCCTGCGCCCAGGGTACGCATGAAGACGTGCATGAAGAGCGCAGCGAGGAACAGGTGAAAGACGGTGAAGCAGCCGTACGCCTGCGGGATGGGGAGCACGTAGAACAGCACGCTGAGAGGATAGAGTGCTGAATGCTGACCAGCGGCAAGGAACGGAACGCCAGCGAAGAGGTACGGATTCCAGAGAGGTATCTGTCCGTCTCGGAGGGCCTGGACAATGAAGGTCTTCCAGGCGTAGTTCTCCAGCAATAGATCGCTCAGGAGTTCGTTGTGCGGGACACCCACCTCCATGCTTTCGGCGAAGGTCTGCCAAGGCTGGAAAGTATAGAGGTTGTCGAAGGGCACCAGCGTGCTTCCGCCTGTAGTCACAGGCCAGAAGAGAATCAGCGGCAGCGCCAGGAGGAATAGGACTATGGCGAGGTCCCACAGCCTCTCTTTGCGGATCAACTACTACCTCTGCCCGTAGCGTGTGGCTGCAAGTCCCGGTAGCGCCATCTCATCTGCCACACACGCCACATAGCCTCCAGGATGATGCGCGAGCTCATCTTGGACAGACCCATGGATCGATCCTCGAAGTAGATGGGAATCTCGCAGAGTCGGAGGCCGCTCTTCTGGCACGCGTAGGCGACCTCGATTTGAAAGGCGTATCCCTCGGAGCTGATGCGGTCGAGGTCGAGTTCACGCAGCGCCTCCTGTCGGAAGCACCTGAAGCCACCTGTGGCGTCACGGATGCGAAGCCCGGTGACGAGGCGGGCATAGGCGTTGCCGCCCCAACTGAGGAAACGGCGCCATGGACTCCACTGTTCGTCCACCCCGCCATCGGCGACGTAGCGAGACCCGACCACGAGGTCACAGTCCCTCATCGCCTCGAGGAACGTGGGAATATAGGATGGAGAGTGGGAGAAATCCGCATCCATCTGGACTATGTAGTCCGCACCAGACTGCAGCGCCCGGCGGAAGCCTGTGACATAGGCGGTTCCGAGCCCCATCTTGCCTTGGCGGTGGATCACGTGCAGTCGGTCGGCATACTGGGCCGCAAGCTCGTCCGCAATCTGGCCCGTTCCATCGGGCGAGTTGTCGTCGATGATCAGTATCTCGAGGCCTGCTAGATCCAGGGTCATCAACTCAGCGACTATCTGGACCAGATTGTCGGCTTCGTTGTAGGTGGGCATGACCACCATGCTTTTCATGGTTCTCAACTCTCAGTTGCCAGGAATGTTCTGCACATTATACAGGCAGGGCAGGTCCAGTGCAAGAGGTTGGCGCAGGCGAGCTCAGAGATGGCGCCAACTGCTCCACGCAGGTCTGGCGGCGCTGGGTATTGGAGAAGTGAATACCGCCGATGTCTCTGAACGCCGATTCCTTGAGGCACTGGGGGCGCGGGTTCACGGACCCAACGATGCACTCCGCGCCCCCGGTGTGGGTCGATGTACATGTCGCTGCGGTGGGCTGGGGTACGGATGTCAGCAAGACGTGATGGTCGAGGTTCGCCACACTGACTGGTGCTACCGCTGGGTGAAGTTCGCGAACGGGGCATGGGTGTGGGTCTGGCGGCGGACAGGCTTCCCGGGCCGATTCGGCAGCACGCGAGGCCGATTTGCGCAACGGTGGTAGATAGGCTATAATGAATGTTGAGGATCCCGATTAGGCGGGGTCGGCCTCCCCTCAATCCCATGCTTAGATGCAGAAGGAAAAAGGAGGGTATCCATGTTTCGGGAAAGAATCGCACAACACTACGCTCGACTGGGACGGAACCAAAAGAGGATCGCCGACTTCCTGACGCAGGAGTACCGAGAGGCGGCTTTCATGAACGGGTCTGCGCTCTCACAGCGGCTCGAGGTAGATCCAGCCACGGTGACCAGGTTCGCGCAAAGGCTGGGCTACGCAGGATATCCGGAACTGCTGCGTGAAGTTCAGGAGCTGGTCAAGGAGGAACTGAAGGCAGCCTACGGATAGCCTTTCTCTGGGCGGCATGTAGGACTCGAGGGAGGTCGATTCGGACGGTGGTTGTTCGGCGTCGGCGGGTGGTATGAGCCGCCGAAGGGTTCGACGCGGCGTTGGCGTGACTCAGTCAAGCAGACTGCCCCACGCAGCACGCGTCCGTGCTGGCTGCTGTCGAAAGACCCAAGAGTGCGCCGGCGAGATCGGCGCGGACCAGTCTCCGAATCGGCCTCTGACGCTGGGGCTTCGTCTGCAATCTTGGACCAGTGCATGGTGCCCGCGGGTGTCAGAGCAGCAACGTCACCTAGTAGACTAGCTGTCGGACTGGCGGAGAACGCTCTTGCGTCGTTCGATCCGGGTGTGGACTTGACGTACCGCGTCCTGTCCCCAGGGGTACGCCAAGCGTACAGTGCACGCGGCTTACAGCCCAACTTCTGTGAAGGATGCTGCCGGGCGGAGGAGACTTCGTGGCCGCTCGGTGGCGGTGCCTTCGTCTTGTGGCGTCGCCGGCCGATCTGACTACGCACCATCGGCCTGCCACGTGCCTTGCTGAAGCGAGATGGCGAGCAACGGGCAAACGCTCCGGCAGAGCAAACCGAGGCGTTCCGCCGGCGGCTCGGCGTCTTGCAGGCGGGGTACTCTCCGTTCTCGGACTCCGGGCTCCACCCACGTTAGCAGAGGAGACAGTCGGTATCCTTGCCCCGTGATAGGCAATGGCCTTTGGTCCACCACTGTCACACTCCTGCGTCAACCAGTTCCGGGGTAAACGCGATGGGCACGCTTGCCTCTGCTTCCAGCCACGAACACGCGCCTCGGTAGGGCACGGTTGTTGACAGGAAAGGGCCATTGCGATAAAATCCTGACGGGACTGCAGACTGGTGAGCTGTGACAGAAGGGAGCTGGGGTGATGGACCCGAGGGTGAGGAGACTGGCTGAGATCCTGGTAGACCACTGTGCCCGGGTTGAGGAAGGCGACACCGTTCAGATCCTGGCCTACAGCGAACTGGCCAAGCCGCTGGTCGTGGAAGTCTACCGCCGGGTGCTACAAAGGGAAGCCGGGGAGATCATCACACGCATAGAGCTCGAAGAGATCAGAGAGGCGCTGATCGGGGAGGCATCGGAGGAGCGCCTTGGCATGTTCCCTTCTCTGCGCATGCACCTTGCCGAGCAGACAGACGTGTACATACAGATACTGGCCGCGGTCAACACCAAGTTGATGAGTGCTTGTGATGCGGCAAGAGTTGCTCGGTGGCGTAGGTCAGACGCGAAGGTGCGAGCGTATCTCACCGACAACACCCGATGGGTCATCACCCTCTATCCAACGCCTGGTGCTGCTCAGGATGCGGAGATGCCGTTGGGCCAGTTTGAGTCGTTCGTCTACGGCGCGGTCGATCAGGACTGGGACCAGATGGCCCTAGAGCAGCAGGGTCTCACAGCTCTGTTCGACGCGGGCAGTGAGGTGGTCATCAAGGGAGAAGACACCGATCTCAGCATGAACGTGGCAGGGCGCACCTTCATCAGTGCGGATGGAAGAGTGAACATGCCCGACGGTGAGGTGTTCACGGGGCCGGTGGAGGACAGCGTTGAGGGACACATCAGGTTCAGCTATCCGGCCATCTATCCAGCTTTTGGGGGCCGTGAGGTCGTAGGAGTCGATCTCTGGTTCGAGGAAGGTCGGGTGGTGAAGGCCTGTGCCGACAAGGGACAGGATTACCTGCTGGCACTTCTGGACTTGGATGCTGGATCACGCTACGTCGGGGAACTGGGTCTCGGAAACAACTACAAGATCGATCGCTTCATCAAGAACATCCTGTTTGACGAGAAGATAGGCGGCACCGTGCACGTGGCGCTGGGCAGAGGCTACCCGGAGACCGGCAGTAAGAACGAATCGGGTCTTCATTGGGACATGATCAAGGACCTTCGTGTTGGGGGGGAGATCTATCTTGACGGAACTCTCGTCCAGAAGGATGGCCAGTGGGTCTATTAGGCTAGGAGACGACGTCCTTTGACCAAGCAGGCAGCCCTCATCCTGGTGAGAGCAGTGCTGGCGTGTAGCATGCTCGCTGTTTCGCTGCCCCGGGCCGTTGCCGCCCAGGGTGTGGTGTCCGTGGACAGCTTGATGGCGATGATGACGGTTGATGATCGAGTCGGCCAACTATTCATGGTCGATTTCCCGGGCGTGGATACGTCCGATGAGAGCGGGATAGCCCAGCTCATCGTTGAGTACAGGATCGGGGCGGTCCTGATCTCGGAGTCGAGGGGCAACATCAGCAACCAGGGTGAGCAGCCGCTGCCATTGCAGGTCGCGCGTCTCACCAGCGACCTGCAAAAGCTAGCTTTTCGGGCCAATAGCCGGACGGTTGATGGTCGCGAAGTGTTCATCCCGCTCTATTTGGCTGTTGAGCAGGAGGGAAACGGCTATCCTCACACAGAGTTGCGTTCTGGCTTCACGCCTGTACTATCCAACATGGCCATTGGTGCCTCATGGAGCGAAGAGAAGGCTCAGGCGATGGGCGAGATCGTAGGCCGCGAACTGGCGGCAGTGGGCATTAACATGCTGCTGGGGCCCGTGCTCGATGTGTTGGACAGCCCGAGATCAGGTGAGCGGGGAGATCTTGGGGTGCGAGCGTTGGGAGGGAACCCGGACTGGGTTGGACGGCTGGGGCGTGCGTACGTCAGGGGAGTGCACCAGGGAAGTGGCGGCAAGATAGCGACTGTGGCCAAGCATTTCCCGGGCCTTGGCGGCGATGGGCGAGACCCCCAGAGCGAGGTTACCACCATCAACAAGACCCTCGAAGAACTGATGGGCCTGGAGTTGGTGCCTTTTGCCGCGGTCGCCAGGTACAGCGCCAATGATCCTCTGGGGACGACGGATGCCTTGATGGTCGGCCATGCGAGGTGCGAAGCCCTCTCCGAGAGTCCCGAATCTAGCCCGGATCCACTGAGCCTGGACGACCAAGGACTCCAGGCGGCCATGGCGCTACCGGAGTTCGCTGCCTGGCGGGGCAACGGTTTGCTTGTCGCGGATATGCTTGGTGCCGATGCCATCAAGAGATACTTCGATGCACCGCCAGCGGACTTCCCAGGCCAGCGTGTCGCTCGAGAGGCGCTGCTGGCGGGGAACGACATTCTCCCGTTGGTCAAGTTCTCTTTGGGAGACGACTGGGAGGCGGAGGATCTCTCGAACATCATTGAGACCATCGACTACTTCAAAGAGAAGTACAACGAGGACTCAGAGTTCCGGCACAGAGTGGATGAGTCAGTACGAAGGATACTCCAGGCTAAGATCGGGCTATACCCGAACTTGACTCTGGATGACGTGGTCGTGCGGGGGGAAGAAGCCGTCGATGCCGTAGGGTATGCAACTGATTCCGTGCGGGCTATGGTCGCGGACGCACTCACCCTCCTGTATCCTGTGGACGAGGGAATGGGATCACCTGTGTCGGCACCCCCGACACACGAAGACGATATGCTGATTCTGGAGTGCTTTGAAGGCTGCTACGAAAGCCCGGTGCTCTCAGGTGGGGGTGTACAGAATACCCTAGTTGGCCTCTATGGCCCGGACGGTACGGGTCAGGTGAACGCGGAAAGGGTCAGGACGCTGAGCTTCGCCCAGATCCACGAGTGGATAGACGGGACTCTGAGCGAAGAGGATGCTGCGTTGGTCGAGGGGCGCATCCAGGATGCAGAGTGGATTCTCCTGGCACTGGCGGATTACAATCCGGAGGAGTTCCCGGCTTCCAGGGCTGTCAGGGAGCTCCTGGCGGAAAGGGAGTACTACCTTGCTGAGAAGACGATCGTGGCCATCGCCTACGATGCTCCGTATCACCTTGACAGCACTGAGGTCAGCAAACTGACGGCCTACTATGCGGTGTATGGCAGAGCTGGGCCCAGCGTTGAGGTGTCCCTGAGGCCACTCTTCCAGCCCGAAGTGTCGGTTACGGGCATCTCGCCGGTGAGCGTAGAGGCCATCGGCTATGAACTGGCGAATGCCTTAGTGCCGGCCCCTGATCAGAGCATAACTCTGGAAAGGCTCTCTCCCCCTGAGACAGTGGACCTTTACGTGGGGGGCGAGCCACTGGTCGTGCGGACCAGCGTGATCGTGGACCACAACGGGCACCCAGTGCCGGATGGTACGAGGGTTGAGTTCAGAGGTGCCTATCTTGAGGGCGATGTCTTTGTTGAGCCGCAGGTCGTCACCGATACGGTGAGGGGTGTGGCAAGCGCCAGCTTCTGGTTGGGGGTGCCCGCTCCTGCGGGTTTGATGACGGTGAGTGCAACCAGTGGAGAGGTCACATCGGAACCGCTCAGTGTGCGCGTAGTGGTACCGGTGACGCCTTTGCCCACTTTCACCCCGACGGCGACCGCCACACCAAGTCCTACCGCTACGGCAACGCGGTATGTGCCTCCTCCGACCCCGACTCCGTCCCCGACCCCGACTCCGGAGCCCATCCCTGAGCCGATGGGTCGTCCTGTAGACTGGCTAGACTTCCTGTTGGCCGGCGCAGGGACGGTGCTGGGGAACGTGGCTGGCGCCCAGATGCGCAGAGGTCGCAGGAAGGGCTGGGAGCGCGAGGTGCAGCTCATCCTTTACGGTGTTGGTCTCGGTCTCGTAGGCTATCTACTCTTCGGACTTGGTTTGCTGAATCCAACGGTCATCCTGGGGTGGCAAGGAGCGCCGGTGAGAGTCTTCCTGCTTTTCCTGGGGCTCATTCTGGGGTTCCTTCCCAGCGTCCTTGTCCGGCTCAGGGGTCCGTGATGAAGTCCGGTGGAATGCATCTAGAAGATGGGTCGTGGCTGCACGATGGTCATCAGGAGGGCCATGAGGAACAAGAAGAGCACACCCAGGGTCAGCCACTTATGGGGCATGAGACTTGACCAGACAAGGGCTAGGCGGTTCTGAGTTTTGGCCCCTATGGAGAGGTTTCTGGCCATGGCCAGGTCTTTGCTCATCTCCAGCACACTCTGATATCGATCGTCAGGGCGGACGGCCAGGGCTTTCAGGATCAGGTACTCCGTGAGATGGGAGATACGCAGATTCAGGGACCGTGGGGCAACAAGGCTCTCAGGTTCGAGGAAACGCTGCTGAGCATTGGCGGGCGCATGACCCGTGAGGAGGTGGTACAGGGTAGCCCCCAGGGAGTATATGTCGGACCGTACGTCGGTGCGTCCGGAGCCGGCACCATACTGCTCTAGCGGAGCGTAGGTGGGAGTGCCGTAGGCTTGCAGCAGCGTGATGGTCCTAGGGTCGCTGGGGTCGGAGAACTTGACCAGGCCGAAGTCCACAAGCTTGACTACATTGTCGGCGGTGACCTTGATGTTGGCTGGCTTCACGTCGCGATGGACGATGGGCGGGTCTTGGCCGTGTAGGTAGGCAAGGGCGTCGCATATCTGGTCGGCCCATCCCAGAACCTGCCTTTCGGGGAGTGCGCGCCCGCTGGCCCGTGTTTCGTCCAAGACCTCCTTGAGGTTAGGGCCAGCCACGTAGTCCATGACCAGGTAATCGCGCCCATCTTGAGAGAAGTAGTCGAAGACCTTAGGCAGGTTGGGATGGTCCAGATTGGCGAGAGCGATCGCTTCTCTGTGGAACTGCCGTCGCAACTGCTCCTGGGCCTCAGGGCCGGCATCCGTGGAGTACTGAATCTCCTTGAGGGCACACCTCTTTTCTTTGAGGTGGAGGTCTTCAGTCAGGTAGACCGCGCCCACGCCCCCAAGGCCTATCAGCCCCACGATTCTGTATCTGTCTTGCAGCACAGTCTTGGAGGGTAAAGGGGTAGTCAAGGTCTTTTTCCACCTTTCGCATGAGGGAATCCAGCATGGAATCGTTGCGAATGCTCTCCCGCACCCCTGCTATTATGATACGCAGTTTGTCGGGTAGTGTCAAGGCTACGAGGGGAGACGTGCTGTGATACAGGAGAAGGTACCGCGGCTTGTAGTGCAGGGCGGAGAGGAGAAGGGAAGGGAGATTCCGCTTACCGACAAGTCACTCACTATCGGACGCCTGGCGGACAATGACATAGTGATCGTGGACCGTCTCGCGTCCAGGCGTCATGCCGTACTGGAGAGGCAGCAGGGACAGTACGCGGTCCGCGACCAGGGAAGCAGGAATGGGACTTTCGTCAACGGCCAATGTATAGCTGAACCACACGTCCTGCGGGATGGGGACGAAATACGGATAGGACTGGAATTCCAGGCCTTGTACATCGACCCGGAGGCTACGGGGGCGCTGGTGACCGACGCCATCGTACGGGGTAGGGGGCTGTGGGTGGATCTGGACAGACGAGAGGTCTGGGTCCAGGGCAGAAAGCTTGCGCCCGCCGTGTCCAAGGCCCAGTTCGGACTGTTGGCTCTCCTGCACGAGCATCCTGGCCGGGTCTTCACACGCGAGGAGATCATCGCCGTAGTCTGGCCCGAGGATGCGAGTCAGGGCGTGTCAGACGAAACCATAGATGCCCTCATCGGAAGGCTGCGACGACGCATCGGTTCCGTGGACGCGTCCCACCAGTACGTGATGACGGTGAGGGGACACGGCTTCAAGTTCCTGCAGCCGTGGGAGAAGTAGACTCCCTCTGTGGGCCTTACCCGGTGATCTCGCAACGACGGTCAGCCGTGGGATCCAGAGCTCCTATCACTGGAAGCGCAGATCATGGGCTTCGACGCCACAGCCTGACAGAGCCCTCGAACGGGATGTCAGAGAGCGAACTCAGCTGTCAGCAGAGTGTGATCCGAAGGCCTCTCGGCCCTGCGCGCATCGACATCGATCCACGCTGAGGTTGACTTGTCGGCCAGTGGCTTGGTGGCCCAGACATGGTCCACGCGCCACCCCATGCCTCGTTCGAGGGAGTTGGGTACTCTGTAGTCCCAGAAGGTGTATTGACCGGGCTCTTGGGAGTGGTGGAGGCGGAACACGTCGACGAAGCCCCAGGCCCTTACCTCCTCCAAGGCCCGGCGAGCATCGGGATGGAAATCCACGTGCTTGGCCAGGCGCTGGGGATCGTACACGTCAATGGGCTGCGGGGCGACGTTGAAATCCCCGACCCACAGGATGCTGTCTTGGGGCGTGAAGTGGCGATCGAAGAAGGCGCGCAGGCGACGCAACCAAGCGAGCTTGTACTGGAACTGGGAGGAATCAGTCGTACGTCCCTGGGGTACGTACGTGTTGATGAGAGTTATGTCGCCCATCGTCGCCCGGGCGAGCCGGGCCTCGTCGGGATCACCATCGTCGTCCAGCCCAAAGACCACGTCCTCTAGCTCCTCGCTGCTGATGATGGCTACCCCCGCGTGAGCCTTCTGACCTCGGAACACCACGTAGTAGCCGAGCCCTCGAAAGGCTTCCACGGGGAAGTCTGCGTCCTGGACTTTCGTCTCCTGAAGGCAGAGCACGTTGGGCGCTTCCCGCTCGAGCCAGTGTAACACCAAGTCCAGCCGCGCACGGACAGAATTGCAGTTGTAGGTGACCACTTTTGTGCGTCGGGGCGGCATCTCCTTCTGCCTCTCCTAGGTCCTCATTCAGGAAGATGAATCCTCTATAGTAAGTTGGTGAGACTGTCCCAGTCTCTCGTGAGGAACCTGTCAACAGCCGGGCTCCCCGGGATGGCCGCAGCAGTTGCTCCCGGTGCGCATCTTGATCCAGTTGTTGCGTGCCAGCAACCACAACTTGCGGCGCCAGGGCATGGGCACCTGTAGATTCGTGAAGAAAGCCGAGAGACTGGGGCGGCCACTGCTCACCAGGTACCCCCCTTTCACCTGTTGGACTCCATGGAGGGCCGGCTCATTCTGTGTGGGGCCCTTGTACCGTTACCTAGAGTTGATTGGGATGCCAGCCTATGGCGCAGGCAAACTCCGATATCACTTGCACCCTATCACTGCGCGGTGCATCCGCCGTCGACCACCACGATGGAACCAGTCATGTAGGACGACTCACCCGATGCCAGAAAGAGAATCGCATTCGCGATCTCTTCGGGCTGCCCCACACGCTTCAGCAGTGTCTTCTCTATAATGCTGCGGCGCTCCCGAGCGGGGTTCGAGGAACCGTCGATGATGGAGCGGAGCAATGGCGTTTCCACCGGGCCTGGGCAGACGCAGTTGACGCGGATATTGTCGCCTGCATGGTCTATGGCCAGAGCCTTGGTCAATTGTACCACAGCACCCTTGGAAGCGCAGTAAGCGGCGATCTTGGATCCGCCGACCAGGCCAAGCTCCGAGGCCACGTTGACGATCACTCCTCCGCCCTGACGCTGCATGACGGGGACAGTCGCCTTGGTGCAAAGGAAGACACCCTTGAGGTTGACGTCTAGCAGCCGGTCCCAGTCGGCTTCAGAGGTGTCTGTGATCTTCCGGGAGAGTTCTATGCCAGCGTTGTTAACCAAGACGTCCAGGCGACCGAAGGATGCCAGCGTCTCACTGATGAGGGTCTCGACTTGCGAGGCCTTGGTCACGTCCGCCTGGACGAAGCGGACCGGTATCCTCATCCGGGCCAGCTCGCGAACGCTGTCGGTGGCATCTGCGATGTCACCGCCGACGATAGTGGCACCCTCCGCAGCAAGCCGACGTATTGTGGCCAACCCTATGCCGGACGCTGCTCCGGTTACGACGGCAACCTTGTCCTTCATCCGCATCTATCGCACCTCTTGTTGAGCCGAGTTGAGATTCCTCGTGGGGCCTACTGGCCATCCGCGGCGAGTTGCCGACGACCACGGTTGTCGGCAACGCACTCTCTGATGGCGAGGCGATCTTGCGCTTCTTGATCGTGGGTTCAGCAGAAACGACATTCTCCCGATCCTTCGCTCGATCTCGGCGAAGAGTCACGGGCCTGCGGCCTCCGCCTGCCTGAGGGCCTTCTCCCGATAGGTACCATCGACATCCAGGTCGATGGCTCGCTGAAACGCCCATTGGGCCCTTCCGTCGTGGCCCAGCTCCTGGCACACCACACCCAGGTGGTAGTAGGTGGGAGCGAGGTTGGGGTCGAGACTGAGACTCCTCTCCAGTGCTGTTCTCGCCGCACTTGCGTCGCCAGCCATGAGACAAGCCCAGCCCAGAAGGTCAAGGGCGACGGGGTCGTCCGGTGCCAGCCTCGCGGCCTCCGTGGCAGCGGTCAGTGCTTCTTGAGGGCTGGGCACCACCTCGAGATAGAACTGGGCCAGCAGGAGTGCAAAGCCAGGCTCTTCAGGAGCCACGCTCGTCGCCGCTCGGTACCATTCCTCCGCCGCCACGTACTGGCCTAGGCGTCCATAGGTAGCGGCGATTTCCGCGTATGCCGCCGCGTTCGAGGGATCCAGGCGCAGGGATCTCTTGAAATCCCACAGTGCAGTCGAGTAGTAGCCCTCTGATCGGTGCAGGACTCCGAGGAAGTAGTGGCCTAGAGGGTTCTCTGGGCTGAGCCGAGTCACCTGCCGCAGAGTGGTTCGCGCCAGGTCGTGCCTGCCCAGCGAGAACAGTGCATACCCCAAGTACCCTCGGGCGGTGTAGTTGTCCGGATGGAGGGTGGTGAATCTCTGCAACTGGCTCAGTGCCAGGCTTGGCATCTCGTTTCTGAGGTACCAGCGCGCGAGCTGGTCCGCAACTTGGGCCTCGGCGGTTGGCGCGCCACCACCGGTGAGGATTTCCACCATGTCGGCTGCCCTGAGGGCGAGGGCCGTCTCCTCGCCTGCCGCTGCGGTCCGCAGGTGCTCCAGGGCGAGCGCGGGATCCTCAATCGCGATCGTCAGGCCTAGCAGGTAGTGTGCGCCCTGGTGGCTTGTCTCCTGGCCGAGGATACGATGGAGTTGATCCTCTGCTTCGGAGAAGCGAGACGTCTCGACATACACCTGGCTGAGCCGGTAGCGGGCCTCTGAGTCTGATGGGTCGAGGGCGAGAGCCCGGCGCCAGAGGTCGATCGCGGTCTGTACCTCGCCTCGATGATAGGCCACCTCGGCCAGGCCGCAAAGCGCATCTGTTTCGTTTCTGTTGGTTTCCCTCGCTTGCACGAACTCGCTCTCGGCTTCGGCCCACCGACCCTGAGCGAGGTAGATCTGCCCAAGACGGAGACGGGGAGCGGACCACCCGGGGCGCAGGTTGGTCAACTCGTCGTAGATGGCAATGGCTGCGCTGTATTGCCTGTCTGCGCGGTGCTGCTCCGCGAACCGAAGCATCAGCGTTGGCTCCACGGCTGCCTTCGCGAGGGCAGAGGAGGCGGCCAGAACCAGGCTGGTGAGGAGCGTCCAGAAGAGAAACCTAGTGGTCTTCATGTCTTGAGCAACGTAGCACCCGCGGGAACAAACGGCGCGATGGTGATGCTCTCGAAAAGCAGAGGTGTGCGGTTGGGTAGACTCTAGGTACGGGGCCTTTGCCCGAGTGACTGGAGCCCGACGGTCAGGCCAGGCGCTATGCGCGTCCTCGGCGGAGCAGTCGCCACTCCCTCCATGTCAACCCTCCGACGGCGATCATGGCCAGGCTCAGCAGGGCTACGACATTGTAGGGAGGGGAAGGCCGCTCCCCACGGGTGATTTCGAAGGCGTCAATGGCTATCAGGGTGCCACTGGAGGCCAGGTTTGAGCGCTCAAGCACAGTGAGCAAGACGGTATGCTCTGCGTCGTCGACCTGATAGAGTAGGGGGATGCGCTGCTGCCATTGACGGACTGGGCTGAAGAGATCGACATAGGACTGGCCGTCTGTGTTTGTGGGCAGGTCGTCCACAGGATGCCCATCGAGGGATACTTCCAGTCGGCCGCCATCCAGCCCCAGAGAGGCGATCAAGTCCACGTTTTGTCCGGTGAAAGACAGCTCTACCGTAGAGCCTGCCACTGCGGTGACGGCCTGGGTTTGGCCACTCGCCTTTTCGTCGACTTCGGTCTGCCAGGCTCCATCGAGAGTGATAGAGGGGTTCGTCTCCTGGTAGTAGCCAGGGGCGGCGGGGCCCACGAACTGCTGGGCAGCCTCCTGGACTGCATAGTACACCAGCCTGGGTGTGAAATCCACGTCGACCATCCGGAAATAGTAGTCTGATCGGTCGGGGGAGATGTTGCCGACCTGCCGGAAGTACCAGATATTGAAGACACCTGCCCACGGCCAATTGTCCAGAGCGTACTCGATACCCTGAACGGTGAAAGATGCCTGTTCCTCTTCGCTGACCCGCTGCCAGATGAGCTCCTCCTCGGGCAGATCCTCAGGCGAGGCATTCCACCCGTACTCGTTGAACCAGACTGCCTTGTCGCCGTCCCCGTATCGTTCCATCACCTCTCTCAGGAAGAGCACCCGCTGGAAGTTCAGGGTCCCTGCTTGGGGCGACTCCTCAGGTGGGCTGGCGAGTCCGAAGGCGTTCGCAGACAGGATATCGAAGTAGTCCATCGCACCCGCCTCGTACATGGCTTCCAGGAACTCAATTTCATTCATGCTGATCCACTTGCCCGCCTCTGGGTGCGGCTGTCCAAGGGTGATGGCTAGCGGTGCGCTGAGTACTTGGACGTTGGGATCAGCCTCCTTGGCCCGTTGATAGGCCACGCGCAGTAGATCCACGTATCCCGCAGGGTCTATAGGTCTGTTGCCCCACTCTGGGAAGATGTTGGGCTCGTTCCAGATCTGGACGTACGCGATCCGTCCCCGATACCGATCCACGAAGGTGTAAACGAAATCGCCAAAATCATCGAAGTCGTCAGGGGGACGCTCCTTGTAGGTGTTGTCCTCTCTCGTCCAGTCTGGGGGCCTGTCCAGGCGGGCTATCAACTTGAGGCCATACTCCTCACACAAGTCGACTATGAGGTCATACTTCTCCCAACTGGGGCGTCTCGCGCGCTCGTCGTAGTACTCTCCCTTCTCAACCGGTTCGATCTCCTGCCACGGGAACTGCTGCTTGACCCAGCCTAGACCGGCCTCCTTGGCCATTTCCAGGGTCTTTCTGAGCTTCCATTCCTCGACCTCTCGGTCGAGGAAGCAGTTGGCGCCTAAAGGGTTGACGTCCGTGTTGGGAATGGGACTGGGGGTGCGATAGTCGGAGGCGGCGGTCCTGGCCGACAGGGCCAGTGGCACCAGGGTATTGGCCAGCAACGCTGCAAGGACGACCAGGGATGCGCCCAGGAGCCAGAGCCTGGGCTTTGACTTGAGCCTAGAGAACACTGATGCCACTCCGTTCGAGGAGGCACAGCGGGTGTGCCTTTTGACGGAAGATTATAGGTGACCGCCGCACGATTGTCAAATAGGACGCGCTCTGATACAATAGCTGGAGAGAACTCAAAATGGAAGTAGCAACTTCCCACGAAAACACGGATTTCGACGGTCTGGCCTCGATGTTGGGTGCGGTCAAGCTGTACCCCAGGGCTACGCCCGTCTTGCCTCAGCGGCTCAACCGCAATCTTCGCGATTTCCTGGCGCTGTATTGGGATGAGCTACCCTTCGCACGGCGCGAGGACGTTCCCCGGGGCCGGATTGAGCTTCTGATTCTGGTGGATACCCAGGGCATGCCCTCCCTCAGGGGTATGTCGGCCGAGACGGAGATACGTTTCATTGACCACCATCCGCTGGAGAGAGAACTGGAACCCCGAATGAGCTTCCACAGTGGCGACGTGGGCTCGACCACTACGTTGCTGGTGGAACAAATCTCCCAGGCTCGCTTGAGCTTGTCCCCGGTGGAGGCCACTCTCCTGCTGCTGGGCATATACGAGGACACAGGTTCGCTGAGTTACCCCGGTACTAAGCCGCTGGATGTGCGTTGTGCCGCGTGGCTGCTCGAACAGGGTGCGAGGCTAGAGGTGGTGAATGAGTTCCTGCACCGCCCACTCAGCGACAGCCAGAGGGGGCTGTATCAGAAGCTGGTGGAGGCTGCGGAGTTCCATGAGTTCGCTGGCCAGACAGTTGTCGTAGCTGCTGCCAAGGCGACGGGTTATCTCGAGGGCATCTCTACCCTGGCGCACAAGCTGAGGGACCTCTACGAACCGTCAGCGCTCTTCCTGCTGGTTGAGTTGGAGCCTGGCATACAGATGGTGGCACGGAGCGGGTCGGACGCGGTGGACGTGGGGGAGATCGCCCGCAGCTTTGGGGGTGGGGGCCACAGCAAAGCGGCCGCCGCATTGATCAGAGACGGGAGTCTGGAAGACGTCCGTGAGCAACTGATGGACACTCTGGCCAGGGAGGTGCAGCCATCGATCAAGGTCACTGACTTGATGTCACACGGCGTCTATACCCTGTCGCCGGATACCTCGGTGCTGGAAGCGGCACAGGTTATGCAGCGCTACGGGCACGAGGGGTTCCCGGTCGTGGGGAAGAACGGCAGTGTGTTGGGCATGTTGACGCGAAGGGAGATCGACAAAGCTCTCCAGTACGAGAGGGGAGACGCCCCCATCAGCAATTACATGCATAAGGGAGAGATTGTCGTCGCTCCTACCGACCCGGTCGAAAGGCTGCAAGAGGTCATGATGCAGCACGACGTGGGTCAGGTAGCGGTGGTGGAAGAGGGTGAGATAGTCGGTATCGTCACTCGCACCGATTTGATCAAGCTGTGGGCGCAACCTCGTCACCCATCCCACATCGACGATCTGGCCGAGCAGGTGCGAGGGGCTCTGCCTGAGCCGCTCCTGAATCTAGTGCTCAAGGCAAGTGAGCTGGCAAAGGAGAGGGGCTATTCTCTCTATCTGGTGGGAGGCTTCGTGCGGGATCTGTTGTTGGGCAAGCCACACCTGGACCTGGATATCGTGGTTGAAGGTGATGCTATCGCTCTGGCCAGAAGCCTCTCGAGGGAGGTGGGCGGTCGTGCGCACAGCCATGACCGGTTCGGCACCGCGAAGCTCATCTTCGAGGATCAGAAAGGCCCTCTGGCGTTGGTGGATTTCACCACCGCGCGGAGGGAGTTCTACGAGTACTCGACGGCGCTCCCTCAGGTGGAACGCAGCTCCATCAAACAGGATCTCTATCGGCGTGACTTCACCATCAACACCATGGCTATCAGCCTGGACGAGGACACATTCGGTGAGCTGCTGGACTTCTACGGTGGAGAGAGAGACCTGAACCAGGGACTCATCCGGGTGCTTCACAATCTCAGCTTCATCGAGGATCCTATTCGTATGTTGCGGGCCGTGCGCCTGGAGCAGAGGCTTGGGTTCAGGCTCGAGGAAATGACGGAGGAACTCATATCCGACGCTCTGGAGTGGCTCGATCGGGTAGGGGGAGAGCGGGTACGTCAGGAACTGGAGGCCGTATTCCAGGAGAGCGAGCCATGGAAGCCCTTGTTGCGGTTGTCCCAGTTGGGAGTGCTGGGCCAGATATCGCCGCTGCTCGTGTGGAACGGCTGGCTGGAGGCCAGGGTGATGAAGTACCCAGCGGCTGTCGTCAGTTGGATGAGACAGTGCCCAGATGACCAGGCCGCCCCTGACGCGGGCTGTCCCAACTTGGTGATGACCTATCTGGGTCTGGTTGGCGTGAACGCTCAAGAGACTGACGTTGGGGGCCTGGCACGTCGCTTGAAGCTCTCCAAAGATGACACACAGTTCCTGATGGAGGTCAATCGTCTGGTCTGCCAGTTGCCCTCGTTGTCAGAGCCAGGGCTGTCCAGGAGCGCCACCTATCGCCTGCTCGCTCCCTACCCAGCCGAGGTCATCTTCGTCTGCTGGCAGGCCTCCGAGGAGAGTCTGCTGAGGAAGCGCCTGGAGCTATTCCATAACGAGCTGCGCAGGGTGAGCCCACTCTTGGATGGGGACCGATTGAGGAGTATGGGGCTTCCGCCCGGACCTCTGTACACAAAGGTGTTGGGTGCTTTGCGGGATGCAAAGCTGGACGCCAAGGTCAAGACGCTACACGATGAGGAGGAGATGGCGAGGCATCTAATCGCTGACGCGGCTTCACCAGGTACAACGAATGGTTAGGTGGCGACGGTGACAGAGGAAGAGAAGCGATCACAAGGCATCCAGAAGACGCTGACGCAGTTGGACCTGTACCATCATTCGCTCAGGCTGGTGGGCGAGAAGATGGTCGCAGAGCCTTCCGAGTTGGCTGCGAGTGAGCTCAGCGAGTTGCAGGATAGGTCCCTACAACTCGTGAATGCAATCGTGGAGCTTCTCGCAGCATTGTGCGATCTCCTGGCCGACGCAGACCTGGATTCGTGGCAGTCTATGATGAACCGCATCGCTGTCGTTTCCAGCAGGGTGTCTCAGGGCAAGACGAGAGCGCTCGTCATGGTCAACACCTGGAGGGTGATCGAAGCTGTCGATGGTTTCCTGGCTAACGTTTCTCCGCGGTACGGTTATGCCAGGGTAGGCGCGGCACCGGGGCTGGAGGCTGGCGCCGACGATGGGAGCGAAGCCTCTGCGCTCGATAGGCTTTTCGCGGACTACGAGGACACCATGGCGGCCGAGACCCCTGTTGAACCAGTCGCGGATCCTCCATTTCGGTTTGGCGTCCTGCGTTGGCGCGGGACTCAGCTCTTCTACGTGGAGCGAGCCGAGGATGGCGCACGCTGGATCGAATTGGACCCTGATGAAGATCCTCGAAGCGTGGGCGAGGAACCCGGAGGTGTGGAGGCGGCCGAAGCTCGCACGATAGAGGGCTATGCCATCAGGCTGATGCTTGACGTTGAGATAGACGAGCACGAACTCGACGCCTATATCCGCAGCCAGAAAGGTCTAGAGTACTTCGTCTCGGGCTACCAGGTGGCCGCAGAACAGGAGCGCAGACGTGGTCGCCCCGGCCCACAGCGTGGATAGGCTACTAGTACTACCCGGGACGTAGCCCGAACCGCCCGGTCACCCGCTTCTTGTGCTGATCGCGTCTGCCTTGCTCAGTTGAGATCCGGCGGACTCCTCGATCTCCCTGAACCCATCGTGTAGATAGGGGTAGACCAACCAGACGGTGGCGCCAGCGGCCAGAAGCCCACTGAGGGTGCGCAGTGGCCAGGTGCTCGAGCGCAGACCGAGTAGCTGTGTGGTGCCATCGAGCACCAGCGGTCCGATGAGAACAACCCATACCCTTATGGGCAAGGGTCTGGCTCGGTTCCTGCACAGGGCGAAGAGCATCCCGGCCAGCCACATCCCACCGTAAAGGGCAAGGTCTCGCTGGCAGATGCCGACCTGGAACCGCCCGATGAAGAAAGAGCGAGAGGGCATCTGGTGGCAGAGAAACTGATACACGAGGTAGATGACGTTGGCCAGCCGGGCATGGCCCCAGTGCATCAGAAGCGGAGCCAGTAGGGGAAGACCTGCGTATAGTCCAAAGACCAGATTGAACAGGAGGAGCCAGTGGCGGGAGACGCCCAGTATGAGTCTGTCCAGAAGCAGTAGCAGGTTCCGTGCCCTTCCCGCAAACTCGGTCTTGGCCATCGAGAGTCCCTTCTCACGCGGGCGGTCTCGTGATCGAATCGCCGTCCCGCCGTGACATCAATCCTCTATCACGTATTCAAAGATCAAGACAGACACCACTAGAAAGACGACGTCGCACGCCGCCAGGAGTTGCAGCCAGTTGGCCGCGGCAGCCAGAGACTCCCCGGCCATCACAGCCCCAGTCGCCTTGACGGCGGCGACGATGACGGGGACGGACACGGGAAGCAGAAGGATTGGCAGCATCACTTCGCGAGCACGCGTGTTGACCGTCATAGCCGCGAACAGAGTCCCGGCAGCGACGAACCCCACGGTCCCCAGAGGGACAATCAAGACCACCGCCAGTGGGAAAAGAGTCAGGTTCGAGAGTACCCAAAAGAGCGGCAGGACGACTGCCTCGACGATAGATAGGAAGACGAAGTTGCCCAGCATCTTGGCCAAGTAGATGCCGCTCCTGTCCAACGGCGTGAGCATGAGTCCCTCTAGCGAGTTCCTGGCCTTCTCCAGCGCGAAGGAGCGGTTGAGACCCAGGATGCCGGCAAAGGTGAAGGCCACCCACAGAAGTCCGGGGGCCAGGTCCATCATGTCCACAGACCCCGGTTCGACGGCGAAGCTGAAGATGACGGTGACCAACAGGGCGAAGACCAGCATGGAGCTGAGCATCTCCCTGGTGCGCACTTCCGAGATGACGTCCTTCCATAGGATGATCGCCACTTTGCCAAGGTAAGCCCTCAACTGCTGGCTCCGATCACTTCTCGGTAGAGCGTGCTCAATCCCTCGAGACTGAGCGGACGCTTGGGGGCGTCATACGCTAAACGGCCGGCTACCAGAATGGCAAGGCGCGATCCGACTTGAGCAACCGTGTTTAGGTTGTGTGTGGTCATGATGAGGGTCTGGTCACCGCTCTCCATCATCCGCAGGATGCGGTGTAACTGCTCCGTAGCCTGCTCGTCCAGCCCCGTGTACGGTTCATCCATGAGGATCACGGATGGCCGATGCAGCAAAGCTCGGGCGATGGCAAGGCGCTGTTGCATTCCTCGCGAATAGGTGCGGACGGGATCGTGTGCCCGTCGGAGGAGGCCCAATCTGCGCAACAACTCGTCAATCCGGCTATCCAGTCGTTCCACGTCGTACATGCGACCGTAAAAGCGCAGATTCTCGACCGCAGTGAGGTCGTCGTACAAGAGGGTCTCGTGAGAAACCAGGCCGATCCGCCGCCGCACGTCGGTGCCGCTCGCGTCCAGGGGCCGTCCTCGAAGGAGCACTTGTCCCCGAGAGGGCTTGCTGAGTCCCGCGACACAGCGCAGCAAGGTGCTCTTGCCGGCACCGTTGGGACCGATGATGGTCACGAACTCACCGGCGGCCAACTTGAGGTTCACGCCGCGCAGCGCCTGGCGGTGTCCGAACTCCTTGGTCAGGTTTCTGGTCTCGATCTCGAAGGCCACGTTCTCAGTGACTCCGCGCTGGCCTCTAATGCTCCCTGCGGCGGCCAAACGGCGCTCGGCCGTGTGTTGCCGGGCTGCGAGCGATCTGCGGGTAGGACAAGGTGCCTGATGAGACATGCTCACGGATGCAGACGCTCACGACGGGGGACGAGACTGAGCTTTCCGGCAGGCAGCGCATGTTCCGGTCAGATGGCCCCCTCCACCTCGGCGAGGATTTGGTCCGGCGTGAAATGGTTGAGAATGATGGCCCCAGACGGGCAGGCGGTGGAGCAGGCCCCACATCCCTTGCAAAGCACTTGGTTGGCGCTCATGACACCCCTGCGCTGATCGAGGTTGAGTGCTCCGTAGACACATGCCTCGGCGCACAGGCCACATCCCGAGCACAGGAGCGGATCCACGGAGCAGGTGACAGACTCCACTCGTACGTTGCCCAGCGACAATGGGATCAGGGCCGACGAGGCGGCCGCCTTGGCCTGGGCGATGGTGTCCGTGATGTCCTTGGGGCTCTGGCAGCACCCGGCCAGGAAGACCCCGTCCGTCGTGGTGTCAACCGGTCCCAGCTTGGGATGGAGTTCCATGAAGAACCCATCCTCGGACCTGGAGAGCTTCAGCAAGGTGGCGATAACGTTGGCGTCGCGCCTGGGCACGAGACCCGTGGCCAATACCACAAGATCGGCCTCTACCTCGATTGGGTCTCCCAGGAGCGTATCCTCAGCCCTGACGACGAGTCTATCTCCTCTTCTGTAGATCTCGGATGGGTTACCTCGCCGATAGAGGACTCTCTCTTCCCTCACCCGGTCGTAGAACTGTTCGAAGCCCTTGCCGAAGGCGCGAACGTCCATGTAGAACACGGTGATGCGGGCGTCCGGCAGTCGTTCCCTCACCAGATAGGCTTGCTTGGCAGTATACATACAGCACACGCGCGAACAGTAGGGATTGCCCCCATTACGGTCCCTGCTCCCCACGCATTGAATGAAGACTACGTCTCTGGTTTGCCCCTCCGCGAGTGGGTTCGCGCTGTCGCTGGTTTCAGACTCGACAAGGAGCTTCTCCATCTCGGGGGCGGTGATCACTTGGTCGTAGATCCGATACCCGTATTCTGGCTTGAGCGTGGCATCAAAGTTGTCGAAGCCCGTGGCGACCACAATGGCGCCCACAGCGAGCTCGGTAGTAGCGGGCTTGTCCGAGTCCCCCGACGACTTCTCTACCTGGACTCGGAAGTTCCCGATGAATCCATCCACATCGACTACTCGTGACTCCGTGAGCACCTCGATGTTAGGGTGGCTCTCTACCCTCTCTGCGACTTCAGAAAGGAGTGCTGGAACACTCTCCAGTGTGGGGAAGGTCCTTGCCAGATGGGCCATGTGGCCGCCGACCGCGGCTTCCTTCTCCACTACGTAGGTCGCGTACCCCGCGTCGGCGATGTCCAGGGCTGCCTGGAGACCCGCGATGCCGCCCCCGACGACCAGTGCTGCCGGTGTGACCTGGGCGTGTCGCTCCTCCAGGGGCCGGAGAAGGCATGCTCTGGAAACCGCTGCCGTCACGAGTCCCTTCGCCTTCTCGGTTGCAGAGTGACGATCAGTGTGCACCCAAGAACACTGCTCCCGGATGTTGGCTATCTGAAGGTAGTAGGGGTTGAGCCCTGCTTCCTGAATGGCTCTTCTGAAGGTGAGCTCGTGCATGCGGGGCGAGCACGAGGCCACGACCACACGATCGAGCCCGAGCTCCCGTATGTCGTCCTGTATCAACTGCTGCCCGGGGTCTGAACACATGTAGATGTAGTCCCTGGCGATGGCGACGTCGGGCAATGCCGCGGCTGCCTTCGCCACCGCTTCCACGTCTACCGTGTGGGCGATGTTGATTCCGCAGTGACAGACGTATACGCCGACCTTCGGTGCCATTGTCCCTCCCGCCATGGCAGCCGGAACTTTAGATCACTCGAGCCAGCAGTTCGGTGATGTCCAGGACCTGCACCTTCTCGTCGTAGCCCCCGGCCTTCGCCGCGAGTTCAAAGGTGAGGAGACAGAAAGGACAAGCGACGGCCAGGACGTCGGCTCCCACACTCAACACTTCCTCGAACCGCGAGGTGGCGAGGCGCTCCTCGGGGTTGGTCCCTTCGCACCACATCCTGCCGCCCCCACCCTCGCAGCAGAGGCTTCTGTCCCTGATGCGATCCATCTCCCGGAAGTCCACTCCGGGAATGCTCTGGATGATGCTCCGCGGTTCGTCGAAGATGCCATTCTGCTTGCCGAGAAAGCACGGATCGTGGTAGGTGACGACTTGCTCCAGCTCACCAGTGAACGGAAGTCTCCCCTGCTCTATCAGTTCGGCCACGAACTGGGTGTAGTGTTGGACCTTCACGTCCAGGCCCGGATACTCGTTCTTGAAAGTATTGTAGCAGTGGGGCGAGGTGGTGACGATGTGCTTCACGTGGTGGGTGCTGAAGAGCTCTTGCTGCTCCTCCACCATGTACTCGAAGAGTCCTTCCTCGCCGACGCGTCGCACCTCGTTGCAGCAGCACTTCTCGTCCACTCCCAGGATACCGAAATCAACGTTTGCCTTCTGGAAGACCTTGACCAGGGCCTTGGCGATTCTCTGGGCTCGATCGTCGTACGATGGAATACAGCCCACAAAGTAGAGCGTCTCCGCTCCTTCGGCAATATTCTTGACCTCGAGGCCTTCCGCCCAGTCGGCTCGCTCGTCGGGTGGCATGAGAGAAGGATTGCCGTACCTGAACACGCTGGTGAGAGCATCCCTGATGGTCGGCGGGATCACGCCTCCGTCGACCAGTATGGTGCGTAGTCCTATGATCAGCTCCGACGGTTCGACCTCCTTAGGACAGCGCAGGACACACGTGCCGCAGGTGGTGCAGTCCCACAGCTCCTCCATGCCCTCCGGACTGAGTTGCCCGTCCAAGAGGACCTGGTAGACCAACCGCCTGATGTTCAGGGTGGTTTTGAAAGACACCGGGCAGCCACCAGTGCACTTGCCGCACTGGATACACGCCCAGAGGTCACAACGCTCCAGAAGATCCTGCTCGGCTTCCATTCTCCTCTCACCCCTGATGTGAAGTGGCCTTTGAAGAAGACCGCGACATGACGATCATGGCTGAGGCAGCCGCGGCTTTGGCCTGGGCAACGGTGTCGGGAATGTCCTTTGGGCCCTGGCAGCAGCCGGCCATATAGATGCCTTCGATCCCGGTCTCCGTGGGCCGCAGCTTGGGATGAGCTTCCTCTAGGAAGCCATCCTCGCTCCGGGTCAGGCCCAGCAGTCGGGCCATGGCTTCCGTGTCTTCGCGGGGGACCAGTCCCACGGCCAGGACGACGAGATCGGCCTCGACTTCCACTGGTTGCCCGAGGAGAGTGTCCTCGGCTTTGACGACAAGCCGGTCGCCACGCTTCACTATCTCCGACGGATTCCCGCGCCGGTAGTGGACGTGGTTCTCCCTGACGCGGTCGTAGAACTCCTCAAACCCCTTGCCGAAGGCTCTGATGTCTATGTAGAAGACTGTGACCTTCGCGCCTGGTAGCTTCTCCCTCACCAGGTGTGCGTGCTTCGCCGTGTACATGCAACAGACCCGAGAGCAGTAGGCGTTGCCCAGGTGACGATCGCGGCTGCCCACGCACTGGATGAAGACGACGTCGTTGATCTCTTTGTCGTCGAGCTTGATCTCTCCGTAGGTGGGACCAGAGGCCGAGGAGAGGCGCTCGAACTGGAGCCCGGTGATCACCTTGTCGTAGATGCCGTATCCGTACTCCGGCTTGAGGAGCGGGTTGAAGGGGTCGAAGCCGGTGGCCACTATGATGGAAGCCACCTCTAGATCGAGGATCTCTTCCTGCTGCTGGAAATCGATGGCTCCTGCGGGACAGGCATCCTGGCAAGGAGGGGATTTGCCGCACTTGCCCCGCTGTATCATCAGACAATGGTCACCATCAATGGTATACTTCATGGGCACGGCCTGGGGGAAGGGCAGGTATGCGGCTCCCCTTTTCCCCATTTGCACGTTGAATTCGCTGTCGATCCTATCCCTGAGGCGGCAGTTCTCGGCGCACAGCCCGCATCCGGTGCACTTATCGGTGTCAATGTAGCGTGGCTTCTTTCTGACCTTCACCCTGAACCGACCGGCCACTCCCTCCACTTCGGCCACTTCTGAGTAGGTCAGCAACTCAATGTTGGAGTGGCCGCCCACGCTGACCATCTTGGGAGTGAGGATGCAGGAGGAGCAGTCGAGGGTGGGGAAGGTTTCGTCTAGCTGGGCCATCCTGCCGCCGATGCTCGGGTCCTTCTCCACCAAGTAGGCTTTGAACCCCGCATCTGCAATATCCAGAGCGGCTTGCATGCCCGCTATGCCCGCCCCAATGATCAGAGTTGCGCTCATGCTTTCCCCTTCGGAGACGGATAGACTGTGTGTCCAGGATCGCTGACGGTTGTCCCCACGTGCAAAAGGTGGTCCCGATTGAACGCCGCCCCGCTCGAAAATCGGACCACCGCGGTAGAATTTGCACCTGGTATTATAGCCCAGGGAGTTGCTCTCTGTCAAACGCGGGGACCGGCTGTCGCGCTGGCCGTGTGATTCGTGGCGTACAGGCACAGGGGAAGGACTGCCGCGCGGGCGGGCGGCCCGCGCCGACGCTGGTCGCGTGGTGCTCGACGTGTCGAGACCCTCTGTCCAGGATTCCGCGCCGGGGTCGACTATTCGGAGATGAAGCTAGAGGTCCATTCCGGGCGGGAGGGGACTTGGCCGCTCCCCAGCATCTCTCGCCACGCCTCGTCCGTCAGCCGGTCGCTCATCGGCCAGGCGAACTCGTAGTAGGAGAAGACGCCTCCCTGGGCAAGAGTCATTCTTCCTTCCGCCTCCACCACGATGTAGATCCCGAAGACCCTGCCTACGGCCTCTTCCAGGACTTGGCCGCTATTGGGATCGGTGGCCACATCGGCCACCACGGCCGCCTCCTCTTCATCGACGGAGCCACCGGCCTCCGACTTGTCGGCAGCAGCGATGGTGAGACCCTCCAGCACGTCGCCGTAGGAGTCGATGAAGTAGTACTCGTCGTCGGTGAGGCTCTCTCCGCCCAACTCCTTCTCGGCGATGGTCTTCAGCGAGAGCAGCACCGCTTCCAGATACTCCAGACTGTCCCTGTCATCCGAGGACAACAGATTGCGCTGGCCCAGGCCGTCCACGGTCATACGGGTGAGAGCTGCCAACCGCGCGTAGGCCTCGGGGTTCGGCTCCACGTAGCCCCGGACGGGCGCCTGAGGTGGCATAGCAGTCAACTCGGCGTATGCCTGCTTGGCGTACAGGATGGTGTCGTGCTTCAGTTCGGTCCAGCTCCCCAGGGCCGTGTGGAGGTCCTTGCGGAGCCAGGCGCGCGTCTGCATGAAGGCGGGGTACTGTCCCTCCTTGACCTCGATGATGGGGCGAAGCGCATACAACCACGACCAGTACAGGTTCTGGGTCCAGCTATCCATCTCCAGGGCTGCTATCTCCCTCGTCACCTTCTCCATCTGCTCGACGTAGCCGGGGTACTGCGTCTCGCCCATCTCGTCCAGCAGGTTGTATGCCTCGTCCGAGCCCATGGCGGAGAGAACGTCGAGACCCTTGGGCAGAAACCGGTCTTCCACGTTGCTGTAGATGAGCTGCTGGAACACGTAGGCGTCGATGACAAAGCGCTGGCCCATGAATCTGAACCCCTGGGTTGCCTCTTCGCGATCCTCCGACACCCAGACCCACATGGAGTTGATCTGCGGCGGCGGTAGCTCACGTGCGGCTTCGATGAAGTCCTGGAGTAGATTGTCGTCCGCGAAGGCGGCGGGGGCCTCCGGGATTGTCCCATACACCTCGGTGATGAGGTTCTGGAAATCGTAGATGTTGAGATCATCGGTGGCTCCCACGAAGAAGACCGTAGGTTCGTAGATGCGTTCCCATATAGGTGAGGCCGGCTCCCCTTCAATCTCCACTCGTGACAGCGCCTGTGCGATGAGCAGGGCCGACCGCGTCTCGTCCAGCTCCTTGAGGCGGAAGTTGATGCGCCCGTACCACATCATAGCCTTGAAGTATCTCTGGCGGGTCTCGTTGCGAGTGTAGTGCCCTCGGGGTACGTACTGGCTGTAGTCCTCTTCATAGCCGGGCAGGATCGCTGACCGGGCGAAGCCCTGGTGAGCCTCGATGCGGGCCAGTTCCGCCTCCGCCTCTCCTCGTACTTCAGAGGGTATTTCCGCCTGCGGGTCGAGGAGCTTGAGAGCCACGGCGAAATAGGCCACGTTACGCCGTGCCACCTCTTCCAGTGTTGTGCCTTGGAGGGCCTGGAACTGATCCTGGGAGGCCCACAGCATACCGCGCGTCAGATCGAGGAGATCGAAGACGAAGTACTCCTCCTCGGCGGTGCGCAGGACCTTGTCGAACAGCAGGTGATACACGTGGAGCACGGAGTCGGTGGTCACGAACAGGGGCTTTCCCTGCCCTTGGGCGCTCTGGTAGAGCGTGTAGAACTCTCTATGTTGTGTGGGCGTGACCACGAAGCCGTTTGCTTCCAGGTAGTCCAACTGCATGCCACTGAACCCATAGACATCGAGGTTGCTGACCTCGGCGAGTTGCAGGGGCAGGGTGTAGCCGCTGAACTCCGCAGGGAGGCTGGCCGTCACAGATTCGTAGCTGGCAAATGTCGTCTGCTCGACCAGGACAGGGCTGGTCATGAAGCCGATGCCCGCGATGGACTCCGGCGTGGAGACCGGCGCTGGCGACGACGACGGCTGAGGAGAGGGGAGGGTGGTCTGCTCGGGCGCGCAACTGGCCAGCAATACCAGGGCCAACGTCAAGGCCAGGAAGCCGCGGCCGAGATTCGACAGACGAACTCGAAACGTACACATGGTCTGAAGTCCTCCTTGTGTTCTCTGTCACTGGTACGACGCCGTCAAGGGCCGTGTTGTTCCCCGCCAGCGACACAGGGTTCCGCGTCAGGTGCCCTCAGCGCTCTGCACCCAGCGCTGGTAGAACTCCTCCAGCGATTCCCCATGCGCCCCCTCAGTGATTCGAAGGAACCCTTCGGGCGTGGCCACGCCGTACTTGTGTTCTCGGTAGTAGCTCCGTAGTCCGTCGAAGAAGGCATCATCGCCCATGAGCCGTTGCAGAGCCTCCAGGAATAGCGCGCCCTTCGCGTAGACCAGAGGGTAGTAACTGGCTCTGGTGTAGTGTCTGGTGGGGCCGCCCACGATGCCGTCGCCGTAGGCCCGAACGTAGGCCAGGTATCGCCCTCGGATGTGCTCTTCGAAGGCAGCCTCTGCCGTTTCTGGATCACGAAGCAAACGGTAGTAGAGAACGGTAGAGTAGTTGGCCAGCGCCTCATCGAGCCACGGGTGGTCCACCTGATCGTTGCCCACGACACTGTACCACCACTGGTGGGCCACCTCGTGAACCACGTGCCATTCGCCGCACTCTTCCTCCGGGTCGGAGTACAGAGGCTCGCCGACCAGAATCAGCCCGGGCCACTCGATGGCCCAGGGCCAGAGGTCTGCCTCGGCCAGATCCAGCTCGGTGAACGGGTACGCCCCGAATAGCTCGTCGTAGAGGCTCAGGGCTGCCTTGGCGAAGGCCAGTGCTTCTCTGCCGCACACCTCGTGCTCGGGCCAGTAGAAGGAGTTGATGATCGTGTCGCCCACCGTGGCGCTGGCCACTTCGTACCGGTCACTGAGCAGCAGGTGGAAGTCGCGGACCGGCCCGCTATAGTAGACGACGCTCTCGGTGCCATCTGCGCTGGTGGTGCGCTCGGCCTCCACGCCGGTGGCGATGACGTCCAGTCCAAGCCCCTGGGGTAGGGTGATGCGGACAGTGTAGAAGGCGCTCTCACTGTACACGATCTCGCCTATGGTGCCTTCAGGGTATTCGAGATTCCAGCCCACATCGTTGTAGACGGCGACCATGGGATGCCAATCGCCCAGCGAAAGCACACCCTGGGCCATCACGAAGACTAGGTAGTAGTTCTTCTGCACGTGGGGCACGCGGGCCTTGAAGTCCAGCCTAAGTGTCACACTCTCGCCGGGGGCGAGCGGTTCTGGCAGAGGGACCTTCAACACCGTGCCCCCGCGCTCGTACTCGGGTTCTTGTTCCGCGTCTCCCACCGTCAGGGACATGATCTCCATGGAGGCGGCGAAGCGTGAGGAATTGGGGAAGAGGTTGAAGTACAGCCCATCGAGCGCTTGGAGTTCGTTGTTGGTGTAGACAGTGATCTGCCTGCCGGTCAGAATCAATGATTCCACGCCCACGGTCAGGTCGATGTCGTAGCGACACAGATGCTCCAGCGCCAGGATATCTGAGCGTGCAGCCTCTGTCATGGCTGTCTGTTGGTGAGTCACCCAGTCGGGAACTACCGTGGTGGGGGAAGGCGCGGGCTCGCGTTCGGGCGTTGGGCTGGCCGATGGTGCGGTAGGAACGCGTGTCATTGGCGTCGGGACGGTGGGTGTGGCCGGAGAGTGCGTGCCCACCGGGAAACAGCCAGCGGCCAGGACGGCTATCGAGAGCATGGGGACGAGGACTCTGTGGGCCACCACGGACGGCCTCCTACTGGAGATGATTATAGCGGGGTCACGTCGCAGCGCCAAGCAGGAGGAATCGCCAGTCGAGTAGCTCTGTTTTCGGCGACAGACACGATTCTCCCTCCTCCTTGGGGTGAGGAGGAGGGAGAACGAAAGGAGGAAAAAGACTCAAATCCCCAGACACTTCTATGATACCGCATTGTGGGGGCGGGTGCTGGACGATTGACCTTCGAGAACCCTACGATTTCCGTCGAAAAAGCTACCTTTACCCTACGACAACCCTACGCTTCCCGTGTGCATCTCCTGCCGGGGTCAGACGTGGGGAGCGGGGTCACAGCCGAGACGCAGCCGAGCGGTGGACAGCCACAATCCTGAAAAGTGCTGGCACCGGAGCGTGGCGCCCCGGTCCGCATTCCGGCCGGGGCACAAGTGAAGAGACCAACATCCTGAGCGGTAGACCTTTGGCACGCCGTGCTGCTACGCGCGTGCGGGAGGGTTGCAGAGTGCGTCGGCGTCGGGCACCTCGAGATCACGCTGCGAACGCGCGCTAGCGGATCGTTGAGGCCTTTCCGCGAGTTGTACTTGACAAGGCCCAAGTATTGCAGTATACTAGACATGTAGAGCACCGCTGGCTCGCATCGGGACATAGACTGGCCCTCGTTCCGCTCATACCGTATGGGGTTCTCTATAGGTCTTCGCTTCCCTACTTCGCTCTGGCAACAACCTTCCTCCGTACGTGCACGCTCGTGCTACGCCCTCAGGCAGCGCGCGCCTGCTCCGACGACGTCGTCTCCCATTCTCGTAGCGTGAGACCCTGCGGGATCCTGTCAACCTGCGTTCATAGGTGTGTGATCCGTTGGTCGTTCGCAGACAAGGAAGAGGAGGTAGAGATAAATGGTTGAGCAGAGAGAGAGGATCGGCCTCGAGTTGGGCATGGGGTGGCGTCCGGACTACCCCGATTTCCGCGACTATGGGGTCGACAAAGCCAAGGTCTCCGAAAGACTCGAGAAGCTGGGCGAGACGGATTCTGTGAAGGGCATGCTCAAGACGGTCGGCGTGGCTGCGGCCCCCAAGAGCTTGCCGACCTCCGTAGACTTGAGGCCCTGGTGCTCTACGATTGAGAGCCAGGGCTCGCTCGGTTCCTGCACCGCCCACGCGGGCGTGGGGATCCTGGAGTACTACGAGCGTCGAGCCTTCGGAAGGCACATCGATGCTTCGAGGCTGTTCCTGTACAAGGCGACGCGCAACCTGCTGGGGTGGACAGGAGATACCGGGGCCTATCTCCGCAGCACGATGGGGGCTCTGGTGCTGTTCGGGGTGCCCCCAGAGGACTACTGGCCCTACCGGATACCCGATTTCGACGTGGAACCCAGCGCCTTCTGCTACTCGTTCGCCAGGAACTACCAGACCGTCCAGTACTTCCGCCTGGATCCGCTGGGCACCGACAAGAAGGCACTCCTGGCGCGGATCAAGCTGTTCCTGGCCGCGGGATTGCCCTCCATGTTCGGCTTCACCGTTTTCAGTTCCATCAATCAGGCGAGCGACGACGGCAAGATCCCCTATCCGAGTCCGAAAGAACGGGCCCTTGGAGGACATGCGGTCGCGGCCGTGGGGTTCGACGACAAGGTGAAGATCCAGAATCAGGCCCCCACGGAGAAGGAGACCACCGGTGCTCTGCTCATCCGGAACTCCTGGGGCCGGACCTGGGGGGAGGCCGGCTACGGTTGGCTGCCCTACAAGTACGTCCTGGAGGGTATGGCAGTGGACTGGTGGACGTTGCTCACGAGCGGGTGGGTTGAGGCTGGGCAGTTCGGCCTGTGATCCCCGCTTGAACGTTGAACGGGACAGAGTAGGGGTCATCCGCTCACACTGCGGATGACGAGTTGGCGCAGCGCAACGGAGATCCGTTGCGGAGTGCGGTGCTGCCAGTTTCCAGCGAGGCGAAGCGCGATAGCGACGACGGAATCTGGGAATGGGGGGAAGAGATCAGCAGCGGCAGAAGCAACTACGATCACCGTTGTGTTCAGACGGCGATTGGGTGGTTGTGTATCCTGAGCATGCCAGCGCTTGCCTTGAGCATTGTGCCCGGCTGGGTGACGCCGGTCCCACCGCCGACGCCCGTATGCTGCGCGATAGTTCCCGAGGGTCGAAGGGGGTGAGTGCATGGAAGGGGAAAGAGGCATTCTGTGTGAACTGGCCCTGCAAAGACACCGCAATGCCGCCCTGTGGCTGAACCTGTGGACGATTCTCATCTGGGTCTTCGGGGCCGCAGTTGTGGCTTTCCTGGTGGTTGCCATCGTGTTGTTCCTGCGGGAACAGTGGTTGGCGGCGGCGCTGACGGCACTGGCCTCGATTGCAGAAGGTGCGGCCATCAAGTGGGTGGTGGATCGACGAGCGGAGGCGGTTGGCGAAGAGAGGCAGGCCTACGAGGACGTGCAACAGGCGTGCCAGGAGACGACGACGGCTGATGGTCTCAGGAGCACGCTGAGACTGCTGGGGCTCGTGATGTAGCCCCAGGAGGAAGGGGTCCCTGGAGAACGCCAGCACGCCGACATCGAACACGGTCGCTCTGAGTTTCTAGAGGTTCGTACGAGAGCGGTCCTCCCGAGCGCGTGGGTGAGCCAGTTGGGAGTCAGCTACACGTCCTCGCCTGGTGACCGTTCAGCTCTTGTCTCGTCAAGCTCGGCCTTTCCACCTCGCCTCGAGGGCCACTCGCGCCCTCGATTGCCTTGGTCCAGCTAATTCGGTCCATCCTCTCGACATAGCCATCCCCCGACCGGCAATCTCGTCCTAGCTCGACCCGGCCCTACCGAAATCCCCGAGATCTCAGACCACACCGGCTCACCGCGCCAGTTTGCGCCCCCGTCTCGTGGCTGCTTTACTCTGCCCACTGTGCCGCCGCCGCGTGGCTGCGCTGCCTCTAGTAGCAGCGAGGCGTTGGCTGCCATTCTACGACGAAGGGAGACGAATCGATGAGGAGAGCACTGCTGCTTGGGACCGTCACCATGGCCATGGGCTTGTTCGCCGCCGCGGGTTGGTGGTTGGCGATGATCGGCACGGCTACTCCCGCAGGCGCAGCCACCCTGTGCGCGCCCACCGTGACCTACACAACGATTCAGGCGGCCATCAACGCGGCGGGCGACGAGGATACGGTACGGATCGTCTACGGAACATCGTACGAGAACCTCGACATCACCGAGGGCATCACCCTGCAAGGAGGGTGGTCCAAGGAGTGCGGTTCTCGAACGTACACAGACCCCCAGTACACAGTCATCGACGGCGGTGCTACGGACCACGTGGTGGAGATCACCGGCGGGAGCACAGCTAGGCTGGAGAGCCTCACTTTGACCAACGGGCAGAGCCAGAAGGGCGGCGGGGTGTACGTGTCGAGCGCATCTCCCACGCTCAACAACGTGGTGGTGACAGGCAATGTGATCAGTCCGACGGGGTCCAGTTCTGCCGGGTGGGCGTACGGCGGTGGGGTGTACGTGAACAAGGGCACGATCACCCTGACGGAGTGCGACATCACGTACAACACGAGCTACCCAGGCGTTTCCGAGATATGCTTTGGAGGCGGGTTGGCGCTGCAATCCGAGCCGCTTGAGCCAGCCATTGCTGTGATCGAGAGTACTCGTGTGATGAGCAACACCAACCCATCGGATTCCACTCTGTATGGGGCTGGTCTGTATCTCGACCCTCAGTCCCAGGTCACCTTCCAAGGGACCGACAACCTGATAGCATACAACGAGGCTAAGGCTGGCGGTGGCGTGTATATGTACGGCGACGTGGACCTGGAAGGGGTGCTGATCTCGGACAACTATGCTTCGAGCAATGGTGGGGGCCTGTTCCTTGGTTCGGGGTTCAGCGGGGGAAGGATCGCCAACAACTACTTCTTGGGGAACAGTGCCGACCAAGAGGGGGCCTCGATCTGTGCTAACGATACCGGTGTGGAGATCGCCAACAACACCATCGTCGGCGATTTCGCAGGCTCCGGTGCTGGGATACAGATTGACTCAGGTGGAAGTGGGACATTGGAGCTGACAGAAACAACATCGTGGTCAGTCATGCCATTGGCATCAAGATGGAGGACCTGTCTTCAGTGACATTGAGCCACAATGACGTGTGGGGCAACACCATCCAGTACGACAACGTATCGCCTGGTACTGGCGGCATCAGCGTCAATCCGGAGTTCGTGGACCCAGGGAATGGGGACTATCACCTGGCCGCCGATTCGCGCTGCATCGACGCGGGGACAGGCGTTGACGGATTGTACTTCGACTACGATGGGGACAGGCGTACAGGAACGCTGCTCGACATCGGCGCGGACGAATACCACATGGATCCGTTCTTCGTCCCTCTGGCCGTGAAGAGGTACAGGCCGTGATGGTCATTTGGATCTGGGACCAGGCTGGTGGTGGAGTGGCCTGACCTGACGGGGCTAGCGTGCGATTGACAACTGCCCTAGAGTGAGGGCGCTCCCCAGCGGCACCAGCGAAGGGTACTCGTAGACACCAGCCACGACGGTGACCTGGTGGAGATCTCCCTCCACAGGGATCGACAGGACGTGGACATCCAGCACGGTCTCCCCGGGCTGCCAGAGGCTCGAGGGGTAGTATTCCTGCCCAGGGCGGTGATCGCTCTGGGCTATTGCCTGCCCTCGCTCGTCCAGCAGATGCACGTAGCTGTGGTAGTCCTCAGAGAGATGATCCTCGACGCGCCAATGCAGGCTGACCTGTAGTTCCCCGCTTCGTGACGGCTCGTCTGGGTCCAGGTCGTAGCCCAGTAGAGTCAGGCTATCGCCCAGGGCGAGGTTGGCGGGATACTCGGGGACTCCGGTGATGGACGGGCCGGTGATCTGGACCAGTCCTCCCACCGGTTCCATCTGGTACTTGATCTCCAGACCCGGCATGGCCTTCACCAGCACCAGAGGGCGCTCCACGTCCAGGACACCGTCTATGACTCGCACCACGTTGGAGTGCTCGTCGCCCGGGAGCATGAGGGGAAACATGGTCAGCAGGTCAGGCCTCTGGCCTTCCACGTATTGCAGATAGAGCAGGGGAGTGATCTCGTTGCGGTCGTTGGAGACGAGAATCGCTCCCTCGGGGATGGGCTGCGATAGTACCTCCTCCGCCCACTGCCGCGCGGCGTAGTCACCGCTCTTGTCCACCCTGAAGTAGTTGTTCCACAGGGAGCCGAGAGGCAGAAGAGCGAACAGTGTGATCAGACCCCAGGAGATAGCCTTGCCTGGGAGGGAGGATGCGCCGAAGCTTACACTGCGAACAGCATCCAGGAGCCAGGCCATACCCAGCCCGATCCACAGAGCGAAGACAATGTACGAGGGCGTATAGAGTACCTGGATATCGCCGATGTGGTAGAAGAGGGTGAACACCACCACGGCAGTGTAGGACAGACCCAGCAGGATCAGGGCCCGGCGCGAGGCCAGACCACTCCACGGTAGAGCCAGTCTGATGGCCCCCAGCAGACCGAGGGCCACCCCGACGACACCGAACTGCCGCAGGAGCTGCGTGGCGGCCATGGCTAAACGCTCCAGGATGGGCGACTGGTAGCCCAGCTCCCCCCTGAACATCTCTGCCGTCAGGAAGCTCACGAAACCGCGCAGGCTACTCTCGTACAGCTCCAGGGTGCGTCCAGGCGCCAGATGGAGGTACAGATAGGGGGTGGCGGGCGCCCGCCAGGGGATGTACAGGTAGAGCACTTGCGGGAGGGCAATGAGCAGAAGCAGCGTCCCCACCAGTTTCGGACTGCGCAACATGGAGCGGTCGGTCAGCCACACGAAGACCAAGCAGGCAGGCAGAAAGAGGATCATGGTCACGTGATGGGTGAGGCTCAAGCCGTAGACCAATGCCGCCGCCTGGAGGGTGCGCGGCGATCTGGAATCAGCCCAACACAGCAAGAGGTACAAAGTGGCCACCACGAAGAGGCTGTTGAGAGCGTAGACCTCGGCTCTCAGGGCCTGAGACCAGAAGGTATGGGATACGGCCAGGGTGAATGTGGCGAGGAAGACCACGGCGCGAAGGCCGGTGTCACGAGAGGTTGGCAAGGCACGACGCACCACCCTCAGCAGGAGTACGTAAAGAAGCCCGACAGACGAAGCGGAGAAAAGCGCAGACAAGAGATTGACACGGTAGGCGGCGTCGCCCAGGGGCGCCAGGTGTGACCACAAGCAGCCTAGGATCGTGTATAGAGGATACCCTGTGGGATGGGCGATGCCCAGGGTGTAGGAGGAGAGCTGGAACTCGGCCGCGTCCGCCAGCAGCAGGGTGGGTGCAACCGTCTTGACATAAAGGGCAAGGCTGCCCAAGCCCAACAACACGCCCATAGCAGCGTCGGCACGGGTGGAGAGGCGTCGAGGAAGGATCATCGGAGCTCGACGTTGACGTAATCAATTGCGACGGACAAGCTGCGCTGGTCAGGGTTCATTCCCACGTGCAGATATGAGTTGCCCTCGCCAGCAGCCTCCAGCGCCGAACCATCATCCGCCCCTTTGAGTCCGATGATGGAGTGAGACAGGTACTCGGTGTCGCGGATGTCTGTCTGGGCTCCCAGAGAGCGCAGGGCTTCGACCGCCGCCTCGGTGAGGTGGGCGGCACCGTCCTCCTTGACCGCCACGGCCACTATGTACCCGTCGGGTATCTCAGCGATGAAATCCGCCAGATCCTGGGACTCGAACTCGTTGGCAAAGGTGTCGAAACCCGCCGTCTGCACTACGACTCCCGCCTCCGCGTCTATGACAGCCACATTGTAGCCGCGCCGGTGGGTGGATGCGTCCTCTCCGTCCACAGTGATATAGGCGAAGTCACCGGCCTGGAGACCCGCGCTGTTGACGGTGATCTCCACAGGCGAGGTGACCCCGGTGCTCCCGACGTCGAAGTTGCCAGGCAGGACATCCCTCGGAGATGCAGCGTAGGCGAAGTCCAGAATCACCTCGTTGAGGCCGCTGTTCAGATAGTCGCCCCGGACCGTCAGGGTGTAGGTCTCCCAGGAAGGGCCGATGGAGAAGCGCTCCGGCAACCTGTGGCCGTTGACCATCACCTCCAGAGTCTGCTCTGGAGCGCCCTCGTAGGAGAAGGCCAGGGCGCGGAAGCTCATCTCGTAGTTTTCCAACTCGCGTAGTGGAACGAAGACGCGGGCACGTGTTGACTCCGACCAGTTGGCGGAAGCGTTACCTAAAACCTCCTCGCGGCTCCATCCCTCACCCTGGTAGAGCCGGGCTCCCTCCGTGCCGAAGTCGATGTTGACCTCGGTACGGGCCTCGGGTTGCCGAACCTTGTACACGGTGAGGCCATCCTCGTCCTGGTAGATCATCTCCACCGGGAACACCTGCTCTGCGTACTCCTCCACCTGGGGACGTGTGTCCGAGTAAGGCGGACGGTTGGGCACGATGGGCTGGAAGACGAGGTAGCGGATGTCGAAGAAATAGATCAGATCGTCTACCAGGAGGCGATCCTGTTCCACTCGGGAAGGATCCAGTTGCTCGTACAACTCCACTCGGGCAATGGAATCGAAGACAGGAATACGCTGGAAGTACTCGAAGTTGAACGGTGGGTTGCGCGAGATGTTGCCCGAGGGCAGTCTCTTGTGGTGGATGGTCTGGTAGTATTCCGTCTGGGTCCTTTCCACTCCGAAGACCCCGAAGCTGTTGCGCCAGCCCAGGGGAAACTCCAGAATCGCGAAGTCGCCGGGTTCCTGCGCCAGTTCGTAGTACCAGTCTGGCACCCTGGCGTCCGTGAGGGGCATGGGCACAGATAGGTGCTCGAAGAGCACCAGGGCCGATAGGACAGCCGAGACGACCAGAACCACGGTTCTGCCTCTCAGACGGAGGAGGATCGCGTAAACCGCAAAGCCCACCAGTACGGCCAGGCACAGCATGAGTACGGCGCTGAACCGGTGGGGCACGCGATTGGCGTTGACGAAGGGGATGTAGTGCAGGATTATGAAGGGCAGAGGTACGTTCACTTGTAGCCCATCGAGGTCGAAGACGGAGCGCCCGTTGACGTGCAGCAGCGGCCCCATAGCCAGGACTCCTGACACCAAGGCCCCAACTACCCAGGCCCTGACGCGCTTCCGGTACCTGAAGGCCGCGAAGAGAGCCAGCAGAATCACCGCCCAACCCACGAAGACTGTGTTCACGTCCACGAAACGGGCCGTTCCCTCCCGGACGGCGGTGAGTTCCTGGGTCCAGTCGGTGCCGAACAGCGGATGCAGCGCGGTGGGCGTGGTGAAGCCAAAGAGGTCCACCAGTAGCTTGTCAGAGTCGCCCCAACCTTGCATCACGTACTCGCCGCCCAAGAACTCTCGGAGGATGGGAAACGCAACTGGGGAGTAAGTGGCTAGGCAAGTCAGCAGTATCAGGCCGAAACGCTTGGCAAAGGCGAGGCTGGACACGCGGCGGCGACCAGCAAAGCCGAAGACGACCAAGGTCATGAAGGCCAGGAAGACCGCGAAGACCATGTCGCAGAGCATGGCCAGGCTGGCGAACACCCCCGCTAGGACTGCGTTGCGCCACCGTCTCTCATGGAGGCTCTTGGTCAGGAAGAGAACGTAGAGGGGCAGCCATTGAGTGGTCACCAATTCGTTGTGCCCCAGAGCGGCGTAGACGAAGTGGTACGAGGAGAAGGCGTAGACCAGCCCACCCATGAAGGCCGCACATTCGAGGGGCAGCACCCGGGCCGCCTGCCGCTCGTCAACCCGCAGCAAGTACCGGAGCAGGAGGTATGTGCCGTACCCGGAGAAGGCGAGGGAGAGGACGTTGATCAGGTTGGCGATGGCAGGAAGCCCGAGCCAGGGCTGCAACGGGAGCGACACCAAGCCGTTGAACAGGTTGTAGGTGTAGAGCACTAGGCTGATGCCCAGTGGATAGAAGATGTAGTCGGAGAACAAGGGGTTCGACTGGAGGTCAAGAAGGGAGTGCTTGAACCACCACATGTTCCAGATGAAGGTGTACTCATCGAAGGCCCAGATGTCGGTCCCCAAGACGTGGGTGCTGAAGTGACTCACCAAGGGGTAGGTGAGCACCAGGGTGAGAATGATGTAGAGGGCGATGAGGAGAAGTTGAGTCAGGGCTCTCTTCCGCTCGAGATGCGCCAACGGGGGCCTCCTGCCTGGTGATTGCTCGGAGCCAATCTTATCATAGGCCGGGGGGCGCAGCAACGACTGGTCGGGCGGGTAGCAAGGCCCGAGGAGAGCGCTGCGGCGGTCGGTAGCTCTCACTACCGCGAGGGAGACTTGCCGATGATGGGTCTGCACCGCTCTGTGCGGCTAGGGCCTGGAGTAAAGCGTTAGTCGTTCGCCTCCGAAGCTGTAGTGACTCGGCGACCAGCCCTCATGGGTGAACCAGCGGTCGAGAGAGCTGAGTTGAGGAGGAAGGCCCTCCGGGATGAGCCAGAAACGGGTATGAGTGCTCGCCAGCCTGTCCAGGAGTGCGGTCGTCTCTGGAGAGAGAGGTTGCTCTCCCTCGAACGTGCCGTACGCCGGCAGGCATCCCTTATACTGATTCTGGAAGAGCGCGGTCTCCGTGGGAGAGTTCTGGATGATGGCATCGCCGGCCTGGGAATTCAACTCCAGGAAGTCCAGCATGTGGACGTAGTCGCCATGGCTGTTGTCTTTGTACCAGGCCAGCGAGAGGACGGTTCCGGCCGCCACGAGCAAGGGCAGCACCACGAGTACCAGTGCCTGTCGCTGCTTGCTCGAGACGGCTTGCCGCAACGCGACCACCAGGCCAAATGCACATAGAGCGACCAGCAGCACGCCAGTGGCCACAGCCAGCACGTCCACACGTACCGCAGGCTCACTCTGGATCCACGCGAAGTCCAGGTTCCCGGGCTTCACGAGAGACAGCGTGCCCCAGAGCTGCGAGTATCGGGGGTCAAAGAAGGTGACTGGGTCAAACAGGGGAATACCCGTCTCCAGCAACGCCTCCTGATGCAGGGAAAAGTGGACGCTGGAGCCAAGCAACTGGATGCCCGCGCTCAGGCCAAACAAGGCCCGAAAGACACGTCGCGCCCATCCCCTCCAACCGTCGATGAGCGGCGCCAGGGTGAGACACAGCAGTGGTATGATAGGCACGAGAAACCTGGGACCCCAGGCGTAGCCCCCATGCCACATGAACCACTTGCCGTAGAGCAACACGTAGCAGGCGGAGACGAGGAACACGAGCACGGCTTCGAGTCTGTCGCGGCGGAGGAATGGCGGTGCAGCCAGCAAACACGCCGCCAAGACGGGGCAGAAGAACAGAATGCCCCGGCCGGGGCTGAGCAGCAGCCCCAGGATGCCAGTCAGCCAGGGGGCGGAGAAGGATTCCTCCGGCAGATAGCCTGTTGTGAAGAGGCTGGCAAAGCGTACGTAGTTGTAGGTGCAGATGATGACTGCCCAAACGAGAAGAGGGACTCCGAAGGCCAGAAGTCTCTGGAGTACCCTTGCTGACAGAAGCCGTGACAGCGCAAATGACCGACGGGAGATCCCCTGGGCGCGCAGGTGGTACCCCAGCAGTGCAATCAGATAGATGGGCACGAGAGCGGCGTTAGCGAATCGCGTCGCTACCGCCAGCCCCAGGAAAAAGCCGCAGAGCGCGATCCGGGGGAGAGACCTGTTGCTGGGTCGCCCGGACGCTCCGGGGAGAAGGAAGTAAGCCGCGGCCAAAAGGCACAGTCCGCTGAGGGGCTCGCTGAAGAAGTACTTGGTGTAGGGCCAGGCCATGGTCCCCAGCCCAAAGACCAGTGCGGTGACGACAGCAGTGGACCGCCCGTACCCCAAGCGTCGTACGTAGAGGAAGACCAACGTCCCGGTGAGGGCGGTGATCAACGGGTTGAGGAGCATCGTGGTCTGCACGACCCCCCACAGGGGCACCAGCAGCCCCATCCAGGTCAAGGAGATGGCGAGGAGCGATGTGCCCAACCCCTTGCGGCAATAGAGGTCCCCATCTGGCCCATAGGTCCCCTGTTGCAGGCCCATCCAGCGAATCTGATTGATGTCGCAGTGGCCGCGCCTGACGAGGCTTTCCGCTACGGAGAACATAGCCTGCCCGTCGCTGGAGTGGAGAGCGCCGCTGTAGCTCAGGAGGTAGACTGACAGGAGGAACAGGAAGAGGGCGGCAGCTACGGTCCTATCACCTCTCCTAGGGGACATCATACCTGAGCAGCTTTCCACCGGGGAACTCATAGGTCTCTGTTTGCTCTGCGTTCTCGGCTAGCCAGTTCCAGGCGTCACTGGACCCAGGATGGGTGGTGAACAGCCAGAGTTCGTCGTGGCTTGAACTGATGTCGGACAAACGCTCCCCATCGGGTGACAGGTAGAGCGCGACGGATCGCCACAGGAACGGATACAAGCGCTGGTAGACCTGCTGGTCGGTCAGAATCAGGCCCCCCAGACCGGACGTGGGTCGGGCCCTGATGACCTCGATCACGGGACGATACTCCTCGGCCTCGTACCGTACGGACGCATAGGCCTGCCCGAGCGGGTAGAGCATGACGCACAAGACCACAGCGACGTAGACCAGTAGCGCCACCGAAGCGCGGCGCTGGAATTGCCGCAGGCGCGGCGAACTAACATCGAAGAGGACAACTCCGTACTCCACACTCAGCGTCACCAGGAGCAGTGTCCTGAGCAGGATGGTCGCTGCGAGGAGCCAGTGCTGGTCTGGCAACACGATGAAGTAGACGGTGGCCTCGAGGAAGTTGATACACTCCACCAGGATGATGTAGAAAACGCCCCTGAGATTGGGTAACAGAAGTATGGCGAAGGGTATCAGTTGCACGAAAAACTGAGGGCTGTAGCCCTTGCTGTAGAGGGTGAAGATGTTCACGGTTAGTGCGGTTAGGGCGACTACCTTGAGCTTGGAACGGTAGTCCAGTCGGCGAGAGTACAACCAGACCAGAAGCAGAACGAAGCCCGCCGTGATGATGGGCCAGGGCAGCGATGAAGCGTGCGTACTGTGATCGGTGGGGATACTGAGGCGGTCAGCGGTGACCACGCCATAGGAGTAGTATCCGTCCAGAAGAGCCCACACCGTCTCCCACGAGGAGCGACCTAGCAGGTTGGCGAAGAACGCCCAGAGGAAGCCAGGATTGGCGAAGAGAAAGGGCAGGGCTATCGCGAGCAACGTGACGCAGGTAGCCGTCACAAAGGAGGCCTTACGGCGCAGGCCATCCAGGACCCTGAGGCCCACGGGAACCACGAGGATGGGGATGACCTTGACCCAGAAGCCCAGTCCGACCATGATCCCCGCAAAGACGGCTCTGCCTCTCAGGCAAAGATAGAGGCCCAGAAGCAGGAAGAAGAGCGACATACAGTCGTTCCAGCCGCTCCAGGTATAGAGCGGGGTGAAGAGACAGGCGTAGATCAACGCGCACTTCAGGGCCTTGGCCCTGTCGTACAGCTCCAGACCCGTCAGGTAAACGAGCACGAAGTTCCCCACCTCGAAAGGCAGCAAAGACAGGCCCAAAAGGGTGTTGTACCACAGCCTTGGATCGGTCCAGGACGGTATAAGCAGGCTCAGACGGTAGACACCAACCACCAACCACGAGAAGAGTGGTGGCCATTCCAGCCAGTAGTCCACGAAGGGGTACAGTCCCTTGTCGGACCACTGGGCGAAGGGAAGATAGCTGGTGTTGTAGTCGGAGTAGTCGGCGAAGAAGCCGCCCGGCCGGTAGAGAAGCAGGACCACGATCCGGAAGGCCAGGAAGAGCACGGCAAACAGAACGAAGCTACTGTGTTCCTCGTAGAGTTGGCGGGCTTTGTGGAGCATCGGCACCTCTGCCTGTCCTCGGGTTTCTAAGGTAACAGTACCTGGCGCGCCACACGAAGTAGGGTTGGCGGGTGCAAGAGCATGTTGGAGTAGGAGACGTTGGCCATGGGACAGAAACACTCGCCTGCCGCTATGCTCCGACGTACGGACTCTGCACGATCGCCGAACCAGATGGGCGCCAAGTCGTAGCCCGTGTCTCTAAGGTTGCCCAGCGACTCCGCGCGGGTGCAGCAAGCCCAGACATCACCGTCGGGAGAGATGTGGCCGGAAGAGAAGCCTGCATAGCAGGGTATGACCTGCCTCTCCTCGAAGAGGATCCGCTTGGCCAGGCCGTAGTACTGCGCCCTGAAGGCCTGGGTTAGCTTGGCCAGGCCGGTGTGGCTGCTATTCCTGGCCTGGACGGCGAGGAAGTCCGCGACCCGGGCGTACTCGTCGGGTGAGGGTGTGATCTCCGAGTCCATCGTCTGCAACTCAACCCGCTGCTCTGCCACCTCGCTGATGTAGGAGTCAGGCTCCAGCCTCGCCAACGCTGTGTAGATCTCTTCAATGTTGCCCACGTTGAAACGGGAGACTACTGTGTGGATACTGAGTGTGAGGTTAGGATGGGCAAGCTCTCTGAGGCGGCGATAGGTCTCCAGCGCCTTCTCGTAGTTGCCCTTCACACCCCTGATGGCGTCGTGTTGTTCTCCAATCGCGTCCAGTGAGAGGTTGATGCCGATCTGCACCTTTCCTGCGTGCTCCAGTATCTCGCTAACCCTGGCCGGGATGACTCGAGTCAGGAGACCATTGGTAGGGATGGTAATGATAGCAGGTTGACATAAGGCGATGGCAGAAGCCACGATCTGGGCTATGTCATCCCGAAGGAAGGGTTCGCCGCCGCTGAAGGTGAGGTAGTAGGGCGTGTGGCCGAGATTGGCGAACACCTGTCGCCACTCGTCGGTGGTCAGTTCTTGGGCAGAGCGCTGCCACACATTGCAGGTCTTACAGCGCGAGTTGCACCTGTAGGTGACACTGATCACCAGGTTGAAGGGAAGCAACCTAGGAGCCCCCAAGCGGCGGAAGCCCATGTAGCCTGGAAGGCGAGGGAGCAGCCTCAGCACCTCAACTGGCCTCCTGCCGGTACCAGCGAATGAACTCGCCCATGCCCTCGTGGATACTGGTGCTCGGGTCGTATCCCAACAGGCGGCGGGCTTTGGAGATGTGGGCGTAGGTCAGCGGAGGTTCGCTGGGCGGAAGAGGCGCAGACACGATCTTCGCTTTCTGGCCCAGAAGGCCCTCGATGATTTTGACGAAGTCCCTCATCATCACCGGCCTGGAGTTGCCCAGATTGATGATCTCATAGTCGAGGTCGGCATCAGCAGCGGCAAGGACTCCATCAACGATGTCTCCGATGTAGGTGAAGTCGCGTTGCGGGCGTCCTTCGTCGAAGAGAGTTATCTCGTTGCCCTCAGAGATGGCTCTGGTGAAGAGATACGGCGTCATGTCCGGCCTCCCGCGCGGACCATAAGCTGTGAAGAACCGTAGGGCGGTGCAGGATAGGCCGCGAAGATTGTGATACACGTGAGCCAACAACTCACAGGCCCTCTTTGTGGCCGGGTAGGGAGCCAGAGGGAGCGCGGCGGCATTGTCCTCTCGAAAGGGTATCTCCTTGCTAGCACCGTAGACGGAGGAAGTCGAAGCGAGCACGAAGTTGGCCACCCCATGTCGAGAACCCACCTCTAGAAGATTGAGCGTACCCCTGACGTTGACCTCCTCGTAGAGGAGAGGCTCTTTGACGGAGTTACGCACCCCCGCCATCGCCGCCAGGTGGATCACCTTCTGTGGGTCTTCGTCGGCGAACAGGCGCTCCATGGCGTGGAAGTCGCGGACATCGGCTTCGTAGAGATGGAAAGAGGGCCAGGTTGCGGCGTTCTCCAGGTTCTTGCGCTTGCGCTCCGGGCTGTAGTAGTCGTTGAAGTTGTCAACGCAGACTACCTCGTCCCCCCGAGCCAGAAGCGCATCCACGAGATGGCTACCGATGAAGCCAGCTCCCCCCGTGACTAGGATCTTCATAGGTGGACTACCTCTTGCTGGCCAGTACGTAACGGTGGTGAGCCCACAGGACCTTCAGGCGCCACGGTAGGGGCAACCTCTCCAGGAAAGCATAGCGATGGATGATCTGCTCCAGCTCAGGCCTCTTCCCCAGGTAGTAGTCCATCGTACTCCACTGCCAGTCATCCCCGCTGAATCGTCCTTCCAGCTTCTTCGAGTTGATGCCGAGGCGGCGAAGCAACTCCGCGGCCGGCATGACTGTGTCGGGCCAGGGGGGCACGTCCAGCACCCCCTCCTCAACGAGGCCTGCTTCGGCCTGGCGAAGGGTGCGCTTGATGAGACCCATGTTGACCCACCGCTCGTCCACGGTGTCGAAGAACTCCCTGTCTACCAGCAGCTTGCGCATCCAGTACCCTATCTGCAGTCTGTTGGGCATGGCGACGAAGACCAGACGCCTGGACACGCGCACCAGTTCCTTCAGGAGAGCTCCCGGATCCGGCAGATACCAGAGGCCAGCCCATTCCCATGCCAGGTCGAAGGTCTGGTCAGGGAAAGGCAGCCGCGTCAGGTCGCCGTTCAGGACAAAGCTGCAGGGCAGGTTCAGCTCCTCCCAGATGCGCTCAATGCCCTCCAAACGTTCCGCGTTGACGTCTACGAGGGTGACCTCACATCCTTGCTGCGCCAGGTGCACACTGTTGATGCCGGAGACGCCAGCCATGCCGAACAATGGCGCTTCCAGGACCGTCTGGATCTTGTAGGTGTCCATCAAGCGTCTGAGATAGTCGTTGAGTACCAAACGCTCGTAGACTAAGCCCAGGCCCTCGTTGTAGTCAGTGAGGTGCTTTCTCCAACTCGTTTCGCTCACTCCATAGTCTCGCTTGCCCCACCCTCGACCTCTGCTCGGGAGCCGATTGGGGATGAGGAACCTGAGTGGAAACTCAACCGCAACGGACACAGTGCGGTGCACAGCAAGACGATTATAACACGCGCTCACCGGGCCCGGCAAATGTCTCCGCTCGGTGTGCACAACCGGGCCGAGAGCCGCCGTCACACCTGTCTTCACTACACTGCGGTCTGCTGAGAAACCGCGATCCGGGGGTCGAACCCGTCTCTAGCGTACATTGGGGCCTCCCGTTGCAGCATTTGGTTGTGGCCTTGACGCCGCTGGAAAACGGTGGTATCCTTACACTGCCCTGAGAGGGGCGGGAAGGGAGGCTCTTGGTGATGCTGAGGGTGGGCCTGCGATCGGTCTGTGTCCTGGCCCTCCTGCTATTGACCTCCGCCTGTGACGTGCTAGGCGGAGCTGCTTCCATCGACGACATCGTCCTGACCACCGCGCTGGACGCCGACTACTGCCCCGTTGACGACGTCACGACGTTCTCTCCCAACGGTGCCTTCTACTGCTCAGTGAAGGTATCGAATCTACGACAGGGTTCGACTGTTACCAGTCGGTGGTACTTCGGAGGGGACTTCATAGAGGAGATCAACTATGAGGTCCAGACGGGCGGTTTTGGCTGCGTGGGGTTCGAGCTGACGAGTCCCAATGCATGGCCGGGAGGCGGCTACCGCCTGGAGATCTACCTGGATGGGAAGCTCGAGCGGATGGCGAGGTTCGCGGTCGCCTAGCTGACGTCCAACGCCCTGTAGCTTGGCGTGCGGGAGGGGAAGCATGGATTTCACTTTCGAGAAGAAGCATGAGTTGCTTCGGCGCACTGTGCGCGACTACGCACAGCAGGTGATTGCGCCCAGGACCGCAGAGATAGAAGAGACCCATGCCATACCGGTCGATCTACGCCAGGAGATGGCGGAGCTGGGTTTTTTCGGCGTGCCCTTCCCAACGGAATACGGCGGCGCCGGCGCTGGAGAGATCGGGTACTGCATCCTCATGGAAGAGCTGATGCAGGGCAATCCCTCGGTGGCCGTGCTGGTGGGGGCACACACGAGTATCGGGGCCACGGCTATACACCTCGACGGCAGCGATGGGCTGAAGCAGAAGTACCTCCCGCCCCTCTGCCGGGGGGAGCAGATCGCTGCCTATGCCTTGACGGAGCCCAACGCTGGATCGGATGCTGCTTCGATCACTCTTTCGGCAGTGAGAGAGGGCGACAGCTACATCCTGGATGGCTCTAAGATCTGGATCACCAATGGGGGGGACGCAGAGATCTTTAGCGTGTTTGCCGTGACCGACAAAGCGCTGGGCTACCGAGGTGGGCATACAGCCTTCGTGGTGGAGAAGGGGTTCCCCGGGTTTTCTCTAGGCACCATCGATGAGAAGATGGGCATTGTCGGCTCGTCAACGGCGGAGCTGGTGTTCGACGGGTGCCGGGTTCCCGCAGAGAACGTCATTGGACAGGTGGGCATGGGTTTTCTCACCGCCATGCGTACCCTCGATCACGGGCGTCACGGCCTGGGCGCGGGCTGCCTGGGCGGTGCGCAGGAGGTGCTCAATGCCTGCCTTGAGTACTCCAAGTATCGCCAGCAGTTTGGCGTCCCCATCGCCCAGAAGCAGGCTATCCAGTTCATGATCGCTGACATCATCACGGAGATAGAGGCGCTGCGCTCGCTGGTCTATCGCGTCGCTTGGCTCGCTGATTCCCGCCGCCCATACCGACAGTTGGGCGGGATCTGCAAGCTCTTTGGATCGGAGGTCCTTGCCCGCGCAGTGGACAAGGGGGTACAGATTCACGGCGCGCTGGGCTACATGAGGGACTATCCGATGGAGCAGATGTATCGCGATGCGCGGATCACCGAGATCTTCGAAGGGACCAACGAGATACAGCGTGTCGTCATCGCCATGGAGGCCTTCCGCAGACTGGGAGTGCGCGTCGAGCCCTAAGAGGAGGGACACATATGAAGGTGATCGTGCCCATCAAGCAGGTCTACGATCCCGCGACGGTGCGCGTGAGCCGCTCACGAGGTATTCTGGATACCCGGGAAGCGGCGCTGATCATGAATCCGGCGGACAGGTACCCGCTCGAGGAGGCGTTGACGCTCAAGGAAGAGGCGGGCGCGCACGTTGTGGCTGTGACCATGGGACCTGCTGAAGCCGAGGATATGCTCCGAGAGGCCCTGGCGATGGGCGTGGACGAGGCGGTGCTTCTTGCTGACGAGGCCTTCTCCTCTGCGGATGCCTCGGCAGCGGTGATGATCGTAGGAGAGGCGATCAACGAGATTGGCGACTATGACTTGATCCTCACTGGCTACAGAGCCACAGGGGATGGCACAGGTGAGTTCGCCCCACGGCTGGCGCAGTACCTGGGCGTACCCCAGATCCTGAGAGCCAGCCGGCTCCAGGTTGGCGATGGCAAAGTGGCCGCCAGGCGAAGAGTCTCCTCGGGATACGCGATGTGGGAGGCTCCCCTTCCCGCCGTCGTCTCGGTGGACGAAGGGGCGAACAAACCCCGCCACCCGAGCTTGCCGGGATCGATTGCTGCGTACGAGGAGAGGGTGGTCAGCGTCTGGGGGGTCAAGGACCTGGGTATGACCCCTGAGGCGATCGCGGAAAGCACTCGTACCGATGTGAGGAACAGCTATGCTGCTCCCGAGCGGGAGCGGGGCAGGGTTCTCAGGAGCGAGCCGGAGCAGGCGGCGAGAGAGCTGCTCCAGGAACTGAAGGCCAGAGGGTTGATCGAGTCATAGGGCACTGAAGCGCACATGATTGACCTGCAATTGACGAGCACCCTCGCTGATCGTGTTGGTCAAGGAACGAAGCGTCTCTACCGGGCCAAGGAGAATTCGTATGTTTGACGGACTGCTATTGTTGAACGGTAAGGTCTACACCATGGACGGGCCTCTCCCGCGTGCCCAGGCTGTGGCTGTGAGCGGTAGCCGGATCCTCGCTGTGGGTGCGGATGACGAACTGCGTGGGTTGACAACTCACGGTCAGTGGCAGGTCGTCGATCTGCACGGCAGGGCGGTGCTCCCGGCCTTCACCGATTGCCACCTGCATTTCCTGGCTTACGCCTTGAAGGCCACCAGCCTGTCGTTGGAGGAGCAACTGACCTTGGAGGGCACTCTTGCGCGCGTGCAGGAATACGTGCAAAGCGCTGAGCTAGGGGCCTGGATTCGCGGCTGGGGCTGGAGCGACAGCACTTGGCCCCCCGGCAGCGTGGCCTGGAGACAGCTACTCGATGGAGTGGCACCAGAGCACCCGGTGGTCCTGACCAAGAAGGATGGACACGTCATCTGGGTGAATTCCGAGGCCCTGCGTAGAGCCGGAGTCGACGAAGATACACCCGAGCCGCCAGGGGGGGTGATCGAGAGAGACTCAGAGACAGGACAGCCCACTGGGATCCTCAAAGAAGAGGCCATGCATCTGGTTTGCGACGCTATCCCTTCCCCCGGCGCCAAAGAGCGCCAGGCCGCGCTGAGAAGCGCCGTGGCGGAGGCGCAAGAACTGGGGATCACCGGCATCCATGACTGCGGCAGCTGGCAATCGGTACATGACCAATCTTTCAGCGACTATCAAGAGATGATCGGCAGGGATGACCTCGGTGTGCGGGTGTTCATGCTGCTTTCTAGAGCCAACCTCGACGAGGCCATCAAGGTTGGGCTGAGAAGTGGCTTTGGTGACAGCTATCTGCGCGTGGGCAACGTGAAGCTCTTCTCCGACGGGACGCTTGGCTCCCAGACGGCGGAGATGATTGAGCCATTCCTGGGCCAGCCTGATAACAGGGGAGTGGCGGCCATAGCGCAGCAGGAGCTGGAGGACGCGGTGCTGCGGGCAGGGGCGGCTGGCCTCGCCTGCTCTGTGCACGCCATCGGCGACAAGGCAAACCGGCGGGTTCTCGATGCCTTCGAGAAACAGCGCCGCAGCGGCTCAGGCAGGGGTCTGCGCCATCGCGTAGAGCATGCCCAGTTGCTGGACGCAGCGGACGTGCCACGCTTCAAGGAACTTGACGTAATCGCATCGATGCAGCCCATCCATGCTACCCAGGACATGTACATCGCCGACAAGTACTGGGGCGAGCGGTCGAAACTGGCCTACGCCTGGCGGGCTCTGCTAGATACGGGGGCGCATTTGGCCTTTGGCTCCGATGCACCTGTGGAGTCCATGGACCCCTTGGTGGGCATTCACGCGGCGGTGACCAGACAGCGGGCTGACGGTGACCCGGAAGGCGGTTGGCATCCTGAGCAGTGTCTCTCTGTAGGAGAGGCCGTGCACACTTATACCCTGGGCGCCGCCTACGCCTGTGGCTCGGAGGCGGACAGGGGATCGATTACTCCGGGAAAGGTGGCCGATGTCGTGGTTCTGTCCGACGACATCTTCGAGATACAACCAGAGGACATACTACGGACGCGCGTGATGGCCACGGTGTTCGACGGGAACATCGTCCATGGAGAAAAGGATCTCTGACCAGTGACGGGAGCGTCGGATCGTCCAAGGCTCTACGCTGTCTTGCTCATGGGCGTGGTGGCCGTGTCTTGCGCCGCCATTTTCATCCGTCTGGCGGAGGCTCCCTCACTCGTTACCGCTACCTACCGGCTAACGCTGGCTTCTCTGATTGTGGCACCGGCGGGCCTGATCCGCTGCCGTCAGGAGCTCAGAGCGCTGGGCCGACGCGATCTCCTCTGGGCGGTCGTGTCGGGGGCTTTTTTGACGCTGCACTTCGCCTTCTGGATAGCTTCGCTGGATCACACCACGGTGGCCAGCTCAGTGGTGTTTGTGGCCACAAACCCGCTCTTTGCGGGCGTGGCGTCTCACCTATTCTTGCAGGACAGGCTATCACCGCTGACGTTTGCTGGCATCCTGCTGGCCATTGCGGGCGGAGCGATCATCGGCTGGAATGACCTGGACCTTGGGGGCAGTGCGCTGTGGGGAGACCTCCTGGCTCTTCTGGGTGCGGCGATGGCGGGAGGGTATTTCATTGCCGGGAGAAGACTGAGGCCAAAGGTATCCCTGCTGGCCTACGTGACTGTGGTGTACTCGATAGCGGCTGTGGGGGCGCTCTTGTTATCGACGGTGACGCGGCAATCCCTGACTGGCTACTCCGTGCAGACGTACGCCATGTTCGTATTGTTGGCCGTGGGTCCCCAGATCATCGGGCATTCGTCCTTCAATTGGGCCCTGCGCCACCTGTCCGCGGCGGCGGTCGGTGTTACGACTTTGGGCGAGCCTGTGGGCTCCACGATTCTGGCCTACTTCATCTTGCGGGAGGCGCCAACGCTGCTCAAGGTGGCAGGGGGCTGCTTGATCCTCGCCGGCATCTATGTCTCTCTACAGGGCGGGCGGGTCGAGCGAGGACTGGCTTTGGAGGCGTGACGATATTAGAGGTGTGTCTTGACCACTAGAAACTCCATACGGCACGTGCTTTTCGACCTTGACGAGACCATGTATCCCACGGAAACGGGGATCATGGACCTCATCGGACACCGTATCAATGAGTACATGTCCTTGCGGCTGGGCATCGACCCGGAGGACGTGGCCAGGATGCGTAGAGGATACTACGAACAGTATGGTACGACCGGCCGCGGTCTATACCTGCACCATGACATCGACGTGGGCGACTACTTCGAGTTCGTCCACGATCTGCCTGTAGAGGATCTGCTTCAGCCTGACGCTCGGCTGCATCAGATGTTGGAGGGGCTGGAAGCAGAGAAGATCATCTTCACCAATGCCACCGCTGCGCACGCCTGGCGAGTCTTGCGGGCCCTGCAAGTAGACAGGCACTTCGAGCGCATCGTTGACATCAAGGCTGTGGGATACGTCCCCAAGCCCGACGTGAGGGCCTATCGTCAGGCGCTTGAATTGCTTCAGGTGCGGGGCGAGGAGTGCTTGCTGGTTGATGATCGGTTGCGGAACCTGCGCCCCGGACGCGAATTGGGGATGACGACCGTGCTGGTAGGGCTGGACCAGCCGGGGGACGGCGCCGATTTCGTAGTCGAGCGCGTTGTCGAGGTAGGAGACCTAGTAAGGCAGATTCACTCAGGCCAGGCGACGCCTGAGTAGGCGACGGTTGACATAAGCAGGAGGGCAGCGTATGTGGGACGAACTGCTGACGCCTATCGAGGAAGAAGCCGAACCCATGCACGTGTGGGCTGTGGGGGAGGTGCAGCAGGGCCGGATTTCACCCGTCAGCTACGAGTTGCTGGGAGCGGCGCGCGATCTGGCCGATCTGCTGGGGGTCCGGGTCGAGGCTGTCCTCTTGGGGAAGGGAGTTGGCGAGCTGGCCGAGCAGCTCGGGTGGCGTGGAGCGGACACGGTCTACGTGATCGAGGATGATCGGCTGGCCGAGTACCGGACCGAAGAGTACGCCGGACTGCTGGGGGGTCTCATCAAAGACAGGAATCCCGAGATCGTCCTTCTTGGGGCAACAGATATGGGAGAGGATCTGGGGCCGCGACTGGCCCAGCAACTGGATGCGGGTCTGCTATCCCATTGCACGAAACTGGAGGTGGATCAGGCCAAGCGGCTGCTGCTGGGCACGCGGCCGATGTACGCCGGGGAGTTGATGATCACCAGCACCTGCACGAACCAGCACCCCCAGATGGCCACGGTCTGTCCTGGAGCCATCGACCCTTATCCGCCGGATCAATCCCGGCTGGCACAGATCGAGCAGGTCGCGCCCGAGTGGGGAGAGGAATCGCTGGGGGCGCGTTTCGTGGGAGATGTCGAGGAACTGCCCAGGCCCTCACTGCAGCAGGCGAGGATTGTGGTTGCCGGTGGGAGAGGTGTCGGCGCCGAGGGCTTCGAGCTAGTGAAGGAGCTCGCCCGTCAGCTAGGGGGAGCCGTCGGTGCCTCCCGAGGCGCTCTGGACGAGGGCTGGGTGGAAAAGGAGTATTGGGTAGGAGGAGCAGGTGGCACCCGGGTTGCGCCCGACCTGTACATAGCCTGCGGCATCTCCGGCGCCCTCCAGCACTATCTAGGCATCAAGGATGCCAGGTTCATCGTAGCCATCAACACTGATCCTGAGGCTCCCATCTTCAAGTTCGCTGACGTGGGCATCGTCGGAGATGTCCAGGAGGTTGTGCCTGCCTTGTTGGCTGGGCTAAGGGCAAACAACAGTTGAGCTCTCAGGCTCTGCCGCCCCGCGTCAAGCTGCTTCAAGGCAGCTACTACGAGATTGGTTTGCAGATGGGTGCCGCCCTGGAAAGCCTCAAAGTCCCAGAGGCTGATGAAGAGACTGTGACGCTCGCCCTGCGCTGCGAAGCTGTGATTGCCGACACATACCCTTCCCTCCTCGACAAGGTGGAGGGCATGATCGAAGGGGGGAAGCTTGAGAGAAGCGACTTCAAGGCTCTTTTCTACGCGAGGGATTCCGCAGGCCAGATGGGTTGTACGAACCTGGCTGCCCTGCCCTCGTGCACAGCGGACGGATCACTGCTGGTGGGAATCAACTACGACTGGTACTACTACGCTCTACAATGGCGTGAGTTGCGAAAGGTGAGGCCTCAGGGTGCCTATCGAAGCCTGCGCGTCACGCATCACTGGGCTGGGAGTCCCGATGGACTCAACGAGGCTGGACTGGGGATGTTCCTGTCCGTCTTGCCCCAACGGCAGAGCCTCAGGCCTGGCCTGGCGTGGCACCTGATCGTGGACATTGTGCTGGATAGCTGTCGCGATGTGCGGGAGGCCTGCGACTTCGTGGCTTCGGTGCCCCACCTGGGCGCTTTCAACTACCTGATCGTCGATGCTCTTGGTCACGCCGTCGTGGCAGAGGCTGTGCCCGGAGGGGTTACGTTCCGGGAGGCCGAGAATGGGTTCCTGCTGGCCACCAACCATCTCCCAGGCCGGGAGGCACCCGAGGCTGAACTGTCCGAGGGCGGCAGAAGGAGACAAAGGCGCTCTGTGACCCGGTACAAGAGGGCGACCGAGTGGTGCTCAGGGATGGCAGGCCAAGTTGATGAAGCGGCCGTCAGGGGGTTGCTCCGGGACCACGAAGCCCCGATCTGCCGCGGCAACCACAACCCGCCGCAGCAGGGGACGGCTTTCGACGACGTATTCGGGACCATCTGGTCCCTCACGGCCAGACCGGCGGAGCGGGAACTGCACGTGGCCTGGGGCCACCCCTGCCGTTCAGACTACGTGAGATACGACGTGGCTTGATTCTGGGGGAACGATTGAAGGATCTCGCTGGCAAGCGCCTACTGATTACCTCTGGGCCTACCAGGGGACCGCTGGATGCAGTTCGCTACCTCACCAACAAGTCCACCGGTCGTCTGGGCGTGCTCTTGGCAGCCGAGGCATTGTCGAGGGGTGCGGCCGTCACTTTCGTATTTGGGAAGGGCAGCCTGACTCCCAGTCCCGACCACGTGGGGGCTGATGCGGCAGGCCGGTTGAGGCTGATCGAGATTGAGACGGTGGGCGAGCTAGCAGAGGTTATGAATGCTGAGCTCAGCTCTGGGCAGTTCGACGCAGTTGTTCACTCGATGGCGGTGTTGGATTATGTCCCGGAAGCCTGCCTGGAGGAGAAGACGCCATCCGGGCAGAACGAATGGTGGGTCAAGCTGGTGCGGACACCCAAAGTGATCAAGGTCATCAAGAAGCTACAACCGTCCACTTTGCTCGTCAGTTTCAAGCTGGAGGTGGATAAGTCCGAGGAAGAGCTTGTCGAAGCGGCTTTTCGCTCTCTGCTAGCCAACGGGGCGGACCTGGTCCTTGCGAACGACCTGCGGCAGGTGGAGCAGGGGCGCCACATGGGCTACGTTGTGAACCAGGCCGGGGACGTCGAGGCGGTGGCCGAGGGGAAGGAAGAGATAGCTCGACTGCTCCTCGACGCCGTGGCACAGAGGCTGCAAGCGCAGGCAACATAGCCCGTCGTTGCACAGGAGGTCCAGGATGTCTCTGAGAGGCAAAACGGTGGTTTTGGGGGTCACAGGTAGCATTGCTGCCTACAAAGCGCCTACGCTGGCTAGGAGGCTCCAGAGCAAGGGTGCTGAGGTCATAGTGGTGATGACAGAAGCTGGCACCAAGCTCGTGGACCCGCTTACTTTCCGCAGTCTCACGGGGAACCCTGTGCTCGTTGACATGTTTGCGCCTTCCACCGACTGGCAGATCGACCACATCTCCCTGGCTGAGAGGGCGGATCTGGTGTTGATTGCACCAGCCACCGCCAACACCATCGGCAAGATCGCCCACGGCATCGCAGACAACCTGCTGACTTGTGCCGTCATGGCTACCAAGGCCACGGTGCTCATAGCTCCGGCTATGAACGTCAACATGTACGAGAATCCAGTGGTTCAGGCCAACATAGAGAGGCTGAGCCAGTTGGGCTACTACTTTGTGGAGCCCAAGGTGGGGACTCTGGCTACGGGCATCGAAGGCAAAGGACCTCTGGCTGACGTGGAAGAGATCGTCCAGAAAGCCGAAGAGCTGTTGAAGGGCCAGGACTGAACCGCGTTCCGTGCACCCCCGTACAATGCCGACGGTTCAGATACGCATATGTCGATCCGATCACGTGCCAGAGTCATGCCTCTGCCACAGGTCGTGCAGCCAACCTGGCACTGACGCCTCCCGCTTCAAGTCCCCGCGGACGAGATAAGGCTTGATATCCAGGACCGGCGTCCCATCGAAGGCGTCCAGGCCTCGCACGTGCAGGGTATTCCCTTCCACCCTCAGTAATTGCACGGTTGTCATCCCGATGGGATTGGGTCGATGTGGAGTCCGCGTGGCGAAGAGCCCGACCGGGGGCAGGTCTTCCTTTGCCTCAGGATGCACCTTGAGGGGTGTCTCCACATCTCGGGGCCTGTCGAGCCAGAAGAGAACCACGACGTGTGAGAACTCGGCCAGTCCCTCGAGAGCCTCGACCCACCGCTCGTCGATCACCACGCGGGAGTCTATTCGTTCCCAGATCACGCGCTCTCCGGGCTGGACCTCGTTGTCGACGCGACCTATGGGTTCCAGCGTGAGGACTCCAGCATGTGGAGGAGTATCCATCGCTTTTCGTTCCCTCCTTGCTCCGCAGCCACCGTACGGGCAACGCCGTCCCGGGCAGGCCCGTCACTAGTATAGCAGCTTCCAAGGTGCGCGCAAGGACCCGCCGCGAGGACCTCGCCCAACCCATGGCACGATGTGCGAGAAACGGTGCACGGGCATTGGGCCGGTCGGCGATGAACGAGCTCCGTGAGGGATGGAATCTACTTGCCCCCTTCACGACGGGGTGCTAGGATTCCCAGACCGCCAAGCTCTCAGGTTCCGGAGACAGAGGCATGGCCAAAGCAACAGTAGAGAAATCGGCGGGAGGGGTGGTCTACCAGATCCGCGAAGGGGAGATGTGGGTAGCACTCATCTGCACCCGGGAGGGCACAGTGTGGGGACTGCCCAAAGGCCTCATAGAGAAGGGAGAGAAACCGCTGGAGGCCGCTCTGCGAGAAGTGAGAGAGGAGGCGGGTCTGCACGGGGAGTCGGTGGCCGATTTGGGGCACATCGAATACTGGTATCGTGACTCCGAGAGCAAGGTGCTCTATCACAAGTTCGTGCACTACTACCTGCTGAGATGCGAGGGAGGCGATGTCGCTGATCACGGTTGGGAGGTGGACGAGGCTCGTTGGTTCCGCATCGGCGAAGCGATGGAGACGATATCCTACGAGAATGAGCGAGAAGTGCTCTTCAAGGCCAAGGAGTCCTGGGGGAGGACTGAAGCCGGAGTCGATTGAAGTTCAGAATCACGTGCTCTGCCTGTGTCCTTGTGCGGTCGCACAGGTGTGCCGTGTAGGGATGGTCGAGGCACACCTATGACGACGACGCAGATGCCCTCACGGGCCACTGCGGTCCTCCTGGCGCTCGTGGTTGTCAGTCTCTGGTCCTCTTCGTGGGTGCTGATCAAGCTTGGTCTGGAGGACATCCCACCCCTCACCTTCGCGGGGCTACGCTACTTCCTGGCCTTCGTGGCACTGCTTCCTTTCTCGCTGACCGGATCGAGTCGTCGGGCGCTAGGCAGCCTGAGCCGCCGCTCCTGGCTTCTGCTGGGCGCGCTGGGGTTGACGTTGTACGCCGTGGGCGTGGGTGGACAGTTTGTGGCCCTCTTCTACCTGCCCACAGTGACCACTCGCTTGCTCTTCGCCTTCAACACGATCGTCGTGGCCTTGCTCAGCGGGGCACTACTTCGCGAACCACCGTCCCGACTACAGTGGTGCGGAGTCCTCGCGGCGATGCTCGGCATCTATACATACTTCCACCCGGTAGACATCCCTACGCGAGAGTTGACCGGAGTGGCCTCCGCCCTGGTTGGGATGCTGGGTTTCGGACTGGGGGCGCTCCTGGGCCGTAAGGTCGCGCGGTCAGGGACCATATCGGCCCTGCTGGTCACGTCTGTAAGTATGGGGGTGGGTAGCGTACTGCTGCTGGGGTGCGGGCTGGCGGTTCAAGGGCTGCCGGCGATCAGTATCAGCAACTGGCTGATGATTCTGTGGCTCAGCGTGGTGAACACCTCGCTGACTTTCGTGCTGTGGAATCACAGCCTGCGGACCCTCACAGCGGTCGAATCCAACATCATCACCAACGTAATGATCGTGGAAATCACGGCGCTCGCGTGGTTGTTCCTGGGGGAACACCTAACGCTCGTCGACGTGGTCGGGCTGGGGCTGGTCATCGCGGGCACCATCATGGTGCAGCTCAGAAGCAGGGGACCCCACGGTGCTGGGGCTGAGGAGCCGGACTAGAGCTGAGCCACCTTGTCCCGTACCTTCTCCCACACTCTGCCTAGTTCCTCGGTCACAGGCCCATCTCGATAGGCTGTCACGGGTTGGCCTTGCACCATGGCCTCCGTGACTACTGTGTCGAACGGTATGTGGCCCACGACCTCGATGTTTCTGTCGGCGCAATACTCGTCGATCTCGCGCGATTTCTGAAGGTTGATGTCATACTTGTTGATGCACACCAGCGGGGGGATCCCAAAGTGCTCTGTCACCCCCAGAACGCGCTCCAGGTCGTGAATGCCAGAGACTGTGGGTTCGATGACCATAAGAACCAGGTCAACGCCCGTAGCCGCGGCGATAACCGGGCAGCCGATGCCCGGCGGACCATCGATGATGATGTAGGGCTGGGCACCTTGAGACGCGAGCTTTCTGGCGCGCTCTCGTACTTCAGCGACCAGCTTTCCTGAGTTCTCCTGTCCGGCGAAGAGATGGGCATGGACTAGTGGTCCGAAGGCCGTGTCGGATATGAACCACAGACCGTCCTGTGGCTCCTCCATGTGGATGGCCTCGGACGGGCACTGATAGTAGCAGACGGCGCATCCCTCGCACGCCACGGCGTCTATGGCGTAGGCCTCCTCTTCGGCGTTCTCGTCGGGGACGATCACGGCGTCGAATCGACATACGTCCGCGCAGGTCCCACAGGCTACACATAACTCGGGATCGATGCAGGCCACCTTGCTGCTGAAGAATGCAGTCTCTTCCCGGAGTCTAGGCGAAAGGACGAGCTCGAGATTGGCTGCGTCCACGTCCGCGTCTACCAGAACGATGTCGGTTTCCTGGGAAGCCAGGTGGGCCAGAGCTGCGGCGACGGTGGTCTTGCCGGTGCCTCCTTTGCCGCTCAACACGACGAGTTGCTTCACGCCCCTGCCTCCCTTTCAATGCTCTTCAGTAGCTGTCGGAACTGCTCTCGATACTCCGGCAGCGCATCGACTACAGTCACTCCTGTGGAATAGGCTTCTGCAATGCGGCGATCCATGGGGATGCGCATCAGGATAGAAATACCCTCAGCATTGCAGTACTCATCCACGCCGTCATCGCCCACCCCGTCCTGGTTGACGACGACACCCACTGGTAGCCCCAGTTCATCGCGGCCCACCTCGACCGCCATCCGGAGGTCGTGGAGGCCGAAAGGTGTGGGTTCGGTCACCAGCAGGACGTAGTCAGCCCCCCTCATCGATTCCACGACGGGACACGCTGTGCCTGGCGGAGCGTCGAGAATGGCCAGATCGTATTCGTTGCTCAAGCGCCGCTTCAACTCACGGATGATTGGAGTAGCCATGGGCTCGCCGACGTTGAGCACACCGTGACCGAAATCGAACCCATCGACGCGCCCTTCTTCGATGATTCCGATGGGATGAGGCTCCTCGCTGATGGCTTGTTCAGGGCATTCCAGGGTACAACCCCCACAGCCGTGACACAATTCGGGAAACACCAGGGTCGCATTCGGCAGAGCGGCGATCGCGTGGAACTGGCATACCTGTGTGCACCGTGCGTGATGCTGACAACGCGACTCATCAACCTTGGGAATCATGATGGAAACGGGCTCACTTCGCGTGATGGTTGGCTTGAGGAAAAGGTGGGCATTGGGCTCCTCGACGTCGCAGTCCAGGAAGAGCAGTTTCGAGTTGCCGCCCGTGGGAGCGACGGATAGTGCCATATTGACGGCGACTGTCGTCTTGCCTGTACCTCCCTTGCCGCTGGCTATAGTCACGATCATCTGTAGTTGCCTCCTGCCGGGGGCCTCGTTCTGGCAGAGCACTTGGCGGCTAGTTGTCCATGGCCTTGGAACACTCCTCGCAGTA